>OCLB01000005.1_pt1 | contig 56722 bp, 72 predicted proteins | sample 1495901 | NCBI WGS metagenome assembly OCLB01 (sample SAMN03418273, study PRJEB22391) | human gut metagenome | biome: human-gut; feature: organic feature; material: feces | host: Homo sapiens | place: Tanzania | collected 2013-01
ATGCAAGGAGGGGGGTTGTTTTTCAGACCCCCCCCCGGGGTGCTACAAACGACGCTGCGGTGGGGTAAAGCTGCTTTCAGTAAAAGAAAAAGTATTTGAAAGAAGAAAATAATGTATATGAACAGCTCTACTCCCGACGTTCATCAATGAAACACTTTTATTTACATAACACAGCGGTGTACCTATGAGATTAAGCTTTCTTCATACTAAATAAAACATTTTTACCCCGTAACGGTATGCAGCGTCACAAAGAAATTGGCATTTAATTTTTTTAATTTTTTTTTAAAAATTTTTTAATTGTTTAAACATTTTTCTTTTTAATTAATTCAAACAACAAACAATTCTTTTTGTTTTAATTAGACAAAACTATTTGCTAATTTGTTTTAGTTAATTATTAAACGTTTAACAATCTATAGAGTACATGATACCTAGACTAAAGAACCGTTTTCATCGAACAAAATGTCCGGAAATTCTTTCTGAACTTTCACATAAAAGTTCAAAGGGTCAGCATTTATTATTTGGTCAATGACCGATTCATTAATCCTTTCTGCTATAAAGTCTGGCAAGCCAGATAGATTAGCGTTATTCATATCTAATACTCTAGATAGATACCCACACGTATTATAGTGATGGAGGTTATCATATTGTAACCACTCATCGAAGTTATCGAATGGGTTCCATGGGTTATCTATAGTTGATAACCGAGAGTATACCATATTTTAGCCTCCTTTTATTATATTTGATACAGTGGCGGTTGATATTCCAAAGCGTTTGGCAATTTCCTTTAACGTATAATTGCTATTTGCCATGGCTCTAATAGCCGATTTACGGGCATCCGTGAGACCATCATCGCCCTTGGGTCTAAGTTTTTCCCTTAGTACATCGGGGTCAGAATTGTCTAAAATTTTCTTGAGGTCATTTTCCGATATAGCCCTATTTTTAATAGCTTCCCACTCCTGTTCTGTGATTTTGATATTCCTATCACTACGTTTTATAGACCCTACAAGCCCCCTATATTTAACCATAGTATTCTGGGAGAGCTTTTTAAGGTCTTTCGTAGGCATATCTTTACCGCCGTGTTTTTTCTTATATTCGGCACGTATACTATCAATCTCTGACGTGGCTAGACGAATAGCGGCACGCTCTCTAGGTCTATTTAGGAGGGCTGAATCCAATTTTCTCTTAAGAGACTGTACCTCTTCCGCATATTTAGATGTAGCAATGGGGTCTCTTTTTGCCCTATCAGAGAATACGGAGTTTAACCGAGCCTGATTAGCCAGTGATTTTAATGTAGATGCATAATCAGCGTACAGATTCTCCATTACTGTATTAGACGTGGATATTAAAGTCCTTGGGTCATCCGTAGCGGCCATTTTAGTAATTTTGGTTGTCTTCTCAACCTCTTTTACGGATATTAATTCCCCAGTTTCAGGGTCATACTTTTTAAAAATTGCGATTTGGTCTGGGTCTTCTTGCCATATAAGAGAACCTTCAGGTCTTGACGGGTCATACCAAGGCTTTCCTTTAACATTAACTTTAGGAGAACCCTTTCTACGAGGAACATACTCGGCGCTTTTAGCTCTTGTTAACAAAGTAGAAGCACCACCTGTTTTTCCGTTAGATTTAATCTGATAACGGTCTTTTAAGTCTTGTATGTTATACTCATAGTATGCAGCCTTGTAGTCTAATCCATGCTTTTCAGCATCGATAACTACCATGGTGTATTTGACGGCACGTTCCAGCTCATCACCAGATGCGCCGAGAATCGTCATGTCACTAACCAGATTAGTTGCTACACCCATTTGCTTTTGGGTATCAAGCATACCTTTAAACTTTACTCCGTTACGCTCATAAATCTTAGTATTTCCGACTGTTTTAACCAAATTACCTTGGAATTTGTCTTTAGGGTCGAATCCCTTTAAACCAGCTAACGGCGCAGTCGATAAGATGTTAATCTTTCCTTTGGGGTCGTTTGTCGGAATACACATTACAGTATCTCCGTCAAAGTCTGCACCTGACAATCGAGCTGCAACTTCCGATGTTATACCGACAGCATCGATAGACGAAGGTCCAATAATTTTTTCTCCTTCTTTGTTACGGTTATTAACAGTTAGTATAGGTATCTCAAAAGTTCCTCCATGAGGATACCTTACCAATGCTAATTTAGTTCCATTATCATACCTAGGAGCATAAATTTCGTTGTTTCTAAGTGAGTTTATAGGAAGTATTACTTGATAGTGCTGGTCAGGAAACGATGCTGCTTGAAGTGTTTCAGCCTGCTTGTCACATGACTCCGAGAATTCCTTTAAATAATATCTTTGCACTTCAGGTATATCATATGACATTATCTCAGCCAATGTATCCTTTTTTTCAGCTATAGCTAAATCAATTTGCTTTTTGGCTAAATATTTAGGTTGTTTTGATAAGAACTGACTAGGAACGGATTTTTTCCATTCTTCCCAATCTCCTTCTTCTCTAGTTTTATTGATAGGAGAAAGTTTCTTTTTACCATCAGAATCTACGTACTCATACTGACCGTCAGCTTTAATCAAAGCTCCGAACGGATTGTTAGGGTCATCTTCTTTTATACTTTTCAATACTTCATCAAACGATTTATTTGATGACTTATTGGTGTTAAATATTACATCAACACCGTCAGGCATATCTTTACCATCAGAATAAACCGCCATACCCTTAAGGTATTTATCTTTGCCAACAAGAATACGAACCTGCGAATACAATGAATTACCCAGAGATAAATCTTTGACCCCTCTTCGTATTTCTATTAAACCGTCCTTTTGAATACCTTTAAAACCGTCAGAACCGACATCATCAGCATATCGAATCATAACTCGCTTTCTGTCAAGAGAAGCAGGATACTTTGTTTTTCTAAATGTTTGTCCTCCGTCATCAGATGTATATTCCATTAACGAGTTAACATTTCCCCAGTCCTTAAATATTTCTCGATGTTCCGTGCCCGGCGGACATGCGACTTTCATCGTAGTAAATTTTTTTCTATTAGTAGGTTGTTCTACTCGTCCTGAATAGATTTTATACCCTTTTGATTGAAGTATAGTAAGTGCTTGGTTCATTTTTTCCTGACTTATTCCAAGCTCTCGACATACATCAGTACCGACATCAACCATACCAACATCATCAATTCGATTTTTTATGAATTCAGCAGCATTTTTAGCCTGCAGCATCCTTCGTTTAGAATCAGCGTCGAACAGAGATTTAACTGTTGACAACGGTATTCCGGTCTTTCTTGAAATTTCAGAATCGTTAAGACCATCTTTTCTTAACGATTCTACTCTGTAAACATCGTAAAGACGCTTTTCGTCCTTAGCTATACCTATTTGACTTCTTAAATCAGTCGTCGAGATATTTAAAACCTTTGCTATAGCATTATCGCCCGTATACAGCTCTCCGTCTTCGTCCGTGTATGTATACTTTTCTTTTCTAGCCTGTTTAATAAAGTCTAGAAAATCCCCGGGATGTTTATACCAACTTTCATGTTGAAATGGATTTTCACCAGACCCCCACGGATAACGTCCGGAGCGTCGCGGCATACCTATATGTTCTATGTGACTTTCATTTTCATAAATATCATTAAAATCATATGATATGTTCATAATTACATAAACTCCTCATCATTTTTACGTAAGATATCATTCAGATGAATTATCTTGTCCATAATAGCCTTAATCTCAGCTGGATTAGGAATATCAATGATTACGTTATCTGCCTGATATATCCTAAGCTCCATTTTTATTAAAAACGGGTCTTGTCCGTACTCTAAACAAAACAGAGCGGCATATATTCTAAGCTGGTCTATTTTAGCCGGAGTATCACCAGTTTTCAAATCGTGAATACGAAGGACATTCTTATAGAAACTAATTGCGTCAGCTGTTCCATAAAAATACGGACTAAAATATAACAGTACTTCTGGGTCCATCCTATAGTCAATTGCGTCGTTTATGTACTTGTATATGATGTTATTCTTCCTATTTGCCTGACGAAGTTTTAATTCAATAGTTTCCTTGGCCCATGCATGTAACCGCGTTCCAAGTTCAACTTTTTTTAAATTGTTATAAACTTCTAAGGCTTTATCATCCGAATAATTTAACCACGAATATTTGGATGGTGAAAATAAACAGTGGCTCGACTCAAGATTTAAATGCTTGTTCCAAATCATTTAGTATCTCCTCTTTATTGTTAGGATTTATAAAAGCTGCATAGCTCATGTCATCCATCTTTTTTACGTAATACTCTTGGTTAGGTTGTTTATGAGCCGTATCATTTTTCTTACACTCTAGAGCGAACCAAATGTTATTGTATAAAATCAATAAATCCGGAATGCCCTGAATATAAGAGGGGTCGTTTTTTAAAACAATACACCCCTCGAATCGTTTCTTTAGTTCGGATATCAATTGGTTTTGAAATGTTGATTCTTTCATAAAATCTCCATAACTAAAAATATAAATGGTGCTCGTGGTGGGACTTGAACCCACATGAATAAAATTCGACGGATTTTAAGTCCGTTGCGTATGCCAATTCCGCCACACGAGCAAAAAATATAAAGGAATGCTTCTAAAGTCATTCCTCATCTATTCCTATCATAAAAGGACTTGTTTTTCTCGTCACCCCCTTAACCGAAAAAACTGCTCATGGCCAAAAACCCACTTTTTTTCGATAAAACTTTTTTATTAATAATATTATTAATAATAATCATAAAGAAAAAAAGTGGGTTTTTGGCCACAGAAGCATTTTTACCCCCAAATAATATATTATTTTGCCTAAAAATACCCGTTTTTACCCCATTTTGGGCATTTTTACCCCCAAATAATATATTATTTGCCATTTTTTCGTGCCCACTTTTTTTTCCAAAAGTGGGCATAAAATGGCAAAAGTGGGCATAAAACCCAATAATTTTGAAATATAAATATTACATTTTATGGGTATTTACCACTTTTGCCCACTTTTGCCCACTTTTATGCCCATTTTTTTCACAAAAAGTGGGCAGAGATTTTTACTAATTTATCATCTATTGAAGTAATCTTCAAGCCACATGATGCTCGATTCTACAACATCCGCCGGGTTATACTTTCCATCACTACTCTTTGGCATGACGCCATGCAAAATTTTCAGATACTTGATTACAGTATTTTGATGATAAACAAGTCGGTCTTCAGGAAGTCTTCCGGTCATAGCTATTTTCAAATAATTAGCCGCTTCCCTGAGTAAATCTGTATATGCGATAAAGTCATCTGGAATATCATCCGGTTTAAAATTGTCAGTCATATGCTCACTGACGAATTTAATAAATACATAACATTCCTCTATACTAATTCTCTTCTTGCTCATTTTTCTCTAACTCCTCATAGCATTCCTTGGGTGTATCACCAGAGCAAAAGAACCGGTTATTGACATATAACTCATAATGTCCATTGACTAGGATTAATTTTGTGTTATACTTCATACGTTTATTTCGAAAATAACCTCCCAATTCCATGCATATGGATACACACGTTTTATTTCTTTATTTAGCTTGTCTTCATGCATCATTATTACCTGATGCTTCGATAATATCATATTATGATTATCGTTTACGTTATTTATGATGACAAATCCACATTCATCATCAGAAAACAACATTAAAAAATCACGTAAGGTCACAATAAAACCTCCTTTCCTTTTTTAATCACATTTTGTATACCCACAACTAGAGCACGTAATACAGCCGTTCGTACGAAACACGGCATGTTCTCCACATTTTGGGCATTCCTCGAATATCGTTGTGACGAACTTCGACAACAGTTTTTCTTCTGCCTTCTCAATAGGCTTCATTAGTTTGGAACCTAGGCTCGAAATTTCAATCTTGTCGGCAACGGGTTCGTCACTATCATCTTCTGGAATCATCTTCTCAAGTTCTTCCAATGCATATCCAACAGCACACGGACACGATGAACCAATAGATACATCGTTCATAGTCGCTTTCCTGACTGCGTAAGAAGGACAGGTACCAGCTGATTTGAGCTGGTCTATTATTTTATATGACGGTACTCCAGCCCGCGCTGCTAGGCTTATAAGTCTAGATACTGCTACCATAAACGAATTACATCCACCAGTAGAACCTTTTGAAAGGAAACATTCCCTTAGTTCGTCAGTGTCAATGTCATAAAAAGATTCCAAATGAAGTGTTCCGCATCCGGTGGTTAATGTCTTTTTAAGTCCATAACATTTATCACTAATTGGGATTACTTCTCCTCTCTTAAGAGTTGTCTTTGTGTCATCAACCTGTTCCTCGACGACATCAACATGCTCTTCTTTTTCTTCCTTGTCGTTAGTCGTAAGTATGGCTGTCCTATAACAGTTGTCTCTGAATACAGTTACACCTTTAAGACCGAGTTCCCACGCTGTAATGTACAAATCGCAAATATCTTCAGGAGTAACATCCTCTTTCAAATTTACGGTTGAACTGATTGCAGCATCAATAAATCTCTGCCATACGGATTGTACTTTAAGTCTATCGTAATACGGAATCTGATGGGCTGTGATGATGGATTCTTCTGATGAGAGGTCTATATCACTAACATCTACGCACTTTCCATATTTACTAGCGATGACGTCTTTTATTACTTTAGGATATACTGTATACGTCGTATCTTCGCCGTTAAGACTTTTAGTTACACGATTGTAATGCGTTGCGAACAACGGTTCAATACCACCAGATACGTCAATCATGGTAGCTATACTACCAGTAGGAGCAACAGTTAGGAGTTGCGAATTCGCTAACCCATATTTGTATATACTGTTCATAAAATCTTCAATAGTTTTCTTGTCATATTTATAATTCTGTATGTTGTTGCTTCTAAAAAACTTACAAACCGTATTATCTTCTGTAATAGTAGTATACAAATTTAACATATATCTGGTGTTTAACAATGCATCGTATTCCAAGTCTACTTTCTTACTTGGATTTTCTATAGCTATTTTATTACTTGTCAGGAGAGAGTAATATGCCATCAGACTGCCAACATCTTTTATGAATACAAATGACTCCGGGCTCCCGTATACCATACCAAGCTTAATAAGCGCATCGGCAAATCCCATAACGCCAAGACCTATCTGTCTCCAGCGTTTTACTGATTCTGTCTGTTCATTCAGAGGATGTAAATCAACACCTTCATCTAAAACTTTATTCAAGGCACGTACAGAAATATCAATTGCATCGATAAAGTCTAAGAAGTCGAAGATATATGAGTTGTAGTCGTTATCCCATTTACAGAACGCAGACAAATTAAGAGCTCCAAGCAAACAGCTTCCGCCAGAAGGAAGAGGTTCTTCAGCGCAAGGATTTACACCGCCATATTTAAATCCCGGTTGGTTACTAAGCAGACCACCTTTGCGTATATTATCCCAGAATAAAATTCCGGGCTCGCCGGTTTCCCAATTATACTCACTCAACTTCATCAGCAACGCATTAGGATTTATCTTTGTACCAGACATGTCTTTTTCAGTCTTAGTTTCAGGGTCGTACATACTACGATTAAATATCAATTCGTAGTTCTCTTCATCAGTGTCTCTAGCCTTAATCATAAAATCGTCATCCACTCGCACAGACAAATTAGCGTTGTTGATTTTATTAAGGTCTCGTTTTACGTCAACGAATTCCAAAATATCAGGATGATTAGATGATAACGACATCATCAATGCTCCTCGACGTCCGTTCTGCCCAATAATTTCAGTCGTCTTATCATACAACTCCATAAAAGACACCACACCGCTACTTGATTTAGCTGCATTGTGGATAGCAGCACCTTTGAATGACAGCTTACTAAGGTCGATACCGCAACCTCCTCCATACGAGAATGTACGTGCGAGTTTCTTAGCTGTGTTAAAGATAGATTCGAGATTATCTTCAGGGGGCGCAATTACGTAACAATTGCTGTATGTCTTTTTGGAAGTCACCGACGCGTTATTACGGTTTGCGAGTATACGACCACCGAACAGAAACTTCTTAGATTCGATGAGTTTAGCCAATTGCATATCACCGCCAGTTACGTCGTACATCCATTCGTGGTATGTTCTACCATCAGCATATTTCTTCTTCCAAATATCCAATCCCAGAGTGTTGTCTTCACCAAGCCACTCTTTTTCATTTTTGTAAATAGTTTCAAAATTTTCCATAATTACCTCCTTGATTTTTCTACTGTATGATTGATTACTGCTTTTAAAAACCTTTTAACATCATCCTGTGATAAATTAACTGCCCGGAATCCATCCGTGGTACAAATCATAAACTCATTCGGATTTATGATAGACCCTGTATTATCGTAAATTTCAAGGTCACGCGTACCAGCAATGCCGTCGAAAAACTCTATAGTGTATTCCATAGTGTATGTGTCACCTAGAGAACAAATCCACTCTTTTTCATTTTTGTATATGGTTTCAAAATTTTCCATAATTACCTCCGTCTTATATATCAAACAAACTATATTGTTTTTTATTTTTTAAATCAAAATCACGAACCGCATCGCAAAACGCGCGAACATCATCGAGAGTCATATTAATAGCGGTCCAACCTCTTGTTTTACAATCCATGAAAATCTTAGGATTAATATAAATACCTTTTTCACTAATTGAAAGCTCATAAGTTCCGTTAGTACGCTCACGAATATAAACTGTGTAAACACCATTAAGAGTGCGGATTCGCTCGAACGTAAGGTCGTTAAATTTATGATAGATGAAACACATAAGATTACCTCCTTTTAATTCACATCGTAATCTTTTACCGCAGTGAGAATTTTTTGCACATCGTCCCATGTAAGATTAATGGCTCTACAATATTCTGTGGTGCAGTCTATGAATTTTTTAGGATTGATGCAAACACACTTACTGTCATAGATTATAATATCATAAATACTGTTATAACCTTCATAAATAACAGCCGTATATACATCGTGAAGACCATAAATTTTTATTTCAATGAGTTTTTTTATGTCGTGATAATCTAACATAAGATTACCTCCTTCTTATAAAATCAAATAAATGTTTACGTCTTTTATTTTTTACCTCAGAATCGCGTACTGCATCACAAAACGCATGAACGTCGTCAAGTGTCATATTAATAGCGTTCATATCCGTTGCATCTGTATCACAATCCATGAAAATAGTAGGTTTAAGATAGAAACCCCTTTCGTTAATCGAAAGTTCATACGTTCCATCAAGATTTTCATAAATCACTATTGTATATACATGATTGAGAGTGCGAATCCTCTTGAATATGACGTCGTTAAATTCCTTATAAAATTTGTAAATGATGTTAGAGTCTTCCATAATTTCCTCCTTTGATTAGCGTGAAGAACTCCTGAACATCATCCCATGTCAGGTTAACAGCCATAGAACCCTTCACATCACAATCTTTATAAATATTCGGGTGATGAACATGTCCTACGTTATCGTATATCACGAGTTTATACATACCGTTCTCGCATTCGAAATATTCTATTCTGTACCAACGGAGACGTGTGCTAATTACTTTTTCCATGATAATTACCTCCTTAAATACGTTATAAACAATTCAATTAACTGACTTTTCAACTGCGATACAAAACGCCTTGACATCATCAGGTGTTAGTTTAAAAGCCAAAGAACCTTCTGTGATACAATCCATGAATTCCCTAGGGTTCTTGTATACATATTTATTATCACGAATTGAAATTTCATATGTTCCATTAGAGCATTCAATAATCGCTACTGTATATACTCCACGCGGACCACTAATATCTTTATAAAGAAAATCGAACCAAATACCGGGATAAACATAATACGTACTATCTTTTACTGCAGTAAAGAACTCTTGAACGTCGTCCCATGTTAAGTTAACCGCTGTAATACCTTCTACATCACAATCTTTGAATAACTTAGGATTATGACTGTGCTTATAATTGTCATATATCGCAAGCTTATACATACCATCGTTACATTCAAAATAATCTACTATGAAGACGTCGCGGGAAGCATAAATCTTTTTTTCCATAATAACCTCCTTATTTTAAAACAGTTTTACCAACTAACATAAAAAACATGTAGTATAATACAACGATAATCATAGATACGAGACTAGAGAAGAAATCGAATAGATACCCGGTAATTGCAAATATGAACGGCGACATCAAAAGTAAGAATGTCAATAAGCTCGATAAGCAGTCGAAGATTTTCCTACTAGTAGAATTGTTCTTGCACGACAATTCTATCCTATGAAAGATACAAATAAAAATAAACACAGCGAAAAATGCAGCAAAAAAGAAGATAAAAAATTTTTCCATGATAACCTCCTATTTAGAAAGAAATTGTCCGACGACAGCTGTTATAATTAAATATACGACTATAATTATTAACGACGCTATAACGGTTATGAAATTAAACAAACAACCGGCTATAGCAAATATAAAAGGAGACAACCAAACAATATTAGCCATAACGGTTGTAATAACATTGAATATTTTTCTTGATGTCGAGCCATCGGCACAAGACAGTTCTATTTTATAAAAAATTCCAGTGAAGATAAACGTAAATGCCCACGCAGCTATAAAACCTAGAATGAATTTTTCCATAATAATTTCCTCCTCCATTTTAACCAATAATTCCTTTTGCCATAAGAATCATCCCTACAAAAGTACCGCCATGTATTATAAACCAAGCCACCCACCAAGGGATTGCGTACCTAAATCCGTCATATATACAACTGTGAGTTCCAATAAACAATAACTCAAATCCGAGCAACATTCCTGTGAAAAGTAAAAATGATATCATATTTCTTCCTCCAAATTCAATCTATTTAAGTTAAGCGGATTATCTCAATTATAGCGAATGCTCCGTGTAAGATAAACCACGCAATCCACCACGGAATTGCAGACTTCAAGCCGTCATATGCCCAGTTATAGAGACCAAGGTGTATACATACAAATCCAAAGAGAACTAATCCAATAAGCAACACTATCATTTTATTTCTTCCTCCATTTACAATACAATAGCTAATATCGTACCAACGATGGCACTCAAAATATAAACCGTGATTAGTATCCAGTCAATCACTGTTCCGGGCTCGACACCTGTGATGCCGTAGACTGCCAATCTAACTAATCCTAACACAACGCCTGTGAATGCAACAAATGCACACAAAATTTTTTCCATTTTATTTCCTCCATCATTTTTATTAAATGTGCTAAATGTTCATATAGAAGACACCGCTGTGTCAATTGCGAAAAGAATGATAAAAGTTACAACTGCAGCAATAAGCCCTACGATAAAATATAAATTTTTCATTTTCCTCTCTTTTTAATTAGACTCTTTTCATTGAAATTTTTTTTCTTTGATAAAGCCGAATTTATGGCTATATCTATAATAGATTTTGTTTTTATATGATAATAAAACAAATCTGTGAAACTGGTATTCAATCGGTCTATTCTACCAGCCGATTGCACCATAACCTTATATGAGTAATTTGGACTGAAAAATACGATTGTATCTGTGTCAGTACAGTTCCACCCCTCAGCTCCAGCAGTGTATTGAACTAAATATACCCATCTTTTGGATGTAGGTATACTCTCATGCTTATGTCCATTCCATTCGGCGATAACTGTATTTTTTAAGTACGGTATTTTTTTAAGTCGTTCTAGTTCATAGTCGAAATTGTAAAATATAATTAATCGATTATGTAACTTCTGAATTTTTTCAACTTCACGAGATTTGTTATCGTTATCATTGACTATTCGTCTGAGTGCATAACATAACGAACTAATCTGTTCGATAGGCTTATTATTGAAAATATCCCATCTGTTTCGCATTACGTATCTGTACTTAGTTACATCGTAGTCGCAGAAAACGTTTATATGATGTTGAGTTGTCTTTCTATGGAAATTCATCGGAACAAGAATTTTGTCTTTGTAAAATATCAATAACCCTTCGTCAATGTATTTCTCTATCTTAGGGTATTTCGAAAATTTACTAAAAACAGCATGTTCATGTAAGAAATCTGTTCTATTTTTATAGAATCCATTCGCGATAAAGACGGGGATATATTCTTCCCAAGAATCTCCCGGTGTAGCGGAGAGGAGAATCCATTTATTTTTCTTAGTTATTTGAAGGAAGCATTTCACCCATTCTCCATGCCCAATAACTCTCTGTTCGTCAAATATAAAGAATGCATCTTTTACATTAACATATTTTTTTATGTTGTTCCACGAATCTATATTAAACGCGTAACCTTCGAATCCACCATGTTTTTGTATGTCGGATTTCCATTCATTCGTATCACGTTTTCGTGCTGTAGTAATGATGTATACATCTAAATATCCTTTAAGTTTAGCGTAGGCAAGAGCAGTTAGTGACTTTCCTGAACCAACCCCCCCACATAAAATACATCCATTATGCATTTTAGACAATGCGTCTTTTTGGTATTCTCTAAGTTCCATATATCCTCTCTAAAATATAAAGAATCTAGTTCTATTTTACGCATCGGAACTAGAAAGCGACGGTCAGCTCGCATAGTGGGCATTGTTAAGAGGCATACGAGAGTAAATGACTAGCGCTACTTGTCACCGGCATTGGCTACGCTGACCCCAATGTCTAATCTTTATTGAATTGACCCTACCCTTTAATCTTGATTAAAAAGGAAGGTCACTATCATCAAAATTATCAGAAGAACTATTTTCGTTAGTCTCCATCATCATTTGTTCGAATCGGTCGATTTGCTGGTAAACAGTCATACCACTGAGATACGCAGTCTGACCACTCTCGCCGTTAGGCCGCTCCCAATGATACGGCCTAATATCCATGTCAACCGACTCAATCCTAATAGAATCCAATGCTGACACAAGATTCTCATCGACTCTTGTCTTTTTATCACCGGATTTAAGAATTATCGTAGGTCCCCACTGATTGAACTTCAATTTAACCTTAATGTATCTAAAGAATTCTCCTGCCTCTGAAGTTGAAGGTTTTACTGTGGGAGAATATCCGTTTCTTCTAAAGAAGTCGACCGCAGCATCATCAGGAAGCACTAAACAGAAATTTCTATCTCCTTCCTTATTGTAAACACCCGGTTTTCCGCTAAAATTCTTAAATATAATTTTAGCGTTGTTAATCTCTATCGTTTGTCCGTTAGTTTTGCATTCCATATTATTGTTCCTCCATTTATTCAGAAAGTTTATCAATTACTCTACTAATGAAACATTTTTTATAATATGCTATATAATATTCGTTGATTGCGTCTACTAGGAGATTGTGTACTATCATTTCTCCTTCTTTTTCAGTAGCTTTATTACGCAATTTTTCTTGAGCTTCTTCGAGTGCGTCGAAGACGAGATTATCTACAATTGCTTTTACCTCTTCTTCACTTATTATCTTTTTTTCTACCATTTTATTATTTCTCCTGTCCGAAAAAAACAAATAGTTCAACGAAAGTACGGTATATAATATTCGTCGAACATATCTTCTATACTTAATTCCCTTAAATCCTTAATTGTTCTCGTCTCTTCTTCACACGTTTTCTTACTATCTTTTTTACCAAAAAGCAAATTAATAAAATCACCAAAGCGACGTGCATTATAATATTCATCGAGCAAATCTTCTACACTTAAGTCATTATTTGTTTTTGTATCGTCGTCGCTCGTTTTCTTAATATCTTTTTCTTCATCCTCAATCGATTGACGAGACCAATATTCTTTTTGAGCCGCCAAATCATCTTCACAACAACTGAGCAATTTCTCAAGTTCCTCGTTATAGTATTTATTAAACTTATCGAGCAGGATGTCAGAATTGTCTTTACAATTCATTTTCATTTTCTCAAGTTCCTCGTTATAATGTTTAACGAATGTTTCGAAACTGTTATCGGAATCGTTTTTCTTTTCTTCACAACTATTATTGGAATCTTCCTTACGATTAATACTCTTCTCTGTAGAGAACTCGCCATGATAACGTTTCTCTAACTTTGCAATATTCTTGTTAAGAACCTCTTCGAACTTGGTTTTATCGATAGCCCACGCCATAAGAGCTACATACCAGCACACGTCACCAAGCTCAAGGATAATCTTTTCCTTCGTATCATCGTCGAGCTTATGTCCATGATACATATATTTCTTTATAATATCATTGACCTCTCCAACTTCTCCCGACAAACCAAGAGACGCGTTAAGAATCAAATCTTTTTGTTCAAATACGTCTTTATTCAATGTCTTTAGTGCCAAATCGGTATAACTCTCGTTTTCATTTATCCATTCTTTAAGAGCATCTTCAAATTCCTTTATTGCGTTTGACAATTCTTTAACAGCATTCTTCAATTCGTTAACGGTATCACGATTAGCAATAAGTGCTGCCGAAATATCCTCGTATTCTTTGCAATTTTTCATGGTATTTTCGTTCATAATAATTACTTCCTTTCTTTCTTTTTGACATTCTTTTTATTTTCTTCATACTTTATAGGTCGTCTAGAATTTTCTCTAGCAGGGACACTTAAACAGTAATCGCAGGGGTCATCTGCGTCGCTGCTATTATAATGTTTACATTTTGAACAATAAAGTTCAAACTCTACTATCTTCATCTTTGTTCGACAAATTCATTGATATTTACATATTTGTTTATAGTTTTTACCGCGTCATCAACTAAACTGTCATAATATGAAATATCAATGTCGTCTTCCTTTCCTAGATTTTTTACGTCTTCCGACTCAAGCCACATATAGTCTTTTGTACCGGTGACCGAATCGTATTTAGATGAACCGTCTTTGTTTTTTCTTCTACTTACCAAAACGCCTCCGCCATGTCCAGATTTTATAGGACAAAACGCTCCAACTTTTCCTACATACTGGTAATTGTGTTCACCATCAGGAAGAGTTTCATTCATGTCCAAAAGCATTTCAGTAGACACGGTCTTAGTCTCACACAAATCCGAAAATATAATTGGTTCATGAGAGAACAATGTTTTGAATACGTATGGAACAGCGAATTGAGTACCTGTTGCAGTCCAATGACCATCTTTGGCGTCTTTAGCTATATATACTGCTTTATTTACGAGACACATTTTTTCGTAAGTCGCTTCGTGTTCAAAGTTATAACCGTACTTTTTACCGAACTCTTTGACCTGTTCAATTATTTCAGGTGTAGCGTTTGGTATCTTTATCGAGTCCGTCTTTATATGAGCGACCGTGAATCCTTTAGATTCTACGAATTCCTTTAGGTCGACCATAAATAATGCACCTCGTTTCGCGATTATGTTATCGATGTTTCGAATATCACGAAAACGATTGTCAAACGAAGCGAATGTCTGACCATAAACCGCATTTATAGGAGTTTTAATACCGTTAGCAAGGTATTTAGGATTTAGTTCTCCGGATTCGATACGATTAATGTATTTCGACAGTTTGCCATCAAACATTTTTCTGACGATGTCCAAATTCTGATGCTTGACTTCAACTCTCGTCTCTACGAGGTCCATAAAGTTTTGTGTATACTTAGGCCCGAAGTAACACTCAGACAATGTAGAATGCGGATGCTGAGATGTTATGTCTAACAACGCAACGTTAAAATATACTCCGGGTTCAGAATATACCAATCCTCCTTCACCAACCTCGATACCTTTGTAAGTAGATACCCCGTTATCGAACTTGTATCCGTCAAAATAAGGTAAAAGACTATTTGCTTCGCCATGACGAATTGCCATCATATCCGGGAAATACTTTTTCAAAAATATCAATACATCTTCTTCTAACTCGAAGACCGGTTTTGACAAATCCCTATATCTGAATTCTTTCTGTGGATTCTTCTCTGCACCAAATATAATTCGAGCTGTATGCTCGTTTGTAGAGGTGTTCAGAGACAATCCTGACAAATCAGCAAGTATCTGTCTAGCAAACCAGTCGCCCTTCAAGAAATCAAACACCGCTTCGGTAGCTATGACATCGTTGTCACAGTATTCTGCTACCTTTGGAATGTCCTCGTCTTTAACCGGCTCATCCCACGACATACCGAGTTCTTTGTGATGTATGCCCAGTTTAATTTCGAACTTTTTCAACGACATTTTGTTTCCAGCTGAAGCAAAATCGTATACATCTGCGTATGACAAACTATATGCCTGACCAAAGAATCCTTTACCTTCTGTTATTATCTTTTGGCTCAGGTTATACAGTTCCTCATTCGAATAACCGATTAACCGAGCGTACAACATATGGTTATCATATCGTTTACAGTTGAACCCGATTAAATTGTGTTTGCAAAGATTATCAACGTCGTTTGGTGTTGGATTTATTAAGCGTATGACAGGATTAACATCACCCTTAAATTTCCAGTTTATTAAAAATAGATTTGGAAACACCTCTACGTCAAAGAATACGAGGTCGTCGGTGTTATCCTCATTTAAATCCTTGACAGTTTCATGCTCTGCCAAGAATTTCATATCTGCCACTTTTTTAATGCAATAAACTGATTGATTTGTACTATTCATTGCAAAAGCGTAGATTACGTTTTTCAAATCGGATACGTCGTAGTTAATACCACTATTATACGCTTCTTCCAAAGTTTTGTATATCATATCTATCGACGATTTAGTCGACGGCATTATTTCTTTTTTCAAATGCCTCGATATAACCGTTCTGATAGCTTTTTCATTTTTTAATCCATTAAAATCTATCACTTTTTCTTTTTTTGTTGGAAGTCCTGAATTTATTACAGCTATTTTCTCGTTGTTACATTTCGTTAAAAGTCGTCTTAATGACGAATTGCCATTGAACACTTTTACTTCTATGTTCTCTGAGTAAATGCCTGATAGCTTAGAGACATCTCCTTCATAAATATAATGTAAGTGAACACCTTTACCGCTCTTACTCAACTCCGCATACGTTTTTGGGAATTTTGACGCAGCTTCGATGTTTTTAGCTAAAGACTTTTCACCATTGTCTTTCAAGTCGAAGTCTATAACTATATGATTAAGCGGCACTTTGACGTAGTGCAATATAGATGTGTCAATAGATGACAACGTGGTTTTAACTGAATCCCATTTTTTATACGGAAGACCGTCATCATTAGCATATTGTGCAGGCTGGTTTTTTAAAATATCATCAAGAACAGACGGTTGAGATTTCATAGAAAGCCATCCATTATCCATACGATTGTCACTTTCACACTGAGATTCTTCAGTTACGTTCAAGTCTTTAAAACCATGATAATAACTCCTCGCTCGTGTTCCATCCTCCAAAATATAACGTTCGTGATACTCTTCGAAGTAATTTCTCAATTCTTCTCTGAATATTCGCATCGAAAACGGATATTGAACTTTTGCATCATCGCAATAGTTCTTATACATTTCCCATGCGACTTTAAGAGGAACGCCGTTGTTTTCCATAAATTTGTTATACGAATCTAAAACAAAATTATAAAAGTCATTACTAGCGTTCAACATTATAACCGGAACGTATTTATCATATCTTGTGGGATTACTAAGATAGACGTTTTTACACTTGTTTGCAATCGCTCCAAGTTCAAAATCTATCTTTTTAGTCAGAGTATTGTATTTCTGTTGGCTTACCTTCTTACCAGTAGGTGAAACGTCTATCAATCGTCTGATTATACCAGAACGTGAGTCTGTTATCTTAACGGGTTTGTTGGTTCCCATGAATAAGAAACACCGGTACCGATTGCTGTACAACGACTTATACTTCTCATTCACGGTCATCATCTCGTGTGATACAAGACTGTTTAGTCTAGTATTATCTTCGATTCTTGACAAGTCACCGTCATGCTGTATACCAACCAAAGGATTACACTTAAACGGTTCAAGAGCAAAAGAGTTGTTAGAAGAACCTAAAGCTTTGGCGTCAAATACAGAATAATATCCTTCGAACAACTTCTGGATAATATTAAGTACTGTTGACTTACCAGTACCAGCAGAACCGTAAAACACGAGGAATTTTTGTATATTTACGGAATCCCCTGCTACAATTGAACCTATGGCCCATTCTATTTTCTCCTTCTCTGCAGAAGAATATAAAGTACCGACTAGTTCATCCCATGCGTCAGTAGGGCCATCGTTTAACGTATACGACAGCTTTTTAGATACATAGTCTTCTTTTTTAGGATGCTGGTCGGCGAAAGTTATTCTATCATCTAATTGTACGTAGTTGTCCCTAAGATGTTTTTGGCAATATTTATGCCATTTATCTATTAGACCCGATTCTGAGTCCCATAGAAATTTTGGAATGACCGTAACGTCTGGTTTCTCCTCTTGCAATTTAGTTGCGTACTGTTTTACATCATTGTCAATCAGATTCAACAGAACGTTTTCATCTGTTGACCACAGCTGTTCTTTCTCATTCCAAACAGCATAAAAATCGCCGCCTCTTATCATCAAATCGTTAGTACGATTGACGATAAATTTAGGATAGACTTCAATTGTCATATCCTTACTTCTTTTAGTTGCTATTAAATAGAAGTCCATCCGTTCTCCTTTCTAAATGTTTTTCATATATCAATGACATAGTTCTGTCATGAAGACCTGCATTTGGTCCCACATAGACAACGTTCGCATGTCTATCTTTTTATTTCTAGTTATAAATGGAGAACCACTTCCGTTCTTTCTGTATGTTTTCGTGCAGAATTTGTCAATGATATCTATTACTTTTTTTTCATCAAAATTTCCATCAGTCATATCTATGAGACCCATATTTACTATGAATTCCCAAAACCATTGAGAACCTCGATAACCGTATTTTGGGTCATACAAAGTGTTCTCAATTTCCATCGCCAATTCTACGAGAAGTTCGAATACAGATGATTCTTGAAACGGAGGAGCATATTCATTGAAATTGCTTAACCTCCGTTTAGATAACGCATTGTTAATCCTAGAATCATCCTCGTCGAAATTATTGATGTATGGTGTTGAAAAAAGATATTTCAATAGACGAGAATATTCACTCCTATAAAATATCTTCCTCACCAGATATGAGAAATATGCATTCTCATCGTTCATCGTTCATCCTCAGCTCAAATCTTCTGCGATTTCATAATATCTTTTTAGAGTGTTGTTTTGGATATATACTGCATCTTCGTCAGTCTCCTTAAATATACGTTTAAACGCATCTCCGACATAATCTGTGTAGTCGGTTATTTCTCGTCCCTTCAAATCATACATCTTATCTTTTTCAGTGTTATATTCCCACTGAATCATTTGATACGTAGAGACTTCTCCATATTCAGATGAATCGATAATCATGATGTCCGTAGATGCATCAACGTAACAATCTTCAGGTACGCCAGCGTAATAATCATCTTTTTCATAACAAATAACGTCTTCGTCAGTCAATTCATCTTCAGAGGAAAACATTTCAAACTCGTCGTCAGGATAATCGTCCTCATCGAACATATCATCCGACTCGCCAGAATAAATATCAATTACTTCTTTTGCGCTTTTTACCGCATCATCCATATCCTTTTTAAAGTCGTCATTACTGTTACGAAAAAAGTCATTCACCATATTTGTATATTTCCTTTCCATTTCGTCCTTCTTTTTCTTAAATATAAAGAACGACGATACGCCTGTAATAAGACCTCCGGCAATAACACCGCTTACAAACCACATCCAATTAGTCATAGTATTTTACCTCCTTATATATCTTAGATATACTGCAACACGTCTCCTTGGACATTAAAGTCCAGCCAAATACCGGGTTCGTAACCATTGATAAAGAGTCTCTTTGATTCGTCTGAAATATCATAGACGCCAAAATCAATCTTTGCGTTTTTGTCTATCTTCTTACTCCAGCCCACGAGTTGCCCCTGCGGTGTCTTCGGGAATCCGAGCATTTCATACACCTCGTTAAGAGTCACAGTCTTGTTATAATTTAATTTATCATTTGCGAATCTTTGCATCTTCGACAGGTAGAACAATCTGTCTTCCGCATCGTCCGTCCATCCGGGGCTACCCTTACAGAAGCACCTTGTATAAGCACTATGCTCAGGTTCGATGATTTTTTCAGTCTGCTTTTTTTTCTTAGACGTAGACCCATCTTCAGTCGGTTTAACATCCTTTACATTGAATCTGAACTGACGGTCTGCATCCTCGCCGTACTTTTCTTTCACGTTTTCTCGGTACTTATTAAAAGCACTCGAAACTCCGATAAATGCGCTACCAAGCGTGAGGTAGCGTTTGTTCAAAATACAGTGGGCGCCAACAAACGCAGCGGTCGTAAGACCGCCAATAAGCACAGAAGGAATATATGCCTTTACGCATTCACGAGCGTAGGACAGGTCGTTGACCTTAGTATCGTTCGCAATATCTTCTTCCGTATATTCGAATGAGTCATCGTTTTTTGCATCTTCGATGACAGATGCAACTTCCTCATGCTTCTTCTTAGCAGTAATCTGCTTTTCAGCCCCCTTCTTTACTGAGTAACCGAACACACCAAGACCAATTACACCTACAGTTGTTAGTGCTGTAGGTAAACATGCCTTCACAAAATTCTTAACTGTATTAAAAGATATCATTACTTTTCCTCCTTTGGTTCCTTCACATATGTTTTATTCTTAATCTTTATAAGACGGTTCAAATACCATCTTGCTTTCTCCAAATCTTCGATTTCGTTCTTTTGGTCAAACCGCCAAATATACTTGATAATCTGACCTACATAAAAACCTTCAATACCATTCTTATTAGAAATGGCTGATTCAATAGCGTCGATGCATTCGACTTTCGTTCCCGAATAGTGTCTAGGATGATTCACAGTACTCATTATATTCACTCCTTAGATAGATTTAAATGATATAGGTTTAGGAAATTTTATATACCATTTTCCGTTTGAAAGATAAACAGAGGCTGTCCGTAATGAAGTCCAGCCGTAATCGTTCGTTACATAATCGAACGGAATGTCAAGAGCATCGTACATCTCTGCAACAGAAACCATACCAGTAGCTTCTATTTTAGATGTCAATGCCTGAAGTAAATTCTTTGCTTCAGTCGGATTATTGAAGTTTACACTGCTGTAATCCGATACAGTTGCTTTCTTCCAATTAATTGAGTTAATTTGCTGACTGTTACCAGAAAGATTATAGTTAGTATAACCGTTATTATTCGAATAGTTTTGAAAACTATAATTCGTATAATTACCTCCGTTTGAAAAACGACCTTGATTATTTGATTTTATGTCTTTTCTATAAATGAGGTAATCACTTCCATTTTTAATCAAATTTGACAACAAATTTTTTAAACTCGGACTGATTAACTCAACCCAAAGGTCTTTCGCCATTTTTAAAAAGACCGAATCTGGTTTGGACAGACTGGCCTTCGGTGTGTTTTGTTCCTTTTCCATGAAAAAATATAAAGGAGACTGTGTTTTTAATCACAATCCCCTTTACATACCTCCTTTTTTAATCGTGTTGAGTTTTATTTAATTTCTTCTCCGTCACAATCAATCACATCACAGTCGTTGATGTCAACAACCTTTCTGTTTTTGTGTTCCTTAATTTTCCTGTTAATCAGCTTATACAGCTTAATTCCGCCATAGACCAGACCGCCGATTGCTGCCGAAGCAGCGACGCCGATTCCTATTCCTCCAAGCGTTAAATTTTTCGCTGACGATACTGCTGTTTCAGTAATATCAGTTGCACCACCAACACAGTGGGTTACCGCATTTTCAACCGCGTTAGTTACGTGAGTTACGTTTTCGTTCATAATAAATCTCCTCTTAATTTAAAAAATTGGGAAGTATCCCATAATAGTGTTTGTTTTTCTCGTCAAAAAATAAAACAAAAAGGCCATCGTTTTATTGATGACCTTCTTGTCTTCTACCTACTTATTTTTTCTTCACTGATGTATATTATGATGTATACTTCTATGGATATGATGTGTGCATTCGTTCCTCAATGCTTCCGCCTCGTCTTTCTTATACTTGCGGACAGTTTTTGAAATTGATATAACACATATAACTCCAATTATTAACCCTACTATCATAGTATCCTCCTAGTTTTATTTTTAGTAGTATCCCATAATAGCATTTGTTTTCCTCGTCAGTTTGTTTTTGTCTCGTACTTTTTTATTTCCGAAGATATTGCTTTTTTCATATCGTTTTCCAAATATCTTGCGATAAGAAATCCGCCTATCAAATCACAGACGGCTCCTAAAACGCTAAATACGTTCATTCTCATTTTCCAATCTTCCTCCTGTCATGAGCCAGCTATTAGGTAACTCTCGTATTTTTTTACAAAAACTAAGCCATTCGTACAATTTATGATTATTTCGCTCATTATATATTTTGCGTAAGGTTTCATAACTAATCATAACTGTTCGTTTTTGATTATACGAACTAGGTAGGGTTTGAATTATTTGCCACCAATATTGTTTGTCGTGTGTTTTTAAATATAAATCGCGATTCTTATTTAAAGATGCGATTATATTGTCTAGACAATCGAAATCTGTCAACTTATCCGTGCTAAAATCCTCTCTCTCGAATTTTTTAGCTGTTATCTTATGCATGGTGGAGCACGAATTGCTTACAGTTCCAATTTTATAAGTATCATACTCTTTCCACCAATATAGTGGTGCGACAACATCCATGTATACTACTATCATTCGCATAAACTTCCTGTGCGACGGCCCAGCTTTGACAAGCTGATTCATCAAAGTTGCGTCATTGCACCCTAGAAGATATACATGGTCTTCGGCTTCGAGATGAATCTCTGTATCGTCTATTAAAGCGTCCATACGAGGGATATTACCATACCCACTATCAGATTTGTTCCAAGAGTTAAACGGGTTACGCATCCCTCGTACCGACTCCTCGAAACCGTAAACGCTTACTTTATCTATAGTCAGCATTATCAATTCTCCTTACAGCAATTGCGGTTCATCAAATGTCAACATTACGATGTAAAAATTCTCATCTATACAAGCTCTACGATGCCAAAAATGCACTTCGTCGTCAATCCACCACAAAGATTGCATACTTATAGGATACTCGTCATCGTAATAGTTCTTAAATATAACATCCATATCCAACTGCCTATAAAAATCTATAACGGAACACCTTCCGCGTTTGCGGACAACTTCATTGATATAATGCTCAGCCGTCAGAAGTTCTTCCATCGTCGTTTCGATGTATGACAAAGTAAACATGTCATAGACAAGTATAGTATCTGGGTTATCATCAGATATAGTTAAGCCCATATCATGGACATCTTGTCTAACGATGTCTTCCTCAATTTTATCTTTAAGACCTGCCTTTTCCAATGCTGAATTGATTTTGTCTTTATACTTTCCATATGACGCATTGGCAAATGTATATAATCCAATCAAAGATGCCTGTTGTCTGTTGGACAGAATTGTATTTCCAATGATGCTAGCCACCGTACCTATTCCAGTAGCTATTACAGGAGCATATGATTTGACATCGCTAATAACGGCGTCTTTCTTCGTAAAATTTTCTCCCTTCTGCTTTTTCAATTCTTCTTTTCGTTGTACAGCTTTGGGCGTTATCTTCGCCGTGAGTATGATAGACGCTACCGTTCCTGCAACGCTCAACGCAGTTAGAATGTAATTTCCGTTTTTTTTAAAAAATTCGCTGAAACTCATTTTTATACCTCATCTTTAAATTTGTTTTTAACACAATCATCCCCGTATAGCCAGATAGGACAGCTTAACAAAATTACATCACATAAACGATGACGTCATATGTGTCCTCGTCAAGGTCTGTGATACTCACAAATACGCGTTTTACAGCATATTGTTTATCGCTATCAGATTGTGATATATCGTGTTCACTATAACGCCCAACCGTCTCCATGGTGTTATCGTTTTTTATAAGCACCATATGTTCAAACTTTAAAGGATATTGAACACAACATCCACAGCGGTAAATATTGTCTAATTGTTTCATCGGTTCTACAATAAAACTCCACATTTCACGTATAGTCATAGTATTTCCTCCTCGTAATTCAGTTTTGATTTTCTTTGTCAGGTTTAAACTTTCTCTTAACAGAGTTTTTAAACGACGTCCACTTTGCAGGATTTCGTTTAATGACGATAAATGCAATAATACCGACTGGGATAATTATGTTAGTTGTCCACAATCGTATTTCCCTCATCAGTTCCACATTCCTACTCATATGATTATACCTCCAAATTAATAAGATATGTTAAAATTATAGACAGGGTCACTGGTATAGGAAAACACCAACACAGGATACCCGTGCTTGGATTTCTCGTAACGATATACGATATCCAAACCGTCACCAGAACGACTATACTCCTTTGTTGTCCAGCCGACTATGTTTCCAATATCAGAACCATCTACATCAAGATAAGAATAAAATTCATTCAATGAACAAGAATCATAATTCATTATGTCTCTATTCACATAGTTAATTGCTCGTTCTAAACTTACTATATTAGAATAGAAGTACCTTCCAGCATATGAATCGTAACACATCATTTCATCTAATTGACATATATCCTTCGGAGAAGGTGTAGAATCGTCAGAGTCCATAGCCTTTTTATTTGCTTTCTCTTGTATTGCGTCTTTAACTTCATTTGAAACCGTATCGGCAACCGCTGATTTATAGCTAGCGAGAGCGTTCTGTGTTACTCCGACCAGCGTAGACGTAGCTACGATTGCATTATTCAATCCAATAGCACCGGCGATTATCGCACCGGATGACGTAACAACATTAATCGCTACCGGAATATAGCTTTTCCACGTGCTCTGTATTTTCTGTTTTCTGGAAATCAACTTATCAGAATACAAATTAGCGTATTTTTTACCGATGTTGAAAAGCTGGATTCCGGAAAATATAAGTCCCCCTATTCCAGCTCCAATTAAAATGTTAGATTTTAACCTATTATTCACTTTTGAAACAATAGAACAGACTGTTTAGTCTGTTCTATTTTTACCTCCAATCTTATTTTTTCTTTGAATTTTACTTCGTCAACTTCTTAAACAGAGCTTTTGATGCTTCGGATGTAAACATTGAATCACCCGAGTATTCAACGAATAGCGACAATAAAAAGACAACAGTACTCACCCCTATAGGGACGAGTGACGAAACAATCTCCCTACGCTTTGTATAAGCGTCGGTTGATTTAATTATCGCCTCTCTAATCTTTATTAGGTGAGTTAATAGTTTGTCATATTTATCGTCGTTTACGTCGAGTTTATTAAGCTCGGTCAATAGTCTTCGCTCCTCCGCTTTGAGCGACTGAAAATTAGTTTTTTTCTTCATAAACGCCTCCAAAAAATATAGTTTTAGGTATTTATCCCATAAAACAACATGTTTTTCTGGTAAAACAAGAACACCCACTGTATTTCAAGTGAGTGCCCGTTTCGGGTTTTAAACTTATCTCGTAATATTCGTTTGGTTTGCCATTATTTCTGATAAGCCGTACGATACGTCGGTCAACAGACTCAGAACATCCCTGTATTGATTATCCATAATATCAGCGGAATCTCTCATGCTCCACAGATTCTGGATAATTAGTATACATGTCGTAATTTGGTCCTCATACTGTTTCCGTTTTTCATCGTTCAGATTCATAATAAGTCCTCCAAAAAATATAAATTAGGAAATAATTCCCATAACAGTACGTGTTTTTCACGTTAAAATGAAACGCTCACTGTCTTTCAAGTGAACGCCTTTGTTGATTTTACCTTTTTCTTGTTCTTATTTTTTCAGCGATGTGCATAATTATAACGCTTAATGAAAATATCTCTATCAATGTTAGTAATGCGTACAGATATACGCCTACAAACAAACTTCCTGTGGTATTATAAATAATTTCCACAAGCGCTTTCCATGCTCCGGTGAACATAATAATCCTCCAATAAAAATATAGTTTTAGGTATTTATCCCATAAAACAACATGTTTTTCTGGTAAAACAAGAACACTCACTGTATTTCAAGTGAGTGCCTTTGGTTTTGATAATCCTTATTTCTTTTTTAATCCGTGGATATATATTTTTTTAACTTCTTCCCGGACCATCTTTCTTTGCTGTTTTTTGTTGCCTATTGCGCTAAGCACGCCTCCGGCGAAAGAACAAACAAGTCCTAAAATGATTAATGTTGCCATAAAATTTTCCTCCAAAAATATAAAAATTATTAGGATTCTATCTATCCCATAACATACGATGTTTTTCTCGTCAAACAAGAACACCCACTGTATTTCAAGTGAGTGCCCAAGGAAAACAAAAATATGAGACTTTATTTTATTACATATGATTCCTCCTTTCATAATAAAATTATATCATATATTTACTCCATAATATACTATGTTTTTCTCGTCAAACAAGAACACCCACTGTATTTCAAGTGAGTGCCTTTTTGGTCGATAAATCTTACATCTTATTTTCCGTTGGAATTAGATACTATCAAATAAACTCCAAGTACCAAGAGTATTATTCCTATAATCATAATTCAACCTCCAAAAATATAAAGTATGGATTTTACTCCATAACATACGATGTTTTTATCGTTAAAAAGAACACCCACTGTATTTCAAGTGAGTGCCTTAGTTTGTTTCAATCCCTGTTACTTTATAAACCATTTGAATATTTCACAAACGACCAATATTACTGATAGTGCTATCGTCATCAACAGAAGATAGGGCGCATAACTTATTATCATAATACTCCCTATTGCTGCTAATGATAAAAAAATAAACACCAGTATTGTAATCATATTGTTCCTCCTAAATGTCAAAAATATTTCGGATTTTACTCCATAACATAATATGTTTTTATCGTCAAAAAAGAACACCCACTGTATTTCAAGTGAGTGCCTTTTGTCGATAAATCTTACCTCTTATTTTTCGTTTTCCATTCTTTCTTGTACGTTTTTCAATACATCAAGAAGATATTTACGAATAACGCTTGCTATGTGCAGGTCAGTACCGAATACGGTAAAGTTCAATTCCTTTACGCTCCAATCCTTGCCAACTCTTGCAAGCTCGAAGACCACATCATATCGTTCGTTGTTAAATTCGAACATACACCACGTCGTGCACGTTTCGTAATTAGACCAAACGTCCAACATTCTGTACTCTCCTAAAGTTTCAAAAGTTTTGTCAAAGAAGCAACGCCAATTGTACTCAGCCGCTTCTGCCTGTGCCTTAAATGCAGCACGCACGTTTTCCGACTTCTTCTTAGTATAGCATTTCATAACGAAATCCTCCAAAAAATATAGTTTTGGGTATTTATCCCATAATATACTATGTTTTTATCGTCAAAAATAAAAAAGAAAGTGTAAGTCAATATAGATGTGCACCCCCGTTTATATTAATTCGATATAAACAACTCGTGCTGTCCTTTCGGTCCCCAACCCTTACAAGTTGAGCATCTTCATTAGTTCATTCATACTTACAATTCTCAATCAGGTTCTTGTACTTACCTAATCTTTCTTTTCATAATATAATATGTTTTTATCGTCAAAAAAGAACACCCACTGTATTTCAAGTGAGCGCCCTAGTTGGGTTTTAAACCTTATTCTACTTCGTCCTCATCTTCGTCTTCATCATCGTCATACGTAGTAATATAGTCGAGGGTTCGTGATACAGATATCCAATCCATTCGACCAGACTCTTCATCGTATTCCTGAAGCTGGAATATAGCTTCCGTTCGGACACCCATGTACGTATACTCTATACATGCCTCGCATGTATCAAATATTACATAGGAGTCAAGAAGCTTGAATTCTTCTCCGCAGTACGTTTGAGTGAACACGTCTGTCCAAGATTTCAGATATTTATCTGCAACCTCCTCGAATTTCTTCCTTACTTTCTCTACTTTAACGATTTCACTGAATTCGTTTTTCATAAAAATTCCTCCGATAAAATATAGTTTTGGGTATTTATCCCATAATATACTATGTTTTCATCGTCAAAAAAAAAAGAACACCCACTGTTTTTCAAGTGAGTGCCCTAGTTGGTTGTCATACCTTTATTTACGCTTTATATCATCAAGTTTCTGATTGATTTCATCTAATCTGGTATGAATCAAGTTTAGTCTTAGGTCTTCATGATATTTTGTCATCTCGTGTTCGCCTATCTTGTTAGATATAACACATCCGAGCAGAACGCTCCCAATAACTAACAATCCACGCTCGATTATTGTGTCAACAATCTTATTCATAGCATCCTCCTAAAATATAAAGTATGGATTTTACTCCATAATACACTATGTTTTTATCGTTTAGGTTCCTCGTACGTCATTGCGAGGTCTGAGTCTGACATACCGTTAGTAGTCGGGTCGTTAACAATACCTAAAATTGTTAAAATTATAAATACTGTAGAAGCTATGTCGAGTAGCGAAGACGATATACCGCTAAGGTCTAAGTTGAGACCGAATAATTTACATACCTGTGTTACAAGTAAAATTACAGCAGGTATCATTGTCGTCCAAAATAACTTGTTCTTTAACCTAACTTTAAAATTTAATTTCATATGTCTTTCCCCTCCATGAGTTTTTCTATGTTGTTTAATCTTTTTTCTAAGTTACATATTTTAACCGAACACACTTCATATGATGTGCGCAAGTTGCATAATTCAGCGGCAATATGTTCGTACGATAATGTATTCTGTTCTATCTTTTTTTCTATCTGAGCTAATCTATAATTGGTTAGTTTGTTTGCCGTAAGTATACCGCCGAATGTGCCAATTATAGTGCCTATAAAGGATAGAATAGCAACTAAAATTGTATTATCCATATATTATCCTCTCCATACTGTATATGATGTATTTATGTAAACACGGTTTAACGGTTCAGTAGATTTTGTTCCGTCTTGGTTGTATACACTTGTTATAGTTAATATACCTATTGTTGTCAAAGTCGCGTAGCACATTCTATCATTGTCACATGGAAATATAAATTCCATATCGTGTTTCGGTGCAATATTCTTCGGAATAATAGTTAAAATCTGACTGCTTGTTAAACCTTTTGTTCTTTTAACAACCCCATCTAAATAAACCATACTATTATTTATTTCACGATAACTTAATTTAGAAGAGTCGTTGTAATTTTCAAAACTAGACTGTAACGTTAACGCAACAAAACCAGTATCTGGTATTTTTGAAATTATTTCTGTTGCTGCGGACTCGGCAAGTTTATCGCTAGTTATACTATTGTTTAATATATTAGCACCAGATACAACAGCCCCAGACGATAAGTTGAACAAAACTACAGCAGATGCTTCTTCTGTCTCGTCAGACATCTTAACGTATCTAGTTATAAAGCCTTTTTTTATCATATAATCATAAAAAGACTCTAACGTAACGTTATTCAAACTTTTAAATGCGAACGTTGTTTTATGAACGTCAGTCATATCAGATAATTCGCCTTTTATTTCTGTTACTGAACTACTTCTAGCTACCGGTGAAGAAATATCATTTACAATCATAGCTCTGTGGTTTGTTATGTTAACAATTACCCTATCACCGTCAACAACATCTATAGTTGAAACTGCAGGAGTATAATCAGTAGAACCGTCTAGTTTAACATAAATCAATCCTTCGTCTATAACAACATATCCATAAACAGTGGACGATGTTTTTGGTTTTTCTTTTTTAAACGTAGATGCAAACGTCTTAACTATATTCGGTGGAAGTTTATACATGATACATAGTTCCTTTCCACAAATTAACCGGAAATGCTGCTGTCTCAGAAACCGATATCGACTTACCACAATTATAGGTCTGAGACATTATTTTTGCCTTAATATTATACAATCCAGCTTTTTTGTAATTTAGTCTTATAGAATCGCCTATTGTTACCGGGCAATAGCCGTGAGAATAATTTAATTTGTAAGTTACGGTTGACATCTGTTCAAGCGTTCGTTTAGCATAATCATTGACTTCATCTTGCGTAGGATTACCCACTATAACCGGTTGAGTAACCCTAGCCAGAATTTCACGACCTCTAGATACAGTGGATGTCGGTGAATCTGGGTCATCATTGACAACTCTTGAATAAATATAATTTTTATCATCAGAATAAATTACTTCTACCGTGTTAGGTATATCGCATAAATCGTATTCCATAGTTATACTCGGAAGAAGTATAGACGAGTTATCATCATTGAATTCCCATATAGGTATTGTCTCAGAAAACTTTACATCTTTTTCTAAAAGGATTTCTCCAAAAGGGGAAAGGGCTATATGATGTTCCGCCTGACCTAACAAATCGCTTATAAAAGTCAACCAATCATCACCTGAATTAGCAACGAAATCAGTTAAAAGATTTTTGCTAAACGTTTTTCTAACAACAGGTGCTCGACAGTGCTCAGTAAGTAATGTTATAGCGCTTTCTAATATGTTAGAACCCATTTTTAAATAGTATCCAACAGGTGGTTTACCATCTTTTAATTCATACAACGGAGAATATGCTTGAAGATTTTTAGAAAAAACTTTTCCGTCAAACGATAAAGATGGCGTCTGAACAAGACTCGTGTTTAAACATATTCTTTCTCTAATTCCATTTTGAACTACAATTAAATATGTTCGTATATACTTTTCTCCATCGAATTCATGCGTGTTAAACGTAGCGGAACAAAGCGTCTCTGAAGTCAAATCTCTTTGAAAATCTGAGCTTATTACACTACTTAAACGGGTTTTATCCTTCCAAGTATTTTCATCCACGTAGAAATATTCAAACGATTGGGTCATGGATTTAGTCCAATCTACCATAATTATATCCCTCCCTCAACTCTGGTTATCTCTAGCGTGACAGGAACAGTTACTGCGAGATGTGTTAAAGAGAACGTTACATTTATGTTAGCCCAATAGCCTACACCGGACGGTTCTCTAACGTAAACATCACCACTGTATAGATTAAGACGTTGTAATTGATACAGTGTCTCTTTATCGTATTTAGGTACCTCCACCTTCCACGAACCGGTTTGTTTTTTTAGCACACCATAATACGACACTGGATTCTCTCGACCAGCGTATTCTACTAACGTTACGTCTTTTGCTATTTTATTATCTACGTCTATGTTATAAGGAAGTTTTAATAAAGAACCATTCCAACCATTACTTTCTTTGACTCGGTCGTTACTATCTATATCATACGGAACATAATTTTCATCCCATTGAATAATTATAGCCTTCTCACCGAATTCTATGCCCGGAACGTCGTAATAATTCATTTCTCCGGTGGTTGAAGATTTAGCAACAATTCTATATCGAGCAGAATCCAAAGCAGGATGAGGGTCAGTTGCATATATGTACCTATTCCCATCGGTTGCTTGCTCAATATTTTCCATAATTGTTGTGAATCGACCATCGTTCTCTCGTCTATAAACAGACAAATACATTTTTACTGGTTTAAACCCAGTATTAAATATACAATAAGGACGTATGTACGCCTGATAGGTGTCCCTGTTTATAGCGATTTCAGCATTAGGTTCCGGTACCGTCTGAGACCATGCTACAGTAAATATATATTGACCCCAGCCAATTAGACCACTGTCCATAGTGACATATAAGTTTAACGTGTATTCACCATTGTTATCTAATTTGACATCTTTAGGAGTTAATATTTTACTAAAATTCGTATCAATGTCGAAATGCTCAGAATATAAAACTGTACCTTTAGTAACAACGATGTCATTTCCATATGAATCTTGACTATCGAAGTTGTTGTTAGCAGTTATTTCTAACAAGTATGTAATCGGCTTTTGATTAGCCGCAACGTATATACCTGTTACCGTTAAGGGATACGAAATGACTGTATCTACGACTTCGTTTCCAGTTCCATCAGTTAGGTGCATTTCTAACGAAGGGGATATATATACGTTAATAGTCTTTTCTTCCGAGAAATCGCTGTAATCGTCTAAAGCGCCTTTTGTCTTAACTTTCCAATTTATAACAGCACCGTCTTTGAAAAACTCAGGTAAATCGGCACTCTTTAACGTATATGATGTCGTTTCTCCGGTTACATTTATTTCTTTTTGTTTCGCACTAGGTGAGGACAACACTATAGTTGCTGCAGTTTGTTTCGAGTTATCTTCAGCATTATGCAACCAATATAATACAACTGTATCGGTCACTGAAACAGTAGTTGTTGATGACCATGTAGTGGGAGGATTAGGTTTTTTTCCTAAAGACACTCGTCCGTACGATACCGACCAAGGTGAATTACCGGCTGAGTTAACAGCCCTTACTCGGAAGACGTATACTTTTCCTGTTTGTAACCCGGTTTTTTCGAAACTATTATACAATATACCGGTTATGCTAGTAGCTGTATCCTGATAAAAGAAATCAGAAAATTTTTCAGCATATTGAAGTTCGTATGAAGTAGCAGTTGGCGATTCACTCCAAGAAATATAAATTGATGTAAGAGAAGTAGCTCTACATTCTGTTATTTCCCAAGGAACCGGCGGAGGAGTTAAAGTTGCAGACGAATACGCGCTCCACTCCGATATATTATCCGTCGTAGTTCTAGCTCTAGCCTTTACCCTATAAGTTTTACCGGGTTGAAGAGTTACGACATAGCTTACCGCGTTTGTTATTGGAATATCAAGCCAGCTACTTCGCTGTAATGTGTTACTTCCATCAACTGCTATCGCAAACTGGATTTGAGAACCCTTTGGATATGTCAACCCTTCCAAAGACATAGTTAAATTGTATAATTCGTCGAGTTCTACTTGAGGAGTAGAAGGCGCTGAAGGTGGCGCCTCCTCTGCAACAACAAAATAAACCCAACTGCTCCAGTCTGACGTCCAATGAACATGTTCGTTATTATTAGAATCTTGATACGTTTCAGATATAGCTTTTACTTTAAAACGTATCTTTTTTGCATTACTTGGAATACCCCAAGTCTCTTGTTTGGTAGACGGACTTCCTTCTTGACCATCAAACCATCCTTGAGAACCAGTCGTTAAGGTATCTACTTTGTATTGCCATTTGGTTTTATAGTTTGCGGTATGGTTCATATCCCATGTCCACTTGGCAAATAACGTATTTGTAGTACCAGTTTGGACTTCGAATTTAGTTACAATTGGTGATGCCATTTTACATCCTTTCTTCTACTCTGACTGCGTTTATAAGCTGTAAAATCGCGTTCGCTACAGTTGAACCGTCGTCGTAGGAAATTCCATTTATTTCGTAATTGTTTACTGTTTTAGGTGTACCGGATACATTCTTCAAAATATCAAGCGGAGATATATTGTTCGAACGATTAGCGTTAAACATGCTATTGGACGTAGCCGCTAATCTGAACGAAGTACTAATACTAAATCCGTCAAATATAGAGTTAATCCGTTTACCACCAGATGTAATATCCGATAAATCAAGAATCGGTCTAATTGTAGGCTGAAACTCGGTCGATAAACTCATAGCATTAACTATGTCTTCAGTTGCACTTTGTAATCCACTGAGAGTATTACCATTTGCTTTAGTCCCAGCACGACCACGTGTCTTTTTATCGATTGTAGAGTATATATCGTCCAGTATAACACCAGCCCTATCTCTTGCACTAGCAGCTTTATCAGACATACCATCAATGATTGAAGCTATTATTCTTACACCGATATTGTAGAAATCGTTTGTAGCAGAAGGGCCTATTCCCAAACGATAATTAAATTCAGCAATTATAAGCGATACTAGATTACCTGCACCGATTCTTATGATTTCTTTTTTATTATTATCATTTAAGGTATTGGCTATTGTGTCCATAACGGTGGTCATTATAGTTGCTATCGGTTTCTCAATAGGGTCTAATAATGCATCACTGAAACCTCTTCTTGTTATTTCACCTGCGGAATAACCTGCAGAATATAATTGCTTATACCCATATTTATATGCTAAAACATAATTATCGATAGATATATGAGCGAATTCTACTAATGCTTCAGCGAATGTTTTCAAGCCAGAGAAATCATAATTTGCCATTTTGGTGTTAAATTCGTACATAGCATCAGCCAACGCAGTTAATTTAGCGCCAAAAGAATTAGCGCCAGTTGTAGTTACGCTTTCCATACTTGCACCAGCCGCTGATAAGTCTTTTATTGCTTGTGCCGCGCTTGTTACAGCAGTTTCATCTATGTTCTTTACTTTATCGCTAAAACCTTTAATTTTTTCGCCTAAAGTCTTGAAATTATCACCAAACTTACCGATTAGATTCTTATCCAAAATAGCTTTGTTACCATTTTCTTCTGAAGGTAATATACCGAGAATACTTGTAACAATATAACTTACATCATCTATCATGCCTTTAGGGTCATCGCCTAAATTACCATCAACTGTGGATGAGAAATTTACTACTGATGTACCGAAACTTTCCAGCTGGGCTCCGAAATCGCTCAAGTCCTTTTCGGACGTGAACAAGGATGATATAACACCCTGCTGGGGAGCCAATGAGTTAGTTAAAGAAGCAAAGATATTACCTGCATAATATGCCGCGTCTACTGCTCTCGGATTGATTTTAACAGTACCGTTTTTGTCGACAACAGCATCACTAAATCTAATCATAGCTTGTCCATAAGCTTCTATACTAAGACCGAAGTCTTCTAAGCTTTTGGAACCAGCTACTTTTTGCCAGAAACCGTCTGTCGTAGGAACTTTTCCGTTTAACTCAGCCATTATTCCGCCAGCATCTGCAGCGGCTTGAATCGATTCTGTATTTAATCTACTCTTACCTTCAGAATCAGTAACAGTATTACTAAACAAAACCATAGCAGCACCATATGCAGCGCAACTTGCCCCAAATACACCTAGGTCAGCTTCACCCATTATTTTAGTAACCCAACCTTTACGTTTAGGAATTTTATCAGCCAATTCTGTCATTAATAATCCGGCTTTCTTTGCAGTGTCTATCGCGTTTAAGTTTATTACACTGTTACCTTCTTCATCTGTTAACGCGTTATTCATGGCAACCATGGCAAATCCAAAACCAGCTACTGATGCACTAAATGAATCGAAGTCAGCATCATTAAATGCAGCGACTGCCGGCACTGCTTCTTGTAATGAAGTAATCATTTCACCTATAGATACGGCAGCAGTAACAGCTTCGACATCGATATTACCCGATACAGCGTTGGAAAACTCTACCGCAGCATAACCGAATGATACTAATTTCGATAACATGATATCAAACGAATCACTTGAACCAGTAAAAAACTCTATGAAACCGGTTAAACTTTGGAGTAGTTCAGCCTTTGTTATCATCATTAATGCTTCGCATAATGCCTGTGCTCCCATTGCTCCATCTGGTCCCATTTGTTTACAAGCAATAATAAATGGTATAGATGCAACAGCAAATTTGCTTAATTGAACACCAAGGTCGAACATACTAGGAACAAACGGTAGTAAATTAGTTATTCCATTAATTAATTGGGCTACACATAATGCTAATATAGACGCCACTAAAATTCCGGCACCAGTAAGAACCTGCTCGTCTGCGGCGAGTTTCATTACTTCTATGAAACCCTTATTTAAATTGTTAGCAAAGTCACTAAGCGCCTGACCAAATGCAGGTAAAATTTGCATTATTCCTTCGGCTATACCGGCTATAAACGCGCCAATCATTTGTCCTACTGTGTTGGCAAGTTTAATCATTATAGGAGCGCCTTTATTAATATAATCTTCTATTTGAGGGTATTTTGATGCTAAGGCGCCAATTACGGTTATTAGACCTCCCAATACAACTAGTACAGCCGATAATGCTCCTATAGCTACACTAGCTATTAAAGCTAACGGAGCTAACGGCGCGACTTTAATTAATACGTCTGATATTGCGTTGAGTAAGAATACTAATATTATTGCATTTGCAGTAGCATTGTCTATACCTTGCATTAACGCTAAAACACCAACTATAGCCAACATGGACACTATAACACCAGCTAATATAATCATAGCTGCTTTCCATCCAGCGCCAAGAACATCTAACGATAGCACTGCGGCAACTAAACCCAACGCGATTATTAAAGGTACCATTGCCAACATAATTGTGGTTAAAGCTAGAGCACTTGGAATAGCATTATTTACGTTCTTTAACATTAATAACGCTACCGAAATTAATAACATAGCTCCACAAACCATTAATATCAGAGCTAACATTGTTTTTATAACGCTCTCGTCTAGTGTAACGTTGGCATACGATAATATTACGACAGCCGCAGCCAATGCGTTTATTAAAATAGCTAAAACTAATGCAGTTTTAATACTTGTTTTGACCTTAAGTTTATCCATAGCTAATAATATCGCGCCTAATATGCCCATTACTAGTGACATTATTACTAACGATTTTAATACACCGCTTTTTATCTCTTTCGATTGACTTAATATCAATACCGCAGCTGCTAGTGCATTTATAAGGACAGCTAAACTTAAAACGGTAACTATGTTGGATTCAACATGTAACTTATCGAGTGCAAGTAAGATAGCACCTATAATAACTAAAACGCCAGATATAATATAGAGCGCTATAATTGTTTTATTATCTAAATCCTTAACTTTGGATATTATTGCGAGTGATGACGCTAACGCCAACATTAAAATACCTAACGCTATAGCTGTACCTAAAGCGGTCTTAGAATCAACACCTAATTCGCACATACCGTATATAACACCAGCTATTATTAAAAGTAGTACCCCTACTGAAATCATACCTTTAATAGCTTCTTTAGACCCGTTAGCGTACTTAGATGCTATCATCATGCCCGATATAGCAGCAGCCAATATCGTCATAGCACCAACGGCACTGTATAATCGTTCTGGCTTTATTAAAGAAAATAGTAATATAGCGACAGTCACTACTGCTAGCATGGCAACTATTGCAAGTAAAGATTTTCTAGCATCACTTTTAACTTCACCAGCTGCAATCATCAAACCTGATATTAAAATAGCGAATATTCCTATTACAGTTACACCTTTTTCCAACAGACGTGTCGGTACAAAACCTATCGCTACAGCCAAAGCACCCATTAAAACCATAGAGAAGGTAACTAATAATATAGTACCACCTATTGATAAAGCACTACCTTTAACATCGCCCATGAAATGACCTACTGCTATTAACGCTGATACCAATGCGACAAATATCCATAAAACACCTATTCCTCGTTTTAAGTTTTTGTCGCTTATTCTAGATATAGACTTTATAACTAAAGTCATCAGTCCGAACGCAATAGATATGTATAATATCATTTTACCGACGTTAGTATATGCTCGTTTGGAGCCAGCACTGTTGGAATTGAGAAAATCTAAAACACCTTGAACCACCATTAATGCTATGACTAAACCAGTAAATTTCTTTAATGTATTTATTCCTCTATTGGTATCTTTTTCAGATATACTACCAGCGTACTTCACAACTTTCGCCATTACTAAAAATGCTACAGATATGTATAGCATATTCTTTCCGGCGTTATTCATTGATTTACACAGTCCGTTAATGGCCATCATCTGTATAACCATCCATTTAAAGGCGTTTAATGTGGCTAAACCTTTAAGTATCGTATCAGAATCCATTTTTCCTACGGATTTCATAACTTTAGCCATTATTAAAAATGAAATTGCTATGTATGCCATAGTTTTTCCAGCGCCATTGACTTTATTCGAGATAACTGATAATGGTATTAATGTTAAAGCAATAAGCCATAAAGCGCCCATCATAACTATTGCTTGGGCTACATTCTCTTGTTTTATACTAGCTAATATCGTAAACGCCAAGGCCATCAGAAAGAAACTGGCTGCTATACCTATCAGATTTAATACTGTACTGTTTATAATCTTTTTATCTTTATCGATTTTATTAAATGATGGCGATTTTTTGTCTAAAAAGTACATTAACGTCACAAGGGCCGCTAATATGATGGTTATAATTTCAATCACCGTAATTGCACGTTTCAAACCATCTTCATCAATTTTAGATAAAAGAAATATAGACGCTGATAATAAAGCGATGCCAATTGCTATAGAATATATCATCTGAGTTACGGATTTTATTTTTTTAGCTTTTCCTAACTCAGTCATTAAGTCTTTAATGCCGATTGATAAATTGTTAGCAGCTTTTGTTAAAATAGTTAACGGATTGTTAGATACTATTTCAGATATTTTATCTAACGTTGAATCTAATTTTCCAACTCCTTTAACTAAAGAAATCGCTAATCCTCCGAAAATCATAGTACCCCATGGAATTTTAGAAAAAAACTCCAGAATTTTAGGCATGTTAGCTATTAGACTTTTAACGCCTGATACGGTTAAATCTTTCAGAGTAGTTATAGCCTTGCCTACGAACTTAGTAGCGGCCTCTACAGCAGTCATAGTAGCGTTGCCTATACCTATTGCGTATCCCTCGCCGGTCAATTCTCCGTATTCCATAGGAACTCTAGCAGGTGAATGTATTCCTAAAATCTCTCGTAAAGTAGATAATATAGTGTTTGCTAATTTTCCAACTACCTCTTTGACTTTAGCAACACCTTTGGACAATCCGTTTACTAAACCTGATATTATGTATTCCGGTATATTATCAGTGTTTTTTAATCCGTCAATCCATTTTGACGTTTTGTCTATTAACTCTGATATTACACTTCCGACTTTAGTTAAAATACTTCTTAAACGACTGCTGTTTTTTATCCAATCCACGACTTTGGTGACTACTTTTTCTATAAAGTATGCTACACCTTGTAAAATAGTACCTAAACCTGACGCAATTTTATTCAATAAATCGTTTTCTTTAGCCCAATTATAGATTGATTTAGCAGCATCGACTATGAGTTTGATTATCGGTGTTAGTATTCGTTTTATTCCGTTTAAAATTCCGGAACTCTTTAAAGTGTTTTTTATCCAGTTCCGAACAGCAATTATTGCGTCACCCAACGCAGCTGTTACATCTAAAATTTTTATACCAAACGTCTCAAAAATAAAACGAATGGCTTTCATCGCTAGTGAAACACCTCCACCAACGACAATTCTTATTAAATCTAATACCGCGAATAATCCGTTAAATGTTCGCGTTATCTTGTCTGATACTTCTTCTGTTATTTGTAGCTCAGAAGTTAACTTTCTAAACCCAGCAATAAGATTAAAAACCGGATTTACATTGTCTAAGCTACCGAAGACGTTATTCCACGATTTGGCAATTGACTTACCTAGACTTTTTATTATTTTAACTATATTGGATAGACTGTCTAATAATAAACTCGACATAGACAGGAGACTATGGTCTTTGACTACGTCGTCTACAGAATATCCGGCTTTATTAGCGTATATACTTAATTGTGACATTGCATCAGATAAGCCAGAAACCGAAGTTTTTGTAGTTGCGTAGTTTCTTTTTGTTAACGCTAATGTGTTGTTGCTTAAATTTATTACTTGGTTGCTATCAGAAACATTATTAGTTAAATCATCTATTGTATTGGATAACTGTTCTGCATGTCTATACGTAGAACCAAGAGTTTCGTTTACTCCATTTTGAACTGCTACCCAGTTATAACCGGCGTTAGTAAGTTTATCCCAACGTTTAGCACCAACATCCCATTTCCCATTAATAACTTCATTTATAACATCTGAAGCATTAGTTATTATTTTGGATGTTGATTGTACCTTAGTCCCTATATCATCAAACGTCTGCTTAACCGCCGTGAACGGTTTTAGGATTTTAGAAGCTATACTTGAAAAATCTATTTTATTAATTATAGATGTTGCCCAGTTTATAGCTTTGATGGCTATATCGACTATTTTAGAGATTGTCGGAGCCAACGCGTCTTTTAATTCGTTTGTTTTTACCCTAAGAGCATTAAATAATTGAACTAAAGCACCGTTTTGTTCAATCAGCGGAGAATAGAATAAAGCACCTATTCTTCCTAACGCAGATTTTACGTTTGATAATGCGCCAGTCATCGTTTCGTTAGCTTTCTTCGCATGTTCTCCGAATGCAGAATCCATTGCTTTAGCAAACATATCGAAACTAATTTGACCTTTCGATACCATATCTCTAACAACAGCTTCTGTAAGTCCGAATTCTTCAGCTAGTGTAGCCGCAGCATTCATACCTCTGCCTGACAATTGCAATAACTGGTCGCCCATCAATCGTCCTTGTCCAGCTACCTGCGTAAATATCCTACCGATATCTTCATACGACGAATTTGTCATAGCTGCAACACCAGCTATACCTCGTAAAGCGGTAAACATCTGGTCTCCAGCTTTAACGTTTGACGCCGCTAACTGAGAAGCTACTTTAGCAGCTGCGTCCAATCCGTATGCTGTTCCGTCGACAGATTTGCTAACGTCGTTCATTATTTCCGAAACTTTTTCTTCGTCTTTTAATAAACCTTGTAACTGGAAGTGCGCATTTTCAAGGTTTTCAGCTCTACGTTTGCCGCCTTCTGTTACACTTTTAAGTGCGGCGTCAATTCCTTTTATAGCGTACTTTATAGCTATAAAAGTCTTCACTTCAGTTCCGATTTTTGTCACATAAGAATATAAATTGGATATATCTTTGGACAATTTTGTTGTGTCCAAAGTCCGTTGTAATTTATCTAATGTGTTTATAGTTACCTTGGCATTCTTTTCAAACGATGCATTATCGAATTTCATCGATAATATTCTTTCGTCTACTCCTTTGCCACTCATAAATATTTCACCTCCGCCCAAACAGCGTCTACTATCTTTTCAAACACCGGCTTTAGGGCTGGATTAATATAATCTACTCCTTCAACCCATCCACCGTTTCCAGTTGCATGTCCTGTTTGTAATATTATTGCTATGTTAACATAATTGTGTATATTAGAGTTATGAAATATCAAAGAATACTTCCCTTTATTATCTGTCTCTATGGTATAATACCATGACTTAGACGTTAAACCGGTGTCTTTTGGTGTGTATTTTTCTAAATTCTGCACACCAATTTTTCCGTATTTCTCAAGAACACTTATTTTTATAACATCTGACAACGAGTATAATAATTTTTTAGACTTTTTAAAATTACCACGACTATCTATTTTGATTATTTGTGCCATATATTTAACCCGGTGAATGTAATTTAGCTTTTCTAGCTTCATTCAATCTAGCTCTATCTACTAACTGAGACCTTGTCAAATTTTTCTTACCCTTAGAGTTATTATTCTTAATCTGAAAAACTTTAAGTAAACTTAATAGTCTGTTCAAATGCCATTTTTCACATTCTTTAGGTATACCGCACGAAAACATCATGTAGTATATTAATTCTGATGTCATTGGCTCGTTTGATGAAGAACCGCCTCGTCTCAACGAGTTTTCGTCAAAGTAACATGCACTCATTGGGTCTTGGATGTATTCGTTTATTTCTCGTTGATTGTTCTCCGTCAACAATAAATAGGCGGAATCGTCGGTACACTTAATAGTCATACATTTTATATAGTAAAGCATCTCTTCACTTGTTTTCTTTTGCTTTGACAAGAAAGTTTTATGGTACCGACTTTCCCACCTTGAGACAGAGACAAGAGAATGTTCTAACGTTAAAGTAATTTCATCGTGATAAAGGAAAGTATTTGTTCTTTCGTCCCAGTATTCTGCACCGGGGATTTTTATTGTTAACATTCTCTTACCTCTTATGTTATGTTAGTTGTTAGCCATGTCTTCCTTGGCGTTCCTTACAGCGTCTGCGATATTCCTAGGAAGAATCTGGTCTACAAAGCGTGCTGCTTCATCTGCATCCGTAAGAAGCATTACGTAATATACAGAATAGGCTTCAGACTGTCTGAATGCTTCTCTAATCGCATCATCCTTCATGAAGCGTTTACCATCATCAGATTTAACGCCGTATGCCATCATGAGAAGTTCATCGAAAATATAAGCAATTTCCTCGATGTCGTTTGAATCAACGATTCTCTTCAAATATTCCTGATAGCCACCGCCACGCTTAAACTGCATCTTGGTAAGTTCAGCTTCGTTAAGATTGAAATAGAGCTTAGTCTTACAATCCAATCCGTTATAGTCTTTGTATTCGATTTCTTTAATATACATAATTGTTTACCTCCATTTTGATTTGTTTTAAATATTATTATGATTCGGGAGTCATAAGCGTCTTCACTTCGTCGGGAAGAGGAAGTCTGGGTGCTACACCGTCATTTCCACTAGTCTGAGTGGGGTCTTTACCGTAAAGAATCTCTTCAAGAGCAGTAAGCTTAGTCTTGTCGCACTTGGTGGAATCAATAGTAATGCAAGACGTCGGTTTGAAACCACTTACAGATACAGGGGTGGTAGAAAGTTCCCAAGAAAACGTGTTCGCTTCAGGGGAATCACTGATAGTGGAATAAGCCCTCTCGGAGGGAGATGCCTTGCATCCATAGATAAGATGCAGCTTATAGCCATAATCGTTGCCATCAGTATCATTACCCAGAACAGTCCGGTATGAAAGGCCAAAAGTTTCCCTCTTCTGCTGACCGATACTTACACCAGAAACAAGGTCTGCAGTACCGTCACATTTTTCGAATTCTTCAGGATAAGTATATGCTTCAATTGTAGCACCGAATTCTTCATTACTAATAAGATTCAAATACTTAATATCGTCGGCATAAAGTGCAGTGCTCTCAGCACCAGAAGGGGATTCGGTGATTGCCGTTACACCATTCCAAGCGCATCCGTCATTGTAAACGCCGGCGGTCTGAGTATAGAGAACTACGTTCTTAACACCAGTCTCATAGAAACGTTCTGAAGTCTTGTCCCATACAATCTTATTCTTACTCATAATTTTATCTCCTTTTTACCAATAAATATAAAGTACCCAATGATTCAAGTTGTCAGCTGGATAAAATCGAACAAAACTAGCATATTCGAAACTGTCTAATATTTTATCGCATATCTTAGAATCTGGGTTACGGTCAATGATGATGACCGAATATTTGTTAAATTGTTTATAGTTTATTCCATCTGCGTGCGAAATATCAATATCGTCGATGGAGTAACGAATAGCAGGATATTTCATCAATACATCAGGGGGAGATTGAAAGTAAACATTATTAGATTGTAAAATTTCTTCAAATTTATTATGTAAACTAATCCTGTCCATTATACAATCCCCCGCAAGTTATAGTTACTCTTGGTGACGTGGTTACATCTACACTGGTAACTTTCCATTTTGATTTTTTCCAGACTATATAGGAAATTCTGTGAAAACACTCCCAGAAGTATTTGTCCGGGATGAAATTTATACTAAAAGATATGTCTAGCTCGTCATTAAAATCGTTGGAGCTTTTCGAATTCAAGTATTTTTTAACAAAATTTCCAGTATAAGTCTTTTCAATTACTTCTTCGCCCCATACACCGGGAGAGGTTTCGACGTAATTGCCGAAACCTATTTTTCCACAAAATTTCATAAACGTTTTTAGTCCGCGACGCTAACGAGAGTTGCTGTTGCTGCTGTACCGGCAGTGCTACCTGATTTAGCGTACGTTAATGTAGCAATCTTAGTTGAAGAAGCAACTGTTAAAGCGACAGGGTAATACATATCATCGCCAATTACTACGACGCACCCTTTCATAAAAGCGTTCTTAAGTTCGGAAGTAGTGCACTGCATTGTGCAAGCCTTATCAGAATATGCTTTAGTATCGCTAGCCTTACCATATACGATAATGTTAGCACTGTTCTTATCTTCTGCTCTGTTATAAATCCTATCCATGTGTGTTACCTCCTACGTTTAGTTGTCCGCTCGATAGAGTTCGAGTGCAATGGCGCTATGCGGCTTAACGAGTGCGCCACTGATACGTGTTTCAATAAGGTATTTATTCTGGTTATAATCGATGTCAAAGTCTTCGAACATATTGATTGAACCACCCTTATCAGCACCTACCTTGTAGTCCTTAAGGTTTACAATAATACCCATAAGGGGCTTACCAGTAGCACCGTTCATATTTTCCATAACAGGTACAGTAACAATCTTTGCTACACGAAGAGCGGTAGCAAGCTTATCGACACTATCATAGATTACACGACCGTTCTTATCTTCCATGAGAAGACAGTCGGTGACATAGTCTTCAGTGGTGTAGAGAACCGGATTACCAGAACCCTTATAATCTTTACGAGTCTTGATAACTGTTCTAATAAATTCCTTAGCCACTTCATCGGAAGTAGCAGCCTTTGCTACGTTTACCTTAGCCTTGATAGTATACAGGTCGTGGTCTTTATAAATAGCACGAAGGTTCTGGTCATTGATATGATTAGAATCGTCAGGAAGACGACCATCACCAACCAAAATCGCCCTAGCAATTTCTTCATCGAGCATAGTACGCATCTCGGACTTAATAAATGATACAACATCGAAATCAGTGATGTCAATGATATCGTCACGGTCGAGCTTCTGTTTCTTATAAATAGTAACAGGTGTGGTTACCCTGCGAAGAGTAGTAATAACTTCTTCCATTTTGAGGTTTCCCTTAACATAACCCTTAGCGCGAGCCTCATCAGCAGTAATGTCAGCAAAAATGCTCTTAATTCTAGAGAACGGACTGTGACTTACTGAACTCATAACCTGATTAACCCAATCGGTATCACGCTTGATTAACTCAGGTATGGTAGTTGTATTTTTTGCATCAGGGAACAGATAATCAATATTGCTGATACCGTATTCGTCTGCGTGCTGGATGTACGACTTTTTAAGAGAACCCATACTCTGTGCATCGTTAATAATAGTATTTAACGCAGTATGAATAAGTTCGTCGTTCGTATTATTTGTTTCCGGATTACCGTTTTTTTCGAAAAGATTCTTCATCGATTCATTATCTCCTTCTGAATGATTAATTTTGTCTTCGTTATCTTTTTTATTATTTTCTGTATCTGTTTTTTTATCGTCATTGAGTTCGCCAGACATAGCAAGACCAATCAATGCGTAAAACACTTTTAACTGCTCGTCATTAAAGGTTTTAATGACATCGTCAACTGTTCGATTGTCAGAGTCAGGATTATCTTCCGATTTAGTTTCTGGTTTTTTATTTTCATTTTCGTCGGCATGAGACAACTCAATACCTTCAACGCCGGAATAAATAATTGCTTCTGAATCCATACCGTCACTGTGCACAATAATATCATCAATCTTAGCACCGGGATTAGCTCCAGCTAAGACCAAAGATACTTCCCTAATGTTTCCATGTCGTACACGTCCGTCGTTTTCCTGCAACTGATTCGCATAAATTGACAGAGACGTAATGTCACCGTGCTGAACCAGTGCTTTTCCTCGCTGACCATCATTAGTATCATTAAAGCTACAATATGCATATACACCCTCGTTGGGGACGTTCTTAAGCATAGCATGGCCTAAAACGCGACTAGGGTCTTGATGGTCATGATTCCATACGAGAGGCACTTTATCGTTATCATTATCAGCAAATGCATTGTTGAGAATGATTCTGCCATCAGTGCACCTTACATTAGACTTAGATGCCCAACCACTAAAATCATATGTTGTTGTCATTTATTTTATCTCCATTTTGATTTTGTTCTTTATTATTCAAATCCACTGTTTTAATATTTTCGTTAACAGTTTCCGTTTCTTTAGGCTGAGAAATATTCGGATTAACAAGTTTATCGTCCTTGCTATCGCCTGTGGGCTTAAATCCTATTATCTGACGAATTTCGTTAGATGTCATTATCTCATTGCGTTTCATGGTATCAGATATAGACGCTATCTTGTCTACCGTAACTAACTTAAACGGGTCTCTAAAGAATTCTATACTTTGACGTTGAGACCTAGCCGTTTTTGTCAAAAACTTACGCTTCATTTCGTTTGTGAACGCTGATATTATAGGTTCAACAACGCGAGTGTAATAATTTAACATCATTATTTCATCAGCTCTTCCGTTAAGTATATCTTCAGTTATACCTAACTGAGAGTAGAACGTATCAGTTAAATACTTTATCTGCTCCGGTAGGTTATTTTCAAGTGACCTATTCAATTGGGTTACTTTTTCGCTTGAATCGATGTAGCCTATTCCATATCTAGAACCAATAAGTTGCTTTTCTATAGACTCAAGACGTTCTTGAGCTCGCTGTTCCATAAGATTGGTTCTTGTGCTAAACGGCAACTGTACAATCAAGTTTAGTTTTCCTCGACTTTGTTCTTCATCGAACGCATCAAGTAGACTTAACTTTCTATTTAATCTACTGATAGTAGAGTTAGGTTCATTCATTATTGAATAAAACGGATTTTCCACTATGCATGTCGAATTCTTAGGCACAACCACATCATACCTTTTACCGTCGTCTTCGTTATAGACGGACACTTTCACATGCATCGGGTACCATTCTAAGATTTTACCAACTCTCAGATTGTATATATCGTACGATTCAGTATCAAAAATATCATCATTAGTCAAGACAGGAACTAATGCCACGCTACCATTATACAGCATAGTTTCTACAGCGTCTTGTATCAAATATCTACCGGTTTGGTCAATATTTGCGCTTAAATTAAGACATTCATCAAGCGGACTGTGAATTATTTCCTTAAAACGACCCATCTCATCCAGCTTAACATGGTGAATGTTTACGTATGATACATCCATAGCTATCTTAGTATATATAGACGTCTGTAGATTTTTTATACCGTATTGGTATCCGTACAATCTGTCTGTTCTAACAGATGAACTCATACCGATATCACGGTATTCAATAGTGGGGTCTCTATTTTTAAAAACAGACCACACGTCTTTTAATTTACTTAGAATTCCCATATAACTCCATTTTGATTTTTACAATTTTATAAAAGATAAAATTAATTTTGCTACGTTGAATATTTTATTAATTTTATCTTGTTTATCATCAGAGAAATAAACGGTATGTTCTTTCCTTAATCATTTCATACCGTTCATTGTCAGCAGTAGGTATCTCTACAGAATGCATTATAAGAATGTCTCTTAACCAACGTGCATGAGTAAACTCATCTTTAGACATCTCGAAAAACCCCTTTGCCTTTTTACTAAACGCAACATCTGCTCTCATTTTCGAACCGATTTCATAATATTTATCGGAATCGCTGAGTTCTTCTTGAAAGTCCTTAAGCATAGATTTGGTATCAATTTCCATATTGTTATCTCCTATTCAATCATGTATTTATACAAAGTATCTATATCGTTATTCTTCAGAGTCACACCGATTGATACGCCGGGTATTTCAATTTTTATTCCTGATTCCGGCATATTTGCTTTGATTTCACTGTAAACTAAATCTAAGTCAACATCACCGTTTTCATCAAACAATTCTAACATTTCTACGAAAGAGTTCTTTTGAAGTTTAGATAGTATGTTAGAAAGTTTTTTAATAAAAATACTAGATACACTAGCAGTTACTAAACGTTTCCATCCGTTTAACTCCAATTTATCGATTAACTCGGAGTCGATAAATTTAGCCAATCCTGTTTCAATTTTACTAATACTTACCATACTTAACCTCCATAAAAACCAGAAGAGGCTAGGGTAGACCTCTTCTGTCAAAATATCAATAAACTATTACTTTATTTTTATTAAATTATCTACCACAATTACAATCGCACGTTTCAGCAGGTAACGGATTATACAATACCTGAGCGGTAGTTGCAGTGCCAGTTGTAATGTCCGCTACCTGTTTGGGATAAAACGTAGCATTCGAGTACGTAACGATAGTGTTATCAGAACAACGCCGTTCGTGACGTTCATTAGCTATAGCTCCGCAAAGTTCAGTTTTAAGACAACCAATACGCTCGTTAAGCATACTAAACGAATCTCGATTTGCCTGTTCTGTTACTGCTTGGGCTGCGAACTGCTTTTCAAATTCAATAAACTTTGCATCGATATAACGGTATAACTCCAGCATCTTCTGGTCACAGTAAATATTAGCATCTCTAAGAGCGAGGTCGGATTTAAGTCTCGCGATTTCCTGAGATTGGTCTAATTCATATCGACTTACAATATGGTCGCTTTCACATTGACAAGCACCATTTTGAAAATTACGATTCTGATAAGAAGGAAGCCCGCTTAACAAGCTCAAAGCACCCAAAGAACTACCAATTATTCCAGTTGTCAAACCAGCTTTAGCTACACCACTACTATGTTGTTTCTGTTCCAATTCCATAATATATACCGTCCTTTCGTTTTTTAGTTGTATTGACACTCAAGTTTCGGTTTTATAAAATCTGCAATGGAATCGCCTCTTTTTAAAAAATTAACCCCTAACCAAATAGTTTATTAATCGAACATATCTCTGTGAAGTTTAAAACTTACAAACGCGTCGAGCAAAGCTGCAACGGCGTCGATTTTTTCATCGTTTCTCTTTTTAGTGAGTTTTCTGTTTTTGTTATTATCCTCCATAACGATACAGTTACCCATACAAAACTGCATGATGTTCTGGTCGAAATGAAGTAAACGATTTTCAGCTAATTTTTTTATCTCGCCTAATGGCACCGATTCGGTCTTAAACCCCTGTATCACTTTTTCTATACCGTACGGTCCAAAATCTCGTTCCCATTTTTCTACAAATGTCCCAGCGTTAAATGGGTCATATCCTAAGCATCGAACATCCAATTGTTGGTCGATTATATATTGATACAATTCTTCATACACATAACTTAAATCCAAAATCGTGCCATTTGTAACGATTAAACTACCTTCGTCGATAAAAGTCTCATAAGTACTTCTAAGAGCTAACGGTAATTTATACAATGTTTGTTCGGTTATGTAGTTACGTGTTTTTATACCATAGTTCTCGTTTCCCATTGGGAACATAAAAGTGAAAGAGCAGAAATCATCACCTCTGGATAAGTCTGCGCCTAAAGCGCACGGAAGTTGTCTGTAGTCGCTAACTATATTCGATTTCAACGTTTCTTCGTAAGTAAAGAAATATGTGTATCCTTCCATTGGTAGCCCAAAACGTTTGGCAAGTATTTCATTTCTTACTGACGGGTTATTTTCTGCACGTTCAACGTCTAATTGGTACGTTTCATAAGATACTGTCAGACCAATATTAGGATTAGCTTTTACCCACATTTCAGGATGAGAAACTTCGGCAACATCGTCCAGTTTATACCACCATATAGACACATGCGGATTGTAATATTCACCTTTTAAAATTCGCATTAACTCCATTTTGATTGTATCGCCCGGGCCATTCCTGACGTTTCCTTCTGATGATGTAGCAACGATAACATAGTCATTGTTTTTAGATGAACCCTGCTCAACTGCGGCTACTACGTCTTCTCGTATGTCGCACGACAACCATTCATCGATTGTATTAACTGAACTTCTTAGACCTTGAAGTTTATCTATAGACATAGGATACACTTCTAGTGTGGAACCGTTTAATCTGTTCTCTATTCCCTTTTTAGTAGACGCTAATTTTTGTCTAGTCTCTGGGTCTCCTGTGGTATTATACTTAGAACCGATTGTCAACACCTTAAAGACAGGTCCTCGTTTTCGCAAAATAGCAGTTTTTAAAGGCCCGAGTACTTCTTCTGCCTGACGCATAGTGTATGCTACAGTAACTTGTTTAGACGCTTTCTTATTTACAGTTAGAAAGTATGCTTGTATACATGTATCATACAATGTCTTAGATGCACCTCGTCCTACTATAAGGTATTGCTTGCTGCGTAGTCGTTTTTTAATGCGTTTGTTAACATATCGACCTCCGCCAGCCCCGTCTGGTACATAAACACTTTTTGTTATATAGTAATACCAGCCTAGTAAATCTTCAGCCCATAGTTTAAACGAATCTAATAAATGTAAATCGTCTCCGTCAGTTAAAGTTAATTCATTTTCACAAAAAAATATAAATCCTTCAACAATACTATCATCATAGTAATAGTTTGGATTCTGTATTAACTCGTCTATGCGGTTCATCTGCATTTCGACTTGCTTGTTTACAAAAATTTCTCCGCGTATTACTTTTTGTCTAAACATAGAATAATACTTTGGAGCAGCAACATTTGATAACATTATTATAGTTCCTTTTTATCACGTTTTAGACGGTAGCATTAACTGTTTAGAATCAATTTTATTAAAATAGTCGATTAAAATATCATTTATTTCATCGAACGATTTATCGAAGTCTAAATCATTTATTTTTTTGTTTTTCATTTCATTAACAGTCTTCTTCGCTTTATCTGCTGCTTTTTTAAAATCCTTTTCAATCTCTTTATTAACTGATTTAGACCCTCCGGTTAATGTTTCAACAATAGGTGATATTACTTTTCCGATTATTTTCTGTCCGCCAGCTTTAACTGGAGGAGCAACGATATCTTTTAAGAACCAACCGCCAAGTTTAGACAGTGCGCCTTTTTTAGCAATCGGAGCATATCTCTGTATATCCCATATCTTCTTGTTTAACAATAAGTCTTCTTCTTCTTTTAAGTCTTTTAACTTTTTGTTCTCTATTATCAATTTTATTGCTTTTCGATTACTATCCGGTTTCTTATTTATTTTATCGATTCGTTTTTCAACAGCTAATTGTTCTTTGTAATTTTGACCTATCCTACGTCTACCCGCGGAAGTTAAAGACCCGTCATAATTCTGATATCGTCTAACACCCCATCTTTGTCCTTTTATTCCATGGTGTTGTAAAATATCATTTGTAAAATCTACGCTCCAAGCAACTGACTTTTTCTTAGCTTTTTCACGCCATTTTATAGCCTCTTTAGCTGCTTTCCGTTCTTCACCTCTAGAAATGTTATCAATAGAATCGGTTCTCAAAAGGTTTCTATCGAATAATATCAAGGGGTCATATCCTTCTTTTACTTGTCCGTAACGACCGCCGATAGATGCCTCGTCCGCCATAGCATTATATCCCATTTTAGATAATCTACTTATAACTTCATCTTTTAGCTTGGTGTTTAATCCAAACGTTTGCGCTGCATAATATGCCAATTGGTCAGCATTCATACCTTTATAAACGTTGTGTATTTGCTCGTCTACAAATTTTTTTGACTTGTTTTCATAATTATATTTAACGAGGTCTCTAAGCATACGATTACCAAAGAGCATTAAACTTCTATTCCAAACTATATCGTGTAATGTTTTATTTTTGTCCTCATTTATTACATCTGAAATTACTTTCGATTGAGTCTGACGACTTGGTATTTTTAAGTCTTTCTTTAAAGTAAACTTATACTCGTAAGAATTATATGAATAAGCGGTATTTCTAACCCATCCGCCCTTATACAAATTCCGTTCTGGGTCTAAATATGTTACGTAAACAGAACCATTTTGATTTTCGTTTGGATTCACAGACGTGCGATACATTTTTGTACCAGCCGGTATAGAACGTTCCTCTGTTAAGAATTCTCGACTTTCAACTTTGTTAGCCGATTTATTAACTTCTTTTCCATACCGTTCTCGTCCTTCAGCAGTCCACGACCCATCTGGATTCTGGTATCGTCTAACACCCCATCTTTGTCCAATTATACCGTGATGTTGTAACTCATATCCCATAAATTAATTCTCCATTCCTAATCGGAATTCTAATTCCCGAATTAAATTTTCATATGATGATAAGGTCGATGAAGACGGAGGGTCGAACAATATTTTAACACGAGCATATATGTATGTTTTTAAAGATTGGAACGATGACGATTTATCTTTTAATAAATCAGCCCATCTTGTTGTTTTATCGGCGACATAGAAATCGTAATCTATGGCACCGACTTGTTTTAACGTTATAAAACAAGTATTTATATACGTAACTAATTCATCGTCAAAGCAGTCGTCGTCCAAGTCTATCTCTAACATGTTTTTTATAGTTGTTAATATACTTTCTTCCATGTAATCACCATAATTTAGTATCATTCTTAAATCTAGGCGTGTATTCAAAAGAACCGTTGTCTCTGGAATAATGTATTAAATTATGCGTATTGTAGCGAACACAGACTAGATTATTCATGTCTATAAGTTTAGGACTATGATTGATTATGTCATCATAAGTAATAGGAACTATATGATGTATCATTATTCGGTCATGCTTGGTATTTATGTCATAACCGTCTAAAGCCATATCGCATCCATTATCACGTATGATAACATTTCTTCTAATCTTCTTCCATTCTTCTGACATGTAGAACTTCTGATTAAAATATCTATTTCCGCCGAAAGTGTTTTCACAAACATTAGAAAACAAACGTAAATAATCAAGTCTTTCGTCAAACGTTTTCAATACTATTAATTCGTTATAATTCTTCATCTTCGCCTGAATATTTAGAGAAAGCTTCAATAGCTTTCAAATATAATTCTTTGTCTTCCCTAGAATCGTTTATGGCGTTTGTCTTGGCTGCTTTGAGTGCATTTTCTGCCTTCAGCGATTCCAACTCAAGCTGATACTTAACCGTAGCCAGTCTCAGATAATGAGTTATTATCTGAGAAGAGGCAGTTCCTTCTATAAGCTGTTTTTCAGCAGCATCCATCGCCAAAGATATCAAATGATTTTCTTTTCCTTCTTGGGTTAAAAAGCTAGCTTTTTTATTAGCCAATATTACCGCCTCCTCCCATTTTGATTTTTAGATGTATTTTTTTATATCATCAATACCCATCCAGTTGTCAAATTTATTAGCACTCTTTTTATTACGACGTCGTGCATCAAGGTCTGCGAATCCGTTCTGCCATATTTCGTATAAATATTTAGCATCTTTGTCTGATATAGGTAAAGCCTTATGAAAAGACACATCGTTATTATTAAAAAGTATCATTGACTCAGTGAAATATTGGTCTTTGTTATCACTACCGAATTTTACATCGAAATCATCAATAATCGCGTTGTAGCCTTGGTCACTTAAGTTTTTAAAGAATGCGCGTTTAGCTTTCGAATCTTGCATAAAAGTTCCTACGAATAAGATATATGCTTTATCTAAAGCTTCGTCTTTTTCAATATTTTTAACTTCATTTAAAAACCTTTTAACTAATTTATTTCTATAGACTTTTTCACCTTTATCGATACCCGGTTCATCAGTTTTATACATCTCTTTAGCAGCATCCTTAACCTTTAAACCATCAAACGATTTAATAAACGCATCCATTACTTTCTCATAAGAAGGTATAATTACATTCTTATTTAGTTTCATCGTTGCTATCTCACCGGTGTCATGATTTACCATTTCGACATGGAGTCCCGCGCCATCTAGTCCAGCACTAGCAGAAGCGTAATTAAAAGCGTCTATTTTATCAAGAGTTACATACATTCTGCGACCCGGTTCCTTGGTATGAAATTGTCCTTTTTGTTGAACTCTATATACATCGGTACCTTTATCGATTTTTATATCATTGTCTCTATCTTGTCCAAGAAACTTTCCGTGCTTTCCTTTAGGATAAGGCTGATAACGTCTAATTCCCCATTTTTGTCCCTTTACGCCGTGATGATATATCTCATTATTTACACATATCATTTCTCATATATTTCACTTCGTTTTATATAACGTTCCGATTAAATTAGCGCCATTAATTGTGAGTTTAGTTTCAACTTTCGCCGGAACGATATTAGCGAAGTTAGCATGGTTATTCACAAACATATTAAGAGCATAATCAGTTTTACGACCATACTTCCCGTCTTCTACGAGATTATTTCCATTCATGTCGTGATAATGCATTTCATTCAGAAACTTCTGAAGTTTCTTTACGTCCTCGCAACTAATAATTCCTTCTTTTCCAAAAATAATAGGTTCCATATTGTTCTCCTTCCCATAATCATAGTACCCTATATTCATATCTACATCTCCGATAATACCGGTTACTTTTCCGACACCATACTGCCAAATTTTGTAATCACCGGTGTATTTCGGTTTACCTGTAGTATATTCGGCCAGCCAAATATCATATTTCTTGACGACTTCAGCTGGAATCATATGCATAAGCCAATATCGAGAGCTGTACAACATTGGTATGTATTTACCATCTGATAAAATGGTTTGACAAAACGCATCAATAATCTTGCCTCGCATTGCGAGACTCATATCTTCGAAATGTTTAGACTCAAAGTCAAATACAACAGGGTATGTCAACTTATACTGTGAACATTCTTTAATTACCCTTTTTGCCTCAGCTACAGCGTCGTCTATTGTTTTTGCTTTACTATAGACATACACGCCAACAGGAATATCATTTGCTATCGCGTTTCGCATGTTGATGTGAAAATACTCGTCTACTTTACTCTTACCCTGAAGACATTTAATAAAAGCGAATTCAATGCCGTATTCTTTTACAGCCTTCCAATTAATATTACCCTGATAATGGGACACATCTATACCGTTAAGTTTTGTCATAAATATCACTCCTCGTAAATAACTGCTAAACCGTAAGCTTTCGCGATTTCGTGTTCAATTTTGCAGCCCCTAGCTGTTTCCCATCCTTTTACAAAATATACAGCGTCACACTTAGACATTACGTCTAATGATTTAGCTAAGTATGCTACTGGTGTATGTTTAGTATCATCTGTGATAAAACCATCGTCAGTGAAAAAATTATCAATCACATCATAACCGAACGTTTCCAATGTGTGAATGGCCTTTTCTCTAATTTTGATGATTTTCTCACTAGAGATGTCTTTCATAGGTTGTGAAATCATTATTGTTCGTTTCATTGAGTTAAATACCTCCTGTAATATCTTGATAATCTTCTATTGCATACATATAGCCCCAATCAGAAAATAGATTCCAATAATCAGCAGCTTTATATTTTTCAATCATGCTCCTTGGAACATATAAATTTGTAGTTTGAGGGTTAAATGAGCCGCTATATGCAGTTGGAACAGTGTCTGTATTTCTTATAATAAGAAAATGTCTTTTTCCATCTGGGGTAAGTTCTTTAAATCTTAACCCGTCTGGTCTTACTGTTTTTAAATTAAGAAAATCTATTTTCTCTAAAGATTCACAAAGGCCGAAAGCATAATCGTTTACAATCCCGTTAAAACTTTCTGGTGATATGAATTCTTTCAAACCACTATTATAAAAACCGTATACTCCTATCGTTTTTAAATTCGGTAAACTTATAGTTTTTAAAGACCTACAAGTATGAAAACAATTCTTTGGAATTGACGTAATGTTTGATAGTCCATTAACAGTAGATAATCCTGAACAGAATTGAAAAGCATTTTCCCCAATAGTTTTTACTTTCGGTAAATCTATAGTTGTTAATAGACTGCATCTAGCAAAAGCTGAATTTCCGATTTGTAAAAGGTCAGGAAAATTAATAGAGTTTATTTTTTGACCATAAAATGCATAAGCGTTTACTCTTGTTATACCAGTAACAACTACATCACCGGATAAAGTTCCACTGGCTAATTCTTCAAAAAAAGCATTCGACGAACCTGTTATATTTCTTATTTTTGTTATAAAATCGTCTGGAAATAACAACAAATCTGTTTCATTAGTTTTTTTTTCTTATCTCGTCAGCAATTTGTGTTAACTGGTTATTAATTATATCAGGATTAATTAGTTTATACATTAAAACTTTCCTCCGTCCCAAACACCAAAATTATTTATGTATTCTATAACTGCATTAACCGTAGGATAATCTTGATTTGGACTTTTAGAGTTATCAAAACTATTTACTTTGTTTCCAGTTAATTCTAAATTACCCGGTAAATAAGTGCTGTCTAACCGTTTGACGGTTTTGTATTCGATGCCTATTTTAAGACCTGTCAAATTTGTGAAAGTATCAATGCATCGATAATAAACGCCTTTAGATTTAAATACAGCTTTATCGTCTTCAGATAAATCGTTAATGTTTAGTATAAAATATAATCTAAATGTTTTAGTCCCGACGTTTCTAATATTAACAATGCAGTTCATGTAGAAGTTACTGTTGTCAAGCATAACTATATCGTTACGATTAGTATAAACTGAATAATTAATTTCAGTTTCAAAAGATTCAGTACTTACATTAATAAGAAAAATCGGAGACCCCATGTTAGATAAAACATTTTCTAAATTTTTCCACAAGAACGACATGTTGAGCCAATCGTTTAACTTTACTACAGCGTTACTTTCAGTTTTTAAAATATCAACATATTTGTCATCAGTAGGAACTAAGTCACTAATTGTATGAAACGGACGATTCTTTAAAAACGCTAACGAGTTAGAATCGTTCTCATCCCAATCTGTATTCGGTAGGTTGTTTAGTTTCAACAAAATCGATTCTAAAATATCACTATACTCTTCTTCAATGTGCGAGTTAGTTTCGAGTCCTCTCTTTATTGAAGCCTTAGCAACGGTTGTGTTCCATTCTTTTTCTATGACACCGTTCTCGTTTACCTGTCTAGCACAAAATATAAATAAACAGTTGCCTCTACCAGCAGTTACTTTACTTGACAATGTCCAAGTAAAGGTTATATTATCGCCATCTATTAAAATATCATCTATCAAATACGAATCACGATAACCTTTAGCATTCATATAGTTAATTCTGCATACACATTTGGTTAAATCGAGATTATCTCCGACTATTTTAGGGCATGAGAACTCTATTCGTTGTGTATTTTTGTCAAATTCAACACCAAAACACTCAGAATTGTCTAAAAATATAATTTCTCTGGTATTTGAATCAATAGAACATTTCATTTTTAACCTCATTTACATATTTCTTATAATATTTTACAACTACAGACAAGAATTTATACAAGGAGGAAGACTTTTATTATGCATTGGAGGAAGATACATAAGGTTTTTCTTGTCTGTATGTGTAAAATATCATAGAAACATAGTACTTTCTATACACTTTTTCGGTATTTTTTTGGAAAAATATCCCTCCGGAGATTTTTCTAGGGATCGGAAGAGCAC
>OCLB01000008.1_pt1 | contig 45131 bp, 70 predicted proteins | sample 1495901 | NCBI WGS metagenome assembly OCLB01 (sample SAMN03418273, study PRJEB22391) | human gut metagenome | biome: human-gut; feature: organic feature; material: feces | host: Homo sapiens | place: Tanzania | collected 2013-01
AAAGATGAACAAATAAACTGGAATATTAATGATACATCAAAACATATTCATTATCGTATTGATGAAGAAGTTCATAAACTTAATGATAGAATAACACAGGAACATATTGATATGAATAGAGTTATTGCTGATAATAAAACAGAAGCAAAACGCTATGCAGATCAAATGTTAACAGAAGCAAAATCATATACAGATGAAGTAGAAGAATATACTAAAGCTTCTATTAAACAAGCAGAACTTGATTCAAAGAAATATACAGATGATGAAATATCAAATTTAGATAATGAATTATCAGAATCTATTCATAATACAAGTTTATATGCAAAAGAATGTTATGATGATGTAAAGAAACATATTAACTTACAAAATGCTTCATTAATTACATATGTAAATGATGAAATCAGAATGTGTGATGAGCGTGTTACTGATAGAGTAAATAGTGTTAAAACATTATTAGATACTACAAAAACTCAGTTAAATGCTTCTATTAATAAAGTATATGATAATGCATTAAAATATACTAATGACACTAAGAGTGATATATTAAAACATATATTAATTAATGATATTAAAGTAAGGGAAGATTTTGCAAAAGCAGATGCAGTATTAGATAAAAAAATTGATGATACTTCTAAATTATTAGGTGATTATGTTGATAATACTTCAAATGCTATTGTTAAATTTGTTAAGGATACATCAAAGTTAACATGGGATTATGTTGATAATACATCAAATGATATTGTATCATATATTAATAATACATCTGACGCAATTGTTTCATATATTGATAATACATCCAATGCTATTGTTGCATATATAGATAAACAAGATAATGCATAGAAAGATTATACAGATGCAAAGAAAACAGAAATAATTAATTTTGTTGAAGACCTTTCTAATAATTTTAAGACATATATTGATAAGAGAGATACTGAAACATTAAGTGATGCGAAGATTTATACTAATGAAGAAATTCAGAAAGTTAATAATACTATAACAACGCTTGATGAAAAAGTAGAAAATTATAATAGAGATACTCATGAATTAATTACAAATGTTTCAAATGGAATTATCAATGATTATAAAACAGAAATTAAAAAAGTAATTGATGATGTTTCACGTAATGATACATGGTTATATAATCATATTGAGAAATATAATACAGATCTTTCTGGTAAAATTGATACTAATAATCAAACAGTAACAAAATTACTCAATGATGTTTCTGATGGTCTTTATCAAAAAATTGAGGATACTTCAGATTATTTAGAAGGTGTTATTACTGCATTAGAAACAAAACATAATGATGAAGTTAAGATAACAAATACTTCTATTATGAATTTTGTTAATTCTTATAACTCAAGTACAGCTACTGCTATTAATGCTCTTAATACAAGTATTAATGATTATTGGAAAAATATAACAGATACAATTAATACTAATTTAGAAGATGTAAGTACAGGTGTTTTAGGAAAAATTAATAATATATAGAAAGATTTATCTACATATATTTAGACAGCTGAAAGTACATTAAATTCATTATATAAAAATGCAGATTCCAGTCTTCTTGGATATATAAATAATCAAGATACAAAACTTCAAAATAATATTAATGATATTTCTACAAAGATTGTTAATAAGTTTAATACTAAATGTGAAGAATTAAGTGATTTAATTAACACTACCACAACTAATTTAAATTCATCAATTAACAGTGTACATGATACATTATTCCAGAAAATAGAAAATACATCTACTGAAATCGTTGATGCATTAAATACATCAATATCTAATATTAATATTAAATTAGGTTAGGATAAATCAGAATTAATAGGAAAAATTGATGATATTTCTACAAAGATTGTTGATGCATTAAATGTTTCAATTAATGATATTAATAAGTTGCTTAAACAGAAAGATGTAGAGTTAGATAACAAGATTGATACTACATATACCAAAATTATCGGAGAGATGAATACATCTGATGGTATTTTAAATAAACGTATAACTGATCTTGAAACAAAACATGATAATGAATTAAAGCAAAAAGTTGGAGATCTTACAACATTAATTACTAACACAAAAACAGAATTATCTAATCAACATACAACAGATAAAAATGCTATTATTACAAAGTATGATAAATTAACATCTGATAATACTACAGCAATTAATAATGTTAGAAAAGATTTTGAAACCGCAGATGAAGCAATCCATACAAAATATGATAAGTTATGTAAAGATAATAAAGATGAGTTAATAAGAGAAATTGATGATATTTCTACAAAAATTGTTACTGCATTTAATACTTCTATTAGTAATGTATATGATGAATTAAAGCAAGCAGATAGTAATTTAGATATTAAATATAAAGGTATTACAGATGATATTATTACAGATTTTAATACATCAATTGGTAAAGTATACAAAGAATTAAAACAAGCAGATAGTGATTTATTAAAAAAGATTAATGATGCAAGTAGTTTAATTCCAAAAGCATAGGATAGTGCTGTTACAACATATGAAGCGTTGAAATATGTATGGAGTGACGGTAATAATGCTTCTGATAAATGTGTTGTTGGTGCAGGATAGACTAATGTTGTTTTAAAAGATAATAAGGTTCAATTTGTTTTAGGAGCATGGAATAATGGAACAACAAAGCTTCGTTATACTGAAATTCCAGAAACAACTACAGCACATAATGGTCTTTTATCTATTGATTCTAAATAGAAATATGATAATTATGCAAATGAGATTCAAACAATTAATCAAACTATTACTGAAGTTAAATAGAATTTAAGAACAGAAACAACTACACGTTAGACTGAAGATAATAAGTTACAAACTAGTATTGATACAATTAATAATACTACAATACCTAATTTACATACAACTATTACAACAGACGTTAGTAATAAATATGATCCACAAATTAAGACAATTAACGGTAAGATAACAAGTGAATCTACTACATTACAAGGTAATATAGATAATCTTAAAACAACATTACAAACTGATTATGACACTAAATTAAGCGAATTGAATACTTCTATTAATAATAAAGTATATAAAGTATTAGATGGTAGAATTACAAGAGAAATAGATACTGTAAATACAAATTATAAAGCAGAAGATAAGCGTTTACAAGGTGAAATAGATAAGATTAATAATACTACTATTGATAAAAAAGTTAATGATCTTAAAACAGCATTAGAAGATAAGTATGATCCAGAAATAAAGACAATTAAACAAAATATTTCTACTAATTAGTCTGATATTATTGATAATAAGTTACCAAGTTTAAAGACTACTATTGAAACTGATTATAATAAGAAAATAAATGATGAAACAAATCAAAGAAAGATAACAGATTCATCGTTAAAAACAGATATTGACTTATTAACAAAATCAGTTAATACGATAAATAACATTATCGGAACAATAGATAAAGATAATAACAAAAATATTATCGATATGTTTAAAGATGTAAATCAATCTATTACAGATATTAAGCAATCTATTATTCAGTTAGATACTCGTATAACATCACTGGAAGCAACAGGTTCAACACATCCAGATATTGAAGATAGACTTAAAGTTCTTGAATCTAAATATGATTAGATAACAACAATGTCTAGTGATATTACAGATATTAAGCAAAAACTTAATAATATTAATGTTGATCATGAAAACTTATATAGTGGTGTAAAAGCTTATAATGAATCATTAAACTATAATACAATTCCTGATGAATAATAAATATAATGGTGATATAGAAATGAAAAGCTATATCACCATTTATTGTTTTCAGATAAATATAAAAAATATAGATTTTAATATATATGAATGTTTATGATTTACCTCCTCGTAGACCAGGAGTAAACACATGTCACCCATGTCCACCTCCACCACCAATGCCTCCACATTGTGGTCCTCATCATGGTCCATGTCATGATCCATTCCATGATCATTGTTGTGAACCTCCACATCATTGTCATCCACCATATTAGATAATTAATCATTATAATAAAGTATGTTTTAAAAATTATGATGAAGCTGTTAGTAAATTAAAAGTAAAGAATTTACTTCCTGGTGAAATGGCATTTGCTTATTATTTTGATAAAACAGCAGATTATGGAATTAATGCTATTGCAGCTGTTGGCTCAATTAAATTAGGTGGAACTAATATTATCTATGATAATGCTGATAAAGTTCAACAACTTATGGATAAATTATAGGATACAGTTTCTGCAAATAATGAAAAATTTGATTCTATTAAATCCAAATTAGATATGTTAGATGATATTTCAACAAAATTAGATAATATTATTAAAAATGATTCATCAAATTCATCTACAATTACTAGTTCACTTGATGGTATTAAAAAAGATATAGAAAATCTTAAAGATTCTGATACTTCTATATTCGAAAGACTAGATACTATTGATTCTCAAGTAAACCAGATTGGTGAATATTTAGAAACTCATGAAGAATTTGCACAGGCATTGGATGCATCTGTAAAGAAACTTCGTGATGATGTGGATAATATTGGACTTGATGGAAAACTTAATGAGTTAGATTAGAAGATTGAACAAACAAAGCAAGACATCCTTACATAGGCTACTGCAGATCATGCTAAACTTAAATCAGACTTTGAAAAGCAAATCAATGATTTATCTACTAATTACTCAAGTAGTCTTGACGATCTTAAAGTTGCAATCACTGCAGAAATTGAAGCTGCAACAACTCCTATAAAAAATAATATTTATGATTTATAGGTAAAAGATGGTGTATTAGATAAGAAAATTGATGATACAAAAGTTGAAGCTGTTACAGAATCTAAACAATATACTGATAAGAAATTTGAAGATACAATGCAGGATATTAATACTTCATTAACAAAAATGAAGAATGATATTCATGATTTATCAGATCTTATTACAGAATCAAAAACTAATGCAACTACTGCACATCAAGAATTAAAAAATTATATTGATGGAATTAAAGCAAATATTACCGGTGAAAATACAACATTTAAAGGTGAGGTTACTGCAGAACTTAATTCTCAAAAACAATATTTGAAAGATTCAATAGACGGATTTAAGAGTGAATATACTGCATCAACAAATGATTCTATATAGAGAGAATGTGGAAAAGTATAGGCAAAACTTGAAGAGTTTATTAATACAGCAAATACAAAACATTCTGCAATTGAAGCAAAAATTTCAACGATTAACCAAAATTTTGATACATATAAAACAGAAGTAAACGGTCAAGTTGATAATAAGATTGCTAAGTTAAATACAAATATGAGAAACTATCTTGATGACGCAATTTCTTAGGATAGAATTCATTATGATGAAATATATGCACGTAAAGATGAAATGCATAAACAAATAAGTGGAGGTAAAGGTATTGTTATTGAAAATGGAGTAGCAAACCTTACTATTGATGATAATGGTATTTTAACAATTGGCGGTAAACGTTATCAGTTAACACAGATTTAATATTTTATTAAATAAACAATTATAAAGAGACTATTTTTCGCGAATAGTCTCTTTCTTTTTAATAATAAATATAAAAAGAAATTTTAAACAAATATAAACATGGCAGGATTTATGGATAATAACAAATATGGTCATCATAATGTTCCACCTGTTGGCCTTAATGGATTTAATAAGATATGTTTCACTGATTAGAAAGAAGCAGAAAATATGTTGTTAAATAAGGCGTTGTTACCAGGTTAGCTTACATTCGCATATTATTATGATAATGATTCAGCTAATGGTATTAATGTCATGGCGGCAGTAGGTACATTAAAAGGTGAAAAAGACAATCATATTTTTGTTAGTTATGAAACTATAAATTAGTTAATTGACTCTATAGATGATTCTTTGGATGATTATGATACTAGCTTAATATATATTCGTAAGGAAGTTATGAATAAACTTTCTGTTTTAGAAGATGAATAGACTAAATTAACAAATAAGGTTGATAATCTCTTACCAGATATGCAACCAAAGTTTGATGAAATATATACAAAGTTAGAGGAATTAGAATCAACAGGGAAAGAATATACTGATACTAAAGTTAATGAATTAACTGATTATATTAATTCTTCTGTAATGGAAAAGATTAATAATTATGAAGGCACAATGTCTGATATAATTTTGGATGCATCTTCTAAATTAGATACAATGCAGAAAGAATTTGAAGAAAAAGCAGAAGAAATTCTTAACAGAAGTGAAAATGTATATAATACTCTTGATGTTTCTCTTCGTAATTATGTTGATAATGAAATGTTAGGAATGCAACAGTATGTTCATTCAGAAACAACACAGGCAGTTATTGACATGAATGCCAAATATGCTGTTTTGAAAAAAGCAGTTGCATCTATAAATGCATCAGTTAATGATGTAGATATTAAACATAACAAAAAGGAAACAGAATTAAATAGAACTATTGTTGAAACAGCAACGCAATTAACAGAAGATTTACAAGTTGCTAATGTTTCACTTATTAATTATATTAATCAATAGTCAGAATTATTTAATAAGAGAATCGATAAAAAGATTGATGAACTTGAATTTAATGTAAAATCTAAAAATATTGATTTAACAAATACTGTAGAAGAATATCAGCATAATATTAAAAACGATATTGCTGTATTCAATACATCTATGAGAACTTTTGTTAAATCAAGTCTTGCCACAGTTTAGACAGATGTAAATTCAAAGTATTCAGAATTAAAAACATATGTTACATCAAATGATGCATCTTTATTAAATTATGTTAATGCACTTGAAGTTGCATAGAGAACATATATCAATAAGCATGATTCTGAAATTAAATCTTGGATTGCAACTGCTAATACTTCTTTATTTAATATTGTACGCTCAACTGATAGTAAGTTAAAGGATGATATTGATGCAATGGATTCACGTCATCAGGCAATGTATCGTTCAGTAGAATCAAGACTCGATAATCTTATTGATGATATTTCAACAGATCTTAATATCCTTGTTAATGAATATAATAAGGAAATTAAAAACTTTACACGTAAACATGTAAGTGATCTTGAAAATAAACTTAAGATTCAAAATGTAAGTCTTGTAAATTATATTGATGATAAAGCGCAGGAAGGTGTTAATGAAACACGTTTACTTAATGCATCTCTTCGCACACAATTAAAGAATACTGTAAATTTACTTAATACAAGTATTAACAATTCTATTCAATATACAGATGATGAAATTTCTAATTTAAAGACATATGTTGATAATGAAAATTCATCTATTATAACTTATGTTGATAATCAAGATTCAAAAGTTAAGTTATATGCAGAATTAAAAGATAAGGATGTCAGAAATTATATCGATGAATTAGAAGAAAAACTTAAGAAATATTCTAACGAAGGAAATTCATCAGTTGTTAATTACATTAAATTAACAAAAGAGAATATTGAAGAGTTTATTAAAAAACAGGATGAAGATACATTAAAGAAAGCATATATTCATGATGATGAAATCAGAAATAATATGATTGCAGATTATAATGCATTTGTTCGTAAGCAAAAAGATATTGATGCATCTTTATTAAATTATGTTAAAAATACAGATACTTCATTATTTAATTATATTAAAAATAGAGATGAACAAATAAAGAGATGGATTGCTATTGGTGATACTTCAATTTATAATTATTTCAAGTCTATTAATACATCATTATTTAATTATGTAACAAAGAAAGATACAGATTTACAGAATACTATTGTAAACACCGGTACAAAGTTACAAAATGATATGGAAGTATTCAAGACAAATGTTAATTCAAAAATTGATTCTGCGAATATTAATCTTGATAATAAGATGAATTCTTATAATACTTCTATGATGTCTTATATTCAATCTAATGACATTTCTATTATAAGTGCAGTTAACAGTAAAGATCATGATCTTGAAACAAAATTGAATAATGAAATTTCTAAAGTAAAAACACAATTAGAAACACAGGATTCATCAATTTTGAATTATGTATTAAATGCAGATTCATCTATTAAGAATAACATTGCTATTATTAATGACACTATTAATAATGAACTTAGAATTGATATTAAAAAGCTTAATACAAAAGTTGATGTAACTGAATCATCTATTGTTAATTATATCAATACTAATGATCATAAATTAGGTTCTTATATTGATACAGAAATTACTAAGGCTACAAATAATTGTAAAGCAAATGATTCTTCTGTTGTTAACTTTATTAAGAAAGAAGATACATCTATTGTTAATTATGTTAATGGTACAGTTAAGCAGGACTTGCTTAATATGATTAATGATACAAATACATCTATTATTAATTATGTTGCTGCTAATTCTTCATTATTTAATTATATAGTAAATAATGATACTTTACTTAAAGCACTTATTGAAAGTAAAGATGGGTCTATTCTTAATTCATTAACATCTGCAGATGCTTCAATTATTAACTTAATAGAAAAATACAATACAGAATTAACAAATAAAATTAATTTAAATGATTCTTCTATTAATTCTAAGGTTGATAAGTTTAATGCTTCTACATTCAGTCATTTCACATTACAAGATGCAAATATCCAAGCTAAATCAGATTTAGCAGATACATCTATCGTAAGTTATGTAGATTCACAACTTTCTGGATTTAATACAAGTATTAATCAATCAGTTTCTAATCTTAATAATAAGATTGATACAGTAAAGAATGATCTTGAAAATACTATAGAAACTAATAATACTTCTATTGTTAATTATGTTAAAGCACATGATGCTGAAATTGAAAACATGATTGCAACAAATAAGGAAGTTTATAACTATATTAATACACAAGATACATCTATTGTTAATTTTATTAAGAAACAAGATTCAGAACTTGATAATAAAATTGATATTGTAAACAGTAATCTTAATAATAAATTAGATACACAGAATGCAGAAATAAAACAAGAAGTTATCGATAAGGCAAATGAGGTTTATTATACATTATCAAATAAGATAACAGATTTAAGTAATACTGTACAGGATAATGATACTTCTATACTTAATTATGTTAAAGCTTCTGATACTGATTTAAATAATAACTTATTACAATTAGATACTAAACTTCATAACGAATTAGATAATAATAAGACAGAATTAAATAACACTATTAATTCAGCTATTACTGATTATGAAAATAAGAGAACTGATTTTGAAACTAATGTTAATAATGCTATAAGTGAATTTAAAACAGATGTTTCAACAAAATTCTCTTCATTCAACACAACACTTCATAATGAAATGAATGAGTTAATATCTAATGTTAATACAAGCATTAATGTTACAAATTCATCTACTATTAATTATCTTGAAAATGAAATTTCTAAAATTGATAATAAAGTTAATAATTAGAATTCATCTTTATCAGTTGCATTTGAAAATTATAAAACTGCAACAGATACTATTCTTAATAATAAATTAGAAACAGTTAAGACAGATCTTGATAATACAATAAAAGATAAATTCACTGAAGTTGATATTACTCTTGACAAAGCAAAGACAGAATTAATTGCAACTAATGAAATATTTAAGAATGAAATTAATAATGATATTATTAATTTAAATACTGAAGTTGATAATAAATTAAATGATTTCAAATCATATGTTGATTCAGAAAATATCAGTCAGGATATTAAAAACGAAACACGTTATAATACATTAAAGAATGATATTTCAACATTAGATAATCAGGTAAATACCCGTATTACCACACATGAGAAATTATGTGCTGCTGATATTGAAAATGCAAAAATTGAAATCAATAATAAGGTTAATACTGTTAATTCATCATTAGTAAGTTATATTGATAAGAATGATACTGAGATTAAGCAGGAATTTGCAAACAGATTAGCAGATTTAACAAATTATGTTAATACACAAGATGCTACATTAGATAGAAAGATTGATAAAGTTAATCATGATTTAACTGAAACAATTACAGATGTAGATTTACGCGCAACTACCGGTATTAATAATCTTAGAACTGATATGAATTATGAGGTAGATAGATTAGATAATAAGATCGATGCTACTGAAAGAAGTATCAGAACTGATTTTGAAACTGCGGATAATGCATTACGAGACGAAATAAAAAAGGTAGATCATGATATTCGCCAGGATATGAATTCTAAGGATAATGATTTACAATAGCAAATATCAGATGTTAGTAAAGATCTTAAACAATTTGTTGTTGATTCATCTAATATGATTACAAAACATATTGCTAATGTTTCTTCTGATATTCATAATGTTATTTCCGATACATCTACATTAATTTGGGGTTATATTGATAATACATCTGATGCAATTGTTAATTATGTTAAATTATTTGATACATCACTTAAGAATTATTCAGATATAGAAGATAATAAATTAAAATTAAGAATTGAAAATGTTTCTTCTAAATTGATAGATGTAAGTAATGCGTTAGATAGACTTATGGGTACTGGCGATGTTACTACAGCTATAGATACATTTAAAGAAATCGAAGAATTCTTAAAAGCATATAGTAATAAAGATTCATTATCAGCATTATTAAAAACGAATTCAGATACAGATAAAGCATATGCAGATTCTATATTAAAACGTTTTAAAGAATATATTGAAAATTATATCTTAGATGGATCTACAGATATTATCAATAAGATATATAATACATCAAATGATATTGTTCATTTCATTCAGGATGTTTCAAATAAGTTTAAGTCTTATATTGATATTCAAGACGGTAAATTAGATGGAAAAATTACTGCATTAAGAACTGATCTTGATACAACAAATAGTAATATTACTGATTTAAAAGATTATGTTGATGATCAGGATGCAGCAATAAACAGAAAGATTACAACTTTATCAAATACAGTAGATCAAAATAAGACAGATATTAATCAGAAAGTTGATTTATTGAAAGATTATGTTAATAATGATGTTTCTAATAAGATTGTTGCGTATGTAAATAATGTTTCCAATAACATTGTTAAATATATTGATAATACATCTAATGCAATTGTTGGTTATGTAAATAATGCTTCTAATAAGATTGTAACTAAATTTGAAACTGAAGTAGGAAGATTAGATACTCGTATTAATAATACTTCTGACTATATTGTTCATTATTTAAATGATACATCAGATGCTATTGTTGAATATATCACAACAAGATCAAATACGCTTAACAGTAAGATTGATGACGTTTCTGATTATATTGTTCACCAATTTAATGATGTTTCAGACGGTTTATATAAGTTAATAACACTTAAGTATAATAATTTATCATCATCTATTGGCGATACTATAAAGAAACATGATGAGGATATTCAGAATGTTCAACGATATGTTAATCAATAGATTGCAGATACAACTGATACATTAAGACAAGAAATTAAAGTTGTATAGGATAATGTAACTGAAGTAGATAGAAAATATAATGAAAAGTTTGTTACTTTATATAATAAAGATCTTAAAGATGTTAATTCTTCTATTAGTAAGTTAAGACAAGATTTCGTTCAGGCTGATTATGATTCTAGTACATAGATTTATAATTATCTTAATGGTGACTTTAAAAATAGCATTACTACTAATATAGATAGTGTTAATAAAACATTAACAGATTATATTAGAAATAATAATAAAGCAGTATCAGATCTTAATACTAAAGTTGACAATACGAAGACTGAAATAATGACTCATGTTAATGCAAGTTATATTGAAGTTACTGGAAAAATCGATTCTGTTAATACAACATTAACAAAAGATATTAATACAAAATATAATACATTAAATGGTAAGATTGACGGTATTAATACAACATTATCAGAATCTATTACAACTAAATATAATACATTAAATGATAGAATTACTTCTGTTAATAATACATTAACAAAGAGTATTGAAACAACAAGAGATACTTTACAAGGTAATATTGATTCGGTTAATACTAATCTTATTAAACGTATTGATTCATATAATTCATCATTAGCAAATTATACTGATGCTGAATCTACTAAATTATCAACTGCAATTAATAATGTAAATTCTACATTAACTTAGAAAATAACATCAGAAATTTCTAAAACAAATCAATCTATTAAAGATCTTTAGACATATGTAGATACTACATATTGGCAAAAGATTACAAATCATGTTGATACAAAAACAACTGAATTGTCTGAACAGATTAAAACATTAGAAACAAATGTTAATAATAAGTTAAATGATAATTTTGTAAGTAATGATGATCTTAATTCATTTGAATCAAAAATTAAACGTTATGTAGATGATTAGGATAAGTTGTATGATGGTTCTGTAAATGATTTGTCAACAAGATTATCAACAACTAATACAAATCTTAAGAATCTTAAGGATCAATTTACAGCATTAACATCAGAAAATGTAGATGGTACTATTAATACATATAAGGAAGTAGAAAAATTCTTAAAGAATATTAATGATACAACAACATTAGTTTCACTATTAGCAACTAATAAAAAAGAAGCTATTGATGCCGCTAATCAATATACAAATACAAGTATTAATAACTTTAAGAATAATTATATTACACCATAGTTTAATTCATATAATAGTAAATTTGATGCTATTAATGGAAGTGTAAATAATATTGAGTCTAAAGTTACAAAATTAACATAGCAATCAAATACATATTTAACTGCTATTACTGCTGCAACAACAACAGCATTAGGAGGTATTAAATTAGGTTATGTTGATTCTGAAAAGAATGTTGCTGTAAAACTTGAAGAACAGAAAGCATATGTTACTCTTACAGATACAGCTATTAAGAAAGCACTTGGTTTCACACCAGCAGCTCAAAATGCGAATGGTGAAGCATATACATTAACTGCTGCAAGTGATATTAAATTAGGTGGTATTAAAACCGGATACACTCCAACTGGTGCAAATGCAAGTAAGCAATTACCTGTTTCTGTTGATACAAATGGTGCAGCTTATGTAACACTTACAAATTCCGCAGTAACAGGAGCATATTCATATACATTACCAACAGCAAATCAATCTGAACTTGGTGGTATTAAAACAGGTTATAGAGATAATGGTAATAATATACATGTAAAGGTTGATGGTACAGGAAATGCATATGTAACACTTACTGAAACAGCAGTTAAAGGCGGATATAGTTATACATTACCTACTGCAGGTACTTCTACACTTGGTGGTATTTGTACAGGATTTAGTAATACAGGTTCAAAAGTAAAAGTTGATATGAGTAGTAATAATGCTTATGTCGAAATTACAAAAGCTGCGATTACATCAGCATTAGGTTATACTCCATCTCAACCTATTACAGATGCAAATGGAAATCCTGTTGCATACGTATTACCAACTGCAACTGGAAGTGTATTAGGTGGTATTAAAACTGGTTATACGTTATCAAAGGATGGCACAACATTAAATGTACCAGTTAAAGTTGATGCAAATGGTAATGCATATGTAAGTATAACATTAGCTGATTTAGAAGGTATAGGTACAATAACTACTAATAATATTGGTGGAAATGTTACTAATATAATAGCATCTGACGAAGCTTGGGTTACAAAACAAGAGTATAATAACTTAGGAAATAAAGGTACTAAGACTTATTACATTTATGAATAATAATTCATAAATATTAAATAATAAAAGAGGTATAGAAATGATATTCTATACCTCTTTATTTTTATTCTGATTTTTTATTTCTTGTTCTTCTTGTTTTCTTTGGTTTATTAATTCCAAAATCTTTTTCTATTTCATCTATAAAAGAATCTATTGATACTAAAGCACTTGGATCATCAATAAAAGGATCTAATTCTAAAAGAAACTGTGAAAAATCATTTCTATCTCGTAGAAATGCATTTAATCCTCTTCCTGAATCATAAACAAATTGAATTATAATGTAACCATCTGGATCATTAATAAAACTAAAACCAATTGTTTGCTTTATATCAACAAATGTTTGTCCGACTCTTATAAATGATTTTAATTTTCTATTTTTAAAAAACTCTTCATTTAACTCTAAATTGTCCATAATTATTCAAATAATGCATTTGCTGTTTTTACTGTTCCATCTGTATTAATATATTTGTCCATTCCCTTAAAGATTTCTGCTTCAATAGCTTTCTTCTTATCATAACCTTCATATTGTGTACCTTTAAGCAATACTTGTGATTTAAGATTCCAGAAACTTTCAGATGGAATATCACTAATCATATAATCTAACGATTCTTTATAATCTTGTATATGTTCAGGGAATAGTTTACTATTAAGTTCTACTAATACACGCTGACGCATTAATCGCTCACTGAAATCAATATCATTTATATCACGTTTACATACTTTCTCAAATACCGGTTTTAACTTATATTCGGAATCTACTAAATCCTGCACAGTACTGATACCGATTATTTCACGAACTTTCTTTTCCTTACCAGGAGTAATTCTTACTTTACGTCCGTCTTTATACCAATTATAAAATGAAGGAACACAATCTCCATCATCACCACAGAAAATCTTATCTAGAACAACATCATTTGGATTCTGTACAGATAATTCCATTATTGTATTTGCCTGAAGTAATTGTTTAATATATGTTTTTGACATATCTTCATTTTCAAAGAAAATATCAAAATTTGAATCTACTGTATTATACCATGTTTCAAATGATTCTGGAACATAAATATGTCGTTTACTTCCTTTACCCTTACCTGTTGTATTATAGACGATACAATATTGATGTGTTATAGGATTAAAATCAATAAGCTATCTAATATCAGCATCTGCACTTACTATAATAACATTGTAGTTTGGATATTTCTCAAAAACAATTTCTTTACACATTGCTGCAATATCGTCTGCTTCACAATGTTCAATTTTAGCAACATGCATAGAATTTTTTGATAAGATCTTAAGAAGATCATCAGAACATTGAAATATATTATCCCAATTAATTGACTCTGATTTCTTTCTATTTGATTTATATCCAGGATTTAAATCATCTCCCGGTAATACATCCTTGCGCCATGCATGCTGTGAATCTGTTGCGATAATTACGTTTGTTGGTTTAAATATATTAAGAATTGAACATACATCAGTTGTAAATTTATACATAAATGAACGTACATCTTCAATTCTATTATAACCATTAACCTAACCATACAGACTATTCATAAACAATGATCTGAATAAAAGGTTAGACCAATCCAATACCAATAATACTTTTTTACTTTCCATTTCTCTAAAATACGAAACTCGTTTTATTTTATATAATTATTTATTAGTATTGTTTAGTTAAAGTCATTTTTATATAAACTATATTATTCACCTATAATCTTATACCAATATAAATTATAATTTGATTTCTGTTGTTCAACTTTATTTGTAAATCTTTTTACTGCTAATGCATAAGATGCTTTAATAGTCAATTCAAATATAGGAGTTTTATAAGATGACAAATTTGCTATGTTTTCTGATTCTATATTTGTAATATTAGTATCTTGGGTAATTATATGTGTTTCTTTTGGATTTAATTTTTTTCCATCTTCTGTATTATATAATATAGGAATATTCTTAGATGAGAAATTGTCATGATTTGAGCCGGTAACAACATCTATTTTTTGCGTTTTATCGGAATTATTAGAATCTTCATCTTTAACAGTTATCTAAACATTATAGAAAGGAACTATAAAAACAGAATCTGCATATGATGCTAAGTCCTCGACTGTAATTTCTTTTTCATATATCTTTGATATAAGAGATGTAAGTTGTCTTTTAAAGTCTTCTGTTAATCTTATATCAAAAATAGATTCCCATTTAATTAAACAACCTAATTTCTAATATAACATTATATCACATAATTTTAATGGTTGCTAATCATTTATAACATATTGATCTGTTTTTGATTTTAATTTGTCATCATTTATAAACAATGTAGGCATATATTTATTATTGAAATAAACCTTTCTACAATAATCCAAATTCCCACTAGAGATAACAATATATAAATTACCAGACAATAATTCCTAAACAGTCGGCACATATGTTCCATCATATTCTACCGTTTCTGTTCTATCTTCTATTTCTTTATTTTTCTGTTCTTTATCATAATTAATATATTCATATCCTATTGGCATTATAGAATAACTGTTTTCACTGTTATTATCAAAAAAATATAATCCTTTATAGTCATCCTACGCTATATATGAATCATTTAATGCTTTTAAATATTCATATCCATATTCTACAAAAATATCTTCTAATGATGCTTCATTTGCATTAGTTGCGAATACAGGATTAAGTACACACCCAGCAAATTGCATTGCATTATATGTTTTATTTGTATTATTGGGATCTTTATATTTTTGAAAATGAACATAATCATAATAATTGTCATTTAATTCATTATTATCAAAATATGTTTCATTTTCTTTAACTATATATTCTTCTGCATTTATATCATGTCTATATGTACCATAATTTCGATAAAAATCATTATTTACTTGATGTTCATCTGATGCAATATCAGCTACTTTTTTATTTTCAATATCATATGATAATCTATCATAACGTGAAAACTCAAATATATTAGTATATGTCCTTAATATTTTCTCATATTCATTATTAACAATATCTGCCATATTTATATGTACGTATAAATATTTATAATATTTATTAAATGTATATCAACTATTTAAAGAAATAAATATTTAAATCAATTTTAATACAATTTTATTAAATGGCGACAACAAAAGATAGTAATAAACTTACAATATATAAAGGTAAACTAGAAGAATATGCATTTATTCCTTTAGATGTTTCTGAAGTTACCTCTTATGACTTTACTAATAGTATTATTTGTAATGATGGTAGTACATATATTAAAAATATAACTGCAGATTCATCACTATATAATTTTATTAAAGATAAACTCATGGATGCTTCTGCTCCTGCAATTAGATATAAAGAAGGAGAACCTCTAAATTCAACAATAAGTATAACTAATGGAACATATAATATAAACGGATATTTAAGTAATAATATGTTAACACATAAAATAAAACTATATTATATTGAAAATTTTAAATATACATTGGATGCATCACAATATACTGTAAGTGATGATGAAAATACAAACGTAGTAAATAGAGGAGCTACTTATATGTTTACTATTATACCTAAATTAACAAAAGACGTCTCAGTACTTGAAGCATCTCAAATGCCCGTTGAACCAGGAGGTGGATCTGGTGGAGGATCTGGTTCTGGTGGAGGTGATACAAGCACAGGAGAAACAGAAGATCCAAATAAAAAATATAATATTGTATTTAGTGTTGATGGAAATCAAACATTATCATTAACACGATTAGGTGCAACAAATAATTATAAATTAGGTGGAACTTTAGTTATTAAATATGAGTAGTTTGATAAATCTATTAAAAATGATACAGGAACAATTAGTACTATTACAAATAATAATAGTAATTATGCATTCTTGATATATTTAGGTAACGCTCAACAGATTTGTTTGATATAGAGAATTGATGGATATAATACAGCATCAAATTTATGGGAAGGTAAAATTAATATAAATTTAGATGAAAAAAACTTATCATATACACTAAGACCTGGTACAACAATCAGTTGTGAATTACATATGAAAATTTCAAAAGATGTACCAATTTTTTCAAAACATGGTTCACGATTAAATTCATATGTTGCATAGAATAGTTAGGGGATGGATAATTTAGGTTTATATAAGTTTACAATAAACAACAATATTTTTGTTCCAAAAATAGGTACAGCAAAAGCATATTTCTTATAGTCTTTAATAGGATATTATGGTTCTTGGAACCAAACAGTAATGAATGTAATGAAAGTTAATAATCAATTTGGTTCGAAAACTAGTGGTATTTTTATTATTGTATCAGATGGCAAATATCTAAATTACGCCAATATTTCTAGTAAGATTACGTCAAATATACCAACTTATGCAGTTGGCGATTTTAAAGTAGCAACAACTGACCATAATAGTATATTCACATCTCCACTTAATAATAATAATAATAATACAACTGTTGCACTAGATGGTCCTTCGATATTTTTGTATGATGAAAGTAATAAGCAAACAAAAATAGACAAAATAAATGGTTATGAAACTGATAATAATATATTTGATGAATCATATTTTAAACATAAATCAGGAACTAAATTTCCTGTTCCTGCTAGTACAGAACGTAAAAAAAATATTATTAACTTAAATAACTATAAATATCTTATGTATAAACAGAGTTCTTCAAAACTGAATCATTATTGTGGTATACAACTTACTAATGCAGATTTAAGTGCATATGAAGGAAAAACATTTAATGTTGTATATGAAGTATGGACATATAATAAAACGAATTCAGATTTTTAGCCTTCTATAAATACACCTATAAAAAATAAAGATGGTGAATATATATTAACCGCTGTAAGCCCATCATAGAATTTAAACTAGAAAATTGATAGAATTGATTGGGAAACAGGAGGAGGTGGAGGAACAACGATCAAACCCGTAAATATTACATATACTGCAACAGTAACACAGTATAAATTATATAGTTTTAAATTATCAAAAACAGATTCAACAACAGGTGTATATGAATATACATTTACAGATTAAATATAAAAGAGAGATAGAACTTAGCAATATTCTATCTCTCTTTACTTTTATGAAAATATTATATATTTAATTTTTATAGGAATCTCATTAGGATTATATACTAATAAACTCTATAATAAATTTTTTGCTTTTAATTGTTTATCGTCATCTTTACCAATTATCATATATCCGTCACCAATTCTTAACCATAAATCATTTGATGATAAGTATTCCATATACTTATATAAACCTATTACACATTCAACTGATGTATCATCATGTGAATCTACAAATTTTACATTTGTTTTATTAGGATTATTTTCCCATAAATCATTATCTTCCGAATTTCTATTTGCATCTATATACATATCAGGATCATGATATTTTATAGGTTCATCATCAAAAACTCTTTTTTCTTGACTTGCTGGTAATCTATAAAACTCATCATTTATATTCCAATCTGTGTCATATGCAGGTATATATAAATTGTCAAAACTGTTTGTGAAACCGTCATTTGATGAAATATCATTTAATGGTAGATTATCATAATCTTCTATATAAGCACGTTTCTCTTCCGGTATCAATGCATTTATCTATACAGAAGCTAACGCTTTTTCAAATAACATTGCTTTCTTTTTTGATATAATATTACCTTCATAATAATTACTTAATCGTTCAATCGATACAGGAACACAAACTTCAAGCTAATCCGCTACATGATTTACCCATAATACATTTGTATCATATTCTTCATCATTTGGCCAATTAGGAATTAATACAATACCGCGCATTGCCCCATTAGGATATTTTACATTTCCTATACGTTTGTTTAAATCTTCATAACAATTAGACGGACCTACAGAATTCATCATTTTAAATATAAATTTTTTAATCGCATCTAATACTTTAACTATATCATATATATTATACGATGATAAAGGTTTTGTAAAATATTTCTAATAAATCTAAGGATATTTTTGTATTATAATATCATTGAATTTCTTTGAAAATATTAAAACACCATTCTATTCAAAACATGGTAAGAAAAATCTTTTGATAACATCTATTTCATAAACAAATGTATTAAAATCATCGGTTATAGTTTCACTCAATTTTAAAAACTCTCTGTATATATCACAATTAATTTTATAATTATTAAGTTTAGAATTATCTGTTTTATCGCCTACCAATCTTGGTTTATATTTTTCTAATAAACTTATAATGAAATCTTTTGTAACAATAGGTTCAACAAATGGAGAATCTGCAAATTCTCCTATTTCACCTTTATTATTTTCATCATTTCTTAATATAGGAATAACCTTAACATTTCTTACTATAAAGTTATATCCTTCTTCTGTACTTTGAAAGTTTATATAGTCTATTTGCTTGCTAGAACTCTCTGTATCGTCATAACTTTTAATAGATATAGAAACAGGTACCTTTAACTTATTTAATTGATTCTGGACCAAATTTACAAAGGTTCCGTATGTTTCCCTTACTGTTTCACTCTCTACATGAACATTACAAACCTTATTATTTTGTTTATATAAAATATCAAATCCTATATTACAATAACTTTCATAATCTTCTATAGATGAAATAATATCGCTTATTAAGAAAAACTGTGATTTATATGTTTCTCCGTATTCATTACCCTGTAAAAGATATGCGGAATGTGGTTGAAGTATTTTAGTTTCTACTGTATACTAAGTTATACCGGCAGCATGTATAGTCGATAAATCAATAGATGCAAGAATATTTCCATTTGAATCTGTTATTTGTCCTTCTGAACCAGATATATCAAATGATGTATCTTCTTCATTTATTGTAGATGTACATGCATAACCAGAATTTGCTACATTATTATTTTTTGAATATAATTGATAAAATAAATTTTTATTCTTTGTTGTTGCCATTTCTGGTATATAATTTACTTTTTATATTTATTAAAAAATGGAATCTATAACAATAATAGATTCCATTTTATTATATATGTAATTTTTATAATTAAGCATTTTTAAAGAAACCATCGATTGTAGTATTCTTGAAATAGAATGTAACTCTACCTTGTGTAGGTATATTATTACCATAATAATTATGATTTGTCTAACCTGGACGTAATGGATGTTGAATACCTTTTTGTTGAGGAACAACTCTATTACCAGGAGTATGAACTTGAGTCTATACATTATTATGTTGTTGAGTATTAGATGGTGTACCTGTATTAGATGTAATAAGATCTAATAATTCTCTGATACCATCAAATCTATTAAGAATAGCATTCTCGTCAAGTCTATCAAATGAATTCTTCATTCTATCAACTGCTTCTGCAATATTATTAATCTTATTTGCAAATTGCTATAATGCATTATTACGAGCTTTTTCTTTATTAATGATTTCATCATCTAATGATTTTAATGCTTTACGAGCAGCTTCAAGTTTAGTTGTATATATTTCAACTTTGCTTGTAGTAACTTGTATCTATGCAGTAAATGTTTTTAACCTTGCAGTATATGTACGCATAGAACCAGAAGTAACATTCATATTTCTATTAATTTCAGGAGATGTTAATCTCTTTACATTATTAATAAACATATCAATATGAATTCCTAATTGTTTCTGACGTTGCATTTCTCTTGAAAGATAAATCATTTTCTTTGCAATCTCTAAATAAAGATCCATAAATTGTGATGTTCGTTGGAAATCAATACGATCTGATGCTTTTGAAACACCTATCATCTGATGTTGCATTTTTGTTAATACATTTCCAAAATTAGTAACTGTTGTAATAGGCTTAACTTTAGTATTAAATGATAATTGATTTATTATTTTCCTATATACACCAACAACTTTATATACAGAAACTACAAATTTCTGTGCAATATCAGCAGATGGTTTTGATGTTTCAAATATTTTACCACTTATGCTAAAATATGTCGCTAACTATGTTAATACAGATGTAAATTTAGAAGCAACTTCATTTCCTTGTGATAGAACTTTACCCTTATCATCTGTCATTGCAGTTATTATTCTCTTAAGATTATCTACAGAAGTCTTAATAGTTTTCATTACAGCATTGACTACTTTAGCGGTTGATTGAATTTTATTATATTTTTCCATATTTTCTTTCTTTGAAAGATTATTAGAAATAATAGTAATAAAATCAACAAATGCATTTGCAATGTTTTGAGATATTGTTCTTATGAATTTAGGTTGTAAACATAAATAATCCTTTGACTATGCAGTAGTTCCCTTTTTATTAGATGTTAATGTTAAGAAAGGTTTTAACGTATTTGAAAACTCTTTTACAGCTTTCATAATAGGATTAATAGTATTCTTTATAATATCTGCAATACTTTCTGCTTTCTCTATAAAACCTTCATTTGCAAAACTCTTTACAAGATAATTTATAAATTCTACAAACATCCTACCTACTTCTCTTGCAGCGTTAGTAAATGCACCACGTTTTAATTTCTTCGTTATCGGTATTAATTTGCCGTCTTTATCTTTAACATAATGATCTACATATACACCGGTTGCTAATTTAAGAATTGCATCAACATACTGTCCAACTCCTTCCATAACTGGTCCAATAGAACCACCAATAGCATTTAATGCATCTTCTGTTTTATTTCCCCAGAATGAACCATGTCGTTCAAATACTGTTACTAATTGATCTACAAAATAAGAAAATGTTGTAGCAACAGAAATTGCAGCCATTATAAAATCCATTGGTGTCACTTTAGCAAGATGTGGTACTGTATAATTACCATCTTTATCTTTCATATAATAATCAGTATATGTACCAGTTGCTAATTTCATAATAGCATCAACGAATTTCCCTACACTGTCCATAATAGGCATGATTGAATCCTTCATCGCATCCATTGCCCATATCATATTAGGTTGTAATTGTTTAAAAGACTTTCCTAACTAATCAATGAAATTACTAAAACTTGCAGCAACAAATATAGCTGATGTGAAAAATATCGATGGATCTACCTATTCATATTCAGGTTTACCATTTTTATCATAACCTGTTACTATTTGCATTGTAGAAACTTTAATAACGGTATCGACAAATTTTGATACTGCATCCATAACAGGTTCCATCACCTAACCAACTGTTGATATTGCAAACATTGCTTTGAATGACATCTTATCAAATGCATCACTTAATGACTATAAGAATATATTAAACTATGTTGAAATTGCGGTCGCGGCTTTACTAAAATCAGTTGCTGTTATTTTTCTAAATATAGGTTTCTTATTATTATCATAACCAATTATATATGTACCTGTTGCAACTTTCATTACAACATCTACAAATTTACCTACTGTATCTATAACCGGGTTTAACGCTAATGTTAATGCAGATAACGCTACAATTTTTAAGGCATCCATCGCTTTAAATCCATTGCTTAATCCTGTTAAGAATTCTGTAAATCCTTTTGTAACAGCAGAAGCAGCATCTGCAAATACAGTCGCAGGTAAATGTTCATACATAGGTTTACCATTATCATCATAACCAGCAATATAATTCATTGTTGCTACTTTCATAATAATATCAATGTAATCTGATATTGTTGTTAATATAGGGCGTAATGCCATTGAAACTATTAATGCCATTGCCTTACCGTCAAAATCACCAAACGCTTTAACAATTGCTTGCATTGAACCAAGAACACTATTAACATCATCTTTTGATTTACCTAACATTATTTCAGAGAACGTTTGAATCATCTTTGAATTACAAATTTCTGTTATATATTTCATCTACATAACAGTCAATGTTAATACTCCAAACACTGCCATGATAATAGGTGCAAATGCACCAGCGGCAATTGCCTATGCCATTTGTATTGGATTAGGCGCAGCTGCTTTTATAACATCATACATTACTTCATATAATGCAACAGCTGTTTTACCAGTCTCTCTCATTTTCTATTCATTCATTACCATAACAAGTGATAATGCTTTCATGAATAATACCATAACACCAGAAACAACAGTCATTATACCTCCAATTACAGTTAATACCGCGCCGCCTGCAATAATTAAAGGAAGTAATGGTGTTAATGCACCAATAGCAGTAAATACTGTTCCCATTATTGCAAATAATCCAATCATAGTTGCTGCGCCTAAGAATACTGCACCACCTTTGTTCAAATCATCAACTTTCTTCGCTTCATAAGCAAATAATAATAATGTCGCACCAGCAATATCCATTAACACACCAATTGCAGTCATAACAACACCGCCTATAATAGTATCTGCTAAGAATGGTTCTAATTTAGAAATACCAAACATTACTGCACCCATTAATGCTAATGTTCCAATCATAGTAGCAGCACCTAAAAATACTGCACCACCTTTATTTAACTCGTCTATCTTCTTTGCTTCATATGCAAATAATAAACATGCGGTTCCAGTTGCCAACATAACAACAGCAACAGCAGTCATAATAACTGCACCTATTGCTAATTCAACAGCAAACTTATCAGCGAATTTTCCTAATAAGTATAATACTGTTCCAAATATTGCAATAATACCTAAAACAACACCTGCACCTATTAATGCATCATCCCACATTTTACCAATAGGTATTAATATATCTTTTGTAATTAATGAAATACCTAATAAAATAAATGCCATAGCTGCAGTTGCTAATATAGCATAACCAGCTTTTTTACCGTCTACTTTAGATAATATGTATGTACCGAATATAAGAGCTGCAATAATGAATAATGTTATACCCATACCTATACCTGCTTCTTTACCATTCTAACCTATTGGTATTAATAAATCTTTAGTAATTAAAGCAATACCCATATAAATAACTGCTAATACAACAGTGGCTGCTACACTCCATAATGCTTGTTTACCGTCAATCTTTGATAATATATATGTACCAAATATTAATCCTGCAATAATAAACATTGTTGCTATTGCTCCTATCATTATATCACCAAAATTCTAACCAATCGGAACCAATATATCTTTAGCTATTAATGCAATACCCATATAGATAACGGCAAGAATTGCTGTTGCTGCTAATCCCCATAATGCACGTTTACCATTTATCTTATTTAATAATTGAACACCATATATTAAACCACCAATTATAGCAAGTGTAATAATTGCACCACCTATTATGTCTTCTGCTTTTTTACCAACAGGAATTAATAATGTTAATGATATAATCGAAACTAATGCAAAAATTAATGATATTTTTAATAAATTAGATGTTCCTTGTTCTATATCTTTATTTGCTTTAGCAATATATTTAACAGCAAAAATACCTAATGCTATAACTAATGAAACAACAAGTCCACCTGTCATAACATCTCCTAAACTATTACCTATTGGTGCTAATAAAGTTGCAGATACTAAAGCTATTATAGCAAATACTCCTGCAATCTTTAACATTGCATTTGTTGATGCATTAAGATTTTTAGAATCTATAGAAGATAATTTATTCACAAGATAAACTGAGCCTGCAACAAATAATGTCAATATTCCTAATGATGCTATAATTGTTTTAACACTATTATTCTTTACTGTTAATGCTAATAATAATAAAGACACAGACAATGACATTACCATTAAACCAATACCAGTTAATACACCTTGAGCATATTTTAAACTTTTATCAAGTTTCTGATCTGATAAATCTTTTATTAGATTCTTAAATCCATTTACAGCAAATCTTAATATTAATAAACTGACTACTACTGTACCTATACCTACTAATTTAGTTACTAAAGATAAACCTATTAATATACCACCAATAGTTCCTATTGCTATTGATAATATTTTTATAATCTCACATGAATTTTTTACATCTTTTTTAGGCAAGTCTTTAACTAAATCTGTTACGGTATTTTTCATGAATTTAATTAAATATCGTACAACTAATACAGACTCAACTATTGTTTTAAATGATGTAACTTTTATAGTTAATGCAATGAATATAACACTTAATAATAATGTACGCATTGCATTATCCCATGCTTTAAAGAAAGCAGATATTGCATTAACTTGTTTTACATTCCATTTTTGAGATAATATAGTATTAAAGAAATCAACTAATTTCTTTGCACGTTTTTCAGTTAATGAACTTACCGTAAATATAAAGTTTAATATCTGTACTTTTTTAATATCAAATAATGCATTTAATATTGCAAGTATACTATTAACAGATTTCTCTACTCGCTTACCACTTGGTATTTCATTAATAAATGTAGAAAAGAAACCTGCAAGTATTTTTGCTGTAACTTTATTTAATGTTCTAGCTAATTTGAAAACAGAGAATTTCTGATTTGGATCTGCAAGTTTTACAAGAGGATCTAATATACCACCTAAATACTTTATACTTTCATCTACTTTTAAATCACCTTTAAGATATTTAGAAATTGACTTAATAAACTATCCTAATTGTCTACCTAATAACCATCCTCTAATTGGATTTAAACTGATTTTCATTTTAAATACATTAGAGTCAACTAATTTAGATATACCACCCATTAAATCACCAATTGGTTTAATAAGCTTTTCTATATCTTTCTATTTAGGATTTGCTTTACTGATGGAATTAATTAATGCGGTAATAAATTTACCCATTCGCTTTGCTGTTTTTACGTCTAATTTGTTTATATTCTTCTATAGTTTAATCATATCTATAGCAACTAATGTAGACATTGTTTCAACAACAGCTTTTATAATACCAACACTTTTACCTACCTATTTAGAATTCTATAATGTTAGTCCCTAAATAAAATCAACAATATTCTTTGCACCTTCTGCATTTATTTCTGTCATTTTATTAATAGCTTTCAAAAAACTATCAATATTATCAAATGTATCATTATCTACTTTAAGACTTGATAAAACAGTATTTACATTTCCTATAGATGTGGCAACTTTATTTAATACGTCATTATCTATTGATTCCATTGCAACTAGTCCTTTTGATAGTTTCTCTAACTATTCACCGACTGTTGCTGCTGATTCATCTTTAGCTGTCTCAACAATACCCTATAACAAACTTACTATAGTACTGTCAGCTTTCTATTCAAGAGTTTCTTTCTTTTTCTCTTCATGCTGATTTACCATAGTATCAAGAATGTTAAAAATACCGTTAAGTGCTTCTTCAGAAGACATTTGTGCCATATCGTTTTAAATCGTTTAATTTTTATTTAGATGTTGTTTTCTTTTTCTATACAACATATTGGTTATGTTTTATCTATTTAACAGTATATATAATACCTGTTGTTTTATCATATAATGTTGAATATTCATATACATTATTATCATCACCATCTTTAATAGGTGTTTTTACCCACTTATTATATCCAGGTAATTTATCTGCTTTTGTTAATGAGTCTAATTGTAAAATATCTAATGTGTCATTTTTCATTGTTTTCACTGATTTAATAGAAACAGAATATGTAGAATCATTTGATTTATTGTTTCCTGTATTCTATTTTAAATCACAAGAATTAAATGAAAAAGTAAGGCTTAATAAAGATCCTAATAAAATATACTTCAAACTTTTCATAATTATTTAAATATTATTAGTTAAAATATTTAATATATTTATTAGTTATAAATAGACAATATCAATGTTTATAACTATAATAAATTAAGTAAAATTATATATTCATATATGGCAAGAAAAAAGAAAGACAATATTGAAGATGTTGAAAAAATAAAAACACCTAAAGCTATTGGTCCATATGATATTATTTCTATGATGTGTACTAATTTTGAAGGATTCAATAAATTATCTGATACAATATTAGATAAGAATTTCTTTTTAATTAATAGAGTATTTAGCATTAAATATCCATTGCAAGGTGCATTATTTAATAAGAATACAATTAATACTGCAGGTGTAATTAAGTCATGGGCAATGTTTATATCTAGTAAAGAAGGATATGGGCGTGTGCCTTATTTTGTTTATACAAAAGGTGCAAAAAAATCTGCTAGCACATCATCAAAGACTGATAAAATAGATAAAGAATTAATTAAGGAATATTGTAAACGTTATAAAATTAATCTCAAAGATTTTGAAACATTAAAATCTTTATATTATGATGAACTTATAACAGATGTTAAACGATATGAAAAATTAATTTCAATTAAAGAACAAGAAAAAAATATTTCAAAATAAATCATAATAAACAAAAATGATGAAAATTTATCCACAAAATTTAGTGAAGTCAATACAAACAATAATTGACTCAGGTAAAGTAGAAATTTCTACATTCAATTCATATGATGAATTTATTCCAGAAATTAATTCATGTGAAATTCATATAAAGTTTACAAAGAATTCAAAAGGTGATCGTGAGCCTATTATTATGGTTAATAATAGTGATATTACATCTCAATTCATCAATAGTTGGAGAACATCCGCACCTGGTAAATTTATGTGTAAAGATTATCGTAAAGACATAAAGGATTTTATTGGTAATACTTTATATCATGTAGTTAAATTTACATTAGATGGTGTTAAGATGCAAATGTTAGTAAGACTTCTTACTGAAATTACAGAAGATTGTACAGAATCTGATAGAAAAGAACTTATTAATGAATATGGTGATTTATCTATTAGTGGTAAGATCTTTTCTATTATTAAGATAATGCCAGATGATGGTAGAAATGGATGGAATTGTTGGGATCGTTATAAATCACGTGATAATAATTACATTATTAATCTATATGAAACAAATTCAGCTTATATTGATGAAGCAAACGATGACAATGACAATAATGAATGTGATGGAGATTCAAGTGAATCTGAACCATTGTTTTAATAATGATTAAGGATATAACACAAATAGGAAATAAACCTGTTAGTTTTATAAAGGAATTTATTAATAATTGTACAATAGAAGAAAAAATAGATACTCATTATGTCATTGTTGACAATTAAAAAAGCAACAGGAAAAGTCGTTGATAGAGTTGACATGATACTTAATAATATGTGGAGTCAACTTGTAACTGATTGGAATTTTATTAAACTTGCAAATCAAGATTTATTTAAAGAACATGTAGGTTATAATATATCAATGTTTTACTTTCCTAGTAATAAACCTTTATTAACAGAATATCCTAATAATATTAAATATCTTATAGATAGAATTACATATAATGATGAAAATATTAATCCCGATTCATTTATTAATAAAATCAGATTAAAAGACAAGTTTAATATATCGATTAAACATAATTTAAAAAAATTATTAACTAATGATAATATAATAAATCTTATTCAAAATATTAATGGTGATACAAAACTTAATTATGATTATAAGAATTTATTTTATGAGTTAATAGATAAATCTGACATATTAGCAAAAGAACCGGAAGGATATATATTTAAATGGAAGAAAAATCTTTATCAACTTATATTTAATAACAGAGAACGTATAAATCCTGAGAAAACACAATATGAATATCTGTTATGTGATTTTGTTTCTTACTGTAAAAGTATAAAATATCAAGATAAGATTCATCATAGTTATGTAAAAACAGTATGTGCATTATTTAATGATTATATAATAAATTGGGAAGAACAGAATCATAATATTGAAAATAATATAGATATAAATAGTATTCAATCACCAACATTAGGAACATCATTTGATATGGGATATGAATATATACCTGATATTATAACAATGAATTTATGTAAATCCAATGAATTATATAAAAGTATATTTAAAGTATTATTGGCAAATCTTAGAAGAGGTAAAGATAATAGTAAATGTATATACATGAATAAGAAGCAAGTTGATGATTGGAATATTATAATGAAAAATATCAAGGTAAGAACTTTAACAATTTAAGTATTTAATAAATATATAAAGTTAAATGCTAAATTAGGTTATGACTAGAATTATTTATAATATTACAAGTACACATGTAAATCCAGAAATTCCTGGTGACAATATATAGATATGTAATGAAAAACCAGTTAAAATTGAGAAAATTCCTGGTTGGATGCATATAGATCCTATTAATACATAGATAGATTTAGAATCAGTTGCATATCAATTATCTGATTATAAATTTACACCTGGATTTACTGTAACAGTAGATGATTTACTTCATCCTAAACCATTAGATTATGAAACAACACCTAAATTTAAATAATAAGAAAAGAGGAATAACAAATGATGTTATTCCTCTTTATTTTTATAGTGACAAATTAATATTCATTAAATCAAATAATTTATTTAATTGATCTGTTGTTTGAACTTCTACTGAAGCCACAGTTTCCATATCATCATTTTGAATAATACAATTCCAATCTCTACCAATCATATTGGTATGACCATTATTAATTGTTATTGTAAATGTATGATTAATAGGCCCTACTGTTTTTGTGAAAACATCCATAGATTCAAAATCACCAAATCCACTATCATAATCATATTCAAAATTATGAAAGATTAATAAATCTTTTGTTATATCCATTTTAAAATATATTTTTAATTAAATATCTTCTTCATATGTATCATCATCCTCGTCATCATGACTATTTAATTTATCATATGAATCCATAATAGCTTGTAATACTTTTTTCCCTTCTGTAATATATTGTTCATCATAATGCCAGGATTGACCAGCATTTCTTGAATTGCAAAAAGTTCCATTCAATAAAGCTAATGTATTAATAAAAGAACACCACTCTATTGTAGCATCTGCAAATACATCCCAATTTACTACAGAATTATTATAAAATCCCATAGATCTTGGTAATGTAGATAACAAATTCCATGTATACATATTTGGCATATAATCATGATATTTGTCATCTTGTAAATCTGCTTCAATCTTAACACGATCATTTACATTATAATCAAATATATTATCATATGTACCTATTTTATGAAGAATTTCTTTCATTATATCAATGTCATATGTCATTGATTTATATATTGAATACTTTTCATATATAACAGTATATTCATTCTGTTCAGTAGATGCATATCGAGCTTTACTTATTATATCTAATTTTGTAAATAAATCTTTAACTGCATCTGGTTGTTCATCATATTTTTTATACTTATTCCAGTTATATAAAATAATTTCTGTAATTTTAATGAAATCCATATTAAGTTTACCTTTAAGTATTCTTGTAGTTTCATCTTCATCGTAATCATCAAATACACCATAATCACCCATAGAACCTATAACGGGAATATGCATAGGAATCAACGGACTTTCTAGATAGCATGGAATATTTGAAATCCTATTATTTTTCTTACAAATAATAGCAACTGTTGTTTCACCTCGTTTTATTGGAACTCGTGAAAAAAATCCAGATACACAAAAATCACCCATTTTATCCTATGTTTTTAATATAATTATTTAAAATATCAACCCATTTTTCATTATCTGCAATATTACAGATATATCGTATTGCGGCAGAAAAACAATTTTCCAATGTATTAAAAGACAAATATGATTCACCTTCATTAACATGTTTTTCCCATAGCTGATTTGCAACAGTGCTTACAGGAATAATAATATATGTCCATTCCTTATTTTCTTTATTATATGTTGGTTGAATAATAAAACCCATATATTTTTCAAACCAATCAATAACTTCAAAAACAGTAGGTGCTGGAATCCAATTTGCAGATGGATATGTAATACCCCAATCAGAATTATGTGGTTCCAAATCGCCGGTATGCCATACACGTTCAGCCGTTGGATTTTTAGGATCACCTTTAACTGCTTTAATACCTACGGGTGTCTTTAAATATAAATCTTCAGTATATTCATCAAACCCTACGTTATTAAGAATAACTGCTAAATTAAAATCGACATGTTTCATTATCTTTATAATTTAATATCATCTGAATTTAATAATGTATTTCTCTTATTATCAACAAGAATAAACCGTGCATTAATATATAACAATTCATTCTTTAATTTTTGAACATCTTTTTTAGATGTATTTTCAAATATAATAAATTTATATGATGAAAAATATTCTAATAGATCTTCAAAAATATTTCTTAATTGTAACATATCACCAAAACGTTCAAAATTATTATAGTAACGTTCATGAGGAATAGATTTATTATTACAAATATTTTCTACCAATTCTATAATTTCATCGCATTTTTCAAATAATCGTAATATATCATCATTTTTATCACTATTATGATATTCAGATTTCTTTGAATATAAATTCCACATATGACTAAATATATAGCGATATATAGAAAATCTGTTATTATAAAATGTTAAATCAATTCTTTCCATTTATCTATTTTATTAATACAAAGATACACATTTATTTTTAAATATGAAAATTTAACGTGCGCGCATTACTTCAAAATATTGTTCAATTAACTTATTAATTAAAAGTTCATATGTAAATCCATAAGGATTACCTGGACCGAATACTTTTAAATCTGTTGGTGATATTGCATATTGTAATTTCGTATCACCTATTTTTACTTTATTAATATTATCTTCTGTTAATGGAACATCACTTATATAACTAAATAATCGTATAATATAAGATTTAAATACAGGTGATAAAAAAATCTTCGCATATAAGTATGGTGTCGATGGTGAATTCAATTTATATACATATGTTTTACCTGCCCTATCATCATATGTAAATAACCATTGTAAAGGATATACATCTTCAAATTCTGGTAATATATCTATATTTGAAACTGATTTTGTTACAATCTCTGGATCTAATTTTGGTTTATCATTATTTAATAGTTTATCTAATATTTTCATATAATTATTCTATAATTTTTAAATCATCTGGTATATAACAATCACTACCTAAATATTTAATATATTCTTTAACAGGTTTCTTTACTTTTTTCCAATATGCTAATTTATCATTTTCACCTCGATAATATATATAACTATCAAAATATGTTATTTCTTCAATCTTTCCATTATGTTCAACTTTACATACTTTATAATTATCTTCATCAAAATAACTTGCGAGATCCATCCATACTAATAAATCTTCTAATATCATTATAGAAAAAGGTGAAGTATTATATGGAGTAGAATTTTTCCTTTCGTATATAATATTACCATTATTATCTTTTAATACCGTTAATCCTTTATAATCACCTGTAATTTGCCAATTCGGATTATCAATAAAGTATTGTAATAGAAATTCTAATGGTTTTCTCTCTTCTGGAATTATAGAATAATCTATTGATAAATTATATTCACTAAACTTTAAATTATCTGCTATGCATTGTCTTACATCAATTACTAAACATTTTCTTTGTTCTTTATTAAAATTATCAAACTCGTATTTTGCTATATTTAATGCATGTTGGTGTGCAGCAATAGTATGTCTGCCTATTGCATATCTATATGACATCCATACTAAATCTTCATGATATGTATTTAAATATTCATCTTTCTATTTTTTCATATAAAATAAAAAAGTCTGTTTATATTTTATACAATATAAACAGACTTTAGTTTTATTATTTACTAGTTAATATCTTATCAATCATACCTTTTGTTCCGTATGATTTAGCTTCTTCTGAACTCATCCAAAAATCTCTATCCGCATCTTTCTTAATTCGCGAAAGTGTTTGTCCTGAATGTGTAGATATAATATCATATAATTCATTCTTAAGTCTATTAACTTCTTTGCATGTAATCTCAATATCACTAGCTTGCGTATGTGGTCCCGTTCCCGACATAGGTTGATGGATCATCACACGTGAATGTTTCAATGCGCATCGCTTTCCTTCTGCACCTGCACATAACAAGATACTCGCCATACTTGCAGCCATTCCAGCACAAATAGTTGAAACATCTGGTCGTATAAGTTGCATAGTATCATAAATCTCAAGTCCTGAATAAACATCTCCACCTGGAGAATTTATATATAGATATATATCTGCCTTTTTATCTGTTGTATCAAGATACAACAGTTGAGATGCAATAATATTTGCACTATCTGGCGTTACTGGATTACCAAGGAAAATAATTCTATCCATCATTAATCTTGAGAAAATATCCATCTGTGAAACATTAAGTTGACGCTCTTCAAGAATTGTAGGATTCTGATACCCATTATAAACACCAGATTTATTAATATAATCATGTAAGTATAAACTACTTACACCATTTGAAATCATAAACTTTTCAAAATCTGTTTTTACCATATATTTTTATATTTCTTTCTATAACAATTTTTCAATAATGATGTTACGTGAATATTAGGATAATCACAAGGATTATTAGGATTCGTTTCTGTATACATATCAGGATAACAATCTAATATAAATTTAACAACACCTTGGGATCTTGAAATTCCTGCAGAACAATGAACATAAATATCTTTACCTAAATTTCTTTCAATAAAATTAAATAATTCATATGCTTGTTCATCTGTTAACCCTTTAATTGATTTAGCATATTCAGCTTCCTCTTCTGAAATATCATTTCCATATGCATATATTAAATTATAATCTGTAATATCATAAAAATCTAAATTAATAACATTTTCTGCTGAATTAAATATATGATATTCATCTGAAACATTTGGTTCACATATAGAAATTATAGCTACATTATTTGGTAAAGTGCGATTATTCCAATTATTCTTTTCCATTAATTTTTTAAATCCATTGAAGGATTCACACCATATCTTCATACTCTTTTATTTGTTTTTCAATTAACGTACATTCATCCTGATATTCCTTTACAGTTTCTAATATATTATTAATTTCCTTTTTCTTTTTATCTAATTTCTGATTCAAATGTCTAATAATAAGTTCTTTAATATCTACATAATCAGCAAAAATATTTAAAACTGCATTTCTAAATTGAATTGCACACTGTGAAATTTCAGATATTTTTGTGTCTGTAATATCACAACCAAATATATATGGTAACTTATCATTTAATTCGTCACATGTTGACATAAATTTAGATATACAACATGATAATGCTAAATGTAACATAGACGGTTCATATGTTTTTGGTTCATTATCATCTTTATTTGAATCATCTATAATATCATCAAAGAAATCATTAAGTGAATAAAAAATATCTAAACATAAATCTTCTGAATCATATATATAATCTCCTAATGTTATATTATAATCCATATAATAATCAGGAATATTTGTTAATATATCACAGTTATAACTACCGAAAGTATCTAATAAAATTTTTGGATACCGTTCAGTTCCTTGTGTTTTACATAAATCAGAAAACTGTTTATATAAAGTTTTCAAATCATCATAACTTACCATAATTTACTTCAATTTATCTTTAAGATTAATTAATGTATTATTTACATTCATTGTAAAATTAAAAATTGCATCTTTTGCACATTTATTAATATAATTATACAAATCTGTTTTTGTAATAAAATCCATTGATTCTTCTGAATTCATCCATGACTTTGTGATAACTGCATCATGATTGCTTATAAATTTATATTTAATATGATCCCAATTATCACCACATAATCTAAATTCATCATAATTTATCCACACTCTATTCATTTTAATATCTACCGACTTTAACATGATATATGTTTCATCAAAATCAAAATAGTTATCATCATATGAATTATCACCTTGTGTTATATTATGATAAAAGATACAATTAACATCTCTTATTACTTTACCAGTATCAATATAATTATGAAGAATATAATCTCTTAATTCAATATTATATTTAGATGAAAAATCAGTAACAGGACATTCATTTGCAATATACTCTAAACGATATAATGGTATATATCTAATATCTTCATTATTTACATTCAAATAACGTCGTTTTACTAGTTTAAATGTATATGTATTTTTACCTATCTGAATTGTTACTTCTTCTTTTGCACAAAAATCTTGATATGTATGTAATTTATTAAGTAGTAACTTTATATAATTAGTTACCATTTCATTTCCAAGATTATCTATAGGAATTTCATAATATTCGTATTTCATATAATTAACTTTAATTTAATAATTAAACAAAAATAGAGATTAAGATTGTTTATTAATTCTTAATCTCTATATAATTCTTTACTTATTATTTGATGAACGCACAGGAAATAGAAGTCGTGAAACTGCCATCAAACAAATTGCATGAATATATGTAATCTTCGGAAGACCAAAAATAAATGGCATTACATAATTCCAGCAAAACATAAAAAAGATTGCACCAATTATAATACAAATAATTGAAATAATTACGATTCCTGCAAGTTCAAAAAAATGTTCCTTCATATTACTTATTATTTTTGTTTATTATTTGTTTTGTTACTTATTAAACAATATAAAATAGAAGATATTATTTCTCTTTTATAATGCTTTTTCGCATATCTACCTTGTGTTTTAACTAAGGTCTCTTGTTTCATTTTTCTCATTATTATTGTAATAATTTATTAAATCTGCTTTCATTTCTTTACGAAATTGATTATCTCGTTTTCTATTTTTTATCACACGATCTTCTGCAATTTCACAATTATATCGTCTCCATTTATTCAAAATAGAACGTTTATATTTAGGTTTAATTTTACCTTCATTGTCATGCATATAATCATACGCAGCCTGTTCTTTAAAATTATTACTCATTGTATTTTAAATATATAATTTTAGTAATGTCAGAAAAAGAAAAAATTAAACTTCATAAATTTGCGTTTCAAAAATTTGCTGCTACTTACCAAATCTACAAATATGAAGTTTAATCATTTGTATTAATCTATACTGCAGAAAAACTATTATAGTATAAGTTTCATTGCAATTGAACTTTACAACTATAGTGATAATCCACTTATACCCTCTTTTACTCTAAAGACTTTTATATGCAACTTTGACATATATAATCTATCTACATACCGTTTACATTAAAGTTACTTTATTTCATCATGCTTTTATAACCATATTCACAACCCTCTGTATATCACCGATTCATTTCTTTTCATATAGAAATCAGGGTCTTTAAGCCTCACTGTCATTGGCTATAACTATTATCCTCAAGCACTACCAGATAAAGTCTTTTTGTTTTTATGGTGCATCTCTCATGCCTCCTTTTATCATAAAACAAACAAAACTAGTAAGACAAATAACGTTTCTTACAACTCCTACGAATTTAACTCCAAAATTAAGATACATCTCTTAATATTAAGTTGGACACTTAAATTAAGTGGATAAAGTTATACGACTTAAAAATATAATCACTAAAAAGAATGATAATATTTTCTCAGACTCTATCATAAACGATTCACTAAATTCTTTTATGGAACTTATTTCTAATTAAATGAGGACTCATTTAAAATAGGTTCTCCCGAAACATGCGGTTTATCCATACTCATTTAAAACTTTAAATAAGCGTTGTTTATAGCACTCATCAGAATTTATTATGTATTAACATTTATAACACATCATTTGTATTCAATTATTCTATATAATTTATATAGATATAAACACAAATTGTTTAATAATCTAATAAACAAAATTATTAATATTATGTTATCTTAATGTTAATTAAGAAAAAATTTCAAAGAACACTTTGTTTTTAATAACAATACAAAGATACACATTATTTTTGAATTAAAAAAATATATTGAAGAAAAAAATCAATATTTTTATTGAACCCATGCAGATGCATATCCATTTTCTACTTTTATAATAAGAACTTCACCATTCAACCATGTATGTTCAAGATCATAACCTTCATCTTCACTTTGCATATCTTTATACTTAGTAAGAATAAAGTTTGTAATCTCTTCAATACTTCCCTTATGATATTCAGATGTATTCAATAATTTCAAATAATCAACATATCCTCTTGCATTTTTCATACAAGTATCTATATCTTTAAAACATTTAGAATCTATATATTCATTATTTCTATTAATAATAGATGCAACAACACCATTAGCTAACATTTTAGAGATATTCGAAATATCCTCAAGTTTTTCAAGTTTTTCAAGTTCATATTTTACCATATGTTCTGAATCACTATCTCTATAACGTTTAATATTAAAAACTACAGCATTCCATGTATCTACCCATGTTTTAACTGCATCTTCAATATATCCACCAAAATCATTATCACTAAATTCATAAGTAATCATGAAACTCTTATCAATAATATTATTATCACTAAGTTCATATGGATCACCTTTGAATTTATGTCCTTGATATAAACCATCCAAATAAGCAGTTAATACAAAATTATTAATATCTGACATTAAAGAAGGCATGAATGTTTCTTTTTTATCTTCTGATATATCATCAAGTACAATAGATGTATCAATAATAGATTCTATGTACTTCTTGGTATCTTTGATATACTGATTTGCTAAATCAACAAACTTCTTTCCGTATACATCAATATTCATCTTATTTACTCCTTCTGCTAAAGTTTCATTAAGATTTTCTAATTCTTTCTTTATATCTACTTTTTCCATAATAATTTTTATTTAATATGTTACATTGATCCATCATTTGGTTGCAAACACATAATACCATGTTCTCTCCACATTTTTACTACTTTAGAAGAATCTTCCAAAACAAATAATACATTATAATATGGTTCTATAAATGTTTTATATAGGTTATACTTACAATCTGGACCCTTTGTAAAGTTCTTATGTGGTCTCATCATAACCATATCTACATCACCATCCAAATTATTCTTTAACCATGTTTCAGTTGCTTTCCTTATATCTGGTGTATCTTCTCTACCTGTTAAAATAATAACTTTTACATTATCATCTTTAATATACTTATTAACCAACTTACAAATTTGCTCACATGGTACATCATTTACCATTGTATCAGATGCGCCATTGCCATAAAATGGTCTACCTTGCAAATTAAAACAAAGTGTTGCATCCATATCTACAAGAATACAATCTTTCTTATCCTTATCATATGGAACAAAACTGTTATATTGCTTCTTATTAAGCTCTGTTGCAATAAAATTTCGATATTGTCTATATGTTCTCTTAATAACAGATTCTCCAATTGGATTTGTTCTCATTGAATCTCGTCTAATACACTCTTCAACTGAAACATCAAAGAAATCTTTAAATACAAGTTCATATTGATATTTAGTATGTGTATTATTATAATTATCAATTCTATCCTGCATTTCTTTCCATCCCTTTGGATTAAGGTTCATATTATCCATAATAATATTTAAACCGTTTTCCATTGATGATTTAAAAAATGCATCTGTCATTTCTTTAATAATGTTTAATTTTTCTCTTTCCTCTACCCAATACTGTCCAAACATATTTCTAAGAGAATCCCAATTAATTCTAATTCGTTCTGTTGGTTTTTCCTTTGCCCAATGTTCTGCATAGGTTGACTTTCCAGAAGCTTGAATTCCCCTTGTTAATATAATTTCTCTTTTTTCCATTATTCTTTTCTAATTTTATTTAAAATTCATATCCAATACCAATATACCAATTATATTTTGTATATGTACCTTGGATATTTACATGATTAATATTAAATACTACAGCTGCACCATAATCAAGTCCTTCTACTTTTTCATCGATATTAAACTTATTATGAATACCATTACGATCACAACTCCAATTATAACCATCTGTTGTACCTGTTGCATCATATGCATAACCTACCATAGGAATAATTCGTAACCAATTAGTTACAGGAACCTGATAACCAAGATGACATGTTATCGCTTTATCATCATCCCAAACATCTACATCTACATCACTTCCATGCATGCTAGGCCAACCACCAAAATCAGCATATACGCCTTTAATAGTTGTACTTACCAAAAATTCCTGTAAGCCAAGATCCTGTGAACAACCAATACCTCCAAAATGTATAGCCATATTAAATGTATTATTTGCTTTCTTAAATACATCTTTATATGAATTCTGTGCCATAACATTATTAACACATACAAATGAAAGTAATACAGTCAGCATTATAATAATTTTCTTCATAATTTTTATTTTTAATAATTAAACTTATTGTCCTTTATTTACAATACAAAGATACATATATTTTTCCTAAATAAAAAATATAAATCTAATTATTTTCCTAAAAATTATTCATTATCCATAGACATACCTATAGTTGCATTTCGCATACAATCTAAATAACCTTTTGTATATAATGATTTCATATGTTCATGTAACTTCTTCACTCTATCAGGTATGTCTGTTTTTATATCTTCTGAAATTTTATCATCACCAAATAAAGATATAAGTGAAACTCTTGATTTATAATCAGCAATATTTTTTAATTTTTCTATATTCATATTTTAAATCATTATAAATTAGTCAAGACTAAACCTAAACAATATTCGTTATTAATATCACAAATAAATTTAGCGAGTTGTCCTCTTAATATTTCAGAATTTATTTCAAATTCTTCTAACATCTCTTTTTCTTTTTTTATAGTATTAATATCTGTTTCTTTCAAATAACTATAAGTATCTTTAGTTTTAAAATTAATATTAGATATTGTATCATTTCTGATAGAATTTATAATTAACATTACAGATAACTCATATGTATCTTCATTTAATGCTGAACCATGATAACCACATATACCTTTATTTTTCAGTTCAAAAAATACAGGACCATAACAGTATTTTCCTTCATGTACAATAGTTCCTAATGATTTCAAACCAAATGTCTTACATATATTAAACTTCTTATCAAGATAATCATTAAATAATTTATTAATAAACATCATCTGATATGAAATAAATGTATCAGCATTTAATTCTAATTTAAAATGTGTCTTATCTAAAATATCATACATTAAATCTTGTATATTCATATCACCTAATTCTTCTTTATATAAAGATGATAAACACATATATAATCTATGTAATGTTTCTTTAATATCATAATTAATATGAACATTTTTCAATTTATCTTCATAATAATTTAAAATTGATTTATTAATTAATGTTGCTGCATTATCTATAAAATCTTTTCTATTTTCATCATATGTCATATAATTTAAAAAAATTATTTTTCTTTCATTCGTCTTAAGATATGTTTAGGTTCTGTATAATAAAAATAATCTTTTGTATTATCATCGATAATATTAAGATTGTATAATGCTTGTGAAAACCTTATATCTTTATATGTAGTGAGATATTTCTTCAGTATATCTAATATTTCCATATTAGCCTTATATCTCTCAAATGTTTCTTTATCTTCCATTTAAAATAACGGATTAATTTTTACTTCATCTGTTTTAGAATATTCAGTTACATTTAATTTCAATGTTTCATTTAACCAGTCTGCAATTAAATGTCTATGACAAAATTCATCTGGTTTTTCAAAACAACACAATGCACAGTCATTTCCATTAGATATAAATTTAATTCTATCTACAAATATAGATGGATCTTTAAATAAAGATAAAACTTCATTTTTATATCGCTTTCTGAATTCCTGATGATTAGATCTACAGTTATTTAATATATCAGGTGTAGGAGCAATTGCTATTAAATTAGGTCCATGAAAATCTTTTGGCGGATAACAGCATATTCCTATTGGAACTATATTATTCTCTTTTAATTTCTTTAGATTTCCAAAATAACTCGTATATATCTTCATATATTATTCTTTAAACATATTTTCTAATTTTTTATATTCATCTTTTGATATATAATATGAAACAACTGAGCATGAATGTGCGGTATTCAAAGTATTACAAGTATCTATATGGTAAGAATTATCATAACTATCAATATAAAAACGTACTATACATGAAATATTAATATAACCTGCACTTTTTGTATATATAAATTTTGTCTTATTATTCTTCAACTTTATCATAGTATAAAAACATTATAATATATTTTTTATATAATGTTAAATTGATTTTGTTTAATATAATGGCAGGTTTTGTATATCTTATTTGTAACCCTGATTAGAATTGTTATAAAATTGGTGTAACAAGAGATTTAGCATAGAAACGGTTGAAATAGTTATAGACAGGAAATTCATCAAAATTACATATAGTTCATTCTGTATATAGTGAATATCCATTTAGGTTAGAATCTATGTTACACAAAACATTTGATTCAAAACGTTCTGAAGGTGAATGGTTTAATTTAGAATAGAATGATGTAATTAATTTTAAAGATATATGTAATGAAAAAATTAATATTATTAATATTATGAAAGATAATCCTTTCTTTAATAAAGATTTAAAATGAATAAAGGTGATATAAGAATTCAGTAACTTATATCACCTTTATTTTTTACTTGTTTAATTCTTTATTTAATTTCTTCAGATAACTCATGTAAATTAATAAAATTATCTATATCTAATAATCCATATTTCAGCATATATGCAATTGTCATTCTTACTGCATAATCCGCTACTTCATATGTAGATCCAACTTCCATATTAGATAAATCTGGATTTTGTAATGTTATTGTTGAAATATTATCTGATAAATCATTAATTGCATCCTTTAATGAATTCATTTGTTCATTTGTTAATATATTACTCATTTTATTTTTCATTTTATTATAATTTAAATTAAAAAAGATGTTATCAAATTTCACAATTTAATAACATCAATGCTTATGAAAAACTGCTTAAAAATATTCTATTCTTTTTAAAGAATATATTTTAGATTTTTGTACAAACATAAGATTCTGCCCCTTATGATTCAGTTTAACGTTTGCTCGTTATAATGAATGTTCATACTGAACTTTGTTATGTCCATGAGGACAAATGGCTGAGAACTTGACCAACACCGACTCTCTATGCTGTAACGTTGGAGTTACATGTTCACACAACTCTTATTTCTAAGAGGTTGAGAGCATACCCACGACTTTTGTGAAAAATCGTAAACTCTTACTTGATAGGTTTCATAGAAATTCATTTCATACCAACTTCCTTGGAAGGATTCAATGTGTCCCCACATTTAGCACGATACTACTTTTACTATTCTCATGTCTTTCCTTGCGGTACTCGAATCATGTCTACATATTTCAGTAGAATAAGGGTATTTTAACCACCAAGTGTCGCACACTTTTGCTTGTGTATAATTTATATACTTAAATAATTTAATCCTAATATTATTATTCTTTATATATTATATTTGATTAGACTTGAAAGACGAGGTGCGACCAATAGCATTTCTTCCTTTTGAGAAGAACCCACTAAATCGCCTTTCTGAATTTACATTGCACCATACAATCATAATTCTACTCTTATAACTTAACTACATATTTCAGTAGCAATCTTACCATTTCTGAACAAGTTACCAGCTTGTATGAATTATTTGGTTTATAATCCGTATAAGATTCATTATAACAATTAATATCAGCACTGGGAATTGGTATTCCAATCACCGAATATCCATAAACATAAACCTATTGTATTACTACTCACATCAGTTGTATATTTCACTTCCAATGTATTTGAACTTCATCTCAGAAAGTTTTCCCTTGATTTCCCATCCAAATAGGTTATTTATGTTTGGTTTTCTGTAGAATGCTCATTATTCATAAACATCAACCAACTTGTCTACTGTTGATTTTTATCACATCACTGCTTTATCCTTAACTCCACCGAAACCATGGATTCATATTTCAAAGAACTCATTTAAAATGAAATAATCTTCAAATTAAAATTGTTATTATTTATATAACCTATAATTTAAAAAGTCTATATTTTAATTAAAAAATATTTTATTTTTGTAATTATTTTATTAACTATATGTGTCTTTATCTTCTTTTAATTAATAAAATACAATTTAATTAAAAACTTAATAACTTAGATTATTAATATGTTTTAAATATTATATATGATAATAGAATAATTGTCTGTATTTTATAGAAAAAAATTTCAAAAAAATTATTTTAAGCAATATTCCAAATCAAAAATAAAACTTCCTAACAACTCAACCTTATGTCTAATAAGTTCAGCTTCAAGATTAAATTTATGTTCAGAACAAAAAGATAATTCAGATAATAATTTATTTCTTTCTGTTTTCCACTTATTTATTAGATCATCTTTAGATAACTCTTCCATAATGTATTTTAAATTTTTTCTACATTAACTATTGTATCCTTTGATACTGATACTTTTGTAATAACAGCATCTTGTAAATTAGGATTTGGATAGAAATTTATATTTTTATCTATTTTACTAGTATCTAATGTAAATAATACATATTTTTCATTCTAATCATTCGTAAAATCATATATAAACAATTTAGCTTCATCTTTATCACAAATAAAAAAATGACATCTGTTTGGATAATTAAAATGTTTATTTGATGATTGTGGAATAAATCCATGTTTTAATATAGAACCTTTATTACATTCCTTTGTAATATGATATATAAATTTATGTTTAAATACAATATCATTTACATTATCACTATATATTGCATGAAATACCATTACTATCCAATCATGATGATATGCATCAAAATGACTACATGAACCTAAATAATAACCAAATCTATTTAATGTTTTCTTGATAACTTCTTTATTATTCTTAATATTAGGTATATTCAATATAATTGCATTACCATCATTTATTTTCTTTTTATATAATGAATTATCATCATATTCATCATATATTTCTGTATATGTCGCAACAATACTATCAACATTATTAAATATATCTTTTTCAAACTACCAGTTCTTTAGTTTAAATTTAGATTTTAAAAATTTAATAACATATTCAGGTTTAATACATATACCAGTATTTTCTATTAATATATGATTAAAAAATAAATCATGTTCTAACAAATAATAATATGGTTCATATAATTTCCATTCTGTTTGTGTTAACTATAATTTATTAACATTGAATTCATCATACAATATATGCATTGTATCTATTATATCAGATACTTTTTCTTCAAACTATTTCATTATTTAATTGTAACTTTAATTTTTGATTCAGTTACTTTACCATTAACAACAGTATTTATAGTATCAATAGAAATAGAATCAAGACTCTTAATAAACATATTAGGAATCTTTTCAACTGTAACTAAACTATCTTTTACCTGAATAGAATCATTAGTAATATTAATAGTATCATGAATAGGTTTATTATCTGTTACAAATCTTGGATTAATCCAAAAATACTGAATAGCAACACCTACAATAATTCCTATAATAAATGTCCAAAAAATATGTTTCATTTTATATTATAAATTAAAAATTAAACTTTATTTATTAAATTAACTAATTCCTTATATGTTATCTCTTCATATTTTGTTTTATTTCTACTAATAAAAATAGGTTTATTTAATGAAATATTAACATCTTTTAATATCTCATTTTTATCATCCTCTAAAACATACCAATGTGTTTGTTTATCTAATATTTTTCCAGATCTAGTTTGTCCTAATCCTAATCTTACTATTGTCATATGAATATAATATTT
>OCLB01000011.1_pt1 | contig 43155 bp, 30 predicted proteins | sample 1495901 | NCBI WGS metagenome assembly OCLB01 (sample SAMN03418273, study PRJEB22391) | human gut metagenome | biome: human-gut; feature: organic feature; material: feces | host: Homo sapiens | place: Tanzania | collected 2013-01
CCCTACGGAGAGCGACAGAGCAATCTGCCGCTCTCTTTTTTTATACCCAAAAGTGGGAAATTGGCGATTTGATTAATCGGAGCACTCAGAGCACTCAGAACACTCAGATAATTTCGAATTATCGAATTTTCGAGATTTCGAATTATCGAGATTTTCGGGATTTTGGATTGGTTACTTGTTGGTTTGTGGACTTTTTTTCGCAACCGCGAAAAAATCTATTGGGGGTATTGTTTTGGTGGTTTAAAATGTTTAAATTTGCATATACTGTTATGATTAACCAATTTATTTATTTAAATATCACTCAAAATTAAGTATTTATGGCAAAATTTTTACTTTCTATGGCTGTTGTCCTGATGGTAACAACAGCAGTGGCTCAAGCTCCTTCAGCAGACGAACTGTCAAAGTATAGTGTACGCGTGGATTTTGTTGGCGACTCTATTCACTATCCAACTGTGGGTAAGTCAATCGTTACTTACGCTACAGAGGGCAGCACCGCTACCATTAACATTGGTGAACCAACAGGTATAATTAATCTGAAGGCTAACTACAATGACGCTTCTACTGCTCTTACAATGTATCCACAAATGGCTGGCATGGACGATGAAACCTACCAGTATCGCATGATTGTGCCTGCATCGGTAAAGACTCAAGCTCCTACCGCTTTCGGTAGCGCAACCATCAGTGGTAATCTGTTTGACTATATGATTACTTATGGCCCTTGGAACATGATTCTCACTTCTAACTTCACTGATAATAAAGGTGTGGTTTACGACAAAGATATCACTACTTGCATTTTCAAGCCTAACTGTACCGTTTCTCTCGGTGTGATTGAAGAAGACGAAGCTAACGATTACGTTTATAAGAAGGGTGCTGTACAAGAATTGAGGACTTACGCTGAACAGACTGGCCAGGGCGTCATTGTGTATAACTTCGATGAAATGGGTGGTTGCTTGGTTATTAACTTCAACAATAATAAATCTTGCACCATTTCAAGCAACGACTTGGTTTACAAGAAGAACGAAAAGAATGTGTACAAAGCATTTGCTCTTGCAGAAAGCACTATCGGTGGCGTAGAAGTAGTGAAGGCTGAAAATCCCGATGCAGCAGGTGTGATTGAGGGTGGCAAGCAAATTAAGTTTGGTTACGTTGGTTTGATCAACACTGCACGCTATGGCTATCGTGGCCTCTACTACCAAGTGAACATTGCTCTCGACAATGAACTTGATATGCCATCTGGCATCACCGACACTCAAGCTGCTAAGCAAGTGGCTAACGTGAGTTATGTTAACCTTGCTGGTATGACTTCATCAACTCCATTCGATGGCGTGAATGTGAAGGTGATCCGTTACACCGACGGCAGCATGAACACTCAAAAGGTGATTGTTCGCAAATAATAACGCGCGACATAGCATATAACGCACGAGGCTTAATCAGCAATGGTTAGGCCTCGTGTTGTTGTTTAGAAGTTAAGGAGTTAAGAAGTGAAGAAGTTAAGACGATAACATTGTTTTGGGTGAAATTTGATACCACGACCGACCCTCTCCGAGGCTCATATTGTGTGCGCATCGCTATCACCAAGCTGCGCTCAATCGCTTTGCGATTTTCGCTTGCATGGTGTTTCGCATCATTTGGCATCTCCGATGCCTGCCTCAGCTGTTGTTTTCAAGAAGTTAAGGAGTTAAGAAGTTAAAGAAGTTAAGACGATAGCATTGTTTTGGGTGAAATTTGATACCACGACCGACCCTCTCTGAGGCTCATATTGTGTGCGCATCGCTATCACCAAACTGCGCTCGATCGCTTTGCGATTTTCGCTTGCATGGTGTTTCGCATCATTTGGCATCTCCGATGCCTGCCTCAGCTGTTGTTTTCAAGAAGTTAAGGAGTTAAGAAGTTAAAGAAGTTAAGACGATACCTTTGTCTTTGGTAATTTGTTTTTGTTTTCGGGGGTGGGGGAGGAATAAAAAAAACAGCTGATTTATGGGGAAATCAGCTGCCTTTGTTGGAGGTCACTAGCGGAGTCGAACCGCTCTAACTGGTTTTGCAGACCAGGGACTAAACCGCTCATCCAAGTGACCGTTTTTGTTTTGTGATGCAAAATTAGTATTTTTATTTCATATCTGCAACTTTCCGCGGTTATTTTTCGGATTTTGGGGTGTTTTTGGCTTATTATTGCTTGTGAGGTGCGAGTTATTGCCGATTTTTCGTAATTTTGTATGTATATTCCAACTAAGATTGATTGAAATTTTATGACAAGACGATTCTTACTCATATTCACCCTCATGGTGATTGGTGCAAGCTGTGCCTTTGCTCAAATTTTTGACCCTGTGAAATGGAAGTCAGCCATCAAGATGACCGATGCCACCAATGGTGTGGTAACTTTCACCGCCACCGTTGATGCCGGTTGGCATGTGTATGGCACTCAACTGCCTGCTGGCGGACCAGAGCCAACCTCCGTGCACTGGAACAATCAGGGCGTGAAACTTGTGGGCGGTTTAACCCCCAGCAAGGCGGCGCACAAGCAGCACGACGAAACCTTCGACATGGATTTGAGTTGGTGGACCGGTAGCGTGACCCTTTCGCAGAAGTTTACCGTAACAGCCAAAGAATACAAGATAGAAGGAAGCATCCGCTATATGGCGTGTGACGACGAAAACTGCACACCACCCAAGTCGGAATCGTTCTCATTTAAAGGCACAGCCGCACAGGCACCTGTAGCAGAAACCGTTCAAGCACCTACTGCCAACGCAACCTCTGCCGATACAGCAGCCACCCTTGCTCAACCAGTGGCAGCAGTCGGCACAGTCGATTCTGCGGTGGCATCGCCCACCCACGACCAACTGTGGGCACCTGTTACAGCCATTGAAGGCGACAACGCCGATGTGGAAGATATTGCCGACCGCTCGTTGTGGTACATATTCTGGGCGTGCTTCTTGGGCGGACTTCTCGCCTTGCTCACCCCTTGCGTATGGCCAATGATACCGATGACCGTGAGTTTCTTCTTGAAGAAAAGCGGTTCGAGAGCCAAAGCCATCACCAACGCCACCACCTACGGATTATCTATCATCATCATATTCCTGCTTCTTGGCATCTGCTTCACCGTGCTATTCGGTGCCAGCGCTATGAACGCACTCGCCACCAGCGCATGGTGCAATTTGCTGTTCTTCGCATTGCTCGTGATTTTCGCCATCTCATTCTTCGGCGCATTCGAAATCACACTTCCCCAATCGTTGAGCAACAAAATGGACAGCACCGCCAGCAAGACTACCGGTATGCTCAGCATCTTCTTTATGGCAGCCACACTGGTGATTGTGTCGTTCTCCTGCACTGGTCCAATTATCGGCACCCTTTTGGTGGAAGCCGCCAGCCGAGGCAGTGTTATGGGTCCTGTGGTGGGTATGACAGGCTTCGCAATAGCCCTCGCCATACCGTTCACCGTGTTTGCCCTTTTCCCCACCATGCTCAAAAAGATGCCAAAGTCGGGTGGCTGGCTCAACACCGTGAAAGTGGTGCTCGGCTTCATAGAACTGGCGTTGTCGCTCAAATTCCTCTCCGTAGCCGACCTTGCTTACGGTTGGCGCATTCTCGACCGCGAAACCTTCATCGCCCTTTGGATAGCCATTTTCGGCGTGATGGGGCTCTACTTGTTGGGAATGTTCCGCTTCAAGAGCGACGGTGAACCAAAATCATCGGGCATAGGCGTGACACGCTTCTTCTTGGCGCTCGTGTCGCTCTCATTCACCGCCTATCTCGTGCCAGGCTTGTGGGGCGCGCCTCTGAAAGCCACCAGCGCATTCGTGCCACCACTCTACACCCAAGACTTCAACCTCTATGGCGGAGAGCAAGTGGAATATGACGACTTCGACGAAGGCATGAAAGCCGCCGCAGCACAGGGCAAGCCCGTGTTTATCGACTTCTCCGGTCACGGCTGCGTGAACTGCCGAAAGATGGAAGGCGCGGTGCTCGATGAAGCGAAAGTGAAGAAAATGATTAGTGAAGACTTCGTGACCATCAAACTGATGGTTGACGACAAAACCCCACTTCAGCAACCTATGGTGGTGCAGGAAAACGGCAAACAAACCACCCTCACCACAGTGGGCGACAAGTGGAGCTATCTGCAACGCCACAAATTCAACAGCAATTCGCAGCCCTATTATGTGGTGCTCGACCAGCAAGGCGGGCTCCTTTCAGGTCCGTTTGCCTACAACGAGGACGTGGACGCCTTCATCGCATTCCTAAAGCGAGGTGCGAAAGCTAATTAGTGGAATATATACATATTTGGATTTAAACAATGACAAAACACTCAAAAGAAGAAAAATTAAAGGCGTTCAGCCAGTTGCTCGACGTGGTGGACACGCTCAGGGAACAGTGTCCGTGGGATTCGGCACAGACCAATGAGAGTATTCGCCCCAACACCATAGAGGAAACTATGGAACTTGCCGAGGCACTGATTGCTGGAGAGCCCGACAACATACGCAAAGAATTGGGCGATGTGCTGCTCCACATCTTGTTTTACGCCCGATTCGGCGAGGAGAAAAGCCAGTTCGACATAGCCGACGTGTGCGATTCCCTTCGCGAAAAACTCATCTTCCGCCACCCCCACATCTACGGCGACCACAGTGCCACCGACGCATCGCAGGTGCGTGAGCAATGGGAGGTGATAAAGATGAAAGAAAAAGGAGGCAACAAAACCATTCTCGGTGGCGTGCCCACCACATTGCCATCGCTCATCAAAGCCGAACGCGTGCAGGAAAAAGCCGCAAATGTGGGCTTCGACTGGGATAAGCCAGAAGATGTGTGGCAAAAGGTGCGCGAAGAAATCGGCGAAGTGGAAGCCGAACTCAAAAACGGACATGAGATTGACCGCGAGAAAGAGTTTGGCGACCTGTTTTTCTCGCTTGTGAATGCCGCTCGCCTCTATGGCGTGCGCCCCGACAACGCACTTGAAAAGACAAATCGAAAATTCATAGGACGCTTCAACTACATAGAGCAGAAAGCCAAACAGCAAGGCAAGCGACTCAACGAAATGACACTTGCCGAAATGGACCAACTGTGGGACGAAGCTAAAAAACAACACTTGGGCGAATGATACTTTGTGTAACGGAGAAACCAAGCGTGGCAGCCGACATTGCAAAAATCCTGGGTGCCACCGCGCGTCGCGACGGCTTTTACGAAGGTAATGGCTATCGTGTGAGCTGGACGTTCGGCCATTTGTGCGAGCTGAAAGAGCCCAACGACTACACCGACCTGTGGAAGCGTTGGAGCCTCGGCTCACTGCCAATGATTCCGCCCCGCTTCGGCATCAAGCTCAAAGACGACGAAGGCATCAAAAAGCAGTTTCATGTGATAGAAACCCTCATGAAAGACTCCACCGAGCTTATCAACTGCGGTGATGCCGGGCAGGAGGGAGAACTGATACAGCGATGGGTGTATCAGAAGGCAAACTGCGCCATTCCTGTGAAGCGACTGTGGATATCATCACTTACCGACGACAGTATTCGTGAGGGATTCAAGCATTTGCAGCCCTCGGCAAACTTCGACAACCTCTACTACGCAGGTTTGTCGCGCGCCATCGGCGACTGGATTTTGGGCATGAACGCCACACGCCTCTACACGCTGAAATACGCACGCTCACGCAATGTGCTCTCGATAGGACGTGTGCAAACGCCAACGCTCGCCCTCATAGTGTCGCGCCAACGTGAAATTGAGAACTTCGTGCCAGAAGACTACTGGGAAATCAAGACCCTGTATCGTGGTGTGACATTCAATTCCACAAAAGGCCGCTACAAGAGCGAAGAAGATGCCAACACGGTGATTGCCGGCATCAAGGAAGCACCATTGTCGATTACCGGCATCGAGCGCAAGAAAGGCAAAGAGGCACCGCCTCGCTTGTTCGACCTCACCAGTTTGCAGGTGGAATGCAACAAGAAATTCTCATACAGTGCTGACATGACCTTGCGCACCATTCAGTCGCTCTACGAGAAGAAGGTGACCACCTATCCACGCGTTGACACCACATTTCTGAGCGACGACATCTACCCTAAGATACCGGGCATTATGCAAGCCATGGCACCGTATGCCCATCTCACTGCGCCTGTGCTTCAGGGCGGTGCAATCAAAAAGAGCAAAAAGGTGTTCGACAACTCCAAAGTCACCGACCACCACGCCATCATACCCACCAATGTGGACCCACGCAAGGTGATGCTCACACGCGACGAGAAATTGGTTTACGACCTTGTGGCTAAGCGCTTTATCGCCGCATTCTATCCGGATTGTGAGTTCTCCACCACCACCGTGATGGCGAAAATCAGTCAATTTGAGTTTAAAGCCACAGGCAAGCAGATACTCAAAGAAGGCTGGCGCGCCATCTACAGCAAAGACAAGACGGCAAACAACACCGAAGGCTCCGACACCGACGACAACGGCAACATGCCCGAATTTGTGGTGGGAGAGAGCGGCCCTCACGAGCCATCGCTGCTGAAAAAGGCCACGCAGCCCCCAAAGATGTATAACGAAGGTACGCTCCTGCGCGCCATGGAGACGGCAGGCAAATTCGTTGACGATGAAGAACTGCGCGACGCTATGAAGGAAAACGGCATCGGTCGCCCTTCCACACGCGCCGCCATCATCGAAACGCTGCTCCGCCGCCACTACATCACCAAAGAGCGTAAAAACCTTGTTGCCACCACTGCAGGGTGCCAACTCATCGACACCATAAAAGATGAACTGCTCAAAAGCGCCAAACTCACCGGACTTTGGGAAAACAAACTTCGCAAGATAGAGCGAGGCGAGTTCAGCGCCAAGCAGTTTATCGACGAACTGAAAGTGATGGTCAACGAAATCGTGCTCACCGTGCTTCGCGACAATAGCGGCACCAATATCATAGTGGAGCAAGACACGCCCAAATCGCCCACCAAGGGCGGCGCGGCAGAGAGTGCGCCAAAGAAAAAGCGCGTGACGAGGGTCACGAAATTCGAGCAGGTGCTTTGCCCCGTGTGCGGTAAGGGCCACATGGTGAAAGGCAAGAGTGCGTTTGGCTGTAGCGAATGGGCAAATGGTTGCCACACCGCGCTGCCATTTACCGAATATTCCGCCGACCTCACGCCAGCCAAATTGCGCGACGCGATAAAAAAGAATTTTAAGACACAAGATAAATGAACGAAACATTAGCAGCCGACCTTTCGGAGAAAGAGATATTCCCGATTGTTGACGAAAAGGGAAATGTGATAGGCAAAGCCACCCGAAAGGAGTGCCATTCGGGGAGCAGATTGCTTCACCCGGTGGTGCATTTGCACGTGCTCAACGCCAATGGCGACATCTATTTGCAAAAGCGCTCCATTCACAAGTTTATCCAGCCCGGCAAGTGGGACACCGCTGTGGGCGGCCACATGGACTATGGCGAAACCGTGGAGCAGGCGCTGGCGCGCGAAACACGCGAAGAACTCGGCTTCACCGACTACGAACCCAAGCACCTTTTCAGTTATGTGTACGATAGCGAGGTGGAGCGTGAAATGGTACACACCTTCTTCACCATCACCGACCGCAAGTCGTTCGACTTCGACCCCGCGGAAGTGGACGAAGGCCGCTTCTGGACGGTGGAGGAAGTGCGTCAAGCCATAGGCACTGGCGTGCTCACCCCAAATTTTGAGGAAGAATTTCTCCGAATCCTTGGCGAAAAATAATCCCCAATCGGTCATGAGTCCGTGCAAGTTTTTTTTCATTGCTAATGACCGATTTGGGATAAACCAGTCGCCGAGCGTTTTCGGTTTGTTTGGGTTTTCGCAAAAAATATTTAAATTTTTGGTAATGCCGTCTATAGGTATTAATTTTGTTGATTAAAGTGATAATTACCCCTGATGATTGAGCCTATTATAGATAGCCGTGTGATAGAGCAACTGAGCAAGTTGCTCAAATCGGCGCGTCATATCGTTATCACCTGCCATCTTTCGCCCGACGGCGATGCCCTTGGCAGCACTTTGGGACTGTGCCGAGTGCTCCGCAATATGGGCAAAGATGCTTATGTGGTGGTGCCAGACCAAGTGCCTCGCGCATTGCAGTTTATCCCTGCCGTTCGTGATGTGGTGGTCTATACCATGGCTCAGTTGCGAGGCCGCTTTTTGGTTCGCAATGCCGATCTCATATTCTGCCTCGACTTCAACACGCTCAGGCGCATCGATAAATTGGGCGAAGTGATAGAGATGAGCAATGCGCCACGCGTATTGATCGACCATCACCTCGACCCCGATGACGTGTTTGATGTGAAGATTTCGTTCCCTCGTCTCTCGTCCACTTGCGAGGTGGTGTATCGCACCCTCCAGCAAATGGCGCTTTTGCGATACGTCGATACCGAGGTGGCGCAATGCCTGTTTGTGGGCATGATGACCGACACGGGCAATTTCACTTACAGCAGCGACTATCCCGAAATCTACGAGATTGTGGCTCATTTGGTGTCGTACAACATCAACAAGCAGTGGCTCTACAGCATGGCGATGAACACCTTCAGCACCGACAGCCTGCGCCTTCAGGGCTATGCCTTGAGCGAGAAAATGCAGGTGTTCCCCGAAGATGGCGCCGCGCTCATCACGCTCACCAAGGAAGAACTGGAGCGATTCAACTACCGCAAAGGCGACACTGAGGGGCTGGTGAACAAACCGCTGTGCGCGCCCGAAGTGCGATGGGTGATGTTTTTGCGTGAAGATGCCGACCAGATTAAGGTGTCGTGCCGCTCCGAGGGCGATTTCTCGGTGAGCGACATTTGCGCCCGCTATTTCGGCGGTGGCGGACACAAGAATGCCGCTGGTGGCGACTTCCATGGCACGATGGACGAAGCGGTGGAAGTATTCCACAAGGTGCTTGACGACTGCCGACAACAAAATATTTGACAAAACATTTTTTACAAGAGATATGAATACAAAAAAGATACTTTTTATACTCGGTATCATGGCTGTGACCATGAGCTTTGTGTCATGCGAGAAAAATCGTAGCTATGCCGAATTGCTCAAAGATGAGCGTCAGGCTTGTAATGCCTTCCTCTGTAATTTCCGCTTGGCAGAAGTGCCAGCCGACTCGGTGTTTGAGGTGGGTTCCGACGCTCCATTCTACAAACTCGATGCCGAAGGCAATGTGTATATGCAGGTGCTCAAGGCTGGCGACCGTAAGAACAACAAGGCGCGCAAATCGCAAACCATCTATTTCCGCTACACTCGCTACAATCTCAACACATGGTACACTGAGAACAGAACCTGGACTCCATCGGGTGGCAATGCCGACGATATGAGCATGGCTACCACTTCGTTCCAGTTCGATGACTACACCCGTCAGTCGTCGATAGAGTGGGGCACAGGCATTCAGATGCCGCTCAAGTATCTTGGCGTGGACTGCGAGGTGAACTTGATTGTGAAGTCGCAGTACGGCAAATCTGATGAGATTAGCTACGTTACGCCATTCCTCTACCACTTGCGCTACTTCCCCAGTAAGGTGTAAGTAAGCGCTGATGGAACAGGTGATGCGGGGGCATATCGGGAAAACGCCCTCGTAAATGAAATCCGCTCCATAAACTATTATTTATATATACACTACTTAACTTAACTTTTAATACATCTTTATGTCACTCATTAAATCAATTTCTGGTATTCGTGGCACTATCGGCGGACGTGCAGGCGATGGCCTCTCTCCACTTGATATTGTGAAGTTTACCAGTGCTTATGCAACTTTTATTCGTCGCACCACTGCACTCTCGTCAAATAAAATCGTGGTTGGACGCGACGCTCGCCTTTCTGGCGAAATGGTGCTCAACGTAGTGGTTGGCACACTTGAAGGCATGGGCTTCGATGTTGTGAACATCGGTCTGGCTACCACCCCTACCACCGAATTGGCAGTGGTGTGGGAAAATGCTTGCGGTGGTATCATCATCACAGCCTCTCACAATCCAAAGCAATGGAACGCTTTGAAACTTCTTAACGAAAAGGGCGAATTCCTTACCGACGCAGAAGGCAAGGAAGTGCTTCGCATCGCTGAAGCAGAAGACTTCGACTATGCTGAAGTTGACGCACTTGGCAAGGAATCGAAGGCCGATTATCTCGACCGTCACATTCAAGCTGTGCTCGACCTCAAGCTCGTGGATGTGGAAGCAATCAAGAAAGCCAACTTCACCGTGGCTGTTGACGCAGTGAACTCAATCGGTGGCGTGGCAATTCCAAAATTGCTCGAAGCACTCGGCGTGAAGAAGGTGGAAAAATTGTTCTGCGAGCCAACCGGCAACTTCGGTCACACTCCAGAACCAATCCCAGCCAACCTCACCGCTATTAGTACGTTCATGAAGGAAGGCAAGGCTGATGTGGGCTTCGTGGTTGACCCCGACGTTGACCGCTTGGCTATCATTATGGAAAATGGCGAATTCTTTGTTGAAGAATACACCCTCGTTTCCGTAGCCGACTACATTCTCTCACAAACCCCTGGTCCAGCAGTGAGCAACCTCTCATCATCTCGCGCATTGCGTGATGTGGCTGCTAAGCACGGTTGCCGCTACGAGGCATCGGCAGTGGGCGAAGTGAACGCTACCACCCTGATGCGTGAAATCGGCGCAGTGATTGGTGGCGAAGGCAATGGCGGAGTAATCTATCCAGAACTCCACTATGGCCGCGACGCTCTCGTGGGCGTGGCATTGTTCCTCACATTGCTCGCAAAGAGCGGTATGAAGGTGAGCGAACTCAAAAAGACTTATCCACAATACGAAATCGCTAAGACCAAACTCCAACTCACTCCAGAAATGGACGTTGACGCTATTCTCGCTGCTGTGGAAAAGCACTACGCTAACGAAAAGCTTACCACTATCGACGGTGTGAAAATCGACTTCAAAGACGGTTGGGCACACTTGCGCAAGAGCAACACTGAGCCAATCATCCGTATCTACAGCGAAGCTCACACTATGGAAGAAGCCGAAAAACTCGGCAACGACGTGAAGAAAATCGTGGAATCGCTCATCTAATCCACAGCGATTTCCCCACCCAATAAAGCAAGCCGGCCTCCCCACACCCAACAGGAGGCTGGCTTCCTTTCGTTTTTGCTAACAATCTTCACCTTGCTTTGGAAAATAATTTCACGCTATAGCGTGAAATTGGGAACAGCGGGCTTTTGCCGAGGTGCCCATTAAAACATTAAAAATGGAAGCATCATTCGTGAAAAATTGGGGGTGAACTGGTGGGGAATTGGGGAAAATGTTGTAACTTTATCGAGTTTTTTAGAAACTACTTTAAATTTAGGGAAATGGGAGGCTTTTTTGGCACAAAACTCAAAAACAGAGAGTGTAGGGCAGAACTGTTCTACGGGACTGACTACCAGTCACATCTCGGCACTCGCCGTGCTGGTATGGTTACTATCAGTGATGAGGGCGAGTTTTTCCGCTCTATCCATAGTTTGGAGCAAACGTATTTCAGAACCAAATTCGAGCATGAGCTTGACAAGTTCAAGGGCCGTTCGGGCATTGGCGTGATTAGCGACACCGATGCACAACCGCTGCTCATACATTCGCATTTGGGACGTTTTGCACTTGTTACGGTAGCGAAAATCAATAATTTGGAAGAATTGGCACAGCAGTTGCTGGCTGAAAATATGCATTTGAGCGAATTCTCGTCGGGGCGTATCAATCCCACTGAGCTCGTTTCGTTGCTTATAATCAAGGGCAAAGACTTTGTGGAAGGCATTGAGAATGTGTTTAATTCCATCAAAGGCTCGTGCTCAATGTTGCTGCTCACCGAAGATGGCATTATCGCTGCGCGCGACCGCTGGGGACGCACCCCAATAGTGGTGGGCAAGAGCGACGATGGTATGGCGGTGACCTCTGAATCGACCGCCTTCCCTAACTTGGGATTCGAAACTGTTCATTATGTGGGTCCGGGCGAGATTGTCCGCATCACTGCCGACGAAATGATACAGATGCGTAAGCCCAACGAGGAAATGCAGATATGCTCATTCATGTGGATTTATTACGGATTCCCCACCTCATGTTACGAGGGACGCAATGTGGAGCAGATGCGCAACGAATGTGGGCGTGCCATGGGCGAAACCGACGATGTGGAAGTGGACTGCGTGTGCGGTATTCCCGATTCGGGCATCGGTATGGCTGTAGGCTATGCCGAAGGTCATAAGGTGCCATATATGCGTGCCATTGCCAAATACACCCCCACATGGCCTCGCTCGTTTATGCCAAGCAACCAGTCTATGCGCAACCTTGTGGCAAAGATGAAACTCATTCAAAACACCGATATGCTGAAAGGTAAGCGCTGGTGCTTCTGCGACGACTCTATCGTGCGTGGCACACAGCTTCGCGACACCGCTGCCGAACTCATCAATGAGGGCGCAAAAGAGGTGCACATGCGCATTGCCTGTCCGCCACTTATCTACGCTTGCCCATTTGTGAATTTCTCAGCGTCGAAAAGCGAACTTGAACTCATCACTCGCCGCATTATCCAAGATTTTGAGGGCGACATGAACAAGAATGTTGAGGCCTACGCCATCACAGGCAGCCCCGAATATCAGCGTATGGTCGACGAGATAGCACGTCGCCTAAAACTCTCATCACTAAAGTTCTCCACAGTGGAAACCATAGTGAAGGCCATCGGTTTGCCCAAGTGCAAAGTGTGCACCCACTGCTTCGATGGCAGCTCATTCCACACCCTGAAGTAAACCGACGTTCAAATCACCATACAAAGGCAGAGCGTGCAAAACCAAGCACCCTCTGCCTTTTTTGTGTTTTTTTTGAGATTTTGGGGAAGATTGTGGGGGTGGAAGTTGGTGATATTTCGGGGAAAATGATTAAATTTGGGGTTGAATTAATTTTTTGAATACAAAAACAAACCTAAAGTTACAATGTTGAAGAAAACTATAATCGCCTTCGTTGCGTTTGCAGGATTGATGAGTGCGCAAGCGGCCACCGATGCCACCAATTGGCGCGCCAGTGTTGACCAACTGATGAACAAGGGCGAATTTACCCAAGCCTCGCAACTGATGAGGAAGTTGCCATCAAAAGTGCGTAAAGCAAATGCTGTGACCATCGACTCGCTCAACCAGATTATGGGACGCATTCGCAAAGATTTCACCCTTTTGCCCGAAGATGGCGTGAAGCAGATTCGTGAGAAGATGCCCGATGCCACCGATGAGCAAATCAACAACTGGAAAAAGGTGAAAGCCATCGAGGTGATGAATATCGACGGCAAAGAACTGTGGTTCCGCAAGGCTGTGCGCAACCTCTGGCTTTTGGGCGAGGAATTTGCCGAAGTCAATCAAGCCGACAACACCGAGGGCAGCAAGAAGCTGCGCAAGTATGTGGTGCGCGCCATGCGCACCGTGCCCGATGCCAACGGCGTGCGCGACTGGCACCATGTGAATGTGACCTTCACGCTCGATGTGGATGCCGATGCCATTCCCGCTGGCGAAACGCTGCGCGTGTGGATGCCTATCCCTTATGAGAATTTGCGTCAAAAGAATATCAAACTCGAAAGCAGCAATCGCCCCGTCACTTGGAGCGAGGGCAGCAAGCACCACACCGTGTATATGGAGGCTGTGGCAGAGAAGGGCAAACCCACCCACTTTGAATACACTTTCAGTTACGATGTGGGCGAACGCCACATTGCGCAACAAGACCTCTTGGCGATGGTGGAGCCTTACAAAAACACTCCCGAATATGTGAAATACACCAGCAGCGAATATCCCCACATCGTGATTACCGATGCTATGCGTGAGTTGGCAGAGCAGATTGTGGGCACTCCCGAAGAAAATCCTGTGCTTGCCGCCAGCCACATCTACCATTGGATTGCATCACGCTTTCCATGGGCAGGCGCGCGTGAATACAGCACCATCAAGAACATTCCTGAATATGTGCTGGAAAACAAGCACGGCGACTGCGGTCAGGTGGGCTTACTCTACATCACCCTGTGCCGTGCCGCCGGTATTCCTGCACGCTGGGAGAGCGGCTATATGCTCCACCCAGGGGAAGTAAACTTCCACGACTGGGGTGAAACCTACTTCGAGGGCGTGGGCTGGGTGCCAACCGATGCATCGTTTGGCCGCACCACCGAGCACAGCGAGCAGATGCGCGACTACTATGCCACCGGCATCGACATCTACCGTATGGCGTCAAACGAAGGTGTGGGCGATAAGTTGAGCCCTGAAAAGAAGTACATTCGCAGCGAGACCGTGGATTTCCAAATGGGCGAGGTGGAATGGAAAAACGGCAACCTCTACTACGACAAGTGGAATTCATCGTTTAAACTCAACAGCATAGAGCCAGTCAAATAATGCGGTTCGGCAATTATTTTAATTAGCAAACAAAAAATTAGCAATCATATATGAAAAAGGTTTTCCAGATTTTAAGCGTTGTGCTGATGTCGGCCTTCAGCGTCAGCGCCATGGCGGCAGATGCTGCCGATGTATTGAGCAAACTCAAGAGCCGTATCGCTCCCGATAAGCGTACAGCCATCTTTGATGTGAAATCCACCACCGCTGGCAAGCAGGTGACTGTGACCGGCACCGTGGGATTTCAAGAGCAGAAAGATGCCATCAGCAAAGAACTTGCCGACAACGGTTTCACCAATGTGCAAAACAAGGTGAATGTGCTTTACAATGCCGTGCCCGAAGGCAAGAAGTGGGCTTTGGTGAAACTCTCGGTGGCAAGTATGCGCTGCGAAGGCAAGCACGCTGGCGAAATGGCCACTCAAGGCATCATGGGACAGCCTGTGAGAGTGCTCGACTGCACTTCCGACTGGTATCGCGTGCAAACGCCCGACAACTATATCTCGTATGTGCCAGAATCTTCGCTCTTCTGCAAAACAGAGGCGCAGATGAAAGACTGGCGTGCGGCTAAGCGCTACATCGTGAACACCTACTGCACACGCCTCGTGACCGAGCCTGCTGGCGACGAAACCGTTACCGATCTCGTGATGGGCAACATTCTCGAATACAAGGCAGAGAACGGCGAATGGATTCAACTCGCCACCCCCGACGGTCGCCTTGGCTGGTTGCCAAAAAGCGAAGTCGACGAATTTCAGGAGTGGGCAAAAAGAGACCTCGACCTCAACCTCGTGTTGAAGACCGCTCACCGCATGTTGGGCTCAGGCTACCTGTGGGGCGGCACATCAACCAAACTCACCGACTGCTCCGGACTGGTGAAAGTGAGTTATTTCAGCAGCGGTGTGATTTTGGCGCGCGACGCATCACAGCAAGCACTCTACGGCTTGAAGATTAAAGGCTCGGAATGGCAGAAATGCCAGTTCGGCGACTTGCTGTTCTTCGGCACCAAGTCGGGCCGTGTGACCCACGTGGGCATCTACATGCAAGACGGCAAGTATATCCACTGCTCTGGTCAGGTGAAAATCAACAGCCTCGACCCCAAGGACCCCACCTACCTCTACTCGCCACTTTCAGCAAGTAGAATCGCAGGCGAGATTGGCACACCCTACATCACCTATGTGCGCAATCACCCTTGGTATTTTTAACATCAAATAGAGAGAAAATCAACCGAAACCATAAATCAATAAAACTACATTGATATGTCAATTGACCGTAGAAAATTCATTTTGGGCGCAGGTCTTGGAATCGCTGCTGCTGCATCTCCAATCTCGCTCTTTGGTAAGAACGACGCTCCTGCACAAATCAAACGAAGCGGACGACTGAAACTGAAATTCTTCCCTTACGAATTGAAGTTGAAGCACGCTTTCAATCTTGCTAAATACAGCCGCACCACCACACCTGATGTGCAGGTGGAACTGGAATACGACGGCGTGGTGGGCTATGGTGAATGCTCTATGCCTCCATATCTCGGCGAAAGCGTGGAAAGCGTGTGCAAATTCCTCGGCAGCCTCAATCTTGAGCAGTTCACCGACCCATTCCGCAAAGAAGACATCTTGGCGTATGTGGAAAGCGTGGCACCCAACAACCGTGCCGCAAAGGCTGGTGTCGACATTGCCTTGCACGACCTTCTCGGTAAGCTCATGGGACAGCCTTGGTACAAAATCTGGGGTTTGAATCCAGAAAAGGCACCTCTCACCACTTGCACCATCGGTATCGACACCGATGAGGTGGTACGCCAGAAAATGACCGAAACCTACGACTTCAAGTTGATTAAGGTGAAAATGGGTTTGGGCGGCATTGAAAAAGACAAGCACCTCTATGAACTGGTGCGCAGCATTCGCCCCGACATCAAGCTCTATGTGGATGCCAACCAGGGTTGGAAAACCAAGGAAGAGGCTCTTGAAATGGCTGAATGGCTTGCCGACAAGGATTGCTTATTTGTGGAGCAACCACTGGAAAAGGAAAAGCCACTCGACGACACCGCATGGCTCACCGAGCGCTCTCCACTGCCTATCGTGGCAGATGAGGCATTCCAACGCCTGCCCGACATTCGTCGCTTCCACGGTGTGTATTCAGGTATCAACATCAAGTTGATGAAGAGCACCGGCATGAACGAGGCCTACAAGATGGTGACATTGGCGCGCGCACTCGACATGAAGATTATGGTTGGCTGTATGACCGAAACTTCATGTGCTGTGACCGCTGCGGCTCAACTTTCGCCACTCTGCGACTGGGCTGACCTCGATGGCAACTGGCTCATCGCCAACGACCGATTCGACGGCATCAAGATTGTGAACGGTCAGGTGACCGTGCCTGCCGACCGTCCAGGTATTGGCGTGAAACTTCTGAAATAACACGAGGCTTTGCCTCATGTGACATATATTAGAGGCTGTGTCAAAATTTCCAAAAGCATTTTTTGACGCAGCCTCTTTCACCTTTTTGGTACATAAACCTTTTCTTCCACAAAACCCACTCCATTGAATGAAACGAACGTATTTTAGCTTTTTTGCGCTTCTTCTTGTGGCTTTTATGCTGTTTGCCGGTTTGTCGTTTTTCAAAGACGGCATAGAGGAATCGTTTGGCATCAACACCGCGACCTTCGCATCCGATTTGCTCTCGACACCCGACGATGAACTTGAACTTGCCGATGTGGTGACCACCGATTCGGTTTCGGGCAAAGCCATTGCCACCGTGGAGCGAGCCCCACTCGACACCACTAAAAAAAACATTCTTTTCATAGGCGACTCCATGCTTGAGCGACTGAGCCCACGCATAGCAGCGTATGCCGAAGAAAATGGACATCAGATGAACACCGTAATTTGGTACGGATCTTCTACCGAAGTGTGGGCCACAAGTGGCAGAGCGAAGGAATGTATTCAAAAGTATCGCCCCGACTATATCATCATCAGCCTCGGTGGCAACGAACTGTTTGTCAACGATATTATCGCGCGACGCACCAAATATGTGAAGCAGATAGTGGCAGAGTTTGCCGACATTCCGTATGTGTGGATTGGACCGCCCAACTGGAAGAAAGACACCGGCATTAACAAGATGATTCAAAGCGTGGTGCCCAAAGGCAATTTCTACCTCAGCTATACCCCCGATCAGCACTACGAGCGAGCCAAAGACGGTGCGCACCCCACACCGGCATCGGCGGCGAAGTGGGCCGACCGCATCTGCAAGTGGATAGTGGAGGAAAGCAACAATCCCATCGTGCTCAATCTCCCTCAGAAAGCGCGTGCGTATTGCCATACCGAAACATTCAGTATGACCGATAACGAAGTGAAGGCAAAGCCAAAAGCCGAGCCTGCTCCCAAGCCCACCGTCCAACCTGTGGCAGAGCCTGTGGAGCCACAACCCGAAGCGTCGAATCCTAACACCGAAACGCTATGACAACATTGCAACTCATATCGGGCAACCTCTCGGTTGCGCTACAGAATATCGCATCGTTTTTCTCCCCCGACCCATCGGTGCCGCTGGTGTTTTCGAGCGGAGCGTTTTGGCTGATGTTTTTGGTGTTTCTGCCCATTTTTGCGTGCATTCGTCATCGCAAGACGCAAATGATGCTCTTTGTGGTGGCGTTTAGCCTGTTTTTCGCCTTCAAGTCGTGTGGGTGGATATTCTTGCTGATGGTGGCCACCTCGGTTATCGACTGGCATTTGGCACTCCGCATCTCCCGAACCGAAGCGAAGAGGGCTCGCCAGTTGATGTTGTGCGCATCGCTGCTGTGCTCGGTGGGCATACTGATGGTATTTAAATACACCAACTTCTTCATGCTGTCGTGGCACGAGATAGTGGGTGGCAATTTCCACCCGTTGGCGATTATTGCCCCGATAGGCATATCGTTCTACACCTTCCGCACCATCAGTTATGTGGTGGATGTGTATAAGGGCAAGATGCCGCCTGTGGAGAGCTATCTCCAATATTTGTTCTATCTCTCGTTCTTCCCATGCATGGTGGCAGGTCCTGTGGTGCGTGCCAAAGACTTCATGCCACAGCTTGAGCGCACCACCGACGTGACCAAAGCCGAAATCTACGGCGGCTTTTGGCTGGTGATGGTGGGCGTGGTGAAGAAAGCCGTGATAGCTGACTATCTGGCGCAATACTCATCTATTATTTTCGGCAGCCCTGAAACGCTCCAAGGCTACAGCGGCTTTGAACTGCTCATGGCAGGGATAGGCTTCACCGTGCAACTCTATGCCGACTTCTCTGGCTATAGCGATATGGCGATTGGTTTGGGTGCCATTATGGGATTTGACCTCGGCGTGAACTTCGACCACCCATTCCGCTCGCTCAACATCACCGAATTTTGGCGTCGCTGGCACATTTCGCTCTCGTTTTGGCTTCGCGACTATGTGTACATTCCGCTTGGTGGCAACCGCAAAGGCAAGATTCGCCAATATGTGAACCTGTTTCTCACCATGCTGATAGGCGGTCTTTGGCACGGAGCCGGCTTTACCTATGTGATATGGGGCGCGATTCATGGTGTGGCGCTGGTGGTTCACAAGATGTGTATGCCGTGGCTCAAGCGAATCCCCGACAACTGGGCAGTGAAACTGCTTTCTGGTTTGCTGACATTCACCACTGTGATGCTCGCGTTCGTTTTCTTCCGTGCCGAGTCGGTTGCTGAGGCCACCACCATCATCGGTGGAATTTTCACCAATTTCGACCTCGCATATCTGCCACCGTTTGTGAGTGTGCGCTATGTGTGGTGCATCATGCTCGTGCTCTTGCTGGTGGCTCATTTTGTGCCGTGCAGCATCTATGCGGCAGTGAAAAACTGGTTTGTGGAGAGCTTCTGGCTGGTGAAATTGGTAGTGTTTGTGATAGTGGTGCAACTGGTGCTCCAGTTCGCCACATCAGATGTGACCCCATTTATTTATGCCCAATACTGACCTATAAAATGTTACAAAGATGTTACAATTCACCTGTTGAGGCATTGTAACACGAATTGTAACATCTTTGTTATATTCACGTCTATCATTTATTATAATTTTGCATTGCAAAGAAAAAAGAAGCACAATGACCGATGTTCCAAAAATACTTATAGTTGACGATGAGCAGTCAATCTGCTACGTGTTGAAGGTGAACCTCGAACTTGAGGGATTCAGCGTCGATACAGCCTTCTCTGCCGAAGAAGCACTCGCCAAGCGCCTCGAACGCTACGATCTGTTTCTTCTTGATGTGATGATGGAACACATGTCGGGTTTCGACCTTGCGAAAGTGATTCGCGGTCGCGAGGAATTGAATGCGATTCCGATCATTTTCTGCACAGCGAAGGACTCGGAGGACGACTTGCTGGAAGGATTCAACAACGGCGCCGACGACTACATTCGCAAGCCTTTTTCAATGCGTGAACTGGTGGCAAGAGTGAAGAGCGTGCTTCACCGTAGCGGACGCTACTCTACGGAGAAGGAAGTGCTCAAATTCCAGACGCTCACACTCCGCACACCGCAAAAAGAATGCCTTGTGGACGATGAACCCATCACGCTCACCACCACCGAGTTCGACTTGCTGGCATTCTTCCTCAAAAACCCCGACACAGCGTTCTCGCGTTCAGAAATCCTCAACAGAGTGTGGAGCGCAGATGTGTGCGTGGTAGATCGCACAGTAGATGTGAATGTTGCGCGATTGCGCAAAAAAATAGGCAGATATGGAAACAGAATTTTCACCAAACAAGGATTTGGTTATGGCTTCAAAACCAAAGATTAGTGTGCACACGCGCATTTTCTTGCTGATCATGTTTTTCACATGGTCGCTTACGCTGGTGTTTTTCGCTTTGCAGTATTCCCGCGAGGTGGATTTCAAGACCGAGGTGCTGGATAGCCGCCTGCAAATGGAGAATATGCGTATTCTCGACTGCATCAGCGAAGGCAAGAAACTCAGTCCTCAAGTGCTGAAAGAGATTGGCATAGGCGATTCTACGCGTGTGTCGGTCATCACCCTTTCGGGCAGCGTGATTTTCGATACCAATTCCCGTAATGTGAAAGAAAACCACCTCAACCGCAAAGAGGTGAAAGAGGCTATCGCCAATGGGCACGGCTTCCAGCGTCGCCGCATTTCCTCGACCGATTCACGGCAATATTTCTACTCAGCCACTCGTGGCGATGGTTTGGTGGTGCGCACAGCATTGCCTTACAACCACACACTGGTCGATACTCTCAAGGCTGATCCTGTGAATAGCAATCTGATTATCTTTATTGCACTGCTGATGACGGTGCTGGCATGGTTCACAGCCTACAGGGTGAGCCGAAGTGTGAAGAATCTGCGCAAATTCGTGGAGGCGGCTGAATACGACGACATCGACGACTACGACACCAAGCAGTTTCCCAACGATGAGCTTGGCGAAATCTCAGCCCATGTGGTGAATCTGTACAAAAACTTGAAAGTGACTTCTGAGCAGCGCGACCAAAATATGCGCGACGTGTTGTTTGAGCAGGGCGAAAAGAACCGTATCAAACACCAGCTCACCAACAATATCAACCACGAAATCAAAACTCCTGTGCATGTGATTCAGGCGTGTCTGGAAACACTCGAAAACAATGGCGAAGCACTGCCACTCGACACCCAGAAACAACTGCTGAGCACTGCCTACGACAATGTGAAACGCCTTTCGGCTCTGCTTGCCGACCTCTCGGTGATTACCCGCATTTCCGATGCTCCAGAGAAAATTGAGAGCAGCGAGGTGAATGTGACCGACATTATCCACAAGGTGGCCGACGAAATGAAGGTGTTCCCTCCTGAAAAGCAACTCCGCATTCACATCGATGTGCCAGAGAATGTGAAGATCCGTGGCAACGAATCGCTCGTGGAATCCATCTTCCGCAACTTGATGGTCAATTCCTTCAACTACAGCGGTGGCCGTGATGTGACCGTGAAGTTGAAAGAATCAACCCCCGACTACTATGTGTTCACCTTCAGCGACAATGGGGTAGGGGTAGCATCAGAGCATCTGCCACGCTTGTTTGAGCGATTCTATAGAATCGACGCCGGCCGCAGCCGCACTATGGGTGGCACCGGATTGGGACTGGCGATTGTGAAGAATGCCGTAAGCTTCCACCAGGGCGAGATCACAGTTCGCAATCGTGAAGGCGGTGGCTTGGAATTTGAATTCTCGTTAGCAAAGTAAATAGTTAATCATTAAGAAGTTATATCTCATCTGTTAAGGGCAAATAATCCCTTAATAGCCACAGCTACACCCTTTTTTCAACCAAAAAATAGATAAAGCGAGCAATCGCCGACATCTAAACGACAAAGAAAGTATTAATTTTTTAAAAGAATAAATTTATGAGTCCAGTATTCACTGTAATTGTAGTAATTCTTGCTATCCTCGCGATTGTCGATTTGATAGTGGGAGTTTCGAATGATGCAATCAACTTTTTGAATTCATCACTTGGATCAAAAATCGCATCTTACAAGACTATTATCAGCGTGGCTGCTGTGGGCATCTTGGTAGGTGTCCTCACCTCTCACGGAATGATGGAGGTGGCGCGTAATGGCGTGTTCCACCCCGAAATGTTCACATTCTCCGAGATTATGTTCCTATATGTGGGCGTAATGCTCACCGATGTGATACTGCTTGACGGCTTCAACAAACTTGGGTTGCCAACATCTACCACCGTGTCGATGATTTTCGAACTCCTGGGTGCGTCGATGGCAGTGACTATGTTTAAGATTTACGGTGGCGACCTCGATGCCGGAATCGGCGAATTTGTAAACGGTGGCAAGGCATTAGGCATGATTTCAGCCATTCTCGTTTCGGTAGTTCTGTCCTTCATCGTCGGTTCGGTAGTGATGTACTTCTCGCGCATTCTGTTCACCTTCCGCTATGCTAAGCAGTTTGGCAGATTTGGTGCAGTGTGGTGCGGTGTCGCCATTGTTGGCATTATCTACTTCGCCATGTTCAAGGGCTTGAAGAGCTCTGGACTGATTACCGAAGAGATTTCCGGATTCATTTCCGACAACTTGCTCATGGTGCTCGGCGGCGTGTGGCTTGCTTCTTCGATCCTGTTCTTCATTCTCCAAAAACTTGGTGTGAACATTCTGAAGATTACCATCCTTAGCGGTACATTCGCCTTGGCACTCGCTTTCGCCGGCAACGACTTGGTGAACTTCGTGGGTGTGCCTTTGGCTGGTTTGGACGCTTACACCTTGGCACAAGACGGTGGCTCATCAATGATGATGGGTGGACTCAACGATCCAAAGATGGTGAATATCGAATTTCTGGCAATCGCAGGTGTGGTGATGGCGCTTACCCTGTTTTTCTCAAAAGATGCTAAAAAAGTGTCGCAAACCGAACTTACCCTTGCATCACAGCAGGAAGAAGATGAGCGCTTCAATTCCACTCCATTCTCAAGAGCACTGGTTCGCTACTCTGTGAAGCTCAACGAATGGTACAACCGCGTGCTTCCTGCAAGCTGGGTGAAATTCATCAACAGCCGCTTCCAACCATTGAGCAGCGATGAGAAGGGCGACATCATCTACGACCGTATTCGCGCCGTGGTCAACCTCGCAGCCGCCTCAATCCTGATTTGTATCGGTACTTCGTTGAAGTTGCCACTCTCTACCACCTATGTAGTGTTTATGGTTTCGATGGGTTCATCGTTGGCTGATAGAGTTTGGGGCAGAGACAGTGCCGTTTACCGTATCTCAGGTGTGATGGTAGTGATTATGGGCTGGTTCGTTACAGCATTCGTGGCATTCGCCATGTCGTTCATCACCACCTCGCTGCTGATGTTTGGCGGTGGCTACGCACTTGCCGCACTGGTTCTTCTCGCCGCCTACATTTTGCTGAAGCGCTTCGTGATTAAGAGCGCCGACGCAACCGAAACCGAAGAAGAACACCTCATCGATGATGGCGATGCTCCTGAAGATGTGCTTTACAACTGCACCCAAATGGTGGTGGATGTGATGAACCAAACTTCAAATATCTACAATCGAATGTTGGTGTCGCTGTTCACCGAAAACCGCAAGGGTCTGAAAGACACTGTGGCAATGAGTGAAAAAATGTACGAGGAAGCCAATAAGCGCAAATACGAGATTTGCTCTACAGTGAAAAAACTCCAAGAGCAACACATCGAAACGGCGCACTATTATGTGCAGATTGTGGACTATGTGTCGGAAGTGTCGAAGGCTCTGCTCCACAGCACTCGCCCAGCATACGACCACATCAACAATAATCACCGTGGCTTATCAGCCGAGCAGATTCAAGACCTGAAGTTGATTAACGACAAGGTGGACGAAATCTTCCGCCAAATCTCCGAAATGCTGGCAAAGAAGGACTTCAGCCAACTCGATGATGTGATGGTTAAACGCGACGATTTGTTCGACACCATAGCCGAAATTATCAAGAATCACATTAAGCGTGTGCGCAACGATTCCACATCAAGCTCTCGTGCAAGCGCACTGTTTCTTAACATCCTTAGTGAGACCAAGACCATGGTACTCCAGGCTCGCAACATGATTAAGAGTGAGGCATACTTCCTAAATGCCATTAAAGAAATGGAATAATTTGAAAGTTTAGTTAGTAGAGGCTAAAAGATATACATCAACTTCTCGAAGGGCTACTTTGGTGTGATTTCAAGGTGGCTCTTTTTTTGTGCTTGCTGGGGGATATTTTGAAAATAAATTCAGCCACAAATGGTGATTGAATGAATTTATATGTGTAACTTTGTGTTTTGAAAAAACATTATTGAACAACACTATAAAATCAGATTTTAATGGAAATTATTGGTAAAATCATACTGAAATTGCCTCTGCAAACTGGCGTTTCTAAGGCAGGTAACAACTGGTCGAAGCAAGAATATGTGCTTGAAACTCAAGAAAACTTCCCAAAGAAGGTGCACTTCGACTTCTTCGGCGACCGTGCCACCCAATACGACCTTCAGGAAGGCCAGATGGTGAAGTTGAGCTTCGACATCGAAAGTCGCGAGTATAACGGCCGCTGGTACACCAGCATCCGTGGTTGGAAGGCAGAACCAGCCGACGCACAGGCTCCAGTTTACGCAGGCGCTCCAGCCGCTGCTCCAGCCGCCGCTCCAGCAGTAGGTGGTGCTCCCGTACAGCCAGCAGTAGCTCCTGCCGCACCAGCAGCCCCAGCCCCCGACTTCATGAACGAATCTCCTAACGCCGACGACCTCCCCTTCTAATCCCCTGGCGTATAGGAGTTGCCTGCTTGAAAATTGTAGGCTGTAGGTTTATGGTTTTCTGAAATTAGAGAGCTGGGTTATTCTGTTTTTTTTGTTCATCTCATGATAAAAACAATCGACATATCAAACCTTGGAGCGATAAAACGTGTTCAGGCTGACAACCTGGGTGGCATTAACCTTGTCATCGGACCAAATCAGTCGGGCAAAACGTTTATCCTAAAGGCTCTTTTTTCTGCACTCAAAACTGTGGAAACCTACAAGCGTGGCAAGGAGAACCGAACCGACAGGGAAATCTTGTCGGACAAACTATATTGGACATTTCAAGCTACTGAGCTGGGGAGTATCGTTCGCAAAGGCGAGAGTAGCTTGAATTTCTCAATGGTTTCTGATGCCAATGAGGTGTTTGCTTATTCTTTTGGACCATCTACTACAAAACAGGTGAATATCGACAAAAACACATTTGCGCCTCGCCTGTCGAATAGCATATTTATTCCGGCGAAGGAGATATTATCGATTAAGGATATTATTCTTGAGGCCAAGGATGACAATCGTTTTGGCTTTGAGGAACCTTACAGCGACCTTGCTCGTGCATTGAGCCGCACTCAAAAGGGCAAAAACTTTAAGTCGTTTTCCGATGCCCGACAAATGGTGGGCGATATGGTGCATGGTCGTTTGGAATTTGACGACGATAAAAAAGAATGGCAATTCCGTGATAATAGTCGTAAGGTGTATGAAATTTCAATGACCTCAGAGGGGGTGAAGAAATTATCGATTCTCGACCTCCTTTTGGGGAATCATTACCTTGACGACAAATCAATCATCATTATCGATGAGATAGAGGCAAACCTCCATCCGTCGCTTATTACTCGCTTGCTCGATACCATACAATTACTGGCACTAGCAGGGGTGCAGTTCTTTATTGCGTCGCACTCTTACTTCGTCATCAAGCGACTTTATATTATGGCTCACCGTGCCGATTGCTCTATACCAGTTCTCTCGTTTGAAAATGGAGAGTGTGTGGTGGGCAACCTTCAGCACCAAATGCCACAAAATCCTATTATCGACGAGTCAATCAACCTCTATAAGGATGAAATCAGCTTGTAAGTTATGGAATTTTACGAGTCGTTCATGAAATTCTCTTTTGCAGACTCCGATGTGTTCTGTATAGAGGCAGACCCTCTTGTCGTCAACTCCACAGGACTGAAGGCGTGTGAGTGTGTGGTTCTTCTCAGTCCGAGGGTTGCATTCATTGAGGCAAAGGCTTCCGCTCCAAAGGAGGTGGCAAGCAGTGCTTTTATGGATGAAATCAAACGCAAGTTTGCCGACTCATTGCGTCTTTTCAACGAAATCAAAAACAAGCAACATGGCGATGAGGCATTCAACCGTCTTCCTATTCGCCTTAGGGAGCTTTCTATCGACCCCCAAAGTTATCTTATTTGTTTGATTGTGCATGGTCATCAGCTTGACTGGCTTGTGGGGCTGCAAGACGCGTTTCGCGATGCTATGCGTGAAGTGGTAACGGAATGGAACATTCAAGACTCTAATGTGAGGGTTTACAATGAGGAAACGGCGTTGGAAAGCAAATTAATAGTGGCTTATATTCCAAAAGAAGAACGCGACTCTGTCCGTGAGACCGACGCAAAGAGCAATATGTCGGCTGAAAAAGCAAAAGAGTGGTTCCACTTGCACAACACCAACCTGTAATCCCGTCCATTACATCTCCAATTTTCATCGCCAAACGGCACATTGATTCCACGGATCTCACAGGGTTGCACGCCTGGTGCTAAATCTCACGGAGATTCCGCAGACGATGGGGGAGGGAACACCTATTTAATCCATTAAAACCCGATTTACACCAATAAAATAAAATCTAAAAAATCGGTGTTAATGGATTTTAATTGGGTTAAATCGGTTGTTTTTCAGAGAGCTATGAAAATCTAACTTCTAATTTCTAATTTCTAACCTCTAATCTCTAACCTCTAATCTCTGACTTCTTCGAGGGCTTTTTTTAGGTGGAGGAGTTGGGATTTGATGGATTTTAGGCGGTCGATAACTTCGAAGCGTTTCGACACGCCGTCGCGGTTGCGCCGGATCATGGTTTGCGCAGCGTCGAGTTTCAGCCCTTTTTCCTTCACCAGATAGTGTATCATCTTGATGGTCTCGATGTCTTTAGGGGTGTATAGGCGAGTGTTTTTCGCGTTACGAACTGGCTTGATGATAGTAAATTCCTTTTCCCAGAATCGCAGGGTGGATGCTGGAATGCCAAGGATGTCGGCCACGTCGCCGATGCGGTAAAATCGTTTGTTCAATTCGTCCATACTGAAAACTCGTTTAGATTTAATCAATGTCATTTGCATAAATTGCAATTTCGCTGTAACTTTGCAAATTAAATTAGGGTGTAAAGTTATGAAATTAGTTTCGTACTGCCCAACAATCCTCAGAAAAAATATATTATACAGAATACTATATGTTGACAGCAAAAGAAATTAGAGAATCGTTCAAAACCTTCTTTGAGGGCAAAGGTCACCAGATTGTGCCATCGGCTCCAATGGTGGTGAAGGACGACCCGACATTGATGTTCACCAATGCCGGCATGAACCAGTTCAAGGATATTATTTTGGGCAACAAGGTGCCACAGTGGCGCAGAGCCACCGATAGCCAGAAGTGCCTTCGCGTGAGCGGTAAGCACAACGACTTGGAGGAAGTGGGCCACGACACCTACCACCACACCATGTTTGAGATGCTTGGCAACTGGTCGTTTGGCGACTATTTCAAGCACGAAGCCATCGACTGGGCGTGGGAATTTTTGGTAGATGTGTTGAAAATCGATCCTAAAAACCTCTATGCCACCGTGTTTGAGGGCAGCGAGGCAGATGGACTCGAACGCGACAACGAAGCAGCAAGTTATTGGGAAGCGCATCTTCCTAAAGACCATATCATCAACGGCAACAAGCACGACAACTTCTGGGAAATGGGCGATACCGGTCCATGTGGCCCATGTAGCGAAATCCACATCGACCTTCGCGATGAGGCAGAAAAGGCTAAAGTGCCAGGTGCAGAACTCGTGAACAAAGACAATCCACTTGTGATTGAGATTTGGAACCTCGTGTTCATGCAATTTGAGCGTCACGCCGACGGCTCACTCCACCCACTCCCTGCAAAGGTGATTGATACCGGTATGGGCTTCGAACGCCTCTGCATGGTGATGCAAGGCACCAAGAGCAACTACGACACCGACGTGTTCCAACCAATGATTCGCACCATCGGCGACATTGCTGGCGTGAAGTATGGCGATTCGGAGGAAAAGGACGTGGCAATGCGTGTGATTGCCGACCACGTGCGCGCCATCGCATTCTCTATTGCCGACGGTCAGCTCCCAAGCAACGCCAAGGCTGGTTATGTGATTCGCCGCATCTTGCGTCGTGCAGTGCGCTACGGCTTCACCTTCCTCGACCTGAAGGAAGCATTCATGTATCGCTTGGTCGACACCCTCATCGAATCGATGGGCGAGGCTTATCCAGAGCTTCCTGCCCAAGCCGACCTCATTAAGCATGTGATCAAGGAAGAGGAAGATTCGTTCCTCCGCACCCTTGCCACCGGTATCAAGATGATAGAAGGCATCATTGCCGAAGCCAAGAAGGAAGGCAAGACTCAAATTCAAGGTGTGCAGGCGTTCACCCTCTACGACACCTACGGATTCCCATTCGACCTCACCGAACTCATTCTCAAAGAAAACGGCATGACCGTGAGCGAAGAAGAGTTCGACGCCGAAATGGCAAAGCAAAAGGCACGCGCCCGCAACGCCGCACAAACCGAAACCACCGACTGGGTGAACGTGCGTGAAGGCAACACCGAATTTGTGGGCTACGACTTGCTTGAATGCGACACCGAGATTTTGCGCTACCGCAAGGTGACTCAAAAGAACTCATCATACTATCAATTAGTGCTCTCTCGCACTCCTTTCTATGCCGAAATGGGTGGTCAGGTAGGCGATAAGGGTACGCTCACCGCTGGCGATGAGGTGGTGGAAGTGACCACCACCAAGCGTGAGAACAATCTGCCTGTGCACATTGTGAAGAAGTTGCCAACCGACGTGACTGCCACTTTCAAAGCCGCTATCAACAAAGAGGCTCGTATGGCAATCTCTTGCAACCACTCTGCCACTCACTTGCTCCACGCCGCTCTGCGTGAGGTGCTTGGCACACACGTTGAGCAAAAAGGCTCGCAAGTCGATGCCAAGATGCTCCGCTTCGACTTCTCGCATTTCAAGAAACTCAGCCTTGAGGAAATCCGCGAGGTGGAACGCCGTGCCAATGCCATGATTCGCCGTGCCATTCCACTCGAAGAGCACCGCAACATGCCTATCGCCGAAGCCAAAGCCCTTGGCGCAATGGCACTCTTTGGCGAAAAGTATGGCGACAGCGTGCGCGTGGTGAAGTTCGGCCAATCGGTAGAACTTTGCGGCGGTACGCATGTGGCAAACACCGGCAACATCGGTTTCGTGAAAATCATCAGCGAGAGCAGTATTGCCGCTGGTATTCGCCGTATCGAAGCCATCACTGGCGCAGCAGTTGAAGATTTCATCTACGATGTGGAAGATGTGATGTTCAAACTCCGCTCATTGCTCAACAATGCTCCCGACGTGGTTTCGGCTGTGGCTAAATCGCTCAACGAAAACACCTCGCTCCAGAAGCAGGTGGAAGGCTATATGGTAGATGCTGCCAAGAATGTGAAGGAAGACGTTTACAATAACGCAACTGAGATTGCTGGCATTCGCACCCTGAAGATTTATGGCGTGTATCACCCTGATGTGGTGAAGGCCGCAGTTTACATGGTGAAGTCGGATGCTCCCGAAAACACCGTGCTGCTCGCAGCCACCCGCATGAACGGCAAGCCTACACTCACCATCTTCGTGAGCGACGACCTCGTGAAGAAGGGCATGAACGCCGGCAAGATGATTCGTGAAGCAGCCAAGGCCATCCAAGGCGGCGGTGGCGGTCAGCCAGGCTTCGCACAAGCTGGCGGACGCAACGAGGAAGGCATCAGCCTTGCGATGGAAAAGATGGAAGCACTCATCGCTGCCGAAGCATAAAAATCAGAGATTACACACTACACTCTCAAATACAAATCAGCCGAGCGCACAGCCCGGCTGATTTTTTTTGCCTTTTTATAGAGAGTGTATCGCTATTGTGCGTCGAGATTGTCGATTAGTATCAATCCTCTTACAGTGAGCAAGTATCTTTGTTTAGAATGACGAGGAGAATCGGGGTATTTCATTCTCACAAGCCCCATGTTGATTGCTGGTGATAATAATTGTGCCATAAAGTTGGGGCGATGCTTCAACTCTAAAGTTGTCATCATCTCTTTCACGCTCATTTCGTTTTTCCCTATAGCAATTACTAAAGATTTGATGTTGTCAGGAATTGAGTCTAATAGACGCTCGTCACTTGTTCGGTCACTTGTTCGGTCACTTGTTCGGTCACTTGTTCGGTCGACGTTTGGGATTTCTGTCTGATTAATGAGCATATACCTGTTTTTAAGCTCGTTATGCTCTCCTAATAAAAGGTTGCGTAAAAACCTTACGAGGTAAGAGTGGTCAGGTTCAATGCCTTTCTGTGGATTTCTGTAATTGGCTCTTACTAAAGCGTTACGGAAATACCATGAGTTGTCGGCGAACAAGTTGTTGTTGACTGTGAATCCGCAGTAGCGCAGATATTTGATTAGAAAAACTGCTGTAGTTCTGGTGTTGCCCTCGCAGAATGGGTGGTTTTGCCACAGAAGCGACACGAAATTAGCAATATGTAGGATGATTTCGTCGGTTGATAAACCTGTGTAGCAGAATTCTTTTTCTTGCTGTATGTCATATTCCAGCGTGGCCATAATATCGGCAGCGCGACCATACATCACGGTGTCGCCTTGTAGCACCCATTCGTTTTTAGTAATGTCGTAAGTGCGAGTTTCTCCCGCATGTTTGAATACGCCTTCGAATAGATGGCGATGAATGTTTCTAAACTCCAAAGGTGTAAACGAAAACGATTTTTCGCTCAATAGTTTGGTGATATTTGCTGCCACACAGTCGGCTTCTTCACTCGCCACATCGTCCTTGTCGTGTGTTGTCTTGTTGATATAGTATGAACGCAATTGCTCGCGAACATCATCAATCGTGATGTCGCCCTCAATGTGTTTAGCGGCGGTTTCTTTTAAGTATTCCGACACTTTTAACCCATCTACGTCTTGGAGGCCAATGGCGGCACGCCAAGCCTCGGCTTTCTCGCGTTTGTGTGGTTCTGCCACTCGCTCATAGGCTTCAAAGTCGAGATATAATTGTTTCTTTTTATCGTTCATAGCAATGTGGTCACGAATTCTGTTTGAAATAATTCAGATATTTCGAATATGTAAATTTACAAAATAAATATCATATATGTGTGCAGTTGATTTGTGTTTTTTTGTTGTGTGTTCGGTGGGGGTGGTGGAAATGTGGGGATTCATTTGGATTTTTTTGGAGAATGTGATAACTTTGTGTTGATATTGAGGATATAAATTAAAGTTTTCAATTTATTATTAAGAGTATTATGAAAAAGATTACTATGTTAGCGATCGCTGCACTTGGTTTCTGTGCAGCACAAGCACAGGTCACTTTGGAAGGAACTAAATTGACCGACAACGTATCCTTCACACTCAAGGGCGGTGCGGTGTCGCCATTCCAGCACTATGCGTTCTTCAAGAATGCTCGTGGCATGTTTGGTGCCGAACTCCGTAAGCAGCTCACCCCAATCTTTGGTTTCGGTGTGGAAGGTGAATGGACTGTGAACACTTCAAGCTGGGGCAAGGCTCCAGCCAACGTATGGCAATCGGCTCTCGGCGTAAAGAGCAGCAATATGCTCGACCATCAGTTTGTGGGTGGTTTCGCCACTTTCAACCTCTCTAACGTGTTTGGCGGCTACAAGGGTGCGCCTCGTGCAGTGGAAGTTGAGGCTGTGGTTGGTGCAGGCTGGCTCCACGCGTATCAAAACGGTGCCGACGTGACCGACGAAAACTCTTGGTACACTAAATATGGTGTGAACTTCAACTTCAACCTTGGCGAAACCAAGGCTTGGACCATCTCGCTGAAGCCTGCCATCCTCTGGGATATGAACGGCGACGCAAAGAAGGTGGACCGCAAGGGTGGTATGGGCACCAATGCTCAACCAAGCCGCTACAATGCCAACTGCGCAGCGGTGGAACTTCAAGCCGGTTTGACTTACCACTTCAAGAACAGCAACGGCGCACGCTATTTCACCGTGTGTCCTAAGAAGTACACCCAAGCCGAAATCGATGAACTCAACGGCCAAATCAACACCCTCCGTAACAACCTCAGCAACGCAGAATCTGACCTCGACGCTTGCAACGCTCGCGCTGCTCAACTCGCTCGCGACCTCGAAGCATGCAAGGCTCAAAAGGGCAAGGTGAAAGAAGTGGTGAAGGTGAAGGAAACCCAAGTGAAGGTGAAGAGCGCATCGCTCGAAACCAACGTGTTCTTCAAGCAAGGCAAGAGCGTGATCGAACGCGCACAGCAACCTAACGTGGAACGCGTGGCTACATTCTTGAAGAGCCACAAGGAAGCTACCGTAACCATCAAGGGCTACGCTTCTCCAGAAGGCTCTGTTGAAATCAACAAGAAACTCGCAGCCGCTCGTGCCAACGCCGTGAAGGATATGCTCGTGAAGACCTACAAGATTAGTGCCGACCGCATTCAGGCTGAAGGTCAGGGTATTGGCGACATGTTCTCAGAACCCGACTGGAACCGCGTATCGGTTTGCTACATCAACACCAACGAGAAATAATCCATTTTCCAGACAGTAATGCCCGCTGTGGCATTCTCCTCATATCTGCTCCTCGCACCTTATGCGTGCGGGGAGCTTTTGTGTTTGTGAATCACCGAAATAATTGCTAATTTTGCACCCGAAATATTAAAGAAGCAACATGGGATTAATCGAAGACAAAAATATTATCAATGAGCTGATCGACGAAACGGCAGTGCTCGTGGGTTTGATCACCCCTCAACAGAACGAGGCAAAGGCAAACGAATACCTCGACGAACTTGAATTTCTTGCCCACACCGCTGGCGCACGCACGGTGAAGAAGTTTCTCCAACGCTGCGACACGCCCAACAGCACCTCATACGTGGGTAAGGGCAAGTTGGCTGAAATCAAGGACTATGTGGATGAGCACGAGGTGAATCTGGTGATTTTCGACGACGACCTTTCGCCAAAGCAAATCGCTCACATTCAGAAGGAAACCAAGGTGAAGGTGCTCGACCGCACCAGCCTGATTCTCGATATTTTCGCGCGCCGCGCGCAGACCGCCAACGCCAAGATGCAGGTGGAACTGGCGCAATACCAGTATCTGCTGCCACGCCTTACCGGTATGTGGACCCACTTGGAGCGTCAGCGTGGTGGTATCGGTATGCGTGGTCCGGGTGAAACTCAGATTGAGACCGACCGCCGTATTATCAAGACCAAGATTTCGCTGCTCAAGCAGAAGCTTGCCGACTGGGACAAGCAGAAGGTGATTCAGCGCAAAAACCGTGGCAAGCTCACCCGTATCGCCCTCGTGGGCTATACCAACGTGGGTAAATCCACGCTCATGAACTTGCTGAGCAAGAGCGATGTGTTTGCCGAAAACAAGCTTTTTGCTACCCTCGACACCACCGTGCGCAAGGTGGTGATTGAGAATTTGCCGTTCCTACTCACCGACACCGTGGGCTTTATCCGCAAATTGCCCCACCACTTGGTGGATTCGTTCAAGACCACCCTCGACGAGGTGCGCGACAGCGACATTATGGTGCATGTGGTTGACATTTCCCACCCTCAGTTTGAGGAACAGGTGGAGGTGGTGAACAAGACCCTCCAGGAAGTGTGTGGTGCAGGCGACAAGGAGATGATTATGGTGTTTAACAAAATCGACCAATTCTCGTATGTGCAAAAAGACGCCGATGACCTCACCCCACGTCTGCGCGAGAACATTCCGCTCGAAGAACTCAAAGACACTTGGATGGCGCGCATGAACAACAATTGCGTGTTTATCTCTGCCAAGACGGGTGAGAATGTGGAGGAACTCAAGCGTATGCTCTACGACAAGGCGAAGCAGGTGCACCTCCAGCGCTTCCCCTACAACGATTTCCTCTACCAAACCTACGACCACCTCACCGAGGAATAACACCCCCCTCACTCTCGCACAGATCCCGCTGTTTTTTGGGGCTCACACAGATCCCACAGATCTCACTGATTTTTTTGATGGCGTTAAATCTCACAGAGTTAGGTAGAAAGGTCGTGGGGCATGTCCGAGTACTCCGATTTCCAAAGTTCACACAGATTCAACGAGATTCAACAAAAAAAAATGTGCTAATTTGTGGCAGAAAAAATACACCTATTTAATCCATTAAAAATCCATTAACACCAATTTTTTATTTATTTTAATCGGTGTAAATCGGGTTTAAATGGATAAAATAGGTGTCTTTTTTTTCAAGAGCAGCGTGAAGCATCTGTGAGATTTAACATCAGGCGTGCAAATTCAGTGGGATCTGTGGGATCTGTGTGAGGCTCAATACCCTCATAAAGTGAGATCTGTGTGAGGCTTTCGTACACGCGAGCGCATAAAAAAGCACGGCTGCAAAATAGAGCCGTGCTTTTTTATTTATATAATGTGTGGATTATTTTTCCTTTTTTGGAGCCACTTTGGTGTAAGCCTTGTTGAGCTGTTCCACCACGTCGCTTGTCACGTCGTATTTTGGGTCGATGTAGAAAGTGGCAGCCTTGTTAAGAATCATATCGTAGCCTTTCTCCTTAGCGTATTTCTTCAGAAACTCGTTGATTTTATCGTTGAGGTCCTTTTGGTTTTCTTGCAGGATTTTTGCTATTTCCTCTTGCTTGTTAGCCACAGCCTTTTGTGCGGCAGCCATAGCGTTTTGGTAAGTAGCTTGGTCGGCTTGTGCTTGTTGAGGGTTGGTAGCGTACACATTGTTCTTTTCCTTTTGTGCGAAGCTTGCTTGCAGGTTGCGGATTTTGTCTTCCTGAGCCTTTTGCAGAGCGTCGAGCTGGTTTTGCATACGAGTAGCCGACTCGTTGTAGTCTTTAGCCAGGTTGTAGAATTTCAAAAGTGTGTCGGCGTCAACATAACGCACGGTCATGTTTTCGTTTGCTTGCTTAGGCATATTAGCAGATTCAGGAGCCTTTTCGCCCTTCTGTTCACCTTGGCAGGCAGCGAAGCCCACCATCACCAATGCCACTAAAGCAAGTTTAGAGAGTTTGTTTAAAAAGTTCATTTTTCCTTGTATGTGTAGTTATTTATAAAATTCCTTATCGTGTGCGCAAGTGATGCCGCGCTTTTTCATGTGCTTATTGCTGTGAATGTGGGTGTTGGGAAACTTGCCGCCTTTCACGAAAAATATTTTCACGCCAAGCAGCATCACGGCTATGCCCACCAATGCTATTACCACAATTACGAGCTTCACTTTTGCTTTTTTAAAATTCTATGCAAATATAAAAAAGGTTTGTGACATTTTGCTCAATATTTCAAATAAAATTCGTAACTTTACGAATGTTATCACACCGTTTTAACATAAATTTCATACACGAAGCGATAACTAACATTTTTTATAAATAAAACCAAAAATTTATTATGGAAGTAAAAGATTTAAAACCCGCTCGCGTTTGGCAAATTTTCGACGCGATCACAAAAGTGCCTCGTCCTTCTGGCAATCTCGACAAAATTCGTGAATGGCTGGTTAGTTTTGCAAAGGAAAACAATCTTGAGTACAAGGTTGATGAAGTAGGTAATGTGGCTATGTTCCGTCCAGCCGCACCAGGTTTTGAAAACGCTAAGGGGGTAGTGCTCCAAGGCCACATGGACATGGTGGCTGAAAAGCTCCCTTCTTCTAATCACAACTTCCTCACCGACCCTATCCAAACTCGCATCGTCGACGACTGGGTGTTTGCAACCGACACCACCCTCGGTGCTGACGACGGCTTGGGCCTGGCTATCGCATTGGCAGCGCTCACCGATCCCGACATCAAGTGCGGTGCGCTCGAAGCTCTCGCTACCGTTGACGAAGAAACCGGCCTCACCGGTGCCACCAACATCAAGGCCGACATGCTCGTGGGCAACTATCTGCTCAACCTTGACAGCGAAGACGACGGCGTGATCACTATCGGCTGCGCAGGTGGTGTGGTTACCCCTGTATGGTTCGACTATAAGCCAGAGGCTGCTCCTGCCGACCTCCAATATTTCGCTATCAAGATTGGCAAACTCATGGGTGGCCACTCTGGTACCGACATCAACAAGGGCTTGGCAAGTGCCACTAAGCAGTTGGCTCGCATTCTCTACATGCTCGACGCTAAAATCGAATATCGCCTTGCAAGCTTCAATGCCGGCAACCTCCACAATGCTATCGCTCGCGACGGTGTGGCTGTGATTGGTGTGAAGCCTGCCGACAAGGAGGCGCTCGCAACCGTGGTCAACACCGTGGCTGCCGACATTAAACTTGAATACAAGCGCACTGAGCCTCATGCCGAGGTCACTATCGAAAGCGTTGACGCTCCTGCCACCGTTATCGATGCTTGCACTGCTAAGCGCCTCGTGGCTGCTTGCTTCGCTGCTCCTCACGGTGTATATTATATGAGTCAGGAAGTGGAAGGATTGGTGGAAACCTCTACCAACTTCGCAAGCGTTAAGACCAACGCTGACGAAATCTATCTCGAATTCTTCAGCCGCTCATCTACCGAAAGCTCAAAAGAAGAACTCGCTCTCCAAATCGAGGCTATCTTCCGCTTGGCAGGCGCTAAGGAAGTGAAATATGAAGGCAGCTACCAAGGTTGGGCTCCTAATGCCGACAGCCAGCTCCTGAAGCTCGCTGTGGCTCAATGGGAAGGCCTGTATGGCGTAGAGCCAAAGGTTGAGGCTATCCACGCTGGTTTGGAATGTGGCTTGTTCTTGAAGGTTCGTCCAGATATGGAAATGATTTCTTACGGACCAACGCTGAAGGACGTTCACTCTCCACGCGAGTGCTGCCATATCCCTGCAGTGCAAAAGGGCTGGGACTTCACTGTAGCCCTGCTCAAAGCTATCGCAGCCGATAAATAACATATCCCACTTTGCTGGGCTAAGGCTCACACAGATCTCACAGATCTCACGGTTTTGCACGCCTGATGTTAAATCTCACTGATGCTTTCCGTGGATGATGGGGATTAGGGCTCACACAGATCCCACAGATCTCACGGTTTTGCACGCCTGGTGGTAAATCTCACTGATGCTTTCCGTGGCAGATGGGGATTAGGGCTCACACAGATTTCACAGATCTCACGGTTTTGCACGGCTGGTGTTAAATCTCACTGATGCTTTTTGTGTCGGATAGGTCTGATGGGTCTGATGGGTCTGATGAGGGTCCGAAGGGGGCTGTGAAGTGGAATTGAAAAATAATGGTGCCGATTTTATCCTGATTGATGGGATGAAATCGGTGCTTTTTTTGTTGGTGGGGTGGGGTGCATGGATTTCCTTGGATTCTGCTTTATTATGATTTTTTTGCACTGGTTTGCGCATTTTTTTTGATAATTGCTATTGAAAAATATTTTTTATAAGTAAATTTGCACCTCAGAAATGATAGTCAGTTGATGCCGATATGTTAAATGTTTGATATTTAATATGTTGGCAATATTTAACAAAATGTTGCTTGTGATTTACAAGCATTAGAACTACTCTATTTTATTCAAGTTTTTTTCTTAGACACTTTAAGAAAGTATTTTTAATTTTTAATTTGGGAAGAATGTCGGAAACCGACATTTGAAAAAAATTTATGACTTATTTTGATTTGTTGAAAAATGTAACAAGGAGAACCAGGTTTCTTCTTGTGTTTTTGATGTCGTTGATTGGACTCAGCGCGTCGGCCGGCACTTATTATGCCGATTTGAACGTGGCTGTTAATCCTGCCGACCTCGATGCTGGTGATAAGGTGGTGATGTACCACGTCAACTCCAAGGCATTCGTTGGCTACGACGGCAGCAATGAGAAAACTACCACTGATGTGGAAACCAGCGACCAAAACGAGGCCAACGCTTTTGTTTACACCGTGGCGAAAAAGGATTATAAAGTTGCCCTTACCAATGGCAATGGTTATGGACCACAAATTGTTGGTCATGGATCGGGTTTCTATTTCTCCCACTCTTGGAACGAATCTCCTTCTTATTTCACAGTGGCAAGTACAGGTGGCACCACCCGATTGTATGTTACTTCAGGGTTGTCTTATGGCTATTTGTCGCGTACTGACAAGGAAATCAGTCATTCGAGATGGGAGGGCTCCAGCTGCGACTGGAAATTCTACAAAGTGTATGAATTTGATAAGCCCACACTGGTGCTTCCCGTCACTGGTTCAAAAATCGACTTTGCCGACCCAGGTCTTGACGCTTCTATCACCAGCGCGCTGACAGTGAAAGGTGTGCTGCTGACTAAAAATCTCACCGTGAGTGTGACAGGCGACGGTTTCTCTATCGACCGCACCTCAATCTCTGCCGCTGACGCTAACAGCGACAATGGCGCAATAGTGAACGTCACTTTCAAGGGTAGTGAATACAAATCTTACAGTGGCACTCTTACCATCACCAACGATGAAGGCATCAGCGCATCGGTGAAGCTTTCTGCCAAATTGGTGAACCCCGACGACATTTTGCCCACCTCTCACAATCAGCTCAAGGCGTGGAAGGTGAACACCGGTGCTCAGGAAGTGGGCTATATCGGCTTGGGCAACAAAAACCAAGTGCTGGCTTCGGCTTGTGTGAAAATTTCCTCTGCCGAAATTCCTACCATCACTTACCGCCTCTTTGGCCACACCGATTACCTCAACGCTGTGGGTGTGTATGCCCGTAAGCGCGACGCCAATGTGGACTACACCCCTGATGGCTCCTATGCAAAGTTTGAAAACACTTTCGCCCACCTTTTCGACTACCGCAACCCTGAAAAGAACTGTGGCGCAATTTTCTTGGGTTTCACCCACGATGTGCCTGCAGCTTCCACAAAAGCCTCTTTCACCAGTAATGTGAGGCTTGAGGCTGGCGAATATGTGATATACCTCGTTGCCAACACCAAGACAGCAGATGAAATTGGCGGTATCGACAAGCTGCCATTGATTGGAGGCTCTTCAGCCAACTTCACCCATGTGGGTGGCGTGATCAAAACCGTGATTTGCGGCACCGCCACCTCTACTATCGAATCGATCAACAACTACTCTCAAGAGGGTGGCGGTCGTGTGATTGTGCCTAAATATGAGCTGCTCTATGCTCCAAAATATGATAAGTTTGCCACCTCTGTAGAGTATTCTAAATACTATCGTATTCCAGCCATCACCCGTGCTTCCGACGGCACGCTCGTGGCATTGAGCGATGCCCGCAAAAATCACATCCACGATGTGACCAACAATATCGACGTGGTGTCGCGCCGCTCTATCGACAATGGCAAGACTTGGAGCGATTATTTGGTGATTTTCCAAGGCTCGGCAGAAGGCGACGACTGCTATAACTGGAAGGGCTATGGCGATGCCGCTGTAGCATCGTTCCCTAACGGTACGGTAATGGCAACAGCCGTCCACGGCTTCGGTCTTGGTAATGATGGCAATAATCCGTCAAGTTCAACAAAAGACCCAGGCACAGATGTGGTATGGAAGGTGAGCCGCGACAACGGCAAGACTTGGAGCTATGAATACACCCTTAGCCGTGACCTTTATGGCGGTATGCGTGGCAACGTCTCTCCAGGCAACATCTGCGTAGCAAAGTCGGGTATTCTGAAAGGAAAAGCCGTGGCTGCATTGCGCACAAGCCATTTCCCTAACAATGGTAAGAACTACCAAGGCAAAAATTCGCGTATCTACTGCATGGCTTACGACCCCGACGACAACTCTTGGACAAAGGTGGCGTTTACCGGCGGCACTGAATATATTTCCGAGGGCTTGCTTTTAGACGAGGCTCAATTCTTGGAAGTGGGCGAAAATGATTTTATCCTGTCGGTGCGCTATGGCATAAACGGTGATGCTCGCAAATTCTACCGAGTGCACATCAATTCTGCCACCTCTGCCACTGCCACTGCCGTTTCGCAGACTGGTATGAAGTTGAAGGGTGGCTGTAATGGCGACCTCATTACCTACAAGGCAAAAAACGGCGCAGAATACATTCTCCACACCGTGCCAAAGGATATGGTGTATGAAAACGACAACTGCCGCACCAGCCTTTCGGCTTACTACACCACAACCTCCACTTCTGAAGCCTTGAACTGGACTCGCAGTATCGACCTTTTCGACCCATTCGACAACACCAATGGCGGTGAAGCCAAGTCGGGCATCGGCGCTATCGACGAAACTGCGCAATACAGCTCTCTCTCCGTTCAGGAAGACGGCACCATCGCTGTGCTGATGGAGGCTTATCCATTGGCTATTCGCCATCAAGACACCGACAACAGTTCTTACAAGCGCCACTGGGGCGACTGGGTGATGGGTCAATACTATATGAATCTTCGTATCGGCGACCTCATTCCTAATGCTGTGCAGCCAGAGGATCAAGTGATTGATGCTCCTGTGATTACACCACATTCGGCTACATTCAATTCTGTGGAAGCTAACGACCGTCCAGAAATCACTATTTCGCATCAAAACTATGTGAACTATCCCGGCAATTACAACACTACCGACAGCAAGGTGAACACCCACTATGAGGTGGAATACTATGACGCTCAAGGCAAACTTGTGGCGCGTGCTAATATCGCCAGCTTCGATGCCGCATCACAATCTCTCACTTGGGAGCAAGTGTGGAAGTCGCTCGTGAAAGTGGGCAGCAACGAAACCTACACCGCCGACCCAACTCTCAACAACAAGAGCACCTCGGTGCGTGTTTCGGCTTACTGTTCGTGGAGCAAAGACGACCAAGTGGTGTCGGCAAGGACAACCCAAATCTACACCTTCGACACTCCTGTGCGCCTCATCAAGGTGGTGGGCTTGCCCACCAGCGGTGCATCTACCACCACACTTGCCACTGAAGGTAACAGCGTGGGCTCCGATGCGTGGCTCACCGTGGGTGTTGACAAGCATGTGCACCTCAATGCTCCTGCAAAATACCCTTACTCTTTTGTGGGCTTCTATTACGAATATCCACATGGCGCAGCCGAAGGAAATCAAGTGCCATTGAGCGATGAGCTCTCATATACTAAGGTATCGGGTATGGAGCACCAGATTATGTTTGATGTGCCTTCGGTTAAGCAGGTGCCCGACAACTATAATTCCGATGGCGTTCAGGGCCTCGTGATTTATGCTGTGTATAAAGTGGAAGCGGGCTTCTTGACCCGTGTCAACACCCAATACAACAACGGTGTGGCTGGTGGCAACAAATTTGATAGCCAATACTCATATTGGACACCAGCTCCGGAATACAACTCTTTGATTAAATCAACATGGGGCGGTGAGTTGCAGAGCTCTACACTCGATATCACCACGCCAGAAAACCAGGACAATACGCACATTGGTGGTACAGGTAATGCCACTGACGGAGGCTTGACTTATCCAAGCAAGCTCAACTACGGTCTCGATGCCTATGTGACTGTGGTTCCCGACGCTAAGACTGCCGAAAACCTCAACGCTATCGTTCGCGTGAAGAAGAATGGCGCTTATCTGCCCGACTATTATGTGGTGAACAGCTACGCTCAAGCACTGTTTGGCGATATCGTTTCGCCTGCTAAGGGCTGTAAAGGCGTGTTGCGCTGGTACGGCTTTAGCGATGGCGTGCTTTGTCCAAAGACTGTGGGTATGATAAGCTACGAAGTGGGCACTAACCAAAAACCTAAAACAACAGCTCGCCGAAGCATCGTAGAAGGCGGTCCTGGTGCAAATGGTGGTTATGGTGCATGGTATAAAGTGGATACCGACATCGCTTTCGTTGGCATCTGCACTCAAGGCGAGGCTTTCGATGGCACAGTGGAAGTGGAAGTGTATTTGGTGAACAACGATATTACTTCGGTTGACCAACTCAACAGCAAAAACTTCTACATTGCTAAGGTTACGCACAATATTGTGCTCAACAACGACCCTGACCATGCTACTGGTGTGGAGGATGTGAATGCTGAGAAGACTGTGGCTGGCGTGGTTTACTACAACCTGCTTGGCGCAGCATCCGACCGTCCGTTTGAAGGTGTGAACGTGGTGGTGACCACTTACACCGACGGCACTAAATCGTCGAAGAAAATAATAAAATAATTATAGCATTTTGTTAATTGTTAAAATGCTGCGAGTAGCGCAGTGATGCGCAAAACCAGCGATGTAATAAAAATGTTTTCCTGTGTGGGCTTGGATTGTGAAATCCGAGCCCATTTTATTTCACCACGCAGCTCTCACTGTTTCTTGGGCTGGGCCTCACACAGATCCCACAGATCTCACTGAATTTTTCTTTTGATGGTGTTAAATCTCACAGATGCTCTCCGTCGCCTCGCTCCTAAGGCTCACACAGATTCAACGGATTCAACAAAAAAACGCAGAATTAGTGTCTTTTATAAGCCACAAATTTCCACAAATTAGCACAAATTAAATTTTTGTTGAATCTCGTTGAATCTGTGTGAGCCTAAGGGAGCGAGGGTGTGGAGAGCTTCCGTGAGATTTAACGCCAGGCGTGCAAAACCGTGGGATCTGTGAGATCTGTGTGAGGCTATGGAGCGAGGCGGGGGAAAATATTTTGGGGGAATTATTTTTTGCTGCGGGCAATTTGGCGTAACTTTGTAGGTTAGAGTTGGATTGTGGCATTTTTTGGATTATGGCACGATTTTTGCACTACTTGATATTTTAAGATTATAATATTTCAAAATAAAATTTGATGACTGAAAACAAAGAATTGATACAAGCCATTATTGAGGGCGCGCAAGAAAAGAAGGCGCACCAAATCGTACATGTGGATATGAGCGAAATTGAAAGTGCCTCTACTGGCGACTTCGTGATTTGCACTGGCAACAGCACACAGCACGTGGATGCCGTGGCCGACAGCATTCGTGAATACGTGGAAGAGAAACTCGGCACTCGCCCATACAACTACGACGGTTACCAAAATTCGCAATGGATAGTGCTCGACTACGGCAACGTGTATGTGCACGTGTTCCTCCCCGAATTCCGCGAACGCTATCGCCTGGAGGAACTGTGGGCAGATGCCGTGGTGACCGAAATTGAAGATATTTACTAATCAAGTTTACATCAGAGAACTAACAACAAGCAAATGAAATTATTTGGCAATAATAGCAAGGCTTCGGGTGGAGGATTGAAATTCAACATCTACTGGCTGTATGCGCTCATTTTCATGGTGCTCATCGGCATCTATTACACAGGGGAAAGCACCTCGGTGAAGGAGATGCCTTGGACCGACTTTGAGGGGTGGGTGCAGAAAAAGGCGGTGAGCCACATCGTGGTACATGCCAATCAGGGCGATGCCGAGGCTGAAATCACCGATGCCTACGCCAAGCAGGTGATGGGCAAGGACTATCAGCCTGTGCCTGGCGCTAAGGCTGTGATCACCACCACCATTCCGAGTGCCGATAAATTTGAGGATCGTGTGGACGAATGGCGCAAGTCGGGCGTGTTTAACGGCAAAGTGGAATACGACCGCCACAGCACATTCTC
>OCLB01000013.1_pt1 | contig 42064 bp, 30 predicted proteins | sample 1495901 | NCBI WGS metagenome assembly OCLB01 (sample SAMN03418273, study PRJEB22391) | human gut metagenome | biome: human-gut; feature: organic feature; material: feces | host: Homo sapiens | place: Tanzania | collected 2013-01
TGCGGTGTATGCGCTTGCAAATATCAGCGCGGGCGGGGAAACGCTGCTTTCGTGGTTTTGCTCATGGCTTGATCCCGCGGCAAGGCTTATCGGGCTGGACGGGGTGATACTTGCGGCATTCATTTTGGGGCTGCCCGCAAATGAGCTTGTGATTCCGATAATGCTGATGGCATACACCTCAGGGAGCTGCCTTACGGAAATAAGCTCATATGCCGCCCTTTCGGAAGTGCTTTCGGGCAACGGTTGGACGGCGATGACGGCTGTTTCCGCCGTGCTGTTCACTTTGATGCACTCGCCGTGCAGCACAACACTGCTGACGATAAAGAAGGAAACGGGGAGTATCGGCTGGACTGCGGCGGCGGCGGTCATACCGACGGCAGCGGGAATCGGGCTGCTTGCGGTGCTGAACTGCATTTTCGGATGAGGATGCCCGCACGATTCGAAATGCTCCGAATGATGCTGCTTTTGTGAAAAGAGCCGAAAAACTGTTATTCCCGGAAAACTGTCTTTAAACGGTGCTTTCCGGGAAAACATTTTTAAGTGCGAACCGCCGAGGGGAGAATGTTTATTATATTCGGTATTTGAATTCTGCTGCGGAATAAGGTATAATGAATTCAAGAAGACTCCGATTGAAGGCTGTTTCGGCGAAAAAACACCGTAAATTCAACTTTTTTACCGAAAGCGAATTGCCCGGAGCGTTCCCGAATGCAGCTGAAAAACATCGACGGTGCTTCGGAAGCTGTTTCTGCGGAAAACCGAAAGGAGCGCGCAAATGAAATGGGATAAAATCGCCGGTGTGCGGCGGGAATTGAAGAAGATGGCCAGGGAAGCGATGGGAAGGGAATACATTTTCAGCGTGACTTTTGCCTGCATGATGAACCTGATCCCGTGGATGGTTCACAAATTTCTGGGCAGCCATTGGGCGGTCGGCATCATTTCTTCAACGATACGCCGCTGCGGGTTTGCGGGGCTGTCGATTCCTCTGCTGTGCTTATCGCTGCGGATAATTCTTCGAAACATGCTCATAGTGCTGCCGATAAGCATATTTGTTCAACAGAATATGAGAGTGGGTGCACAGGACAGCCTGTATCAGATTTTTTGGGCCGAAGAGATAAGACCGCTCGATTTTATCAGGTTCGGATTTCGGAGATATTGGCATAACTTCAGCGGAATGATGATGGTGAATATTCGCGTTTTTCTCTGGTCGCTGCTTTTCATCGTTCCGGGAATCATAAAGCATTACGAATATTGGCTCACGCCGTACCTGCTGGTGGAAAATCCCGAGCTCACGCCGAAGGACGCAATGGAGTTTTCTGCCCGTTTGACCAAAGGCTATAAATGGGATCTGTTTTTGTTCGATTTAAGCTTCTGGTACTGGCATCTTTTGGGGCTGTTGACTTTCGGCATTGCGCGGGTGCTGTTCGTGCAGCCGTATTATTACCTTGCAAAATCCGGTTGGCATATTTATCTTTTCAGAATGGCGGACGAGCTTTCGGATGCCGATATCAACGCATACAGGGCGCAAAATGCCGAACGGAACGGCAAACGGTAAGCAACTCCGAATTTCGAATGCGGAAACTTCAACGAAAACTCGGTTATTGATTAAGGAGTGTGAAATGGCAACATCGGCTGGATACATTGAATACGCTGCGGAAAGAGTGAAGCAGTGCGGCATATCGGAAGAAATACGCTTCAGAAAAATGTTCGGGGAATACATGCTGTATGCTGCGGACAGACCCGTTCTGCTTGTTTGCGACGATACGGTTTTTGTGAAGATGCTGCCGGAGCTTAAATCCGTTTTCGGCGGCAGGGCGGTACAGAAAGGCGTTCCCTATCCGGGTGCGAAGGAGCATTTTATTCTTGATATTGACGATGATGAGCTTGTCAGGGCGGTCGTTTCGGAGCTTGTCCGCGTGACGCCGGTATCGGGAAGCAGGAACAAAAATAAAGCGGGAACAAAAATAAAAAAAGAGGGACAAGGGACTGAAAAATGAGCGGAATGATTCGGAATGACGAAAACAAAGGCAGCGGCATAGATATCGGTACGGCAGACGGGTATACGGCGGTTTCGATTGCCGAGCGGCCGGAGCTTTTGCATGATGCTGCGGATTGGTTCAGCTCAAAATGGCGTATCCCGCGGGAAGCCTATGCCGAAAGCATGGAGGAATGCCTCAAAAACGAAAAAGAACGCGGGGAAGGCGGGAACAAAATCAGCGTTCCGCAATGGTACGTTGTGTTGAAAGACGGAAAGATTATCGCAGGAGCGGGAGCTATAACGAATGATTTTCACAACCGCCCGGATCTCACGCCGAATGTTTGCGCCGTTTATGTTGAAAAGGAATACCGCTGCCGCGGCATCGCCGGCAGAATGCTTGCGCATGTATGCGAAAAAATGCATAAAAGCGGAATTGATACGCTGTATCTTTTGACGGATCACACGAACTTTTATGAACGGTACGGTTGGACTTATCTTTGTCCCGTGCAGGGGGACGGGGAGAGTGAACCGTCAAGGATGTATGTAAAAAGGTATTTCCCGAAAGACGATTGAAATTCGGAATGCGGAATAAAGCATGAGAATGCGGACGGTGATAATGCCACCCGATTGTCCCGAGAATATCAGAGGACGGCCGGACTGTATATTTCATGTATGCGGCTTGACTGCAATGCATTGACATGATAAAATATTTAATCAGAACCGAATACTGCAATCAGCGAATGAGGGAGTAGTTTCACGGGACGCAGGTTCCGCGGCACGCATCAACAACACTGACGCAGCGCACGGAAGTGCAGCCGCGTTTGGTGCGGGCGTTACCCCGATGACGGGAATTTCAAAGGCTTCGGCTGACATGAATATTTCGTTTAACGTCACATAACAAGCAAGACTCATGCAGCACCGAAAGACCACAGGTTTGTTTTCGTGTGCGGCAGGGAGTCTGTTTTTTATGGATTTGCGTAACTCAAAGGTTTTTCGCTTTGCGGACGGTTGAACGCCGTATAAAAAAGGCAGAATAACAGAACAGGCGAACGGTGTGGAAAGGGAATTGAAACAAATAATGAGGTACTACTACGAAGACAAAGAGCGCGTTTTGCAGTCACTCGACTCGTGCGGGCAGGGGCTTTCCGATGCGGAAGCGGCAGCAAGGCTTGAACGGAACGGCAGAAACAAGCTGAAAGAAGCAAAGAAGGAATCCCTGCTTTCGCGTTTTTTCAATCAGCTCAAGGACCCGATGATAATAATTCTTATCGCGGCGGCAATTGTTTCCGGCGTTGTTTCGGTTGTTGAAAAGGAAAGTTTTTCGGACACGATAATAATTATTGCGGTCGTTTTGCTGAACGCTGTCCTCGGTGTTTATCAGGAGAGCAAAGCGGAAAAAGCGATCGAGGCATTGCAGGCGATGTCCTCGGCAACAAGCAGGGTTCTGCGCGGGGGCATGGTTCGCCTTGTCAAGAGCGAAGAACTTGTTGTCGGAGATGTTGTGCTGCTTGAAGCGGGCGACGCGGTGCCGGCGGATGCGAGGGTTATCGAATGCGCAAGCCTGCAAGCGGAGGAAGCCGCATTGACGGGAGAAAGCGTTCCCGTCAACAAACAGGTTGAAACCATTGAGGATCTGACCGGCAAAGAATGTCCGCTCGGAGATCGCGTGAACATGGTCTATATGGGTTCAACCATCGTGTACGGCAGGGGCTATGCCGTTATCACCGCAACGGGCATGGATACCGAAATGGGCAAGATCGCGGATGCACTCACAAAAGCGGAGAGCGGACAAACGCCTTTGCAGATTAAACTCGGCCAGCTCAGCCGGATTTTGACGTATATTGTCATCGGCATATGCATCTTTATGTTCGGCTTCAGCCTTTTGACGGCAAAAAGCGGCATCACGCCCGAACTTGTTCTGAACACATTCATGGTTGCGGTCAGCCTTGCGGTTGCCGCAATTCCGGAAGGGCTTGCAACCGTTGTTACAATTTCGCTTTCGATCGGCGTTACGAAAATGAGCAGGCGCAATGCCGTCATAAGGAAGCTTACGGCCGTTGAAACTCTCGGCTGTGCACAGGTTATCTGCTCCGACAAAACAGGCACGCTGACCCAGAACCGAATGACGGTTGTGCGCACTGCGGGCCGTGACGAAAAGCTGCTTGCAACGGCGATGTCGCTCTGTTCCGATGCGGAACCCGACGAAACGGAGAAAGCGGTCGGCGAACCGACGGAATGTGCGCTTGTGAATTTTGCAACCGCACTCGGGTTGAAAAAACCTGCTTTGAAGGCGGAATACCCCCGCATTGCGGAAGCTCCGTTCGACAGCATGAGAAAGCTTATGACCACCGTTCACAACCATAACGGGGAAATAATCCAATTTACAAAGGGTGCGCCGGATGAATTGCTCAAACGCTGCACGGGTTATTTCGACGGCAGCAAAGTCGTGCCGATGACGGATGCGCTGCGCCGCGAAATACTTGCGGAGAACAAATCCATGGCGGATGATGCACTGCGTGCACTCGCTGCGGCAATGCGGACATGGGACGAAAAGCCCGCGATCACAACGCCGGAGTATCTCGAACAAAATCTTACATACATCGGAATTACCGGCATGATAGACCCGGTTCGCCCGGAAGCGATAGCGGCCGTCAAAGAATGCCGCGAGGCGGGGATCCGTCCCATCATGATAACCGGCGACCACCGTGATACGGCGGTTGCAATTGCAAAACAGCTCGGAATCATTTCCGATGCCTCCGAATCGCTGACGGGCGCGGAGCTGAACGAAATGTCCGATGATGAGCTTTACAATAATATTGACAGGTATTCGGTGTATGCCCGCGTGCAGCCCGAACACAAGGTGCGCATTGTCAAGGCATGGCAGCGCAGAGGCAAAGTTACCGCAATGACCGGCGACGGCGTGAACGATGCAGCTTCCATCAAAACAGCCGATATCGGCGTGGGCATGGGCATCACGGGCACGGATGTCACAAAAAATGTTGCCGATATGGTGCTTGCGGACGACAATTTTGCAACCATCGTTTCCGCCGTTGAAGAGGGCAGGCGCATTTACGACAACATCCGCAAGGCGATTCAGTTCCTGCTTGCTTCCAATGCGAGTGAGGTGCTGAGCATCTTTACGGCAACGCTTTTGGGCTTCACGATACTTGAACCCGTGCATCTGCTTTGGATAAACCTTATCACGGACTGCTTCCCTGCGCTTTCGCTTGCAATGGAACGTGAGGATGATGACATTATGCGGCGTCCTCCCCGCAATCCGAAAGAAGGCATATTCGCAAACGGCATGGGGTTTGAAGTTGCCTATCAGGGCGTTATGCTGGCTGCAATAACCGTTGCGGCATACTGCATCGGGCATTTCCGTGACCTCGGCACATGGAACGTTATCGGCAGCGCGGCAAGTCCGCACGGCATGACCATGGCGTTTTTAACGATGAATCTTGCGGAGATTTTCCACAGCTTCAACATGCGTACCCAACACGGCAGCATATTTGCCAAAAAGGGACAGAACATGTGGCTTTGGGGCTCGTTTGCGCTTGCGCTGCTGCTCACGAGTGCGGTCGTTTTCATCGATCCGATAGCGGAAGTGTTCAGCCTTGCAACGGACTTCGGCTTTGATGAATTCGTTATCGCGTTCGCACTTGCATTGTCAACAATCGTAATTGTTGAGATCGTAAAGTGCTTCCAGCGCATGTATTATAAAAACAAAAGATAAACGTAAATACAAAGCACACTCCGCATGACGGAGGTGCGCAGAACGAAGAGCCCGATCCGCACGGATGGGGCTCTTTCTAATATTGACGGCATGAGCGGCACGGTACCTCCACAGCTTCACGGTTCCCCTCCCCCTTTCAGGGGAGACAAACATTTTCAATTTTAAATTGCCAATTCCTAATTGTTAATTGCTAATTCCTAATTGCTAATTGCTAATTGTTAATTCCTAACTCCCCCCGCCCTCGTCAAAAAGGACCCGACCCTTTTTCGGATCGAGCCCTTCTGCCGAAAGTCATTTATTTATTTGGGAGAGCATCCGTTCGGCTTCAGCCGATACTCTCGGTGCGATAAATGAATTTTACACTCCCGTCCGTGCCTTCCGCGAGGCCGGAGAAAGATTTGTATTCTTTGGAAACATCCGCCGTTGCGCGGAGCCGCGCAGCAAGGGAGGATACATCGCCGTTCACGGCATCGATAAGCTTTTGGATACCTTTTTCGTTCAGCTCGTTCAGCCCGTCGTTGAGCTGCATTGCGCCGTCGCGGAGCTGTGAAACGCCGTCGGAAAGAGCGGGAATGCCGTTCTTGAGTTCCAAAATGCCGTCGTAAAGCGAACCTGCACCGGTGCTGAGTGCGCCTGTGCCGTCACGGAGCTGAGCTGCGCCCGCTGCGAGATTATCCGCGCCCTGCTTTGCACTGCCGACGCCTGCGGTGTAGCTTTGCAGGCCGGTATAGAAAGCGTTATAGCTGTCCAGCTGCGCCTTAAGCTGCTCTATCGCGGGAGCATTGCCGCCGAGCTGCGCAATGACGGCATTCAGAACCTGCGCATAGTTTTCAATTGTCAGCGCGGGGGTATCAAGCCCTGCGGCCGCAAGCTGTGCATTTGCATTGGCAAGCATCGAATTGAAAATCTGTTCCGCGCCGTTGTTAAGGCTTGCGCTGCCGGAATCGATTTGCGCAAGTCCTGCCGCAAGCGCATCCGCACCGCCGCAAAGACTTTCCGCGCCCTGAGCTGCGCTTTGCGCACCTGCCTTAAGCCGGGCTGCACCTTCGGCAAGTGCATCAATGCCCGCTGCAAGTTCGTCCGATTTTTCAAGAAGGGTGCATAATCCGTCGTAAAGTGCCGACGATCCGTCCGTAAGTGCGGTCATCGAATCGGATAACTCGGTCATGGAAGATTTCAGACTGTCAATATCATCGAATTTTGATGAATCAATGTTGTTGAAAAGTTCGTTTGCCGCAATCGTGACGGTGTTGGTGAGCTTGAAATTCTTTGCATCGGCAGTGATTTCGACATAATTCGGAATTTCGAGCTTTTCGCTGTCGATACCGAGATTCTCCTGAAGGCCGGGGAATGCAAGCCCTGCGGCAATTACCCTGTCGCCGTCGTTAACAAGCTTTCCGTTTGAAACTTCAACGTTTGAAAAAACATCTCCGTCAAGCAGAACGCCGGTCAGCATTGCAAAAGGAACGTGAATATCTTCCTTTTTGCCGTCGATTTCAACGGTTTCGGAACATTTGTTTATGTAGTCGAAACGAATTTTTACCCTGCCGCTTTTGCCCGCAAGCTCTTCCGCCGAAACGGGAACGCCGTCCAGACTGAAGGAAACGCTGACAGAAACGGGGAGTTCAGTGTCGGCGGTGCCTTGACAATAAATATCATTGCCCTTTGCATCCCACACGCGCAGTCCCGCTTCGTTCACGGTATAGGTTTCATCGCCTTTAACGTTTTCGACGCTGCCGAGAGTCGAACTGTCGGTAAGAGTGTCGCTTCCGAGCGGGTTATGAATCCAATCGCTGACGATGATTTTATGAACTTCACCGGAGGCGGAAGCAAAAACGTAAACGGTTTCGGTCTTGCTGTTCTGTTCGTATGCGTCCGAAAGAGGGCTGCCGGTTGAGGCGGACGGGGCGGCTGCGGCGAGCATGTCTGAATTGAGGCTGTTCAAGCCGGCAGTGCCGTTCGATGCGGCGGCAGTGCCGAGGTTTTTTTCGTTCGGAACGGCAGCGTGAGCCGCAATTCCGATGCTGCCTGCAAGCAGGAGCGTACAAAGCGTGATGCAAAGCGGTTTTTTAATATTCCTTTTCATTATATTAATTCTCCGAAAAATTTAATTTGATATTTGCCGTGCAGCCGGACCTTCCGAAAATCGGTGCCCGACTTTGCGGGAGAGTTCTCCGGAAAGGTTCCGGGTGCGGACAGCGTTCGGCACTCGGCCGGTGTTATCGCGGCATTCAGTCGCCGCCGTGTTTCTTAAGTTTGCGCATTCCGAGAGTTGTTGCAATAACGATCCTGTCGCAGAGCATCAGCAATGCGGGAAGGATGAAGATTACGCATACAACGCTGACAACCGCGCCCCTTGCCATGAGCATGCACATGGAGCTTATGATGTCGATATCCGAATAAATTGCAACGCCGAAAGTTGCGGCGAACAATCCCGTGCCGGATACGATTATCGACGGGACGGAGGCGGCGAGTGCCGCGGATACCGCTTCTCGCTTGCCGCAGCCGTTCAGACGCTCGGCTTTATAGCGTGTTGTCATGAGTATTGCATAGTCGACCGTTGCGCCGAGCTGAATCGTGCTGATGCATATCGGTGCGATGAACGGCAGGGACTGGCCGAGATAATGCGGAAGACCGAGATTGATGAAGATCGCAAGCTCAATGACCGCAATGAGAATGAACGGCAGAGAGATGCTCTTTTCGACAACGGCAATGATGATGAATATCGCAATTATCGATACGGCGTTCACAACTTCAAAATCGTGTCCCGTTGTTTCGATCATATCCTTCATGCAGGGGGCTTCGCCGATCAGCATTGCGGAACTGTCATAGCGTTTGATGACAGAATTCAGGCTGTCTATCTGATCGTTGACTTCGTCGCCCGCAACCTTATACTCCGAGTTGATGAGAAGAAGCTCCCAACGGTCGCTCTTTAGAATGCTTCGGATGCTGTCCGGCAGGATCTCTTCGGGAACGGCGGACCCGATGACGGATTCAAGCCCGAGTGCGTATTTAACGCCCTTGACCTGCTCGATTTCGTTCAGCATGCTGCGCACGGAGCTTGCGGGCAGCTTGGCGTCAACAAGCACCATGTGCGTTGAAGCAATGCCGAACTCCTCCGAAAGTTTTGAATTTGCGATAACATATTCCATATCTTCCGGCAGGCACTGACCCATGTCGTAATAAACTTCGTCATTTGTTTTGCTGTAGCCGTAATATGCGGGCGGAATCAGCAGCGCAAAGATAACGAGGAACACCGGAAAGATGCGCACAACGCCTTTGGCGAAACCCTTCATGTCGGGAATCAGGGATTTGTGCATCAGCTTTTGCAGCGGCCTGTCAAGCAAAAGTATCATTGCGGGCAAAACCGTCACGCAGCCGATAACGCCGAGGACAACGCCCTTTGCCATGACAATGCCGAGATCCTTTCCGAGAGTGAAGGACATGAAGCAGAGCGCGATGAATCCTGCAACGGTCGTTACGGAACTTCCGATAACGCTTGTCAGTGTTGCACGAATTGCTGCCGCCATGGCGTCCTTCGGATCGGAATGCAGCTGCCGCTGCTCGTTGTAGCTGTGCCAGAGGAAGATGGAGTAGTCCATCGTGACCGCAAGCTGAAGCACGGCGGAAAGAGCCTTTGTGATGTACGAAATCTCGCCGAAAAAGAAGTTTGTGCCCATGTTCAGCAGGATCATCATGCCGATTGAGGCAAGGAACACAAACGGTATCAGCCAGTTGTCAAGGAAGATAACCATTGCCGCACATGCGAGCAAAACAGCAATCCCGACATATACAGGTTCTTCTTCTTCGCAAAGATCCTTAAGGTCGGTGACAAGCGCGGACATGCCGGAAACGAAGCATTGGCTGCCGCACACGGAACGTATCTGCCTTATCGCGTCCATGGTGACATCCGCGGAAGTTGCGCTGTCCAAAAACACTGCAACAAGGGTTGAATCACCGTTGTTGAACTCGTTATATATACTGTCCGGCAGCAGCTCTTTGGGAATCGTTATATCAGCAAGAGAGGAATACCAAAGCACGGTTTCAACATGTTCAACCTGTTTGATTCGTTCGCAGAGACTGTCAACATCGCGGTCGGACATTCCGTCAACAACAATGAACGAGAACGCACCTTTGCCGAAATCCTCCATCAGATCATTCTGCCCGATGACGGTATCCATATCTTCGGGGAGATAATCGAGCATATCATAGTTTATCCTTGTTTTTGCCATGCCGACAGCGGAAGGGATCATCAGCAGCAGCGCAAGAATGAGTATCGGTACGCGGCATTTAACAACCGCTTTTGAGAATCGCATCTTTTTTTCCTTCTTTCGTCTTAACTGTTATATGACGCTGCGCAGCGGCGTCGTTTATTCGTGAAATTCAACATCGATAACATCCGGAACCTGATTGCGGACGATTTTCACGGCGGTCAGTGCCGTGCTGAAATTCAGAATTCCTTCGGAGAGCAGCGATATGCCGAACATTACCATCAATGCCCTTGTGCCTTGGCCGGGACGGAACATCAGAATGCCGCCGAGGATTGCGGTCAGCACCGCAAGCGCAAGGATAAGGAACCATTTGGACAGCCCGAAACGCTTTGCATCCAGTGCGATTTGAATCTTGAACAATCCGTCTGTCAGAATGAAGAACCCGAGAACAACGCACACAACTGTCATAAGGCTGCTCGGATTGCAGAGCATGATGATGCCGAGCAATATCAGCAATATGCCGGACGTCAGGTCATATTGAAACGCCAGACGATACAAATCTTTTGAAAAGTAGCCGGCAAGCCGCACGATGCCGAACGCAATCAGCAGTACACCGCAGAGAATGCCGACAAGCTGTGCGGAAAAATCGGGAACGATGATAAGCAGCAGGCCCATCAGGCACAGAGCCGCAGAAAGGACGATATACAGGCCCTTTGCTGCACGCAGCGGCTTTGTTGAACGCAGTTTCATAAATTTTGCCTTCTTTCCGCCTTCCGAACGGCTGCCGCCGCGGGAAAGCTTTTGTTTATGACTGAATTCTACCCCGGCGCACGAAAAAAATAAACGGTCAGCCGCAATGCAGTTGACGGAAAAGCGGACGTACGGCAAAAAATGAATGTTTTTTGTGCAGAAAAGGCCGACTGCACAAACCGGGCGGAATGCGGCGGGGGAAACGGGTGAAAGGGGAAAACCGTGAAAGCGGATAAAGAGGAACGGGGATACGGTTCCGAAAACGATTCTTTAAACGCTGAAAAGGGAAGAAAGCAGCGGGAATAAAACAAAAAAGCCTCCGACAGGGAGGCGGGGAAGCGGAAGATTTTGCATGTTTTAATTTGCGGTCGGCTGCCGATGAACAGGTGATTACTCGCAGGCGAATTATTCGCCTGCAATCGAAGGGAGTTCCTTGCAGAATTCGGCAAAGCGGAGCAGCTCCGTTATTGCGTTTTCGTTCATGCCGTTGTTCATCCAGTCGATGATAAGTCCGAATAGCTCACATTTGATGAAACGCTGCATAACGGCAGCGTTCGGACGGGAGGAACCGCTTTCGGTATAGCTTTTTGTTATATATGCGGAAACCGTTTTGTCACACAGCCGAAGCAGCTCACGGTCAAGCAGGTCGCGGTTAACGGAGTTGAAGATGTTGTAGGCCGCGCGTTTGTTGCTGAGCGCAAACTCAAATGCGGCGCGGAAGCATTCTTCAAGGGAATCCGGCTGCGGATATTTCTGAATGATCGCCGCTGACTGCTCGGAAACAATTTCTTCAAGCAGAGCGGGAATATCCTGAAAATGATAGTAAAAGGAGTTGCGGTTGATTCCGCAGTCTTCAACAATATCGCGGACGCTGATTTTGCTCAGCGGCTTTTCGTTCAAAAGCTTAATAAAGGAGCGTTTGATTTCCCGCTCGGTAAAATTCGCCATTGGAGACCCTCCGAAATACTGAAACATTAATTTAATCGGCGGTTTCGGTTTTTGCGCTTTAAACCTTTATTGTATGCGCCGCGAGCCGAACGACCGTAGTTCGATTTTAGCATACACCGCCGTTCGGTGCAATACCGTATTAATGACACAAAATTACAGTATTGACGAAAACCGGGCGGGAATCGCTACGCCGCGAAACCGTTCGGAGGTGCAGCAAACGAACTTTTTTGAAAAAAGACGAAAAAATGTTGTGCATATAATATCAAAAAAGAAAGATATATTCCAGAAAAATCAAGCCGATAAAGGTTTTTTTTGAAAAAAGCAGGAATAAAAAAGTTTTAGAAAAACACTTGCGATAAGGCGGTTAAGATGATATAATAAATGCGTCAGACTAAAGTGCGCGGGCATATACTACCCCGAATCACGGGGTTCTTAATTGCGGCGCATGTATCTGCATCATTTAACTCGGTTTTTGCGCCTTGTGCGTGAAAATAAAAAAATTTAGGAAGGACGACATCCGATGAAAAACCTAAAAAGAGTACTGTGTGCTCTTCTCGCACTCGTCATGGTTCTCGGCTTTGTAGGCTGCAAGAACAACAACGGCGATGACAAGACCACACCCGCACCCAACAACACCAACAAGCCGGCAGAGTCCGTGGTTCCCGCAACTACGGTTCCCACCACTCCGCTCCCCACCGGCGACTACAATGCAATGTCTGAGGCTATCTATGATGCACAGCTCGGCGCATTCAACACCCTTTACCAGGCTGCAAAAGAAGAGCAAAACGTTTCCAAGCGTTATGCTCTTATGGCACAGGCTGAGGCAAAGCTTCTTGAAGCTGCTGTTCTCATCCCCGGCACCACCAACGGCGGCAACTACGGTCTGAGCCGTGTTGCAAAGCGTTCCGCTTCCACCGTTCTCTGGGGCAATGACTCCGACCGTTTCCACAATGTTCTCGTAACCACCGAGCTCATCTCCGCAGAGGATCAGACTCACCTCAAGGCAATGTGGAATGAGGTTCGCGGAACCGGCACCTACTCCCAGAAGGCAACCGATTACCTGAAGGAAAAGGGCTACACCCTTAAGGACACCTACAACATGGGTTACGTCGGCGACCCCAAGACCTGGGACGCTCTCGCAACCTCCCGTTCCGCAGACTCCGAAGCTATCGTTAACACCTACGATGGTCTCGTAGAATACGATAACGAGAACGAACTCAAGCCCGCTCTCGCAGAGTCCTGGGAAGTTTCCGAAGACGGCAAAACCTACACCTTCCACATCCGTCAGGGTGCAAAGTGGGTTGACGCACAGGGTCGTGAAGTTGCAGACGTTAAGGCAGACGACTTTGTTGCAGGTATGCAGCATATGCTCGATGCAGGCGGCGGTCTCGAATACCTCGTTGAAAACATCATCGTTAACGCTCTCGAATACAACAAAGGCGACGTTACCGATTTTGCAGAAGTAGGCGTTAAAGCAACCGACGACAACACCGTTGTTTACACCCTCTGCCAGCCCACCAGCTACTTCATCACCATGCTTGGCTACAACGTATTCGCTCCCATGAGCCGTACCTACTTTGAGTCCAAGGGCGGCGTATTCGGCAAGGACGACTACAAGGCAGCTGTTGACGCAGGCACCATGAAGTACGGTCAGACTGTTAACGACATCGCTTACTGCGGTCCTTACACCGTAACCAACCACACCGCAGAAAACACCATCGTTTTCCAGGCGAACCCCACCTACTGGAACAAGGACAACATCACCATCAAGACCCTCACCTGGAAGTACAACGACGGTCAGGATCCCACCAAGGCATACGAAGACACCAAGGCAGGCACTCTTGACGGCTGCGGTCTCTCTTCCGCTTCCCTCGAAGCCTGCAAGGCAGACGGCAACTTCGAGAAGTACTGCACCGTTTCCGATACCGATGCTACTTCCTTCGTTCTGTTCCTCAACCTTAACCGTAATGCGTATGCAAACGTCAACGATGCAACCAAGGCTGTTTCCACTATGACCGACGATCAGAAGAAGAGGACCGACGCTGCAATGCTCAACGTTCACTTCCGCCGCGCAATCGGCATGGGTCTTGACATCGCTACCTACAACGGACAGGTTGTCGGCGAAGAACTCAAGCTCAACTCCGTACGTAACTCCTACACCCCCGGTAACTTCGTCGCTCTTGAAGAAGATGTAACCATCGAAATCAACGGCGAATCCAAGACCTTTGCAAAGGGCACCTACTACGGTGAGATCATGCAGGCTCAGATCGACGCTGACGGCGTTAAGATCAAGGTATGGGATGCAGAGAACCAGACCAGCGACGGTTTCGCAGGTTGGCACAATCCTGCTAACGCTTACGAAGAGCTTCAGCAGGCAATCACCGAGCTCAAAGAATTCGGCGTTGAGATCTCCAAGGATAATCCCATTGTTCTCGACCTTCCCTATTTCTCCGGCAGCGACATCTACACCAACCGCGCTCAGACCCTCAAGCAGTCTGTTGAAGAAGCTCTCCAGGGCTGTGTCATGGTAAACCTCGTCAACTGTGAAAAACAGGAGGACTGGCTCTATGCAGGTTACCTCACCGAAACCGGCAAGGATAGTAACTACAGCCTGTACGACGTATCCGGTTGGGGTCCTGACTACGGTGATCCCGCAACCTACCTCGACACCATGCTCGGTGACGGCGCAGGTTACATGGCTAAGTGCCTCGGTCTCTTCTAATACCGCATTCGCACAATAACTTAGCTTTATAGAACACTAACGGACAATGGGGGAAGACCTCGTATCTTCCCCCGTTGTAATCTTTATAAGGAGTAGGGGCTGAATATGACGAAATATCTATTAAAGCGTTTGCTGACCGGTGTGCTTTCGGCATGTGCTGCAACGATAATCGTTATGATCATGATTTTCTCTTTGCTTGATCGTAACCTTATTTTTGCAAAGGACTCCGTGTACAGTCATCAGACAAATAATGCTCGAGAAGCCTATAAGTACCGCAAATGGAGAGAATACGGCTATCTTGATTATGTTACCTATGCTGACTATGTAAACAGCTTGGTAAGAAACGGCGAGGTTGATGAAGAAACCGCAAAGACCGCCGTTAAACTCGGCAGAACTGCCGAAAAAGATTCTGAAGAAACTCAAGCTTACATCAAAAAATTCACCGAATACTATGAGGGCAAAGGCTATAAAGTCGTGCGACTTGATGCCGTTCTTAAACCCAGCGGACGCGGTCTTGCCGAGGGCGGTTCACCTCAGCTTTTTGCGCATCGTGACGTCCCCCTCATTTCTCGCGTGCTTAAATACTTCGGGAGCATTTTCACTATTGATAATATCCACAAGGCAAGCGGCGTTGCCGATGCCGATCGCGGATTGACATTCACTTTCTATGATCCCGTCTATAACCCCGTCGGTTCCGAGAAAAAAGTTTTCTCCCCGGCTATCATGGGCAACGGTACAACTCACAAGTATCTGCTCTATTTCAACAACAAATTCCCTTATGTTCATCAGAACCTTCTGACCATTTCCCTCGGTACTTCCTTTACTGTTAACCAGGGTGTTGATGTGTTCACAACGATGAATAAATCCCAGGGTTCATTCGTTAAGAGACCGATGACCTTCCCCACCGGTTTCGTTGAGGAAAGTGCGGACGATCTTCACACAGCGACTTATGCGGCAGGTTCGAGGGATGCTTCCCCTGTTACCGCAGCGCGTTTCACCGATGACTACACAAACGTTCAGACTATCAACAAGACTTATTCCAAGGTTGGCTTCTCGTTCATCCTCGGTATTCTGTCCAGTCTTCTTGCATACCTCATCGGTATTCCCGCAGGCATCTCCATGGCACGCAAAAAAGACAAACTGGGCGACAAGATCGGCACGATTTATATCGTTTTCAGTCTCGCCGTTCCCTCCCTTGCGTACATCTTCATGGTTAAGGCTCTCGGCCGACTCATCGGTATGCCTACAACCTTCGACCTTGATAAAGGTACATGGCTGATGTATGTTTTGCCCATTATCTCCCTCGCACTTCCCTCCATCGGTAACCTGATGAAGTGGCTGCGCCGCTACATGATCGACCAGATGAACTCCGACTACGTCAAGTTCGCTCGTTCAGGCGGTCTTTCCGAGAGTGAGATTTTCAGTAAGCATATCTTCAAGAATGCTGCAATCCCCATCATTCACGGTATCCCGGGCACGGTTCTGTTCGCACTTGTCGGCGCGATCATCACCGAACGCGTTTACGTTGTTCCCGGCGCAGGTAACCTGCTCACCACGGCTATCAACATGTACGATAACAATGTTATTGTTGGTTTGACTCTGTTCTACGCGCTGCTGTCGATTGTTGCCATCATTCTCGGCGACCTCCTCATGACGCTCGTTGACCCGAGAATCTCCTTCGTACAGAAAGCGAGGTAATAAAAATGGCTTCTGAATTGGTAAATGTCAGCGATCTCGGTATGAAAGAGGAAGAGTTGTTTTCCCGCTGTGACAGCAACATCGACTCCGAAAAGATTACCGCGCCGCGTTACTCCTATTGGCATTCGGTTTTCCGTGTGTTCTTCAAGAAAAAGATAAACATCGTTGTTCTTGCCATTCTGGCGTTCATCATTATCTTTTCCTACATTTATCCGATTTTCTCCGGATATGATGCATACGCAAACCTGCTCGACTCAACCGCAAAGCACTTGAGTCCCGCAAAGGCGATCGACAAATGGGGCTTCAGCCTGCATACCATTCTCGGTACCGGCGGTGCCGGCCAGTCCACCTTTGATGCGATTTGGCACGGTGCGGAGATTTCCCTCTCCCTTGCATTTGTCTGCGCACTTATCAACATGACTGTCGGCGTCACCATCGGCGCACTTTGGGGTTTCTCCAAAAAAGTCGATGCCGTCATGATGGTTGTCTACAACATTATCGGCAATGTTCCGTACATTTTGCTGATTTCCGTTCTTGTTATGTTGTTCACCGCGAGCTTCTGGTCCATGGTTTTTGCAATGACGATCACAGGCTGGATAGGTATCGCATACTTCATCAGAACGCAGGTTGTCATCATCCGCGACCGCGAATATAACCTTGCATCGAAGTGCCTCGGTACTTCCACCGTTCGCATTGCAATGAAAAACATCCTCCCGTTCATGACCTCCGTCATCGTTACAATTGCAGCTACCGAGATTCCTTCTTACATCTCTTATGAAGTCTTCCTGTCCTACCTCGGCATGGGTCTTTCCGAGATGTCCCTTGGTAAGCTGATCCAAGCTGCACAGAGCGCGATGGTCACCCCCGGTTGGGAAGTCGAGTTCTGGAGCCCCGTTCTGTTGGCATCCATTATCACGGTTATCCTGTATGTTGTCGGTCAGAACCTGGGCGACGCATCCGACCCGAGAACGCACAGATAAGAGGACACCGCTATGGAAGAAAAGAAAGTATTGTTATCCGTTAAGGATCTTGAAGTCGAATTCCGCGTTCGCGGCAGAATTCTGACAGCTATCCGCGGCATCTCTCTGGATATTTACGAAAACGAATCGATCGCAATCGTCGGCGAATCCGCTGCGGGTAAATCCGTATTCACGAAAACCTTCGCAGGTATGCTCGATGATAACGGCTATGTCAGCAACGGTTCCATCGTTTTCAATGATCCCGAACTTGCCGAAACAACAGTTCCCAACACCCCCGAGGTTAAGGCGCGCATTAAGTCCATTCATGCAAAGCTGAATGCAGCATCCCGCTATGAAAACGGTGCCGCAATCTACCGCCGCATCAATGAGCTTAAGCAGGACAGGATCCGCAGGTCCTCCCTCAGCGAGGCAGAGGCTGAACAGCTCGATACCCGCATTGAGGATCTGAGATTCCGCAGAGCCGAGACTTATAACCTCAAGCTCACAATTGACCCGTCCAAGGAGAAAGACCGCCTTAAGGAGCTTTCTCACAGCATCAAAAAAATGGATGAGGAACTGAAGCAGCTTGAAGATGAGCGCAAAAAGACCATTGCCGCACATAAGCAGGCAATGAACAACGACGTTGCGTACAACACACAGTTCAAGACCGAAATGGCTCAGCTTACCGCTCAGTACAGAGAGGCATGTGCTCAGCCCGTTTCCGCAGACAAAATTGCGCGCAACGAGATTATTGCAAAAGAAATTTATCTGTCCGTCGGCAGATACAATGTTGCAAAACGCATCAAGGCGATAAACGACCTTGTAAAGGTTGTTCGCAGCGCAATGAAATACGGTCTCGACCTTAACGATGACGCAACAAGAACCGATGTATTCGATGATGTCGCTTTCCGCGTCAGGTTCCTTGACGAGAACGAAGAACGCATCCACGGTACCTGCGTTATCAACCTTGCAAAACTTAAATATGCAAAGGACTGGACCCGTATCCGCGGCAGAAGAATCGCAACCGTTTTCCAGGATCCTATGACATCGCTCAACCCGATCATCACCATCGGCAAGCAGATTTCCTCCATCATTATGAAGCATCAGGACTGCTCCGAGGTTGAAGCACGTGCGCGTGCAATCGAGATGATGCGTAAGGTCGGCATCCCCAATGCTGAAAACCGTTACGACGATTATCCCTTCCAGTACTCCGGCGGTATGCGTCAGCGTATTGTTATCGCAATTGCGCTTTCCTGCCAGCCGAAGATCCTCATCTGCGACGAGCCCACCACTGCGCTTGACGTTACCATTCAGGCACAGATTCTCAAGCTCATCAAAGATTTGCAGAAAGAATTCAATTACACGATCGTTTTCATCACGCATGACCTCGGTGTTGTTGCAAATGTTGCCGACCGCGTTGCAGTTCTTTATGCAGGACAGATTGTTGAAGTCGGCACGACCGAAGAGGTCTTCTATGACCCGCGTCATCCGTACACATGGGCACTGCTCTCCTCATTGCCGCAGCTTGCACAGCGCGACACCGAGCTGTTCTCAATCACCGGTACGCCGCCTTCTCTCTACAATAAGATTGCGGGCGATCCCTTCGCACCGAGAAATCCTTATTGTTTGAAAATCGATGTCGTCAAAGCTCCGCCGATGTTCAAGATCACGGAAACTCACTATGCAAAGACTTGGCTGCTTGATCCCAGAGCACCCAAGATCGACAAGCCTGCCGCGATCGACAACATCCACGACAAGATGATTAAAGCGTTCAATATTTAATGGGAGGGTAGAACTGTGGAACATAAAGAAAAAATTACCGCAAAAGAGGGTAGGGTTGCCCATCTGCCCGAAAAAGCTCCTGTTGATGCAAGCGGCAAGGAAGTTCTCCTTTCGTTGAAAAATGTTGACATCACCTTCGGCAAAGGCGACAATGCCGTGCGTGCAGTCAAAAACGCTTCTTTCGACATTTACAAGGGTGAAACGTTCTCTCTCGTCGGCGAGTCCGGTTCCGGTAAAACCACGATCGGCCGTGCCGTAATTCGTGTCAACCCCTGCGCTGCCGGTGAAATTTATTACAAGGGCGTTCGCATCTCCGGCAAGATTCCCCATTCACTGGACCGCGAAGTTATCCGCAACATCCAGATGGTTTTCCAGGATCCCGCCGCATCTCAGAACGAGCGCGCAACCGTTGACTACATTATCTCCGAAGGCCTCTATAACTTCCACCTCTTTGAAAATGAGGCGGATCGCGTGAGGAAAGTCGAGAATATCATTCAGGAAGTCGGTCTGCTCCCCGAGCATTTGACCCGCTATCCGCATGAGTTCTCCGGCGGACAGCGTCAGAGAATCGGTCTTGCAAGGGCAATGGTCATGGATCCCGAGCTTGTTGTTGCAGACGAACCTATCTCCGCACTGGACGTTTCCATCCGTGCACAGGTTCTGAACCTGCTCAAAAAGTTCCAGCGTGAGCGCGGAACGACCTATCTGTTCATCGCTCATGACCTTTCGATCGTTCGCTTTATCTCCGATCGTATCGGCGTTATCTACAAGGGCGACATCGTTGAAGTTGCAACCGCAGAAGAACTGTTTGACTTCCCGATGCATCCCTATACCCGCTCTTTGATTTCCGCGATCCCGATTCCGGATCCGAATCTTGAGAAGCACAAAGTGCTGTTCAGCTATGATCCTTCACAGCATGATTACAGCGAGGATAAGCCCGAGCTTACCGATATCGGCCATGGCCACTTCGTTTTCGGCAACAAGAAAGAAATCGAAGAGTATAAGCGTCTCCGTGAGGAGGGAACTCCCCTTAAGAGCGTTACCATTGCCGGCGTTAATGCTCCTGCGGATGCAAAAACTGCCGAAAAGCAGCTTGAAGAGAAAAAAATCGAGGGTTCAATCCTTGATACACCGCTGCACGATACCGGCAGCTTCTGGCTTGCGTTCCTTTCCTTCTTCCTTGCCATCCCCGGCTTGATTGCGGGTGCGATTTTCAAAAAGCACAACTATATCCGCAATTACAAGAAGTGCAAGAAGGGCGCGATTGCCGGCCTTATCACAACGGCAGCAATTATTGTCCTGTTCGGACTTATGCTGATAATTTCTATCCTGTAATCGGACTTTTAAAAAGGACGGCGGACTGAATTCAGTATGAGGCGAACAGCAAAAGAAAAAAGTCTTCCGAGGCCAAAGCCGGTACAACGCATTGAAGTGTCGGACAAACATACCGCGTTGCGAATTGTGTGTTTCGTGATTTGCATCCTGTTTGCGGTTGTTGCGATGTCATATGCGGTGTACCGGCTTGTTACAAGGCCGAGCGGATGGACAACGATCAAAGCGGCTGTTACCGGTGAGGATAACTGCACCGATGAACTGCTGCTTCAGTATGATATAGGCCTGCGCGACGATATTTCCACAACGACTGAATATAAACAATTGGCGGAAATGTATTCAAATTTGTGCAGCGAGGCCTACCGCATATTTCAATCAGACGAGGAATATTTCGGCGCGGATGATGCACCGGCAGCAAACCTCGCTTATTTGAATAAACACCCGAACGAGGTTGTGACGGTTGATTCCGCATTGTATTCGGCATTTGAGCTGATTCGAGATAACGGCAGCAGATATCCGTATCTTGCGCCCGTTTATACGGAATACAAAGGGCTCTTCTCCTGCGAAAACGACAGTGAGGCCGAGGAATTTGACCCGATGCTTAATTCGGAAGTACGCGGGTTTGTTGATGAAGCGCTGACGTATGTAAATAATCCCGATGCAATCGACATTGAGCTCCTGGGTGAGAATAAACTTCGACTCAATGTTTCGGACGAATACGCCGACTTTGCATCTAAAAACGGTATCGGAGAATATCTGGATTTCTTCTGGCTGAAAAATGCATTTATCGTTGATTACATTGCAGAACATTTGGCCGAAAACAGCTATATTCACGGAACAATAACGACGTATGACGGTTATACGCGGCATCTCGGCGGAGCGGGCATGGCCCTGTCAATGAATTTTTATGACGAGGCCGACGGACGCGGAATCCCTGCGGCGCAGCTGGATTTTAAGACGGCGCGCAATGCTGTTTATTTCAGGAATTATGAAAACTCCGATATGGACACGATGCATTTTTACACCTATTCGAACGGTGAAGTCCGCAATCCGTTTGTTGATCCTAAGGACGGACTTTGCAAGGCGTCAAAAAGTGATCTGCTGATGTATTCGGACGAACTCGGTTGTGCGGAAATTGCGCTTGCGGCCTACGGATTGTATTCGTCGGATTCTTTTGACACCGAAGCGGTGCTTTCGACTGCAAAGCGCGGAGTGAATGCCCTTTACTGCGAGGGAACCGAGGTTTGCTTTACGGAGGCTGAGGCAACTCTTTCGCATTTGTACCAAAATAACGGACTCAGCTATTCAGCGAAACATGTTTCCTGATGGAATTCTAATCGGATTTCAACTGCAATACGAAATATACGGATTATCAAGGCTTGCCGCAAGGCAGGCCTTTTGATTATTGCCTGAAAGGAAACGGAGGAGATGAACGGGAAATGAAAAATGAAAAAAGCGCAGCGAACTGAATTCACTGCGCTGGTGACCGGTAGGGGAGTCGAACCCCTGCTGCCGCCGTGAGAGGGCGGTGTCCTAGGCCACTAGACGAACCGGCCAAACTTGATTGCGTTGCTTATTATACCAAAGCAATCAAGAAAATGCAACCCCGAAGAAGCTTGAAATGAAGATATATTTAACGAACCAAATAAAACACGGATTGAAAATTTCAGGCATGAAGCAGCCGTCGGAAAGTATTTCACGGGAAATAATGTCCGAATCAGCGTTAGGAATATTTCCCGGGAAATTAGCTGCAGCGGGAGAAAGCGGACTTTTATCAGTCGAGCTCAAGATAAATATGCAAGTTCCGACTTAAAGCTCAATATGCTTTTTCACTGTTCAAATGCGGCAATTTATGGTATAATCAAGTCAAATACCGGTAAAAAACGCAGCTGAGATAAAAATATGCAGATCCGGCCGCCGCTCACTGCTGCAGTTTTTGTCCGGCATGTTTCCGAAAGCGTAAGAATTTGACTCGGCTGCGCTTTAACTGCGGGAAATTCCCGCAGACGGAAAAATCATTATACAAAGGAAGGTATGTTAATGGGAAACATCATTTCCGTGCTGTACATCCTTGCGTTTGCAGGCTGCGGCATACTCACTGCACGTCCGATTTTTGCATCGGATCGCCCGCTGAAGAGGATTCTGTTCGGATTAACTTTCGGACTTGTAATGCTTCTTTGGCTTCCGGTGTTGTTTGCGTTTATTCTCGATTTCACACTTGCTGCGCAGATTCTTGCGCTTGCCGCAGCGGTGGTCATTGCGGGCGTATCAACATTCTTTGCCGTTAAAAAGCAAAAAAACGGCAAAATCAAGTATAAATCCGCTTCAAAGCGCGACCTTGTTCCGCTGCTGGTCACGATAGTGCCGTTGGTTGCAGTCGGCTGGATACTTCATGCGAATCACACGATAACAAATGCATCGGACGGTTCGCTGCACGTCGGGCAATGCACTTTCGGCGATTTGTGTATGCATTTAAGCTTTATCACAAGCATCAGTGTGCAAAAAACGTTCCCGCCGAATTATTCGCTTCTGCCGGGAACCCCGTTGGGCTATCCTTTCCTGTGCGACAGTGTCAGTTCGACTTTTTATACACTCGGAGCGTGGCTTCGAATTGCGGCAATGCTTCCCGCACTGTACGCTTTTCTTGTTGTTGTGCTGGGTGTGTATTGTTTCTTTGATGAATGGTTCAAAAACACACGCGTCTCCGTGCTTGCGACATATCTTTTCTTTATCGGCGGAGGCTTAGGGTTCGCTTACCTTTTCAACAACAAACAGCTGCTTGCGGGCGAGGGCATAAACCGTTGGCAGGAAATGCTTGAAGGTTTCTACAAAACACCCACCAATCTGCCTGCCGAGGGACTTCGCTGGGTCAATTCAATTGCTGACATGCTTATTCCGCAGCGTGCAACTTTGTTTGGCTGGGCGCTGCTTTTCCCCGCACTTCAGCTTTTGCACAGGGCGGTCATGCAGCGCGAATACAAATGCATAGTTCCGCTCGGTATCATTGCGGGATGCATGCCGCTTGTTCATACACACAGTTTTCTTGCGATCGGAATTATTTCCGCGTTCCTTTTCGTTGCCGCTCTCGGAAAAATGCTGATGAGCGGTGTTTCCGAAAAACACGAGAAGCTTGCTGTCCGCAATCTCGGACTGTTCGTTTGCTCGGCAATTGTCGGTGCATTGCGAATGATGAATATTCGTGTTGTTACCGAAGGGTTGAATGACAGGTTCACGATCATTGCGGGCACGCTGACTGTTGCTGTTTCCGTTGTTATGCTGGCCCTTGCTCTGCCCAAAAAGAACGCCAAAGGTGAACGGAAGGGATCTGATGACGGCCTTGAAACCGAGCTTGCGACGGAGCTTATGCCAATGTCCAAAGTCACCGAACGCAAATACATATCAGCTGTCGGAATTGCATCGGCGGTTGGTCTTGCGATTTCATCAATGCTGCAGGAAAAAGCATCCGCGCTCGGTTTCGTGCTGCCTGTGTTTATGATTGCAGCAACAATTCTGCTCATTGTTTATAACGGCAAAAAGGCCGGAAGGAAGCCCGCTTCCGATGAGGTGAAGCATGTGCGTTGGTTTGCTCTGTTCGGCGTGATTGCGGTCGTGCTTGCCGCACCGCAGCTTTTCGGATTCACGTTTAAACAGTCCGTGAACAACGACTCGTTCCTGCGTTGGGGATTTAATTGGTGCAATGTCAGTGACAGCTGGCTTTGGTTCTATATCAAGAATCTCGGACTCATTTTCATTCTGATGCCTGTTGCGCTGCTTTCCGAAAAAAAGCAGAACAGACTGTTCTATTACGGAACACTCGTTATATGGCTGCTGTGCGAAGTGCTGATTTTCCAGCCCAACCCGTACGACAACAACAAGCTGCTTTTCGTTTGGTTCGCATTTACCTGCGGCATAGTTGCGAATTATCTCATAACAACATTTGCACGGCCCGTTACAAGACTGGAGCGCGGGAAACGCCGCGTGCTGCGCGGCAAGACCGCCGGTCGCTATCTGCTGCTTGCAATGATGCTTATTGCAATGCTGCTTTCCGGCAGCCTGACTTTGGTGCGCGAATATGTCTCGGGCGATCACATTGCATTCGCTGCGGATGCGGACGGGAAGAGGAGCCTGCAATACATTGAAAGCGGCTACGAGGTTGTGCCGGCGGCGCAGGTTGAGCTTGCGGAATGGATAAACACAAATACCGACGAACCCATTGCGGCGGATGCAACCTTCCTGACCGAAAGCAACCATAATAATGCTGTTGCAATGCTCACGGGACGCAACATTTTCTGCGGCTCGGGCTCGTTCCTTGAATACCACGGCGTTAACTATCGCCCGCGCAAAGAGCTTATAAAGCCCATGTATGAACAGCCCGAAACTTGCCTGCTTCGGTATGCGGCGGAATACGATATTGACTATGTGCTTGTGGGAACACGGGAGCGCGGAAGCTATGCGGTTGATACGGAATGGTTCAATGCAAATCTTCGGGTCGTGTATCGCAATGCGCAGCTGACAGTCTACAAGATTGCGAAATAACAAAGCAAAGGTACCGTGTTGAACTTTTTCGATGCGGGATGAAAGGAAAACAATAAAAAGAAAACCGTGCGGCAGTGAAATGACTCAAGCCGCACGGTTTTTAAGTTCGGATTCTTTTAAATTCAGATTATTATACCTATGCTGCTCCGTTTCGGCATTGATGACGTGAGCAAAAAAATGCCGAAGGGGCAAAATGGCAAAAGGGTTTTAAATCAATGCCCGTCAACCATTCTCAGGAAAAAGTAGATGCGTCCGCCGAGGTTGGATTCCCAATGCTGATCGGCGCAGGTGAGAACGGTCAGAAAACGATCGTTCGGAGTGACATGAACCGAATAATCAAGCTCGGTCCGCGCCTGCTGATAGGTTATCCATTCGGAAATCTGTTCGGATGTCATGCTCTCCATGGTTTGCGGATAATTGCAGTTATAGTACTGGGAAGATTGCTCGGCAGAAGCGGGCTTTTCTTCGTACATTGCAAAAACTTCCCAAGTATGCGTTTCGCCGAAAAGGTTGAGCGTCCATAATCTGTTTTTGAATTCACCGTAAGTCGGTGCGTACTCATCCTGAATCTTGTGCAATTGATGCAGCATTATGCCTGCACGGCGCAGATTATGGCCGGAAATCACCATGTTTTGCGAGGGATAGCCGTAATAAAGATAAATTGATCCGCGCGAGGATGAGTTGCCGCGTGCATCATGGTAATGATAATAAAAATTCGGACCGAACATCACGGGTGCGTCAATATTCGTGCCTTCAAGTTTTATGTAGCCGACGGTATCGGCATTTGTTCGCTCCGCATTTGCGGTCTGTTCGGAATAGCGGAAACTTTTTGCATATTGATCGATTACGGTGTAATTCGAAAGATGACAGCGAAGCTGTTCGACATCTGCCGCATCAACGGAATTCGGCTTTGCGGCATCGCGCAGTATATTTGCCGCCTGAAGCTGAACGGAATCGAGCTGAACATTGCCGCTGAGGTAAGCGGAGAGAAGATCTGCATCAGCGGCGGTTATGCTCCCGTCCATGTTTATATCGCCGAGGATGACCGCTGTGCCGCGGTTTCCGTTTTCAAGCGTATATTCATCACCCGTACGAATTAACGGATCCGCATCCGGTGCAAGCCCGAGTACAAAACCGTCGTCCGCAAGATAAGGGCGCAGCCGCCATGAAGCGGTTTCACCTTCGCAAAAGTCGTTGCTTCCGAATGCGTGTACCGTGCCGTCATCCGACAGCACGAGTGCGTGCCCGAAAGCACAGGAAAAATACACAACGTTTGCATCATCTTCCGTGAAGGCTTCAGATATGCGCCTTCCGTCCGTGTCGGCAAGTTCACAATCCGTATGCAGTCGCCCCGCATAGTCAACGTAGGCAAAACAATTATTGCCCGCAAAGGCATATTTGCAGTCCGCCGCACCAAAAAGCACCGAAGTCGAGGCATTTGCCGCATTGCTTGCGCAAAGATACAGCCCGCCTTCCGTCCGTGCAGCAAGATTACTGCCGCATGCAGCAATTGCTGTCAGGCTGTGCCCGGAAAAGACAGAAAGCTCGGGCGAATTGCCGCGGGAATGAATCTTTCCGCTTGCTTCAACCGCAATGAAAAAATCGCTGCCCGCTGCGATAAGGCGGATATTATTCAAATCACCGGTGTTGAGCATTTCGCTGTAGAGCTGAGCTTCGGCATCGGATGCCGCTGCGGATTCGGTTCGCGCACCGATGGCAATGACTCTTCCGTCACCGGAAAGTGCATACACAATTTCGCTGCTGCAGCAAACGGCGGTTATGCCGTTAAGCTTTGCCGATTCCTGTTGAAGCGCATCGCTTCCGGAACAGAGCAATCGGCCTTCTTTTGTCAGTCCGACGGTAAAGGCAGGCGCGGCGGCAATTGCCTTGACATCGCGCCAATCATAGCAATAAGCCTGTCCGTTATTGCAGCCGATATATGACATGAGCCCGACGGAGGACAGCCCGAACGAAAGGCCGTCTCCTGCCGCGACTGCACCGCACGGTACGGACGGAAGCTCGCTCGGCACGGGAAGAGGTGCGGGTGTTTCGGGCGTCGCCGAAGGTGTTTCGGAGGCGGGCACAGCAGGAGGCTCGAGCGGGACGGGGTTCGACTCTTTTTTTAAAGACAGGCAGACGATAAGCCCGGCGGCAAGAAGAATTGCGCCTGCCGCAATCAATATGCCGCGTCGTCCGATTTTTTTCACAAACCCACCTGCGGGGACAATGTTTCGGTGATTCGTATCTTTTTTTATTTTTTTCATGTAAGTTCCTCAGTTTTTATTGGATTGCACCCAAACTCAAATTGTTCAAAACCAATCCCAAATTGTGCAGGACGGCATCAAAAATGCGAACTGCGCTTTTTTTCGACTGCTGCGGCATACCGCACGGCATCGCGCACGGCATCGAAAGGCGAGTCGGCTGCTGCAAATATCTCATTGCGTAAAGACAAAAAGAGTTCAGAATCATTTGCGGCAAAGGCAATTGCTTCTGCGGTCAGTTTTCCGTTGCCGGTAAAATTCCGCCCGACAAGGCTTCGTGCCTGCGCAGCGTCGCCGGTGATGAGCCGTTTGAGATTAAAAACATCGTTCAAATTGATTTCGTCACCGTTTGCCGCACGAAAACTCTCCGTATCGGCGGGCGGAATTTTCGCGTTGCGCGGGCAGGCATATTGGCAAATTTCACATCCGATAAAAGTTTTCTGCATGGCGCGAACGCTGTCCGGATGCTGCGCGGTTTCCATTTGCAGCCGCATACAGCGTTCGGTCGTCAATCCGTTTTCGGATATTGCACCGGTGGGGCACGCTTTCATGCAGAGGGAGCAATTGCCGCATTCGCTTTGCCGAGTGTTCAACGAGGGAAGGACGGTCAGCAATTCGGAAAGTGTTTCGGGCGGAATTTCCTGAACCGCAAACGTAAGAAGAACGATCCGCGTTCCGAATTCGGGCAGTGCAATCAATGAGTTGCGGCATTTAATGCCGATGCCTTCCGCTTCAAGCTGCATTTTGACGGGAATATCGGTTTTTTCGACGTGAATTCCCGCAGCGGTCAGGGCTTCCGCCAGTTTTTTTGCACTGTGATAAGCGCGGTTGGATGCAATGTAGTATGCAGGTATACGTTCGTCAGCCGTAAACGGTGCATAGGGGTACACAAGCACCGCAATGCTGTTTGCCCATGGATATGCTGTCGGAGCATCGGCGGTAAGATTGAACCGATTGCGGCCAAGGTCAAATTTGCGCGGCGTTGTAAAAAACACCTGTAAGAATCCGTAATCGGCGGCTGTCGTTCGGAAAACAGTCCGCAAATCACAGGGGGAAACAGCGTGGGGAGTGGGTGCTGACGGCATACGGTGCGCTCCTTTCTGTTCGATTTAATCCGTTTTGCGGTCGGTTCAATATGCGGACGGATTCCTCTTTCGTCCGTAAATTGCAGCAGCCAAACGCGCAGACGGGCGGATGAAGAATATATGTCAATTGTACCATACGATACCAATATCGGCAAGAGGGAACGGAAGACGAAGAATGAAACAGAAAGCGAAACCTGTTCAAATTGAACATAATAATATATTTAACGGAAAACGGCAAAAGCGCGGGATAATCGGGTCATTTCACGATAACACAAGTGAAAGAAAAAATAAGGAGATACAACCATGGACACGAAAGAAATCAATGCAGCCGTTAAATGCGCAGTGGAAACAACGCAGCAGCCGCCCTCTTTTTTCATTCACGGTTCATCCGTGTTTGCACTGGAAACCGAGGCAGTTAAAACCGCAGAGACGCTGAAAAGATGCGAAAACATGTTTTTTCGCGGAATCGTTAAGTATTTTTCAATCAAAATGCCCTATTTTTCGGATATGGCAGGTTCAGAAAAATTCCTTGCGCGGCTTGACGAGAGCATGAACACAGCGGCGGACTTTTACAGCGAGTTCAAAGGTGTTGTGATAATTGAACTTTCGGAGGAATGGGCAAAGAAAGGCATCAACGATGCGTTCTCATGCCTGCCGGGCTATATCGGAATGCATAAATGCATTTCGTACATTGTCATTATTGAAGCGGAAAAGGAGTCGGCATCGATTGACGATATGAGGAGAGCTTTGAACGGAAGCACGATTTGGATCGATATACGCATGAAAACGGCGGAAATAGGGCAGTGCATAAATCTTTTCTTCAAAACGGCGAAGGAAGTCGGAATGACCGTTTCGGATGCCGCTTCAAAAGAGCTTAAAAAAACACTTGAAAATGCCGATGTTTCCGTTTTGCCGCTTGATCAGGTTGTTCTTCGAACGGTGCAGCAAATAAAGCTGAACAAACAAGTCAAGAACGCCAACCCTGTTATTGAAGCGGGCGATTTGGATATAATGCCTCAAAAAAGGACGTGTGAAAGGCGAGGCCGCATCGGATTTTCTGCAAAGGAATAAGGAGGAACACAATATGCTGAGTGATGGATTGAAGTATCAGGATTCAAGGATGGCGACTTGCGAAGAGATGAAGCAGGATCTTGCGCCGTTCGCATTGCATGATGCGGCTGCAAAGTCCAAGGGCGGGCCGGTGCTGCTGCGCGACGGCGACATGGTTTATACGGATCCGAGTGATTCGCATTCGCTGATAGTCGGGGATACGGGTTCAATGAAGACGCTGCGATTCGTGCTTCCTCTCATTTATTCCTGTGCGGCGGCGGATGAATCAATGGTTATTGTTGACCCGAAGGGCGAGCTTGCGCGGAAATCCGAAAGTTTTCTTTCCGCGAAGGGCTATAAAACAGTTATCATCAACATGAGGGATCCGCAGCGTTCACCCGACACATGGAACCCGATGGGGGTTATAGAGAGGGCGTACAAAAGCGGGGAAGAGGGGCAGCAAAAGGCCGTTTTGCAGCTTAATGATATGCTGAACGACATTTTCTTTCGAAGAGTCGATACAAAGGATCCCTATTGGAACGAGTCCGCAGGGCAGCTTGCTCTGGGCATATGCCTGCTGCTTCTTGCATTGGGCGAAAAGTTGAACATGAAGAATCTGCTGAAATGGCGATATGAAAAGCTTGCCGACGGAACGCTTGATAAATGCTTCCGAAATCTGCCGACGGACGGCGAGATCTACCAAAACCTTGCGGGTTATTTGGGTATGACGGCCGAGAACACAAAGTCCTGCATAAGGTCAACCTTTGATCAGCTTGTGCGCGTGTTCAAGTCCGCACCTGCACTGACTGAGATGCTGAATGATACGTCATTTGATATTGAACGGATTGGGGAGGCAAAAGCGGCGGTTTTTATCGTCATCCCTGATGAAAAAACAACCTTTCATTTTCTGGCGACGCTCTTTATCAGCCAGTGTTACACAACCTTGCTTGAAACAGCGGAAAGGCACGGCGGGTCGCTGCCGCGAAGGACGAATATCATACTTGAGGAGTTTTGCAACCTGCCCGCGCTCGGCGATATCGTTCCGATGATCACGGCGGCAAGGAGCCGCAATATCCGGCTGCACATGGTCATTCAGTCGTACGGACAGCTTGTTGAAAAGTACGGCGAAAATGTGAGCCGCGCCATTCTCGACAACTGCGGAAACATGGTCTATCTGCATACGCGTGAAATGGATTTTTTGGCGTATATCAGCAGACTTGCGGGGAACAACGAGTACGGAAGACCGCTGATTTCAACATCGCGTCTGCAAAGGCTGCAAAAAAACGAAACCATTATCTTCCACGGCAGATGCTGCCCGTATCTTGCAGAGGATGTTCCGCTGATTTTTGATTATCCGATAAAATTGGGGACGGAGCTGCGCTCTGCGCCGCAAAAACCGAAGAAAGAAAAAAAGCGCAGGCGAATCGGGGATGTATTGAAGCCGCCCGAACTGAGCGGAGACACCGATGCATGGGACTGGTCGTAAAAGCGGTGCAGCGGATATTGAAAATATATTAGCCGTTGCTGCCGGGAAAAAGCAATTTTTCCCGATAAATAAAGTGTAAGGGAAAAACGAATGCACATGCGTTTGATGCGCGGACGGCTGACGCCGAAGCGTGCAGCGCATGAACGTTTGAAATACTCCCGAACGGATAAGCAGGTTTTCTTCCCGCGGGCGATGAAAATATATCATTGAAAACCGTGGGGAAAAAACAAAAAAGCCCGATAAAGTAAATGAAGAGTGAGCAGAACTGAAAATTCACTAAAAACACAGAAACCGAAAGGAGAAAACTAAAATGGCAAGAACAGGACAAACTTATTCAACAGCAATTGCGGACAGCATCAACGCCTTCCTTAAGGAGGACGAATGGCGTTTCGACTTTGACAGCGAGCGCGGCAGGTTCATTTTCAACCTCGGCCTGAGCTGCAAGCTCAAATCGGTTCGGTACATTGTTGATGTGCGCGAGAAAGACTATCTTATCTACGTTTTTTCACCTCTGGGCCCGGATAAAGGCGATGCCGCAACGATGAAGCGCACGGCGGAGTTCCTGACAAGAGCGAACTACGGACTTGTTTTCGGCAACTTCGAAATGGACATGCACGACGGCGAAATTCGCTACAAAACCTTCGTTCCGTGCGGCGGAGAAGCCCCTTGCGCCGATGTTATTCGCCGCAGCATATATGTGCCGGCAATGATGCTTGACAGGTACGGCGACGGCTTGCTGAAGGTGCTGTATTCGGACATTGACCCCGAAAAAGCTTGCAGCATGTGTGAAAATGACATGAGAGACGGCGCGGACGACGACACCGAAGAATCGGGCAGCACGAACGACAGTACGGCAGACATCCTGTCGAGGCTTTCGGCACATTTTTCAAGCGATACAAGCGATACAGAGGATGAATAATCCGTTTCGAACAGAACCTTTATCAGCGTCGCCTTAAAATGATGCCTGCAACGATACCGAGCAGCGCAATGCCGGCGCAGATAAGCACAAGCGTCCCGAAACTTGTCGTTTTGGCGGAGCTTGCTCCTTCCGCAAATGCCGCTGCACAGCACAGCGCGGAAATGACGGCCGCAAAGCAGCCGATGAATGAAAAGAAATTGCGTTTATTCATGTTTGCTTCTCTCCTTGTACTCCCAACCCGCATGTTCAACTTCATTCATCGTCTGCGAGCGGCAATTAACAGATTCAGCTTTGCTGAAAGCAGAACCCGAGCTTAAACAGCTTCATATGCATTATAACACTTAACCGACACATAATCCACAGCAAGTTTAATAAACACTTCAAACAGCATACCGATTCCAAGTTCATATCAGCCGATGCCCCCTTGCCGAATGCGCAGGGGGTATTTTTATGTAATCGTCCGGCAGGAAAGAGGTGTTGACAGGAAATGCGCCCGCGTATTATATATTTATTTGATTTGTTGAACAGCGGTTGACTTTTTAATAAAATTTTTATATTATTGACCTGCACATGCAGCGCGCGGGTTCGATACGCGCTGATGAATGTGTGGGGGAATTTCATAAAACAGACTGCATCTTTTTGCGGTCGGTATGTGCCGACTGCAAATCAGGTGTTTTTTGTGTATCGAATTATGAAATATGAAAGGGACTTGCGGGACTCCGTAAGTCAACGGTTCTTAATGTCATGAACGAATTTGTCCTCACTTGCTGTTCAACTGCAGACCTTCCCAAGGAACGATTCGAACAGCTCAAAGTTTCCTATGTTTGCTTCAACTACACGATTGACGGAGTTACGTATCCGGATGATCTCGGGCAGAGCATCCCGTTCGATGAGTTTTACCGCCGCATGGCGGAAGGCGCAATGACGTCCACTTCGCAGGTGAACATGGATCAGTATTTGCAGTTTTTTGAACCCTTCCTTGCAGAAGGAAAGGATGTTCTGCATGTTACTCTGTCCTCCGGAATTTCGGGTTCGTTTAATTCCGCATGCGCGGCAGCACAGGTTTTGCGCGAAAAATATCCCGAAAGAAAGCTTTATATCGTCGATTCTCTCGGTGCATCATCGGGGTACGGACTTATAATCGATAAGATGGCGGAGCTTCGCGATTCCGGCATGAATATAGACGCGCTTCATGACTGGGTGGAGGAACACAAGCTTAACATGCATCATTGGTTCTTCTCAACCGACTTGACATATTATGTGCGCGGGGGAAGAATTTCGAAATCTGCCGGATTTATCGGCTCGATTCTGCATATTTGCCCGCTGCTGAACTGCGACGATTTGGGCAGGCTCACTCCGCGCGCCAAGATACGCACGAAAAAGCGCGCAATTAACGAAATCGTTCAAAAAATGGTCGAGAATGCGGAGAACGGACTTGATTATTCCGAAAAATGCTTCATTTGCAATTCAGCTTGCTATGACGATGCACGTGCGGTTGCGGATCTTGTTGAAGCGACTTTCCCGAAGCTTAACGGCAAGGTGCTGATAACTTCGATCGGAACAACCATCGGAAGCCATACGGGGCCCGGAACCGTTGCGCTTTTCTTCTGGGGAAAGAAGCGCGTTGACTGAATTTGATAACGGCTTTTAAAACAAAACGCATTGCCGCAAACAGGGGCAATGCGTTTAATCTTTTTTATCGAAAATTTTATGCAGCACAAAAATGCGTTATGCACAAGGGTTTCGACTTTTATGACAGGAGCAGCTCCTTCACGCGAACTGCGGCTGCCACGTTGAATTCACATCTTGTATCCACCTGGTAATCAACGCATGCGCTTCGGATTATTTCGGGCGCTGCGTCAACGTTTTCGGCAGCAAGCAAAGCCGTTACAATACGAACGAATTCGTTAAGCTGCAAAACGGGCAGGTCAACGACTACTTCAAAAAGACTCGGGAGCACGGGTGATTTTGAACAGGCCGCAAGCAAAACATTCATCGGCAGCAAAGGTTCTGTCACCGTTTCGCATGTATCCTCCCGCAGCTCATCGCAGAGGAGCATGAATTTGAGCGGCTGACAACGCAATTTTGCAAGCAAATCAATGCAATTCAGGTTGCCGTTGAGTGTGTAAACAAGGCGGAGCTGGGGCAATTCGTCCGTCAGCTCAAGCATCATGGTCGTTTTGCCCATTCCCTGCTGACCGCAAAGAAGCATCGGATGTGCGCTTTCGTCCCGCATAAATGCAATCGCATTGTTCAACAGTATACGGTATTCCGCGTCCATCAGCGGAACAAAATCACCCGCCCGCAGCTCGTGAAGCGGTTTCAGCGCACCGTCAAAGATGAAGTTTCGGTATTTGAGGAAGATTCCGCTTCCGTACGAAGAGTGAAAATTCCAAAGGTCGTTCACAAGCTCGGACCAATCATCAGACTCGAGAAAACGTCGATACATGCCTTCAAGAGCAACGTCCGCATAATAACTGTCGCGAATGCCGAACTCACCGTATTGCCACACGGGCGGCGGGAATTCGGTTTTTGCAGTCGGCTGTTTGGGTTTGAATTCACGGGGCATGGGTGCAACGGGGGCACCGCCCCACGCAGCGGAGGCAATCACGGAGGCGGCATCCTTTGAATTCTTTTTTTGCTTTTGTTCCGTGCAATTGCAAATTATGGAGTGCAAAACGTTTTCATCTGCCTCCGAAAGAGTTTTCAGCGCGGAAAGCTCAAGCTGCATTGCGTGAATGACGGCATCGTCCGCCTTTCCGGAAGCAGCGGCACATGAAAACACGTTGTCGGTCAGCAACACCGTATCAAGAATGTAATCGTGCCAGATATTGCCGCTTACTCTGCGTGCGCCGCAGCAAACAAGCTCCGAAGTCAAAGCGGAAAGTGCGTCCGCAGCGTTTTGCACGTTGCCGATATCGGCAAAGCGAAGAAGCTCGGAAAGTTTTCCGAGGGGACGAGTGAGCAGTTCGTTTCGGAAAATTGCAAGCCGGGCAATTGCAGCGGACAGCGTGCGAATGTTTTCCTCAGTTTGTGTGCAATCCATTTTTTGCTGCCTTTCTGTAAAAAATGAAGCGTTTGCGCCGCAGGCTTACCAAGCGATAAGGTGCAGAATATTTTGATCAAGCACGATGAAAGCTCCGAGAATCGCCGTGTAAATCGCAAAACCCCAGAGTGAATGCTTTGTGATGAGTTTTATCATGAAACGCACCGCAAAATAGCCCGAAACGGCGGCAGCGGCAACGCCGAGCACGACCGAAAGCCAGTTTATGTTTGCTGCGCCTGCGCTGATCGCACCGGGAATTTCAAGCACCGCACCGCCGAGAATTGCCGGAATTGAAAGCAGAAAACTGAATTCCGCAGCGTCTTCTTTTTTCATGCTGCAAAGCGTTGCGCCCGTGATGGTTGAACCCGATCTTGAAATGCCGGGCAGGATGGCAACGCCTTGAACAAAACCGATAAACACCGCATGATACCACTTCATTGAAGGAACGGTAAGTTTGCATTCGACTTTCTGACGTATAAAATCGCAGAGCACAAGCAGCGCCGCCGTGAAAAGGAAACAGAAGCCGAGCAGACTGCCTTCGTTCGCCGCATCAATGATGTCTTTAAATACGAGTGCCATAACCGCAGTTACAAGTGTCGCAACGATCATCCAGATCCAATACTTTGCCTGCTTTACCGGGTGGAGCAGCATTTCAATGATGCGTTTGCGGTAAACAACAAGCACCGCTGCCAAAGTGCCGAGATGCAGCATGACGGTGAAGAAAAGTCCGCCGTCCGATATACCGAAGATTTTTTGAAGCAGCAGGAGATGACCGCTGCTTGAAATCGGAAGAAATTCGCAAAGTCCCTGAACAAGGCCCAGGATAATTGCAATAAAAGCGTTCATTTTTTGTTCGCCCCCGAACAGCGGAGGCTCTCCCTTCAACTTTGTTTGCAGACCCGCGAAACCTGTCGAATTGCCGAATCGGAAAAAACGGCTTGATCAACACAGGCTGCATTGAAATTATATTTGTTTTTTTCGAAACGATTCGATTTACTGCGAAAAAAGGTTGAATCTTCATCCTTTTTCGCGAAAACAAGCTTAAACCGGCGTTTTCTTCGGAAGGCTGTCAATCTGACAGGAACTCCCGATTTTTATGTTTGACGGTTGAAAACCGTGAAATCAATAATAGCGGGGTCCGGAATTCCATGGGTTGTCAAACGCAAGAATAAGACCGGCATACACGAAAATCATAAGAAGGGTCAGAACTGCACCGATTACAATTCCCGCAATTGCAAGGCCGCGTCCTTTTTCCGAACGTTTATTGCATTGACAAAGTCCGACAATGGACAGGATAAGTCCCACGATGCCGGGCAGGCCGAAAAGAAAGTTAAAAATAATTGCAGCGCAGGAAAGCGAGAAGCCTGCAATGCTGAGTCCGTTATAATTTGCGGAAGGCGCGCACGGCGTGCAGTCCTGCTGCGGCGGGGTGTAGTTGAATTGATTATACCACGACTGCTGCGAATTCTGCTGCGAATTCTGCTGTGAGTCCTGCTGAAAATCCTGCTGCGAATCCTGCTGAAAATCCTGCTGAGCAGAACTTTGATCATTGCCTTGGGTGAAGCTGTTCAACTGAGCACCGCAGTTGGGGCAGAACGATGCGTTTGCATCAAGGATGCGGTTTCCGCAATTTGGGCAAAACATTTTTTGTTCCTCCGTGTTTGAATTGAATTCGAGTCACATGCAATGTGATTTAAATTCAATAATATTATACAGCACACACAGGGGATTTTCAAGGGGGCGGGGCATATGTGCAAATGAAAGGGGCTTTAAATGAATTCCGCTTCAGCAGAGCCTCTTGACAACCGTATATAGCGGCTTTAGAATATCCCTGTCGGGATAACCGCGTTTTCCGAAAGCGCAGCTTCCGAAATCGCAATTTTTCGGACGAAAGGAACATCGGCTTCCGTAGATAAAAACACAAGGAGAAACTTCAATGGACAGAATTTATTACATCGGAAATCGGAGAAGATTTTATGATATGATGGAAACAGGAAGTCTTTCCGCCATATTTGCGGGCGAAGAACTTTGGAAGACGGGCGATGAATACTATCCGTTTTTTGCAGACAGAAATTTTGTGTATCTCACCGGTTTAAAATGCAAGTCTGCCGTGCTGCTTGCCGCAAAAGCGGCGAACGGACAAGTTTCGGAACGGCTTTATCTGCTGCCGCCGGATGCACAGGCGGAGCGTTGGACGGGAGTTCGCGCGAAACCGCATGAAGCGGCGGAAAAATCAGGCATTGAGGATATTCGTTTTTTGAATCGGTTCGAAGATGATTTTTCGCGCCTCGCGGCAAGCGGGGAATATGCAAAGCTGTACCTTGACCTTTATCGGTTTGACGGAAACCAGCCGGATCGTCCGTCGCATAGACTGCTTCACGCCGTTCAGCGAGATTTTGCGTATCTGCAAATCAAAAATGCGGATGAGTTGACGGGCTTGCTGCGCTTGATTAAACAGCCCTGCGAAATTGAAGCACTGCGCCGTGCAGAGGAGAAAACCCGCGCAGGCATACTTGCAATGATGCGAAATTCTTATCCGGGAAAGTTTGAATATCAATACAAGGCGGATTTCGATCATGCACTCGGGCAGTTCGGGCCGGAGGGTGCGGGGTTTCCGTCGATTATTTCGGCGGGGAAAAATAATTTCTGCATTCATTATTACAGCTATACCGGACGGGCGCAGGACGGCGATTTGATTTTGAACGATGTCGGTGCGCAGCACGACAACATGATCACCGATGTTTCGCGTGCGTGGCCCTGCGGCGGGAAGTTTACGGACAGACAGAAATTGCTTTACGATTGCGTCTATGCAACATCGGAATATGCGTTTTCAAAGATCAAGCCGGGCATTCCGATGAAGGAAGTTGATGCGATGATACGCCGGTTTAACGCCGAACGGCTTGTTGAAGCGGGTGTGCTCGCCTCCGTTGACGAAATCGGAAAACTCATGTGGCATGCGGGCGCACATCATATCGGCTACGATGTTCATGATATGGTAAAAATGCCCGAGACGGTTCAGCCGAATATGGTATTCTGCGTTGATGTCGGCGTTTACCATGAAGAATGGGGTATCGGTTTCCGCCTTGAGGACAACTGCCTTGTTACAGAAAACGGCTGCGAAAACCTTTCCGCCGCAATTCCGCGCACGGTTGAAGAAATTGAAGCTGTTATGCGCGGGGAATAAGGCAAAGCATGAACGGGCATCGGACAGCAAAAAAGCAACCTGAACAAACATTGCGAAAAACTTAAAAACGAACTTATGGAACAGGTAATTCTGTGGATATTGGGCGTCGGAGCCGTCATCGGCGGAATTGACAGGTTGGCGGGCAACAGATTCGGACTCGGCGAGAAGTTCGAGGAGGGTTTCGGTCTGTTGGGGCAAACAGCCCTTTCAATGGCGGGGATTCTCTGCCTTGCGCCGCTGCTCTCCGACGGATTGAAAACGGCTTTTGCACCGGTATTTCGTGCAGTCGGGCTTGACCCTGCAATGCTCGGCGGTGTTATTGCAATCGATATGGGCGGGGACCAAACCGCCGCTGCGCTTGCGCAAAACGCAGCTGTCGGAAGATATGCGGGGATACTTTCGGCTGCAACGCTGGGCTGCACGGTGTGTTTTGTGATCCCGCTCGGGGCAGGAATGCTGAAAGAGGAGGACAAAACCGCCTTTTTTAAGGGGATCTCGATAGGTCTCGGGGTTATGCCGATTGCTCTCGCCGCAGGCGGTGTTGCAGGCGGAATGGAAATTTTTACGCTGCTTGTGCAAACACTGCCGATAATACTTTGCTCCGTTTTGCTGATGCTGGGATTGCAGCTGTTTCCGCGCGGAACGGTTAAAGCGTTTACCCTGTTTTCGAAACTGCTGCAAGCCGCCTCAACAGTGGGGCTGACTCTCGGCGCGTTTCAATACATCACCGGGTTCCGACTTATCGCGAAACTTACCCCGCTTGAGGAGGCGATGAAAACCGTTTCCGCAATCGGAATCGTGATGCTCGGGAGCCTTCCGACCGCCGAAATACTGCGCCGCGCATTGTCAAAACCGTTCAACCGTATCGGGAAAAAGCTCGGAATGCGGGATTGCAGCCTTGCTGCCCTGCTGATCGGGTGCGTAAGCGCTGTTCCTGCTCTTGCCGTGCTCAAGGATATGGATGACAGAGGGCAAACGATGAACGCTGCATTCCTTGTTTGCGCTGCCTCCGCGCTTGCGGCACATCTCGGGTTTACACTCAGCGTTGAACCGAACATGGCGGTTCCGCTTTTGCTGACAAAATTTTTGGGAGGATTTTGCGGTATCGCGGCGGCATTGCTGCTGACGGGAAAAGCAGAGCGGCGGAGAAAAGGTCAACGTTCCCGAATCGGCAATCTGTTGTCGAAGGCAAAACATACATTAAGTAGCGTTTGAATTTTTCGCTTGAAGAATGGCTTTTGCTTTTTCATACTTTTTGCGCCGCGCGGCAAGCTGCTCCGCATCGATTTCGGAACAGCCCGCATAACGTGTTTCGTCCGAATTATGCGCAATGTCCGCAAGTTTGACGCGGACTGCTGTCGGATTGCTGCGGATTGCCCGGATGTAATCGAAATAGTCAATGCCGTCTTTATGCGTCAGCAGTTTTAACACATCGATAACAGCCGACGGAAATTCGGATTCAAGTTCAGAGAGTGTTATGTCCGTGTCCTCTGCAACGTCGTGAAGAAGTGCTGCGCAGACCGAAATTTCATCGGGCATTTGTTCCGCAAGATGAATGGGGTGAAAAATATAAGGCACGCCGCATTTGTCAACCTGCCCGGCATGGGCAGCGTATGCAGTACGCATTGCCTTATTGGTGAGGAGGGTGTAAATCACGGTTCGAACGATCCTTTCGGATTTCAGTGTAACTCAGCATATTCAAGCTGAACATGAGTGCAAAAACACAAAAAACTCTCGAAACCTTCGAGAGTTTGGAGCGGGAAACGGGGCTCGAACCCGCCACCTCCGCCTTGGCAAGGCGGCGCTCTACCAAATGAGCTATTCCCGCATATTAAAATCAACCTTAAAGTGGTGCGGGCGAAGAGACTCGAACTCATACACCCTGCGGCACCGGAACCTAAATCCGGCGCGTCTGCCAATTCCGCCACGCCCGCTGATGCCCTCTGCAAATGCAATGTTTCATTTAAATTGATAAATGAAACAAAAACCGAATGCAAAGATTGGTGACCCGTCGGAGATTCGAACTCCGGACACCTTGATTAAAAGTCAAGTGCTCTACCGACTGAGCTAACGGGTCAAATCTGGCTGGGGTGGCAGGATTTGAACCTACGGTGCGGGAGTCAAAGTCCCGTGCCTTAACCTCTTGGCGACACCCCAATGATAATCCCAGGGGTTTTGATGAAAATGGGGTGAGTGGTGGGGCTCGAACCCACGACCTCCAGAGCCACAATCTGGCGCTCTAGCCAACTGAACTACACCCACCATATTAGCTTGTCAAACAACGCCGCCAAAAAGAAGATTGGCGCGCCTGCAGGGATTCGAACCCGGGACCTACGGCTTAGAAGGCCGTTGCTCTATCCTGCTGAGCTACAGGCGCATACCGTGTATCCTGCCCGCTGACGTTTAAATATTCTATCAACTTTTCTTCCGCTTGTCAACACTTCGGAGGCGTGTTTTTTGCCAAAAGCCAAAATATATTTAAAAATTGTCTCAAATTCACTCGTTCGGCGATTGTAATCCGCCGCCGAAACGATTACAATATATTTACACCGCGCTTAATTGACGGCTTTCGAGCGATAAAGGCGAGGACAATAAAAGTGAAAGGAATTGAACAGGATGAATGTTGCTGTTGAGGGAAAAAACATAGATATTACAGCAGGCGAAAGCATTCTTTGTGCACTTCGACGAGCGGGAACGGACTTTTCAAACCCGGCGGAAAAACCTGTTGCGGCTATGATAGGGGGAGAGGTCTTCAATCTGAATTACACACCCAAGCGCGAATGCAGCATACGGCTGCTGCGATATGGCGATGATGAGGGGCGCCGCGTTTATGAACGCACGCTGCAATTCGTTCTCATTGTTGCCGTTCGAAAACTCTTTCCGGGCGCAAGGCTTGTGACTCGTTACTCGGCGGGCGACGGACTTTACATTACTGTAGAGAAGGCGGGGACGGGTGCGCCGCTGAACGAGGCGGATACCGATTTGCTCCGCAGCGAAATGAAACGGATAACAGCGGCGGCATATCCGTTTGTTCGGCGAAGGCTTGATGTCCGCGATGCGATCGAGTTTTACACAAAGGACGGACAGCAGGATAAGGCAGAGCTGCTTCGCTGCCGGCGGTTCAGCTATTTTGATGCGTATTCCTGCCCGGATTACAGCGATTACATGGATTATTTTTACGGCGAGATGGCTCCGTCAACGGATTATGTTCATGTTTTTGAACTGCATACGCTTCCGGAGGCAATTGTTATGCTGCTTCCTTCAAAAGACGATCCCGCCGTTCCCGCCAAATATGAAAGCAGTCCGAAATTGCTTGCGGTTTTCGCCGAGAGCGACCGCTGGGGGCGGCTTATGCATGTTGCAAATGCGGTTGACCTTAACCGGCGTGTTGAAAACGGAACCATTCGCGAGTTGATTCGGGTTAATGAAGCTTTGCATGAAAAGACTTATGCGCGGGTTGCGGATGAGATTATTGCCCGCCGTGCAAAAGCCGTTATGCTTGCCGGACCGTCATCTTCGGGAAAAACGACTTCCGCAAACAGGATCGCAACCCAACTGCGCGCCGACGGACTGGATCCGGTTATGCTGTCGCTGGATGATTACTATATCGACCGCGACAGAATTCCGCGCGATACAAACGGTGAAATGGATCTTGAGCACATCAATACTTTGGATATTCCGCGATTCAACGGGGATCTCGCGCTTCTGCTTGACGGCTGCGAGGCGGAAATTCCGCTGTTTAATTTCAAAACAGGCAAGCGTGAGAAACAAGGCAAGGTGCTGAAGCTTCATCGCGATCAACCGCTCATAATAGAAGGCATCCACGCCCTCAATCCGCTCATGCTCGGCAGCTGCGATCCGAATTCCGTTTTTAGAATATATGTTTCTGCGCTTACAACGCTGAACCTTGACGATCATAACCGCATCCGCACGACGGATCTGCGCCTGCTTCGCCGCCTTGTCCGCGATTATGAAACGCGCAATGCAAGCATGGAACACACACTCGGAATGTGGGCAAGCGTTCGCCGCGGCGAAGCACGCTGGATTTTCCCTTATCAGGAAAACGCCGACAGGATATTGAACACAACTCTTCATTATGAAGTTGCCGTCCTGAAACGATTCGTTTACCCGCTGCTGGAGGCCGTTCCGCCGGACAGTGTGCATTACTGTGCCGCGAGGAGCATCGTTAAGTTCCTCAATTACTTTGCCGAAGCGGAAGTTGATGATGAAATACCCCCGACTTCAATACTGAGGGAGTTCATCGGCGGAAATACTTTCTATAAATAAGCGGGAAACAGTCGGCAAATTAAAGGGATTGGCATCGACGCCGAAAGCTGCCGCAGAAATGCCCGCATCGACCGAAAAGGAGCTATTTCTGCGGCCGCCG
>OCLB01000017.1_pt1 | contig 34464 bp, 49 predicted proteins | sample 1495901 | NCBI WGS metagenome assembly OCLB01 (sample SAMN03418273, study PRJEB22391) | human gut metagenome | biome: human-gut; feature: organic feature; material: feces | host: Homo sapiens | place: Tanzania | collected 2013-01
CCCTATATGTGGAGAATTAATAAAAAAAGGAAATGGACATCATATAAAAAAATGTATGGATAACTTTATTGATAATTTATCAGAAGATAAAAAGAATGAATATGTATCATTATATAATTCTGGTGTATCTATTTATGAATTATCTACTATATTAAATTTTTCATATAATGCTACTGTAAAATTTCTTAAAAAAATAGGAATTACAAAGTTTAGAACAATATCAGAACAAAAATTAACAGACCATACAAAAAATAAAGCAAAACAAACATATTTAAAACATTATGGTTGTGAACATAATTTTTGTAAAAATTCAGAATCTCGTAAAGAATGGGAATAGAGATTATTAGATACTGAAGGTATTACTAATGTTTTTTAGAGAGAATCAGTAAAACAGAAATCTAAAGAAACATTATTAAAAAATTATGGTAAAAATGCAAAACAATATGTTAATTCAAAAGAACATTATTTTGAAAAATGGTTAAATGAAGGTTATACGTTAGATGATTGTGAAAAAATGTATAAAGAAATATGTTATAAACGTGGTAATAGTATGAGATTATCATATTATATTGAAAAATATGGTAATAATATGGGATATGAAAAATATAAATCACTATTGTTACAAAGAGCATAGAGAAGTAAAACATCAAAAACAATATCATCATTAAATATACGTATATTTGATTTATTAGATTCATTGAATATAAAATATGAATATGAATTTCCATTAGAAACCGAAGTTCCCGGCAAGTTTTTATATTATGATATAAAAATAAAAAATTATATATTTGAATTGCAAGGTGATTATTGGCATGCATCTCCATTAAAATATAAAGCTAATGATATTGTACATTATCCAAATAACGTACAATATACAGCATAGTTTATATGGGATAAAGATAAGTATAAAAAAAATGTTGCAGAATTTAAAGGATATACTGTATTTTATATATGGGAACATGATATGAATAATAAAGATAAATGGGAATTTATAAAAAAATGTTTCAAACGATATGCAGAAATTGAAAATAATTGGAATTAAGAAAATTCCTAAGCGAGATAGATATGATTTAACGATTAATAGTACTCATAATTTTTTTGCGAATGGTATTTTAATACATAATACATCAAGTATTTTTTCTTACGTTTTATGTAAGCAAAAGTTAAATTGGAAGCAGAAAATTGCGAAGTATTTAACTGGACATGAATTTAATAAGTATGATTACTTATATGCATCTAGGACGGTTATTAAGAATCAATATATCATGAAAGATGCAGAAAAAACCGGTAATGTTTATCATGTAGGTTTTTATGGTTGTGATATATGGGGCGAAGCATTTAAAATTGTTAAGCCACATCTTATTAAGGGAATGACAGTTTATGCAGAAATTGTAGGATATACATCAACAAATAAGTATATCCAAAAAGATTATGATTATGGATGTGTTCCATTGAAGGATGGTGAAGATTATACATATGGAAAGCATTTTAAGATTTATGTATATCGTGTAACATTAACAAATGTTGATGGAGAAGTACATGAATTTTCACCAAGAGAAGTTCAAATATGGTGTATGAATAATGATCTTGTTGCTGTTCCTGAATATTATTATGGTAAGGCAAAAGATTTGTATCCTGATTTGGATATAACAACACATTGGCATGAAAATTTCTGGCGTCGTATGGCATCTGATAAAAATTTCTATATGGAAATGAATTCACCTGATTGTATACATAAGGTTCCACATGAAGGTGTAGTTATTAAGATAGATGATATGATTCCACGAGCATTCAAACTTAAGTGCTATCGTTTTGTTAATAAGGAGGAGAAAGAGCTAGATGCAGGTATAACAAATATTGAAGATGCACAATCTGAAAATATTGATAATGATGATTCAAATAGTTATATTGATAAACAATAATTAAATAATATGATGGTATTATATTGAGAAATATGGTACCATCATTTTTTTATTTCAAAAAATATGTGTATCTTTGTAATGTAATAATTCAATTATAAAATATAAAGAATATGAATACAACATTAAATGAAATGATTAAAAACGAATATAAGACTCGTTTTAATAAAGAATTAACAGATAATGATACTCTTACAACATTGTTGCAAGAAGCTACATATATTCAGCAGGAAACATCAGATCTCATTATTGATAAGGATGAATTTGCAAAGTTTTCTGTAATGTATGCATTTGATCGTGTATTTAATACTAATACATGTATGGATTTTCTTCCATTTGATAATACTATTCTTGATGATGATCTTCCTTTTTAATTGATTATTTAATAATTAATATATTAAAATAAAATGAGTAATATTAAATTTTTTCCTATGGACCATCCAGATTTTTGGAGTCGTCCACAATATTTGAAGACTGGTTATACATTTCGTAATGGTAGTGGAGAAGGCGATATGGTATTTACATTGTTGGAGGATTTCGATGAAGAAAAGTGTAATGATGTAAAAGTATTGTGTCATAATATCCGCACAGGTTTTACACATACAGAAACTTGGGATGATACAAAGTATTTGGAAGGTTCATTCCGTAATGGTGAATATTTTCATTATAATAAAAAGTGCGATTGGTTAACAGAATATTATAAAAATTAAAGATAGAATGGAAACAATTATAATTTATATGCTGATAGCTATTATTATATCAGCTATTTGTTCTTTGTGTGAAGCTTGTTTGTCCTCAACACCAATGTCGTTTGTATCAACACTTAAGGGAAAATCAGGTGCTGATATTTTGCGAAATTTTAAAGAGAATATGGATAAACCTTTATCTGCTATTCTTATTATTAATACTATTGCAAATACAGTAGGTGCATCTATTGTAGGTTCAGCTGCATCTTCTTATGCAGTAGAGCAAGGTATTGATGGTGCTACATTTATTGGTATTATATCTGCAATATTTACAGTTTTGATTCTTATGTTTGCAGAAATATTACCAAAAACTATTGGTGCAAATTATTGGAAATCACTTACATTGTATGTAACTCGTGTAATTAATGTAATGATTTATATTACATATCCATTAGTAAAATGCTTGAATTTTATTACACGTCTTATGAGTAACGAAAATGCTGTTTCAATTTCACGAGAAGAAATTATAGCGATGACGGATGAAGGTGCGAAAGAAGGTGTTATTGATAAGAAGGAAAATATGATTATTCAGCGTATATTGAAACTTAATCAATATAAAGCAGAAGATATTATGACACCTGCAAGTGTTGTATATTCAGTTGCCGATTATGCAAATCTTTCTAAGAATAGTAATTTGTATGAGAGTCTTACAGATGGTAGTACATTTTCTCGTATTCCTGTAATGAATAAAAACAATTATTGTGTTGGTTATATTCTTAAAGATGAGTTGGATTTGAATGATACAGACACTATAAAGATTTCTGACATTACACATTCTATTCATAACTATATTGATTCGACAGATGTTGCAGATATATTTAATGATATGGTAAAGAATCATGAACATATTTCTGCGATTACAGATGAATATGGAACATTTAGAGGTATTGTAACATTAGAAGATGTTATTGAAACTATTTTAAATATTGAAATTGTTGATGAAACAGATGATATTCAGGATATGCAGGAATATGCAAAGGAACAGTATCATGAAGTAATGAAGGATAACATTTAATATAAACAAATAGTTACTTAACGAATATAATATAAAAATAATTTTATATATGAGTAATATTTTAATTATTCCAGATATACATGGACGTACATTTTGGAAAGAATGTATTAAGTGTTGTGAATATGATGAAATTATATTCTTAGGTGACTATTTGGATCCATACAGTTTTGAAGGAATATCAAAGCAAGAAGCATTAGATAATTTTAAGGATATTTTAAATTTTAAATCTAATAATTATGATAAAGTAACATTATTGTTAGGTAATCATGATATGGAATATATTTCATATAATTTACCGCGAGATCGATTTGATAGTAAAAATTCCAAAGAAATAAGGAGACTATTTCTTGATAATATTGATATGTTTAAGCTTGTAACATATCGTTATATTAAAGATAAGTTTATAACATTTAGTCATTCTGTTATAGGACAATGTTGGATTAATGATATTAAAAATATAGATGATAAAATTAATAGTATGAATATTATTGATTTTATTACATACCTTAATGATTTAATTAAATCAGGGGATGAGAGAAAAATGGGAAACATTTTAAATCATGTGGGATATGCAAGAGGTGGTTATGATCCATATGGTTCTGTTATCTGGGCAGATGAATCAGAAGCAGTGGAATTTTGTTGGGAAGATAAAGAAAAAGTTAATAAACCAAAAAAAATTGATTATCAAATATTTGGACATTCACAACAATATAAATTACCGATTATAACTAAATATTATGCATGTTTAGATTGCAGAGTAGGTTTTTTACTTAATTCTGATGGTATAATTAAAAATATAACAAATGCAGAAGAAGAAATTAATGTTTCATTTAATTTAATTGATAATTAATAATGATTGATTATAGTGTTAATTATAGACGATATTGGTGACATAAACGTTATGCAATTGTTTTTGTTACTAAATTAAGCATGATTACATGTATAGGTACTAAATATACAGAAGATTATGAAGAAGGCTTTCAAACTAATAGTGTTGATGTATATAAAGAATATTTAAAAACGTTATTAGATAAAAATTTAAAATGTTGTGTTATTGATAGAAAATACAAAAAACTTTTATTTAATAATATTAATAATGAATCAGATAATTATAATACATATTCTGATTATTGTATATTGGAAAAATATATTGGCGATAATAAAACAATTATAGATTTTATGGAGTTTAATTATAGTACTAATATATATTCAACATTATTAAGTAGAAATAAAAATGATATGTATTTTCAAGCTAACATAAAATATAAGGAATATTTAAATAAAGTATGGAATAAACATTAAAAATATACAAAAATACATATTCATCTAAACTTTTTAGTGTTTTAATAATATATGAATATATAAACATATTAATTTTAAAGATATTATAAATGGAAAATTCAAATGTAGCAATGTTTAATGATAAGGGTCAGGTAGAAACCCTTACTCAAAGTCAGTATAACTATGATCAGCGAATTGCTGTTATGTCTGCTGATGAGAAAGCAAAGTATTTACAGAAGACGGAGAAGCTGGACCGTCATGATATGACTACAGTGACTTCATATGGTAAGGAATTGAGTTCTGTTATTTCCCGTAATGGCGATAATCTTCTTAATTCTGTTCGTGGAGATAATTCGTCTGTGGTTGTACAGCTTACAAATGAACTTCTTAGTCAGCTTAATCTTATTGATATTGATGAGATTAATACTAATACTCGATGGAAGAAATTCTGGAGAAACTTCCCTATTATTGGAAAGATGATGACTTCTGTTGAGTCTATTATGACTAAGTATGATACTATTAAAGATAGTGTTACAAAGATTGGTGAAAAGATTGATACTGCACGTACAGTAGCATTGCGTGATAATTCAACACTTAATCAGATTTTTGACGCTAACGTTTCATATATTGAGCAGATTCGTGAACTTATTCTTGCAGCAAAGGTTCGTGAACAGGCAGTTAAGGATGAGCTTGAAAACATGAAGGCTCATGCTAATGATTATGAGATGTATGAGATTAATGATACACAAAATTTCGTTAATCAAATTCAGAAGAAGATTGTTGATATGGAAACAACTGAATATGTTTTGACACAGAATCTTCTTCAGATCCGAGCAACACAGCAGAATAATGTTGCTATTGCAGATAAGTCTGATAATATTGTAAATAATGTTCTGCCATTGTGGAAGAATCAGATTTCTATCAGCATTATTATGAATAATCAGAAGAATTCTATTGAGGCACAGCAGAAGATTACTGATACAACAAATAAGATTTTGCGTGAGAATGCAAAGGCACTTCATATGAATTCTGTTAATGTTGCTAAGGCAAGTGAAGAGTCAGTTATTAAGCTTGATACTCTTAAGGACACTACACAGGAACTTATTCAGACAATTCAGGAAGTTAAGAATATTCATGATCGTGGAGCAGAAGAGCGTAAGGAATATGAATCTCATTTGCGTGAGTTTGCACGTCAACTTGAAATTTCATTAACAGATAACGATAATAAGTAAATAGAATAGTATGGGATGGTTTTTAATGGAAGCAGCACCAACGAAAACAGAGCTTACTACAAATAAAGAACAAGAGCAAGAAGCATATATTGAACCTGTTGCTGAAGTAACAAAGCAAGAGGCAAAAAATAATGCTAAAGCTCTTGTAAAAAAGAAGTTTATTGTTGGTAAGAAATATATGCTTAGACAGAAATCTGTTTGTGGTTCTAGAGAGATTATAAAGAAATATGTATGTAAGAAATTTATTTATACAGTAAAAGATGAACTTCTTAATATACTTATTCTTAAGCAGGTAGAAGGTCCAAAGGGTACAATTTTTACATTAAATCGTAATGATTGTAAACGTTATCATATTAAATATGAACCAGGACTTCAAGTGTTTTCTATGGAATTTAATTGGATTCCATGTAAGTAAAAAATAAATTGAAATAATATAGACTTTATTTAAATTATAGAGTAATATATTTACAATTAAGTTAATCAAATAACAAATAAAGAAAATAATTTATGTCAAAAAATAAATTTATTAAGCTTCATTCAAAAGAAGATAATAGTGTTATTATTGCAAGAATTTCAAAGATTAGTCTTGTAACTACAGATAATGATTATTCTGGTAAAATGACAACTGTATATTTTGATGATGAAAATATTGATTCAATTACAGTTAATGAAACACCAGAGAAGATTTATCAAAATATTGTAGAGTTAGATAATACAGATTTCCTGAAACTTCATTCAAGTGATGATAATGCTGTTATGATTGTAAACACAGAGATTATTTCTGTTATTTCGCAATCAGATGAGGATGGAAAGAATGTAACTACAATGTATTTCAATAATGAATCTATTGAATCTGCTTCATTTAATGAATCACCAGAACGTATTTATAAGATGATGGAGATTACCAATAATGATGTAGTTACATCAGATAATAATGAAACTAAGTAATTATAGTTAAAGATATACGTTTATAAAAAATAGTAGTATAACTGAATCTATAGGCTAAACCAATATGTTTTTATAAACATTCCCTTTATTAGATAAGTAGCAAAGATATTAATAATGAGAATATAGCTATGAATGTATATATTGTTTACAATTATAAATAGAATAATTTAAATATAATATAGTAAAAATTATAAATAAAGTAACATATATATTTCTAATAATTCTTTATGAATCTAATAAAAACATGAATTAGATACTATTTATTAGTTACTTCAGTTTATTATGAAGGTATTATTGAAACTTTAATTTAATAGTACGATGATATTATACCCTCGAAAGTTAATTTGAAGATTGTGAAATAATATATTGGAATTGAAAATGATAAGAATATTATTTATAAAGAATATTACATTGTAATATTTAATATCGATATTATAATTTGAAAATGATACGAAAATATATTATGGATCAGTTGGATGATTAATAAGTACAGAATGTCCCTGTATTGTGGGAGGTTATTTTAAAGTGGAGATTTTATTGGAATTTTAAATTTTGAATAATTATTAAAAACATACTATTAATTTTTAAAGGATATAACTCTAAAGGTTATATCCTTTTTTATTTTATATAAAAATAAATTAAACAATTAACATATATTTGAATATAATATTTAAACAAAAATTGATTTTTTAAATATGCAGAAAGGTAATATTGGAGTTACTAGTTAGGATATTTTTCCATTAATCAAGAAATTTATGTATAATGATCAGGATATTTTTATCCGTGAGATCGTAAGTAATGCAGTTGATGCATCAGAGAAGTTAATTAAAGTTATTAGTGCAAATGAGTATACAGCAAATCCAGATGATTTAAAAGTTACAGTTACTATTAATCATGAAGATAATACAATTACTGTTTCTGATATGGGTATTGGTATGACTGCTGATGAAATAGAAAAGTACATTAATCAGATTGCATTTTCAGGAGCAAATGACTTCTTAGAGAAATATAAAGATACACAAATTATTGGACATTTTGGACTTGGCTTTTATTCAAGTTTTATGGTAAGTTCAAAAGTAGAGATTGTATCAAAGTCATATAAAGAGAATTCAAAAGCATGTAGATGGACATGTGAAGGAACTACAGAGTTTACACTTAAAGATGATGATAAAGAATCTGTTGGTACAGATGTAATTATGCATATTTCTGATGAGTATAAGGAGTATGTAAATGAAAGTAAACTTACTGAACTTTTAAAGAAGTATGCTGAATATTTACCTATTCAGATTTATCTTAAAGATGTTCCTGCACCAACAACAGATTCATCTACAGGTGAAGTTACATATCCAGAATCACATGAAACAAAAATTACACGTGATGAACCATTGTGGTTGAAATCTGCATCAGAACTCAAAGATGAAGATTATATCAAGTTCTATAAAGAAACATTCCCTAATAGACCTGAACCACTTTTCTGGATTCATATTAATATTGATACACCGTTCACATTTAAGGGAATTCTTTATTTCCCAGCATTTGATCAGAAACATCCTATTTTTGAACGTAGACATCTTAATTTGTATTGTAACCGTGTATTTGTAACAGATGATGTAGATGGTGTATTACCTGATTATTTGAGTCTTCTTCATGGTGTAATTGATTCACCGGATATTCCATTGAATGTTTCTCGTTCAGTTCTTCAGAATGATTCTAACGTTAAGAAGATTAGTTCACATATTACTAATAAGGTTATGAGTTCACTTCGTACACTTATGAAGAAAGATAGAGAAACATATGAGAAAAAGTGGGAAACAATTAAAACATTCATTAATCTTGGTGTTGTAACAGAACCTAATATTTTTGATAAAGCAAAGGATATTATTCTTCTTGTTGACACAGATAATAAGATGTATACTTTTGATGAATATTTTGATAAAGTATCAGAAACGCAGAAAGATAGAGATGGTAAAGTTGTATATCTTTATACATATGATACGGCAACACAATACACTTATATTGATGCTTTAAAGAAATTTGGATATAATATTTTGTTATTTAATAGTCAGTATGGAGCATTTGAAGTACATACATTTGAAATGAAACTACAGGAAAAGAATGTAACATTTAAACGTATTGATGCAGATGTACCAGAAAATCTTATTAAGAAAGACGATGATACAGTTAAGAAAGAAAAACCAGTATCTGAGAATATAAAGAGCATGTTGGTTTCTTTATTTGATTGTATTGAATTAAATCTTCCTAAAATTACACATCAGTATATTGTTCAGCAAGATGGTAAAGATGCATTGCCTATTACTATTGTAGCTGATGAATTCTTCCGCCGTATGAAGGAAATGTCAATGCTTAATAATGCGGGTATGTATCTTGAAAATAATGCATCTATTAAGATTATTATTAATGCAGATTCTAAAGTTGTAAAGAAGATTATTAAGATTGCAGAAAAAGAAATTGGTCAGCAAATTAATGATATTAATGAAAAAGTTAAGGATATTAATACCAGATTAGAAGCAGCTGATACAGATGATGCAAAGAAACCTATTAAAGAAGAACTTGATAATGTTATTGCAGAGAAAAAGGAAATTATTAATAAACATGCGCATGCAGATAGTCATATTCATGAATTAATTGATATTGGTTTGCTACAGTATGGTTTATTAGCAGGTGAAGATTTAGCAGCATTTGTTAAGAGATCTATAAAGATGATTGAAAAGTAATTTAATATATAAAAGAGAGTAAGTTTGTAATAACTACTCTCTTTTTACTTTTTACAAAAGTAGACAAATAATAAATATTAATATATAAGAAATATATCAACAAATTAAAATTAAATTAACAATGTATCGGTATCATAATCCCTTAAAGAACTTTAATCCATTTGTGATAACAAGTGTATTCGTATTATTTTTAATTGTAATGTTTACATTTGCAATTCCTACATTGATAAATGCAGCTTCTACAATGATGAATTTTATTGCAATTATTTTTATCTTATTTACAATTTATATATGTATTATTGTAATGAGATATTATAATGATTATTATATACGACATTATCAGAAATACAAGGAAGAAAGAGAAAAGAAAATTAAAGATTAATTTATCATTTTTTAATTATTAAATTATATGAAGAAAATCGTATTGAATTTGATTGTCATGCTGATGACAAGTATGAGTTTTATATCTTGCGCGTATGAGAGAGTTGATGCAGGATGTGAAGGTATTTATGTAAATCTTTATGGTGATGATAAAGGTGTAGGTGAAGTAAGTCTATGTACAGGAGCTGTCTGGTATTGTCCATTGACTCATGATGTATTTGAATATCCTACATATATTCAGACTGTAGATTATCCATCATTTGAAGTTAATAGTAAAGACGGTACGAAGTTTACTGTTGATCCTGCAGTCCTTGTAAAAATAGAAGATGGTAAATCACCTCTTATTTTTAAGAAGTATAGAAAGCAACTTGATGAAATTGTAAAAAATACATTGTATGTATATATCAGAGATGCAGCTCGTATTGAATTTAATAAGTATACAGCAGATCAGATTGTATCAAATCGAGAAGCTGTTGATAAATCATTTGAGGAACGTGTAAGAAAAGGATTTGCAAGTGAACATTTTATTCTTCAGCAATTAACACCGGGTATTGGTTATCCTAAATCATATGAAGAAGCTATTAATGCTAAGAATAAAGCAATTCAAGATGAAATGCGTGTCAGCAATGAGATTCGTGTAGCTGAGGCAGAAGCAAAGAAAAAACTTGTTCTTGCAGAAGCAGAAGCGAAAGCAAACAAATTGAAAGAACAATCCCTTACACCATTGCTTATTCAAAAAATGGCAATAGAGAAGTGGTCAGGAAATCTACCAGATACATATGTAGGTAGTCATGGTATTCCTAATTTGATTTTAGGAAAGTAATTTTTATATTTTAATCTCTAATAATTTTTATGATTATTAGAGATTTTTTATTTTTATAAAGTAAACAAAAAGTTGTTTATCTAATAATATATATAGATTAAATAACTTTTAAATTATAATTAATTATGGATTTTACAATTAAAGGAAATAATAATGAAGTATCAGTTTCTAAGGATACTATTAAAAAGTTGATAGAACTTTTACAGCATGTAGATTGTACATGTGTATGGTCAGAGCATGATAATCAATATATTAAGGTTAATGATATTCCTAATAATATTGTTGATGAACTTATTGTAAAATTGAAATTATCAAAATAATGGAAGATAATAAAGATATTGAAATTGTTGAACAACCAGTAAAGAAGAAGAGAGGACGACCACGTAAAGTACATCCTTATGAAGAATTCCAACCATATATTAAAGAAACATTTGCTAATTATCTTAATGATAATTATGATATGATATATTTGTTTATGAATGCAAATAAACGAATTGATAAAAGATTTTGGTATGCTATATATGAACATGTAAGAACATTGAATAATAAATTGTATGAAGAATATTCATGTGGTTTTAAATTTAATGAATATACATATAGACCAGATGTACAATGGAGAAGTATTGATGAAGTTCGCGAAGCTCAACGAAAAAATGCAGTGAAGCATTTTTATGAAAACGAAAATTTAGATCCTATATATAAAGCATATATGATATTTACTCATATGAAACTTTATATTAGCGAATCTAGTAAAGAAATGAAAGTATGAAAATCATATCAAAATATAAGGATTTCTATGACTCATATGGATTTATTCTTGGTAAACCAGATGAGAGTATAACTTATGTCCGTACAACAGAAGTTATAGATGATGACAATAAACAATATAAATCAATCATCAAAAAACTTTATGATTATGGACATTTGTATTTTCATGTTTATGGATTTAAAGAAGATTATGTTGCATGGGTAGAAAGTGTTGTATGCGGTATATATCCTTATATATACGTATGTCCTTTTTATGTGATTATGCAGCAATTAAATAAAGGTAGAACTTTTATACCTATTGATTTAAAACCTATACCAATATCAGAAGAATTTGTACATGATAAAAGTAAAAGAGAACATATTTATAATAAGGTACAAACGAAATTTGATGAGTATTGTGATAAAAATAATATAAGAGGAAAATTACATATACAAAAAATTAAGGAAACCAATTATTCATGGTCTAATGCAAAATTTAAATTTGAAACGCAAAGTTGGAAGATAGAGGAACTGGATATATTCAGAGAATTAAATGTTCCAACATTTATGTATGTAAACAAAAATGATGATATTGCAAGATATACCCATGATTACGGATTAACACTTAATCCTATATTTGTTAAACAAAATTTTGATGTATTGGGTGCTAATAGAACCAGAATAATTAATGAACAAAATGTTTATATAGATATAGAAAATTTTTTGTGGGAAATGAAAAAGGAACCTGAATCAATTCCTGATAATAAAACAAAAATTATAAATGCAGGGTTTGATTTGAAAACATCATTTAGAAATATGTAATATTTTAATATGAGAATAGTAACAGTTAAAACAGATGGTAATATATATATATCACCATTTATGACAGATTTTACATCAGAAGAAGCAAATCTTATAGGTAAATTATGGGATATATCAACTAAACATGGATACATAGCAGATTCGCTAGGTGGTACACAATGTTTAGCATTAATGTATGATGAACTTCCATGTTATTTTAAAATTTTATTTAAAAATGTAGAAAGAACAGAAGTATCATATGAAGATTATGAACGAGGTTTTTGGTAATTAATTTATGAAACAAGAAAGAAAAACAGTAGTAGCAGGTCCACATATATTAAAGTTTAATATATCAGATATTAATAGAATATTTTTTACAAGTGATATACATGCAAATCATGCGAATATTATAAAATACTGTAATAGACCATTTACAGATGTTAATGAGATGAATCATGTATTATTTAAAAATTTAAATGATTCATTGTCAAGTATTGATAATGCTATACTTATAAATTGTGGTGATTTTATTTTTAGTAATGTAAGTACATATGATGAAATGGTTAATAATATTAAAGCTGAAAAAGTTTATAATATAATTGGTAATCATGATGTAAAAAACGTGTTACAGAGAAGAAATATAATACCTTATAATGAAGAAAGTAAAGTATATTGGAGTACAGAACTTATTGTACAAATATATGATGATTATAAAGATAAAATAATTCTACAGTTTACAGTATCACATTATCCACATTGTGATGGACAATTTTTAGGTAAATTTAATATTCATGGTCATTTACATACACCAAAAAATGTAGAAGAATATACTGGTACAGATGCGAATATTGCTAAAAAGTTAAAAGAAAAAGCAATGACATATGATGTCGGTGTAGATGGAAATGATTATAAACCAGTAAAGTTAACTGATATATTAACAGGAAATTTAATTCAATATCAACTTAGAGATATTGATTTTAATTATTGGAAAAATAAAATTAAAAATATTTAAAATATTTAAGTGCTAATAAAGTTTATTGCAAAACTTTATTAGCATTTTTTTGTATAATAATTAATTAATATTTTGATATTTCATAGTATCAAAGAATAAATAAAATACCTAAAATAAAATAGAAAGAAAACTAAATATGAAGGTAACAAAACGTGATGGTAGTTTTGAGAATTATAGTGTTTAGACAGTTAAACGTGCAGTTAGAGAAGCGTTTAAGTCAACAAAGACTAAATACTCAAAAGACACAATTTCGAATATTGTAAGTTCTATTACGCCATATGATGGCATTCCTGTAGAAGAAATACAGGATCAGATAGAAACAAGTTTGTATTCTCATGATCAACCTAAAGTTGCAAAAGAATTTATTCTTTATCGCAATAAGAAGAAGGAAATCAGAGAATGGGTTGCTAATAAAGAAGCATTTATTGAAAGATATAAAAATGCATCAAATACTGCAAATAGTACAATTGATGATAATTCTAACGTATCATCTAAGAACATCGGTGTATTAAATGCAGAAATTCATAAAGGTGATAATATTCTTGTAAGTAGAGGAATGATTACAAGAAAATTGAAAGATTTATTCCCTGATTTTAAAGCAAAACAATATCAAAAAGATTTAAAAAATCATATTATCTATAAGAATGATGAATCAAGTTTTGCTGGTGCTATAAGTCCTTATTGTGTTAGTGTATCTATGTATCCATTCCTTAATCATGGATTGGAAAAGATTGGAGGATTGTCATGTCATCCACAAAATCTTGATTCTTATTGTGGTATGTATGTAAATCTTGTATTTGCAGTTGCAGCACAATTTGCAGGAGCAGTTGCAACATCAGAATTCTTGGTATATTTTGATTATTTTGCACGAAAGGAATTTGGAGATGATTACTATTTGCATAGTAAAGAATTCTATAAGATTGGTCCAAAATATCGTAAGTTACTTAATGAATCTAATTACTGGTGTAAAGATGTAGATACACTTAGAAAACATGATTTTGGTACAGATGAATTAAATAAATTGAGAGATGAGCTTGTTTATAATTCAGAACGTCCATTATCAGATGAAGAACTTAAAGAATATGAAACAGAACTTTCTAAATATGATGTAGAAGGTTCAATAAAAGATTTTACAAATCCTATTAAGATTGGTGATGGTACAAGAACAATTGGTTCATGTATTCAACAATTCTTTCAATAGGTCGTGTATTCAATTAACCAACCTGCGGCCTCCAGAGGATTATAGTCAGCATAAACTAAAATAAATTAAAAATTACATAATCCTGTATGTAATTTTACATATCTGAAATTATGTCTAATTATAGATATTTTACAAAAGATAGAGATTGGTTATATGAAAATTATGTTATTAAAGGTTTAACACAAAAATAGTGTGCTAAAGAAGGAAATACAACATTAGCAAATATTAAAGAATATTTAAGAAAATGGAATATTGAAAAATCTAAATTAATAATTAAAAAAGAAGATTTAATAAATTATGTTAATAATGGTTTAACAATGAAAGAAATTTCAGAAATATATAAATGTCATAAAGGTACTATTAATAGATATTTTAAAAAATATAATATAAAAAATACTAATTATGAAGTTTATGAACAATATGATGATACAAATGATTAGGAAATAATAAAATTATATAATGATGGTAAATCTACAGTAGAAATAGGTAAAATATTTAACTGTTCAGCAACTACTATAAGAAGTCATTTAAAACATAATGGGATTAAAAGACGTACTTTTGCAGAATCTATGTGGAATTATCATAAAAAAGAAATACCAGAAGATTTTAATGATTATAAAAAATTATATAATTTATATATTGAATAGTCAATATCAAAAACAGAATTGGCACGGAGATATAATTGTACAATAGCTGTAATTAATAGAGTATTAAATAGTTTAAATATTACTAATATTCAATATACAACAGATACTACAAGATTAGGTAATAAAATAAGAACATATTTTAATCGATTAGTTCCAGAAGTTATAGAGAGAGATCATAATACTTGTTAGCTATGCGGTTGTCATGAAAATCTTCAAGTTCATCATATAGTTCCATTTAAAATATTATTTCATAATTTATTATCAGAACATCCAGAATTAAATCCTACTGATAATTTTGATGAATTATTTAATTTAGCGATAAAAAATAAAGAACTTAATAACATAGATAATCTTATAACATATTGTAAAAATTGTCACATGTATAAAATACATAATTTTGGTAATAATTAAATTATAAGAGAAATTACATGTGCTGACGTTAATAAACACCTTGAATTGCGGGAAGTCCCTTAAGCTTTATCTACAGCATATCATGGAAACATAGATAGTAGCAGATAGTATAACGGCTATCAGATTGTAAAAACGATAAAGATTGGGTAATCATACGCAGCTAATTATCCTACAAGGATAAAAGTTCAACGACTATCGAAAACTTTAAATGAGTTAGTAGAGTACATAACAAGTGTTATGGAAGTGTGGTGCAAATTTAATAATTATTAAATTTGGTGATATAGTCTAAACGGTTTAAACAAACCCTTTTAACGTGAAATTCGTTAATCGTCTATGGAAATCATAGAGCAGTTACAAAACAGTAACGTACATAAAGTAACGATTTATGTAGAAGTAAAAATGTTGTAAATTTCTCTTATTTTGATAAGCCTTTCTTTGAAGGTATGTTTGGCGAATTTGTATTCCCAGATGAAGAAGGTACAAGACCATGTTGGGAAAGTGTTTCGTGGTTACAGAAAGATTTTATGATTTGGTTTAATAAAGAGCGTCTTCGTACTATAATTACTTTCCCTGTTGAAAGTTTTGCATTGGTATATAAGGATGGAAAGTTTGTAGATGAAGATTCTGCAGATTTTGTTGCAGAAGAATATTCTCGCGGGCATTCATTCTTTACTTATATGTCAGATACTGTTGATTCATTGTCAAGCTGTTGTTTCGATGGTGATACTCCATTTATGTTTGTAGAACCGCTTAATATGGAAGAACATGGTGGTAATAATGCATATATGACAACAACAATTAGAGATGCATATGAACTATATAAAGATGATATAATTAATGTATATCATATGAATTTTAATGGTTCTACTGGTAAATGTACAGGTGAATGGGTAAATGCAAAATTTGTAAAAGCACAAGCTGTTCAGGAAGTAAGACTTTATTTTAAACCAGATGATTTTAATCCAGATGAATCAAGAAATGTGATGAGAGTTACACCGGATCATATATTCCCTGTTATTGATGATAATGGATTTATTACAGATAAAAACGCATATTTACTACAGACTGGTGATCAACTTATTTTTGAGTATGCACAATATATGGGGTTATTTAGAGATGAATTCCCAGATAGAGATCAAGATTTAGTGAAACGTGCTATTTCAAAAGTTGAAATTGTAAATCTTGATGAACCAAAGGATTATTATTGTGTAGAGTTATGTGATAAAAATATTGAGCCATACTTTTTGTTACCTAATGGAAATATTACACATAACTGTCGTCTTAAGAATAAGATTCAAACAAAGGAATTTAATTTTACAAACGGTAACTTAGGGATCAACTTGGGTCCTTTATGCGCTTAATTGCTAATCAAGCAATGTATTAATATAGCGATATTAATGCATCGGTGAAGCCTAAACATAAGTTGTGAAACTATATGCATGGTAATACCGAACCAAGTTAATAAATATGTTATAATTTTACATTTATAATATATGAATAATAAAATATTTACAATTTACAAAATATCATTTCCAAATGGAAAAGTATATATTGGTTAGACATATCATTATCATTAGAGAATTAAAGAACATTTAAATGAAATGAAACATAGTGATTATAAATTATATAGAGCTATGAGGAAATATAATATAAATGAAAATAATTTTTCTATAGTAGAAGAAAATATTTTAACATAGAACGATGCAGATAATAAAGAAATATATTATATCAATTTATATGATAGTTATAATAATGGATATAATTCTACATTAGGTGGACATGCTGCAACAATAACAAAAATAGGAGAAGAACATCCTAAAGCTATATTAAATGATAATGAATTATTAGAATTAAGAAAAATTAGATATTCTATGAAATATACATTTAGAGAAGTATATGATATGTATAAAAATAAAATGTCAAAAAGTGGTTTTTCAAAATATTGGCATTATTATACAAGACCTGAAATCGGAGAAGAATATAATACGGATGAAGTAAATAAATTTTATAAATCTGATAGGAGAACAAGAAGAGGTATATTACATGCAAATTCAAGAAATTTATCAGATGAAGAAGTTTTAAATATAAGAATACGATATTTTGTAAATGGTGAAAAAGAAGATGATATTTTTAGAAAATATAAACACTTATATTCAAAGAGTGGGTTTAATAAAATATTATTTGGTTATTCATATATGCATGTAAAAATGCCTATTAAAACAGATAAGTGTAAATAGAAATTACCATAGTTATCAAAAGAAGAAGTTATTTTATTAAGAGAACAATATAATAATGGTAAGTCTATTAATGAATTAAAAGTTGGAAAATATGAAAAATATTCAATGAATAATTTTAGAAATATGTTAATAGGTAGAACATATAAAAATTATTAATGTGTGTGGAGGTCATCCCCTAAGTGATGAGCAGGAGGAGTAGGGCTACTATTGATACGTAGCAGTATTTTAGGAAACGAAGTACTTTAAATGCCGAAATAGTGCAATGTTTATTAACATGATAAACATAAGATATGACCCGGACCATATAGAAATATATGGAGAAAACGTCAAACAGGTTCAAAATCTGTAATAACATTAAATCTTAGTCGTATAACTCAAGATTGGTTTAACAGTGTTAAGAAAACTGGTGTAACAAAAGAAAATGTAGAAGAACATTATGATGATTTGTGTCATTATTTCGGAGATATTCTTGATAGAGTATACAAATATCATACAGCATATAATGAACTTCTATGGGATATGTATGATGCTGGTTTGCTTCCAGTATATAAAGCAGGATTTATTAGTTTGAATAAACAGTATTTAACAATTGGATTAAATGGTCTTAATCAAATGGCAGAATTCTTAGGAATTACATGCAATATAAATCCTCATTATGAAAAACTTTGTCAAACAATATTTGGCTATATAAAGCAAAAGAATCAAGAAGCTGCAGGTATGTTTAACGGACATAAGTTAACGTTCAATACTGAGTGTGTGCCTGCGGAATCTCTTGCAATAAAAAATTATAATTGGGATAAAGAAGATGGATATTGGGTAAGTGATGATACAAATCTTTATGCATCTTATATCTTTAAACCAAATGATACAAGTTTGTCAATCTTCGATAAGATTACATTACATGGTCGTGATTATATCGGAGATTTCTTGGATGGTAGAACAAAAAGAACTGCCTGTTAAATCTTTTCCGTCTTATCAACGGGGTATAATATTAGAGAATATTATGCTAACGGTGAAGTCTAAACATAAGTTGTGAAACTAAATGCATGATAATACCGTGGGAAAATAATTAGAAATGTATAGTGCAAACGTAATAAATATATAAAATATAATTATTCTTATGTTTATATATAAAATTACAAATATTATTAATAATAAAGTTTATATAGGATTAACAACAACAACAATATAGAAACGGTGGTCAACACATAAAAGATATGCAATTGGCAAATATAAAAATCATCCTTTATATAATGCAATGAATTTATATGGAATTAATAATTTCACAATAGATAAAATATGTGAAACCGATAATATATTAGATTTAAGTAAATTAGAAAGATATTATATTTCATATTATAAATCACAAGATAGAAATTTTGGATATAATATAACAGCTGGTGGTGAGAATAATTAGTATGATTCAAATCCAAGAGCAAAATTAAATATAAATGATATTATTAATATTAGAGATTTTTATAATGATGCTATATATAATGCAAAAGAGATATATGATATATTTTATAAGAATAAAATATCATATTCAGCATTTGAAAAGATATATGAAGGATATACATGGAAAGGTATACATATGGATGTGTATACAAACATAAATAAAATATAGCATATTAAGAAATTTAAAGCACGTATAGGTGAACAAAATGGAAATAGTAAATATTCTAATGATTTGGCTTTTTAGATACGTAAATATTATGTAAATCATACATTAGATGAAACTTATAAAAAATTTGGTTCAATATCAAAATCAAAAAATTCATTTAGAAATATAATAGATAAAAGTTATAAACATATACCATATTATAAAAAATTAAATAAAAAATGGTATCTAAATGATATTGAAATTGACATTAATAATTATAAGCCTGTATCGACTATCTCCGGATCGGGAGAGTAAGAATACTATTGATACGTATTTTGAAATGGATTTTGTTAAGTTATTTTATATACTTAATTAAGATATAGTCAGTGCCTATAGAAATATAGGATATGCGGCAACGGGTTCTGCCGCTCATCTCAATTTATCAGAACATTTGTCTAAGAAGCAAATTAAGCATATTATGCAATTTGCAGCACAAGTAGGATGTCAGTATTGGACATTTAATGTGCCTAACTGTAAGTGTGAAGATTGTGGTTACATATCTAAAACACCATTTGATAAGTGTCCAAAATGTGGATCAGTTCATATAAGTTTATATGATCGTATCATTGGATATTTAACTAAAATTTCAAACTGGTCAGATGGACGTCAACAAGAACAAAAGACACGTGTTTATTTAAATAGTGAAAATATTTAAGTTTAAAAACCTATTTTATTTTAATTTTTTAATGATTCCAGTATACTACTACTGGAATCATTTTTTATTGATTTTTTCTAATAAAAATAGATGTTTTAATCAACTTTTTATATGTTTTTCTATATAATTTTTAAGAAAAAGATTAAATAGTATGAATTTATTTGATAACGAATTTGACGATATAATTGATTCAGAAACCACATCTTCATCTGTTTCTACAGAGATGAGAGTTAATGAATTTAAAAAATGGAAGCATGAAGTATTAAGTTTAAAAAAGAGAAAAGATGATATATATAACCGTAGAAATATAGTTCATAATATAGATGATATAATATTAGACGGAAATTCAGTTACTTTGATTTTTGATTCTAATGTTGAGAAAAATGTTATATTATGCCCTATTAATTATATTATATCATGTCCTCTACCGATCAATAATATTAATATAGAAAATAATACAGAAAATGATATACGATTAATTTTATATTCACCAAGAAAATATAATGATTCTAAATTAGAAGAGGATATTGTGAATAAAGATGATTTAGAATTGCTATCTCTTATTAACTTTAATAATATGAATATAACAGATATATTATTTAGAGGAACATTTTCTACATTTGATGATTATCATAAGTATATAGATATTGTAAAGAACAAATTTAATTATGCTACAATATGGATGAATTATGAAACACGTATAGAACATCCTAATACTATTATAAAACCATTAAAAAGAAATAACTGTCATATATCAGCATTATTGAGATATGATGAATTAATAGATACTATTATTTACAATGATACTGTTAATATATCATATTGTAATTTTATTAATAGTGGAATATTGCAAAATTAATCAGTTAAGAATGGAAAATAAAAGAAATAAGTTATTTTACGTTATTATTGTACTTATAGGTGCTTGCATATATTTTGCAAGTGAAAAAACATATTATGAAATGAAGGTACATCAATTGCAAGAAACAGTAGATAGACAAGCGGGTGCAATAGAAAGTTTAGAAAGGCAAAAGATTAATTATTAAAATATATGGATGACAAATATTTAATTATATATCATAAAGAAGATAATGATGGCTTATTTTCAATGGCTATCATTTATAATTATTTAACAGAAGAGAAACATATAAATAGAAATATGATTTCATTATTTGGTGCAGATTATAATATGATGGAGAATATAAATATTCATACAGATATTATAGATCAATATGATTATGTATATATTACTGATATTTCATTTGATACAGCAGAAACAATGAGGGAACTTAAGAAAATATATGGCAATAAGCTTACATGGTTTGATCATCATGCACCTATGATTAATAAATCAGAAGAGTTACATTTTGATGATATTCCCGGTACAAGAACAACAAAACATTCAGCATTGTATAATGCATTTACATATTTGTATAATTTTGTTGGTAGAATTCCTGATTTATTTAAAGTATTATCTGCATGGGATAGTTGGAGTTATGAAGCAGAAAATATTAATTTTGATTTTTGCAGATATGTAAATATTGGAGTAAATAACAAATATGATTTAAATATCAATAATATTATTAATTATGTATATGATATTATATATACATATGAACCTATTGAATTATCAGCTCAAATTAATGAACTTAAGGATTTAGGTAAGCTTGAATGCAGTATTATAGATAGAAATAATAAGAATCTTATTAAAACATATGGTGATTTTACATGGACAGTTGGGCCTGATAATAGAAGTGCTTGTGCATTGTTTATTCAGAAACCTACAAATTCACAAATATTTTCTTCATGTAAAGAGAGAGTTCAGAATGGTATTGTATTTAAGCGTCTAACTGATGGTATGTGGGCAATGTCATTATATAATCCTATTGATACGCATGAATTTCATTGTGGTAAATTCTTACAGGAATATTATCATGGTGGTGGACATGAAGGTGCTGCAGGCGCACAAATAACAGAAGATGAATTTATTAAAATATTAAAAGCTAAACATATTTAAATTAAATAGGAGAATAGTATACGAAAAAACTATTCTCCTATTTTTTATTTGTCATTATTACTATTTTATCTAATGTATTTTCATCTATATCATTATTATTAGAAAATTCTACTTGCTAATTTGTATTTTTAGTCATGTAATTTGTAAATGTTATTAATGTACCAGGTATTCTGTCTGAACCTAATATCGCTTTTACAGATTCCCAAAATTCTCGTTGTTTTATTGTATCTGTACCTATATGATAATGTTTAGTTGTTGCACCTGTATCATCTCGCGCCTATTCTATATAAGCAGATACACCGTAATCATAGAATAATTTTAATATAGTAGGACTTTTCATTATAATATTTGTCATAAGTTCTGTAAAATCCATACCGTTATTAATAATATCTATAGCTTCACCATATAAATGTCGTGAATTATTCTTTTTAAAATACATTACTTCACCAATAGCATTCATACATTTATAATAATCATATTTTTTTATAAATGCATTACCATCAACTTTATTACCATATTCATCTACTGCCCATCTTCTTCCAGATACTAATTTACATTTATTATCAGATTCAGATAAAATCGTTTTATAAATATCCTTCATAAACTATTTTAAACCAGTTAACGGTATAGTAGAACCTGCTACATAATCAGATTTCTTTACATATTGATCTATCATATCCATATTAAAATTAACAGCATCTACTGTTTCTTTGCCATGCGCATTATATATAGTACCTGCTTCTTCTTGTTCTTGCTATTGTTCATCAGTCGTTGAACTTATATTCTATTTTCTCTATGCAATCACGACCGCATCTTCTGAAGTTATTGCGCCCTTAATATGTTCTTCCCCATATTGCTTTAATGCATCATAATATGCCATTCTAGTAAGTTTACCATTTCCAATATCTACTAATACAATAGTATTTGCTGTTTTTTTATCTATTGTTTTACCTGATTTATCTTTAATTTTAGATGGTACAGGCCATTCTCTTCTAACTAATTTGACATTTGTTCTCCAATTTGTACCCTAACCCTAATCATTTTCAGTATCGAATACCCACTCAATACCATCTATAATATACCAACCAGATTCTGCTTCATACATACATTCTTCTATTTTTGTACGTGCTTGACCAGTTCTAATAGCTTGTTCTGCTCTATTTAAATCCATTAAAACAATAGGCATTTTTTCACCACGAACAATACTTAAGTTTGCACCGTTTAATTCAACAAGTAAATACTGTTTTTGTAACTATAATAAATTTCTCATATTATGCTCATATGCAACTTCATAAAATCTATGAGTATTTCCAGATGACATCATATTATTTCCAGTTCCTTCAAGATTTGCTGCATCTCCATCAGATTGTTGATTTGTAATTTTCTCTGGTTCATTTTTATTTGATGATTGAGTTTCTGAAGTTGCCATTGCAGAATCACCACTTGCATATGTCATATTTCTTCCCGGTCCTAATAATACGAAGAAATCGTTATCTGCTCGTGTTGGATCAAATTTTGTTCTATTTAAACATAATGAAAATTCAACACTATAATTAGGATTATTTGGATCTATTAAACCTGTGTTAACTGATGAATATTGCATTTTACAATTTAATCCAACAAAATCCTATATTTCCTATGCATTATTAAGTAATCTCCAATTATTAACATGATATACTGTTGCTGCTTCATTATCATCTGTAATATTAGTAAATATCTTCGTCTATATATGTGGTTTTACTTTCTATTCTTCATCTGTTTTAGTTGCAGCTTTACCATCAATAGCTCTATTATTAATAAATGTATTTGTCCAAAATGTCATATCTATTGATTCATCATAACCACTTTCACCTAATAATCTATTAATATTCATGAAAGATAAACCATATCTTGGGTCTATCCATGATTCAAAAAATGAATTAGAATCTTTCCATGCATGTGTTGTCAAATCATGTAAAAACATTTCCGGCGATTTACAATTACACCAAACCATTACATCATTTGTATCATCTGGATCACAAAAGAAGAAACTTAATCTTAAACGTTTTGCAAGATCCATCATAGCATCTCGTGATGAACCATTAAAATTATATCTAGATTCTTCATTTCTTAGATCTGGTACATATAATTCTCCTGTTATAATCTATGTCTAATATTTCTGATATTGTGTCTAATCCATCTAATCTGAAACAACATTTGTGATTCTGAAATCACATCTCATAGACTTAATCATTGCATGTCCACTCTGAAAAAATACACTGCATCTATCACCTTGCTTTACAAAATCCTTTTTTAATAAACCAGGGTCTGATGTAGTTACTATAAGTCTCATTGTCGGCAAAACACCTGTTAATGGCATTTGATAAATTTCATACTCATTATAATTCTTATAATAACCGGTTTCCATAGAAAAATGCTATATTTCTGTAGATTCAAAATAATGATCATTTATACGAATTATAGGATATACTGCACCTTTATTATACCATTGATTCTCTTTAATATTAGGGCTTGTTACATCTGGTACTGAAATACCAATTACATCAGGATTATTAATATTTGCTCCTAATGGTAATGAACTACGGGGATTATCTTTATCTTTATTTCCCATTGAATCCTCAAATACACCTTTATTTGAAGAATCTTTAGAACCTTTACCATTACCATCAGAATCATTTGCATCATCACCAGACTTTGATGTATCCTTATTTGTTTTTCCTGTAGAATCATTTGAACCATCAGAATTATTACCATTCTTATCAGAATTATCATCATTACTTCCATCAGAATTAGATGTATCTTTATTAGAGGTATCAACCATATCTAATATTTTATCTTCATCTGATTTTGAATAACAAACACCACCATATTTTCCTGAACCATAATCAATAGTATAATTAAAAAAATCTTTCTTTATTATCTAATTTGTTGTTACATCTTTATATACTTTTGTTTCTGTATATAATTTTGCATTCTTACCTTTAAATATGATATTATAAGTATTATTTATTGTGTCAGTATAATAATAATGTGTTATAGTTTTATCTGATGATACTTCTCCTTTTTTTAAATATTTAATACCATTTATCGTTAACATAATTATTTAGATTTCTTTGTATTTTTATTTGTATTAGATTTATCTGTACTATTAGTTTTTTTATCTGCTTTACCTGTAGATGTATCTTTTTTACCTGTAGATGTATCTGCAGATTTTTTTGCAACATCCTCTTTAGTAACACCTTGATTTGCATATTCTATTGCAGGATCATTTGAATTATATGGTATTTTTAATTCATCTAACACAATACAAGAATCATTTGTAGAATATATACGTGTATGACTACTTGCAAATTTATCTTTTGATGAAAACATTGTTTGTTTAGATGTTGCAGATGCTGTTTGAAATGCGTTATCTTTTGAATTTTCAAATATATTACCGCCTTGACCAGTAAATGTTTGATATTCATCATGTACAGGATATGCATTAGAATTTCCCATACCAGCTCCACCGGTATCACCAAAACCGCCACCGTCTAAACCACCACCAGAAACTTCAGTACCTAATCCTGATAAATCAGCTAAATTTACAGAACCCATTTTACTTAATACTGCATTTGCCCATGATGTTCTACATGTTAGTGCACCAATATATCCATCCTTAAATGTACGTCTGCTGCCATCTGCCATATATGATGTTTTACACCATGTATATGCTTTCATAGATTGCTATGAACGTAATCTTGTTCCTTTACCTGCAGAACCATTTTCATAACCGCGTAGCACAATATCTGTTGATTGTCCAACTGATGTAGTTTTCCTTAATAAATTAATAAATGATTCAGAACAACCTTTTGTTACTATAGCTATTTGCTAATCTAATGACCAATTTTCTATAGGTCTAGAATTATTGAATTGTCTCTATATTTGACGTTTCCATGCATTAGACCATTGTGCAAGTCCAGCACCATATCCAGCACCATTTGCTGATGAACCTTTAAATCTTCCAGATTTTTCAGCAGCATTATATGCTCCAGGATCACAGCCAGATTCTTCCATAAAACAGCCTGCAAATCCAGCAGCCTAAAAATCTTTAAGATGCCATGTATCCATTATTTTTTTTGTTATATAAACACCATTTAATAATTTTTTACCTGCCATAAATCATTAACCATTAGTTTTAACTGAACTATTTACTATATTTAGTGTTGTCGTATTTGATGAAACACTAGAATCCCAAGGATTTATTGGAATTGATAATTCATCTAATACGATAGAAGAATCATTTGTTGAATATATACGTGTTGTTTTTAAATTCATTACTGAAGAATCATTCATCTATTTATATGCTGTAGAATCTGTATATGTTAATCTTAATTTATTTTCACCAACTATTTCAAATACAGATTTCGATCCATTACCTGATGCAATAGTTTCATATTCATCATGTACAGGATATGTATTTGAAGTATAATTAAATTGTGAACCTATACGTCCATTAAATGTTCCTCCACTACCATATCCTGTATTCATTTGTTGTTGCATTGTATTTCCATTAACAGAAGAAAAATCTAATGGTGTATCAATGCTTACACCAGAATTTCTCCAAACAATAGAATAATTCTATTTAGAAAACCAACAAGGCATACCAACATGTCCATTAATACCATCATGTATATTACCCCATGCATATGACATAGGTGATTTCCCGTTCATGCCGCAAAAAACTTCTACGTGTCCATTTCTAGCAACAATATCATATGGCTATAATGACGTATAACTAATATATCGTAACGGTGTGAAACCCGCTTTTCTTAAATATGCAGCTGTTGCACCACCAGTTGATGCAAACCCACTGGAAGCCACAATATATGATGATGGAAATGCACCAAATAACTATAAACATGCAGATGTAAATCCTGAACAATCATCTCCTACACTATGACCTAATAATGGACACGAATATGAACGTCTAGCACCTGATGCATGTCCAGATTTACCGCCTTGATATGTATGAATATTTTGCTAATAAAATTTACCCATCTATTGAACAGCTTGATTCCATGTTGCCATATATTATTAATTCAGTTAAATAAATTTTAAATATTTATTAAATAAAAAGGAGTGTATCAAATAAACCGAATATTTGATACACTCCTAAAATTAGTTTAATATAAACCAATATATGTTTATATTTTTAATTACACAAAATTCTTATTTAAAGTTTGTCTTATAAATCACATAGGACAAACTGTAGAATCTGCTGCAGTAGAATCAGCAGCTACTGAATCAACAACTGTAGTATCTGTTGCTGTAGAATCAGCACCAGCACCATAACCAACAGTCTTGTTACCGCATGCTGCAAAACTCAATGTTACAACAGCAGCAAATACGAATAAAATCTTTTTCATATTCTTCTTTACTTAAAATTTATTTTTTAAACTTTATTATTTATCTCAATTATTTAAAAAGTTCTTATATTATAGTAAAAAAATATATTTTTGTCTATAATTTATTATCTATAATTTTGAAGATAAATAAATAAAATATAAACAAAATATACTTTGATAATAATATGGCAGTAACAAATGGACCTACATTACCTAAGAAATCTCCAGGTTTGTTAGGATTATCACATTTTAGAAATAGCCGTGTATCAACATCTCTTTGGGAACCAATATATTTGAATTTATTTACTGTTCAATTAACATGTCCTCAAGGTATGGTAGACACTACGGATGATGAGCGCTTAAATATTATTCTTGAAGGTGTATCGTCAGTTGGTTAGATTTCTACTTCATTTGGTGCAAATGCAACAGAACAGAAGTATAAATTTGCACAGCGTTCATTCGCAGGTGCAAAACCTGATAAAACAAACGTTGATTTGACATTACACTTTAATCTTAACCTTTCTTATGATAACGGTTCACCTGAGAACTATACATATAAGTTCCTTCGTGAATGGGTTGACCTTATTTATGATCCTCTTACAGGTCGTGAAGGTCTTAAGAAAGATTATGTTGCGCCTTCAATGACTATTACTATGCAAGACCGTGCAGGTAATCCTTATTGGCAATGGGTATTCTATTACATTTTCCCTACAACCGGTGTACCTGGTCCTACACTTAATTATGATAGTACAGACCTTATGTCATGTGATATGACATTCCGTGCTGACTGGTGGGATGAATGTATGCTTTAATATTCATATATTTTTATAGTAATATGATATTAAAAAGTTTATATAAAAATAAAGAGACTTAGAATAATTTTTAATTCTAAGTCTCTTTTACATTATAAAATATATTTAATCTTCTTTCTTTCTACGTCCACCTCTATTAACGCGTTTACGTCCGCGTACAGGTTTTTCTTCTTCAATAATAGGTTCGACTTCTTTTAATTCAGGTTCTTCAACTGGTGATTCTGCAATAATTTCATGTGAATCTGTATCCATAAGTTTTGCATTTGACCATGTATCATCATCTGAACCAAATGTTTCTATTAATTCATTTACATCATTATCAGAATCTTCATTCTATTCTTCAAAAATATCATTAGAATCTGTATTTAAATTTGAATCATCTACATCATTTAATATAGAATCTACATCATCTGATGTTTCTATTGGTTCAATTTCATCGGGAATACTATCTACTAATGGCATACTATAATAAGATGTTGTGTCTATTGATGAATCTTCTGATTTATCTGTATTATTTCCGATATTATCTGGAATTGGATTTGGTATATAATTTTCAGGTACTTTATGTATTAAATCTCCTTCTACAAATCCATCTCCATCTGTATCTATTGGAAATAAATGTGGATCATGACAATCACAATGATGATGTGGTGGACATGGTGGTATTGGTTGACAACAATGATCATGTTTACAGTGTTCACAATCACAATGATGTTTACAGTGTTCACAATCACAATGATGTTTACAGTGTTCACAATCACAATTACAATGATGACAATCACAGCAATCACAATGATGATCACAGCAATCACAATGATGATCACAGCAATCACAATGATCACATTTTACACATGAATCTGTAAATTCGCAATCAACACAATGATGACAATGATGACAATGATGACAATGACAGAAACAATAAGTTCCAACTGGTCTAATATTCATAATTTTATCACCTAAATTCCAATCATTCCAATTATCATATGATACTTTACTTGATGTTTGCATATATCTATTTTATTATTAATTAATTTTCATTTTATAGTGTTATTTCATCCTCAATTTCATCCTTTGAATCATCTTCAGGTTCTACAGGTCTAACATTAATAGTTCCATGAGGACCATGTGAACAACCATTTTCATCAATAACTTCTTCAAACATCATAGGCTTACGATTTTTTGAATGGAATTTATGCCAATCTGGTCTATCATCATCTTCAAATGGTGACATAAGTCTTGTTGTTGCAATACCATATGGTTTATGCTAATTAAAACAAGGCATATTCATATGACTATATCTATTAGGATGACATGGATCACATATATTACAACCATCTGCAGGACATGTGTACATTGACGGATTCTTATGTTTAATAATAAACTGTGTTTTATGAGGTCCACAAGGACGCATAATAGGTTCTGGACAAACAGGAGGTCTCCATGGTTTACTAACTTCTACAGAAGGCGTGTATTTGTTAACTTGCTATTCAAAATAACCAACCCATGCATCTGGGATATTACTTATATTTGTAGTTATCATTTGTTATATTAATTTATTTTTATTTTATTTGATTATCTAAGATAATTTCTAAACTTCTTTAACATCGCCTTCCAATTAACTTGAGGATTGTTTTTATTAGATGTTATCTTCAAAACATTTTTCTGAATTATCATTAGGAAATCAATTATATTATCTAATCTTTTAAATACAAGATTTGAACTGACGGTATAAGATATACCATTATCTAATAATTTTATACCATTATTAGGATATTCTTTATTAATACGAGAAATAAGTTTCTATACTTTTTCAATACCAACTTCATTATCCATTGGTCTCATTTTAATATTATTTTCAGGAAACAAATAATAAAAGTCTTCAAATGTTAAATGTAATGCAGAAAGTGGAATAGGTGCAAACATTCCCTTATTTGTATACTTATTATATGTTACTTTACCTAATATTGATTTTAAAAATTCTTGTCTTTGATCATATGCTTTACTTGCTTTCTTCTACTCTTTAGAATAATTTTTTAATAACATATCCATTTGTTCAGTATTATTAAAATAATCTTCAAGCAAAACTTTTATTGAATTTACCATCCTATCTTTTCGCTTTAATTTATTATATTTATCATTAAAGATAGTTTCATATAATTTTATAGCTACATCAAAACCATATGATTCATTAATATTTTTATTATATTTTAATGAATTATAATTTAATGTTAATTTATTTCGAGTTTTATTATCAATAACATAAACTAAATATGGGACTTGTGTGGTAGAACTAAATAAAATATTTGTAATTCTACCTGAATGATATTTCTAATCATCTATACATAAACCTTTTACATTATCACCAATATTAAATTTACATTTATTATATTTCTTTGTCTTCACATCATTTCCTCTCTATTGTAAATTAAAAGATAAAGGCATGATTTTATATAAGAATCCATTATTTCTCGTACTACCATTAATATTATAATTTCTCTAAGATGGTTGATTTATTGGATTCATAATTTATAGTATATTAAAATTTTACTGCATATGCACCATTTACTCCACAAAGACCTGCATCAGGATTAGGTAATTTCTAATCTTGACCATAATCAGCGGTAGAGCATTTATCTAATCTAAAAAGGTATACATACTTATGAATAACTGAAAGAAAACTACTTGTTAATGAACGAGCACCTTCATATTCAATATCATCTACATGTAAGGTAAACCAATTTTGTACACATTGTTTTAACTCATTAATAATTTCAAGAGGATTATCACTAATTGGTAATTCAATTTTGGTAATATCAGAACCTTGTAATACTCCAATTATTGACTACACTACTTCAAATATGTCTTCTTTATATTGTTGTAGTCTCCACATAAAATCTTGAATATGCATCTTATATTGATTATTAGGTGTTACACTTGCTAAATTATTAAATTTAGTATAAAATGCGATAATTTTTGTTAAATAAATAACATCATCACATTTCTATGGTTCACACTTTGAATCATCAATAGTAGATTTAATTCCTGCTACATATTCTGTTTCTTCTGGTGTAATATTCTGTGTAATATATCTAACTGTATCTTTGTCCATTAGTGGCATCATTGTAGGCATAATAATTCTATATTATATTTTTATATTTATTTAAAATAAAAAAGAGACTTGTATTTAATTTACAAGTCTCTTTTATTATTAAATTTTTTTCTTTAAAATAGAATCTCTATATTTAACTGCCTCATCTTTTGTATAAAAAAGATTATTGGTTAATGCTCTCCATGAATCAGCTGCTGGATCTTTTCCAATATAAGATGATGAAGTCTGACCAGATGAATTAATAAAATAATAGAATGTTACTGGCTTCAAACGATGATACCCAACTCTAGAAATCTCCTTATTTGCATATACCTCATGAAGGCTGCAAATACCTGTTATATAATTAATATCTGTGATTCTATACAATCTTGTCTCATATAATACAATATCATCTATCTTAAAAGAAATATCTACACATTTCTTTACAAACTTTGAATTTGAAATATCAAAATCAGAAATTTGTACACCATTTGGAAATGATGCAACTTTAGTTATTGCATTATAAGTAAAGATTGTATCCTTTTTCAGATTACCGAATGGAAGGTCTGCACTAAGGATATATTTCTTCTCTGTTGTCTTATTTTTCTTTGTATTCATAATTTTATATTTTTAATTGTTTATTAATTTACAATACAAAGATACACATTTTATTTGAAATAAAAAAAAATTAATTAGGTAATTTCATAGGTAATTGTATAGCAGATGGAATATTCCATGCATTTGCTTTAATACCATTTGAATAACCAAATTTTATAATTCTATTATTTGCAATCTGCTCTTGTAATGATGATGATATATATCCATCTTTTGTTATATAATATAAGAATGACCTATTATCAGATATAACTACATCTTTTTTATTTGATATTGCTTTATTTAATTCACCAGGTTCAGATTGATTTGGAAATTCTTGTGATTTAGAAATTGATGATTGTGGATGTCCTGGATCACATATTTTCTTATAACCTGTATTTATATTAATTTCCATAAAATCATACATATATGGTAAATAAGATGGTAACCACAATTTCCAAGCAGCATTTTCATTATTAAGCATAATAAAATCTTGTATCAATACAGATTTACCATCAGGTGATATGATCGATTTCAATGCTCTAACATTATTATCAATTATATCAGATTTACTATATGAATTAGGTAGTTCATTAAACCATTCTGGAACAATTTTTAATCTATCATATCTTGTACCTTCATATCTAAATGTATCTTTAACTACAAATTTTCCATTTTCATCTTTATCCGATAAATCATATGAAATAGTATAAGGTGATTTATAATTATTTTTTATACATTCATGATCCGGTACAAATTTATCTACAATATTTGACAAATTATGCCAGAAATCAAATGAGTATGAAGATAAACTAAATCTATGTAAATAATCATTTACTTTTTCTTTTGAAAAATAATCTTGCTGTATTTCTGCGATTATACTAGATGCAGATTTAAATACAAGACAATCACTATAATCTCGATTGGTATCATTATCATTATTAGCTATATAATTATGACAATTATATAACCATGCATCATCATCAACAGAAACAAATGCAAGTTTACTTACATATTTCTTATCAAACTCAGCAGATAATTTTACTTTACCAATATATACGACATTACTATTACCTTTACATCTATATAACGTACCTGGTACTAAATCTTTTTCTTTAAATGAATTCTTAGTAAACATCTTTTCAGACATTTCATTTGATTCAATATAATCTGTAGAATTTACAGGAAGTAATACAAGTTCAGTTCCATAATAACTATATACCAATTTACCTTTAATCTCTTTTTTATCAGTATTACACCAATTTAAGATATACAGTAAATTATCTATAGATATTTCGATTTCAAATCCACGAGGATCAAATATACGGGCAAATGTCATACGTTGTGACCATCTTTCACCACCTACTCGCTTATTTAATACAAAACCATCAATAGGTTCATTATCTATATATAGTGGTTCTATTTTCTGATCTCTCCAAGAATTCCAGGAAACTTCTTTACGTAATTTATTCATCGCATCATAATAAATTACGTAACCAATTTTTCCTGTATATGTATCAGTTCTTTTATTAAAACCAACTGCTAGTTTTTTAGGGATGAAAAAACTATCTTCTTTTTTACCATTCATAACTAATTAAATTTTATTCTGTTCTCGTAATCGCTCTAATTGCTTATATGGTGAATCAGTTGTATATGTTTCACCATATTTTTGTATTTTAAAGCATTTACAATCTAATGATGGTGTATATACATAATTTTTCTGTATGCTCTTTTCTATATTATATAAATCACAATTACTTTCATATAATTGTCGTCCACCAAATATAATGTCTGTTACAACAAATAATTTAGGAGATAAACCAAGGTTATTAGGATATTTGTCAAAATGTAAATACCATGGTTGTCCATATAATGTTAACCGTTTAAAATCATCATAAAATAAACCTATATTCTGATCGTAATCTGTATCAAATTGTGTTCTGCATATTAGCATTAAAAAATATCGGTTATACTTATCAACCATAACAAGACCACTAGCATAACGATAATCAGAACCACTATTGATACAATTAGTTAATACTTTACATTTAAATAACATTCCTGGTAGAACATCGATTTCGTTAATATTAGTTAATATTGAGTCCTTATAATTATTCA
>OCLB01000018.1_pt1 | contig 34362 bp, 25 predicted proteins | sample 1495901 | NCBI WGS metagenome assembly OCLB01 (sample SAMN03418273, study PRJEB22391) | human gut metagenome | biome: human-gut; feature: organic feature; material: feces | host: Homo sapiens | place: Tanzania | collected 2013-01
CTGCACGATAAACGCTCGCCGGGCAGCCTCTGGAAAGTCAGACCGTAAAACCCTTTCAGTGTCGGAATTCCGGGCTATGGAACCGCTTGAGGTCGCGCGGCTGTACGCCGAGGACACCGGAATAACGTTCACGGACGAACTGGCGGAACTGTTCCGTGAGGCGGAGAAGGAAATCAGGAATGATGTAAATGAATAATTTAGACTGACTTATGAAAATACGAAAACTTACGATTCACAACATCGCGTCCATAGAAGACGCTGTGATTGATTTTGACAGCAAGCCGCTGTCTGACTGTGATGTGTTCCTTATCACCGGCAAGACCGGGGCTGGGAAGAGCACGATTCTGGACGCGGTCTGTCTGGCGTTGTACGGGGACACGCCAAGGCTGGCCAATACGCAGATGGAGGGCAGCTCCGCTGATCAGGGGGATGATGTCAAGGTTGACAGTCCGTCCAGACTTCTTAGGCAAGGGGCAGGAAAAGGTTATGTAAGACTTGAGTTCAAAGGAACCAATGGGGTTGATTATGAGGCTGAATGGTCGGTAGCCCGAGCAAGGGAAAAAGTGAATGGCCGGATACAGAAAAAAGATTGGGTCCTCCGAAACTTGGATTCCGGGATGATTTACAAAAAGGATAAGGAGGTGAGTGCGGAGATCGCCTCTGCCGTCGGCCTGAGTTTCAGCCAGTTCTGCCGCACCACGATGCTGGCTCAGGGAGAGTTTACCAGATTCCTGAACAGCAAGGACAACGAGAAGGCCGAGATTCTGGAGAAGATCACCGGTGCGGACATCTACACGAAGATCGGAGCCAAGGTCTTTGAGATCACAAGGCGGAAGGAAAAGGCTTCGGCCGATGCCGAGGAAAGAATCCGGGATATCAGGATCCTTTCTGATGAGGAAAAAGACCAGAAACTCAAAGAGAAGGAGGACAAACTGGCCGAGGCGGAATCCGCCCGCGCGGCAAGGAACGAGTGCGGTAAGAAAGTGGACTGGCTGAAGCAGGAGGCAAGATTGAAGGTTACGATTGAATCTGATTCCAAAGCTGTCGCGGACAAGGAGGCGTTTGTAAGTACTGATGAATATGTCGCCGAGGAGAACCTTGCCGCCTCGTTCAGGACTACGGAGGCGGTGCGTGGAAATCTTGAAAACCAAAGGAGAGAAGAGGCGGCAGCAGCGGAAGCCAGGACAAGAATCTCCGGATTGTCGGAGAGATACCGGTCGGTAAAAGGTGGATTGGCTTTCCTGAGTGACGAGGAGAAGAGGCTTGCCGGGGAAAAAGCCTCCGTTGACGCGGAGTTGGAAAAGGACGCTCCTTCGCAGCCTGTTCTGGAGAAGGAGCAGACCATCGCGGGGAACATCGGTGTCATCGAGAGCGGGCGGGAATATATTCGTGAATCAGAAGCCAAACTTTCGGTTCTGCGGTCGGACTTGACGGAAAGGTCGCTGGCGTTGGAGAAGGCGAAGGAAGCGGAGAATGCCGCAGGAAACGGGCGGAGACTTGTCGAGGAGGCGCAGAAGAAGGCCGAGGATGCTTTGGCCGAGTCGAACGCCGTGATGGTCCGTAAGGAGATCGGAGACCTGAAGGAAAAATCGGTGGACATCAAACTGGCGCAGGATCGGTTGTCGCTTTTGGAGCAACAGATCGTAAAGCGTAATGAGGAAGCGCAGGACATCGCTGAGAAAGAGAAGGCGCTTGATGCCAAGATCGCGGAACGGGACTCTTTGGCCAATGTCGTGGAGTCAGAACGCATTAAGTCGGAGCTCGCTGATGAGGTCTATAGGATGCAGAGCAGTACGGTTGAAGACACCGTCAAGGCAATCCGCAACAACCTTCAGGTAGGTGACCTCTGTCCTGTCTGTATGCGGGAGATCGAATCGGCGCTGCCGACAGACCTGGATCTTCAGAGACGTCTGGCTCCGCTTGAGAGAGCCCGCGAGGAAGCCCGGATCATATACCGTAATGACAAGGATCGTTACGATCGTCTTGTGGCTGAAATTGTTGCGGAGTCAGAGCAGTTGCGCAGACAGAAATCCGCCTTTGAGAATGACCGTAGTGTGGACCAGATGACGGAATCCGTGAGAATGGCTGCCCAGAAGTGTGGTTTGACGGCCGTTGATGATGGCACACGGGCGGCGCTTGAGGCGAGGTACCAAGAAATAGGCCTGCGTTTGTCAGAACTTGCTGAAAAAGAGAAGGTCTGCGCCGGCCTTGAAAAGGATGCCGATGATGCTCGCAGAGCAAGTCTCGCCGCCAGGGATGCCGTGGATAAGGCTGTTGCAGCCCGTGTCAAGGCGGAAAGCGAAGTCCAGTCCAAGAAATCTGAAATCGAGAGGGTAGAGGCCCTTGTCTCGGACAGAATCAAAGCCGTTTCATCGGCAGAGCAGGCGGTCGGAGGCATTCTCGCCGGCTCGCCTTGGGAAGAAAAATGGAGCGCGGACACCGGAATATTCAAAAAAGAGCTTTCTGAGGCGGTTCGTTCACATCGGAAGCGTGTTGAGCGCGCGGAAAGCCTGATCAAGTCGGTCGATGAGTTGAGGGCAAGGATGGGCGTGGTGCAAGGAATGGTGGCGGCCATAGAGGAGATGATGCCGTCGTGGAAAGAACTACCGGCGGTGGAGGCAGCGAATATTCCTGGTTTGTCAGGAGAGGCGGATTCGGTCAGGAGCAACTTGATTCTTGAGAGGCACAAACTTGCGCGGGCCGAGGAAAACGCGAAGGCGGAATCCTCCAAGGTCGAGGCGTTCCTTTCGGAGCATTCTGAATATGACAGGGCTGCGCTGAAGGCTCTTTCTGAATACTCTGTCGCGGTGATTTCCGAGATTGAGCGTAGGCACAGAGAGGCGTCTGAAAAGTTGGCCGCGGCGAAGGTCGCTTTGGAAACGGATCGGAGGAACGAGTCTGAGCATCAGTTGAATAAGCCTTTGCTTGCGGACGATGACACGGTGGAAAGTCTGGAAACATTGTACAAGAGTAACGATGAGGCTATGTCAAGAGCCACGACTGAGGCGGCTCTTTTGGCTGAGGCTCTGAGGCAGGATGAGGAGAACCGTGAGAAAGCCGGCAAGTTGAGGGAGGCGGCCGACAGGCTCCGGGAGGAATATGTGAAATGGAACACTCTGAATAACTTGATCGGTGACAGCGCAGGCAAGAATTTCCGCAAGATAGCCCAGAGTTATGTGCTTGACAGCCTTGTGAAGGCGGCGAACATCTACATGAAAGACCTGACTGACAGGTATGTCCTCAAGGTCGTGCCGGGAACGTTCGTCATCGAGGTCGAGGATGCCTATCAAGGCTACGTTTCCCGTCCGGCCAGCACGATTTCCGGCGGAGAGAGTTTCCTTGTGTCCCTTTCTCTGGCCTTGGCGCTGTCTGACATCGGAGATGGCCTTTCTGTCGGTACCCTGTTCATCGACGAGGGCTTCGGCACCCTTTCCGGCGAACCTCTCCAGAATGCCGTGAACACGTTGAAGACCCTCCGTATGAAGTCCGGCAGACAGGTGGGCATAATCAGCCACATCGAGGAGCTTCAGGAGAAGATTCCGGTCCGCATAGAAGTCAACCAGAACGAGCGCACGGCCACGAGCACCGTGACAGTGGTCTCATGACAATTTTAGATAGTTATTTATAGGAATATGCCACTGAACAAAAATGCCATGGCAAGGTATCACCGCCTGGACGCTTGCCTGAAAGACAGAAACAGACGGTATTACATTGAAGACCTGATCAGAGAATGCAGCGATGCGATCCGGACTTCGGGCGATACTGAAGCGAAAGTCAGCAGAAGCCAGGTCTTCGCAGACATAAAGCACCTGATGGATGAATATCCCGGTGCGATCGCCAGAAAGAGAGGGGAGCGGGGACGTGTATATTATCGGTATACGGACCCTGGTTTCTCGATAAACAATCGGCCTCTGTCTATAGATGAGGCCAAGATGATCCGTGACACGATCAAGATGCTCGGCCGTTTCAAAGGTCTGCCGCATTTCGATGTGTTGGAAGATGCTGCCAAGCGCTTTGAAGAGTTTGGCTTGACATCAGGGAGTTTGGATTGTGTGGGATTTGAAAGCAACGAGGAACTCGTAGGGTTGGACAATTTTTGGGGCCTCTTCAAGGCTATAGAGGGCAGACAAGTGCTGAATATAAGATATTCACCTGCTTTTGATAAGGAGGAGGATAGAATATTCCATCCGTATTATCTGAAACAATACAACTGCCGTTGGTACCTGCTCGGCTTCGATGTGAAGGTGCAGGCCATCAGGAACTTCGCATTGGACAGGATAAGAGGATTTTCTGTCGCGGATGGCATTGAATATATTCCTTATAATGGTAGCTTTGAGGAATATTTCAAAGATGTGGTGGGCGTGACCATCATGGAGAATGAGCCGGTTCAGGACATCGAGTTTCTGGTCTATGATGTGAAGACCTTCAATTATCTGACAACGAATTCATTTCACCCAAGCTTGACGATCCTGAAAGGATTCTCTGAGGATGGACCGGCCAGAATGAAAGTCTCAGTCCGTCCGAACTGGGAGCTTGACGCCGTCCTGCTAAAGTACGCCGACAACATCCGCGTCGTCTCTCCTGAACCATTCCGCCAACATTTCCTCGCCCGCATCAGAAAGAGCCTTGAACGGAATGAGTGAGGAATATTCTTGATTGTCAAAAAGTAAGCATCTTGCATCTGTAGGTGTAAGATGTTTTGTAGGCTGTCTCTATTCCATAGGCCTGCGAAGCGATTTGCATTGTCACGTGCTCATTGGCATTGCAATAATCCTTGTTTATGATGTGGTAACCGGTCGGACGTGGTTTCAGGATAAATGTTCCCTGCTCATTCTCATTGCTGTACCGTAGTCTGCCATCATCACCTGCCACTACAGAAAACTTCGACTGGACTCCGGAAATTGAGATACGTCCGGCGTTCTTGATTGCTATGTCTCCTTCTCCGGACTCGTCCTCAGGACTAACGCCCGCGAATATATGTGAGATCTTCCTTCCATCGAAAAGGGATCTTATCGCCGACGGCGAATAGGTGTCATATCCCTCTTCGAGCGTTGACGGGCAGAGGTTTAATCTGTTCATGCTTCGATGGTTTTGACTGTGATGGCTCCTATTGTGTCAAATGCGCAGGTCGCCAGCATTATCCCGAAGTCATCCTCCGGGTCTATTCTGAGAAGCTGTGACTGAATTTGCCTGTTCTCTCCTTCGGAAAGCATATTCGCAAAAGCCGGAAAGAGATATTTTGAGTGATATGGCTCATTCCTGAGCGGTAAGGTAAGGCTCACCGGCTCGGCATTTTCTCCAAGTAGATACGCTCTGTCGTAAGTGAATGAATATTCTTTATTGTCATCCTCCTGAAGTGTCCCGCATTTGATTCCGTGCAGGAATATCTCGCAAAGTCTCATAATCTCAGCCCTTTAATTTCGTTGCCATTTCAAGTCCCAACACCTCGCAGATTGACAGGTAAGTGGAGATCTTAGGGTCTCCTTGCCCTCTTTCCACCGCCACGACAGTGTTTGTGCTGATCCCGGCGAGATCCGCAAGCTCTGTTTGTGTTATCTCAAGAGCCTTCCGTCGTTCTTTTATCTGAACGCCAATCCTCTTCATTTTTTTTCGCAATGTGTTGGTATTATTGGCCAATATTAATGATTATTTGTTGGAAATGCAAATAAAATCGTAACGCGCTGTGATTTAATTTATCATAACTTGAACGTCTACTTTTTTTGAACTCCAAAAGTTGCTGGATCTGATCCGAAATCAATCTCAAAAGAAAAATTCTGGTTGCGTTTTGCAGTAGGATAGTGTATTTAAGATGTAAACATTTGAGAGAACCATGAATCTGATGACTATGAGACTATTGATGGAAGAACCGCCTAAAACTCCGCACTATGTGAAGCCCTCAGCGACTTATCCCGGTATGGAAACTATCGACGAAGCAAATGAGATTAAGGCGCTTGAGCGAAATGTCCCTTTCCTTGTCGAGAATAAAGAACGTGTCTGTTTGATGTCAGGATTGTCTGCCGTTCGAGTGCCTTCGCCCGCTTATGGCATAAAGGGACGGATAACGCTTGGCGCATTAGCGCGGCTGTGGCGGAATCCGCAAAGCGGTTTTGTCTGCAAGTGTCCCTGCGGTTCTGACGCCTACGTGTACTCCTGCTATGCCGACCCACTCGCCGGCATAGTCCGCGATTCCGTTTATTGCCCCGCTTGCGGCAAGTTTTCGGTCGTTACTCAGTGCGGGTGGTGAATCCTCGCTGCGTTGTGAATTTTGGCAATTGGTTGAGTGTTGCAAAGTATTAGCGTTACAGTCTCGTCTTGCCATCCGTCCGTGGGGGTTATGTCAAACGTGAGCAATGGAGCGTCGGTTCACTGGCGGCATTACAAGCATTATTGTTGAACCTGTCATATTCGCTATAGGCCTTGTCCCTTGCCTCTTCTTGGGAAACGGTATCGGCAGACACAATAGCTTTGTAATCGTTTATTGACAGGAAATGCTCCAGGCGCTGTCTCCTTCAGACTGAACTATCCCAATTTTTCGGATAGTTGCCTCCTCTGACAATTCTCCGCTGTCGAATATCTGTTTCAAATGGTAATTGACGGTGCGCACATCCACTCCGAAAAGATCAGCCATCCTCTTCTGGGACATCCAGAATGTATCCCCATTGAAGATAACCTCAATACGTGTCTCTCCCTGTGCTGTCTTATAGAATAAGATATTGGAATCGACTGAATTACGAACATGCTCTCCGTTTGAGACAGTATTGAAGAAGAATTGTCTTGCCTGCTGCACCATAGTTTTTTCCCGAAGAGCGTTATAGTGCTGATCCGACTTTTAGTTTCCAAACTGTCTTGATGTATCAAATCCATATCTGTATCAATTTAGAACCTAAAAAGAAAGGTGACACGTATCGAAAACGTATCACCTTATCTTTTATATACCAAAGAGTTATACTCCAACTCCTTCTTACTATATACCGTCCTCCGCAGAGATTCTTACACACTCTCCGAAAAAAGCTGCTATTCCTCAATCCTGTCCGATAACACTTGTCAAATATCGAAGGAAACATGGATTTTCCAATACCCTATGAAAGATTTTATGATTGTCAAGAATGTTTTTGCAAAATATCTAACTTTTATCTACTTTTGGGTATGCCCGAGTAGATAAAGGAGAGACACCCTTAACTATCGAAGAAAACCAACAAGTTATTATCAACTAAGTAACATTCAAAAAATAACCTGCATCATCTTAAGGAATCTTTTCGGTCTAGATCTCTTTTCTCATCAGTCATGTGCCACCGGCACACTCCTTCTTCAAAAAAAGATCTATCCTCGAAAATCTTCTCTTAATCTGAAGCAACTTATTTTTTTCATGTTCCTAAATGTGATTACCATGGGAATGTTTTTAAATCGATTTCACATGCTCAAACAGCTACGTGATTATATCAACGACAAGAGCACCTTCAATCAGGATCTCAATAATCTCGTTCTAAGCGGAATTGTTGTTCACGACCCTAATGATGAAGACCTCATAAAGCACGTAAGCAATAACTTTGTCAAATGGGCAGAAATGACAGGAAAACATTTCCTATTTATTACATTTATCCACCCTTCCGAAGATTGGAAGGAAAGCAGACACTGTCACAAGAATTGGGAAATAGACATGGACAATCTCATGACCGATCGTTCATTTTCGGAGGAAGACGAGAATAGCACTATACCTCTATTGCGCAATTTTATGGGTTTGCCAGAAAACGGATCGTTTTTAATGCTAACGGACAATTTATGTTCAAAAACATTTTTCCAAATTCCAATTAGTGCAGAAACAATCGAAAAGCAGTTTATTCAAATCACTAAGTATTGTGATGAGGAAGCCGCTGGAGCCGAACATACGCCCGCGGATTTCAAACAACTTTTAAACACACTTAAATATAACGAGATATCTATAGACAAATGGATTATAGATGTCATAATCGACTTTGAGTCTTTAATATCGCCCTTAATCGAACATAGTTTTCTGAGTGAGAATGCAAATACTGAGCAACTAAATCATGCTAGTGACGTAATTGAAAATGTTCGAGATGTACTACATAATTATAAAGGCAATGATTTTGAAGATAAGGTTTTCAATCTATATGAATGTATCGCATATTTCAATCGATTAAAGTCTAAAAGCGAAAACGACTTCAGATATGGTCGTCGGCACCACATGGCAGAGGATTTCGAAGATGATTATTACGGATGGGATTCGAGAGAATACGAATGGAATTTGGGGAGACACGGATGGAATTTGAAGCTCTTAGACAAATACAGCCTTAAATTATATAAAACATATAGGTTACTATCCTTTGTAATCCGCAACGCACCCGATAACTTAGACTATTCAGGATTCACCATATACTTGGGAAAGATCGTTGAAAATGAACTTAATCTTTCACTTGGACAGATGTTACGATGGGCTATGAATATTGATATGCCGACTTACTACAATCAATATTGTGCAGCCAGAGGGAATATATTTATAACCGCAGGCAATTCGAGGGCATATTTAAACCAGCGCCTTTCAGAGAACGGGACTCAACTGAAAAGCATTCCTATAGGGACATTATTATGGGCATATAGGAGCATACCTGAAAACCACTATGTAATGCAAGAAAGAATAAAAGAATTAAGTAACGAACTTTTAGATTTCCTAAAAGATTTTAGCGACAAATACAGAAATCCAGCTGGACACATGGATAATGATAGTGAACGAACTTACAGAGGTGCACAACATGCATTTGACGAGTTCTTGGCCAACTATTTATATCAATTAGATGAGATTAAGAGTGCTTTGTGTGGCAACGATTGCGATTAGGTCTGCATATTGCCAATGAATCACCCAACGATTAAGGATAAAAGCCGCAAGAGGAAACACAGCACAGTCGAAATAAAGATTTCTATTAACAAAAGCGAAATGAGCTTATTATGTATGAACCACATGATATTCATGTAAATTCCTCATTTGAGTTCGTAAACCATAATCCGGATTATCATGCCTCTTTTTGATAGACTAATGGCAAGAGGCCGTTCTGAGGAATAATCACATTGTGGATATTATCGACGTACTTGGCAAGCGGGACAAGATAAAGCGCGAAAACCGACAGATGCTCATCGAACGGAGCCTCATTGACGACGATTTCTCTCGTAATGTCTCCATTCTCACAGACATAACTCAGGATAGTCATCAAGAACTCTTCCTGTTCAGAGTTGAGGTCGGCTCCGGAAATGAACTCCCCGAATTTCTTCACTGCTTCTTTTCTGTCAATGCCGATGAGGGATCTGATAAAGGCGCCGACGTTGGCTCCGCAAGTCATCTCAGACGTGAATCTGTCGTAGTCGTCCTTGGTTCCAAGCTCCTCCCATAGGATTCTCTCAAGCTCCTTCACATCATTGGAAGAAAGCTGCTCGATGTTATATATCTTGTCAAGTACGGGCAGGTGTCTGTTGTTGGCAAGAAAGTCAATGACTTTTTGTTTGTAGCTTACTCTCGTCATAACTCCCGTACTCTCACCATCGTAGCTGATAACGTCATCGATGTCCACGATGAACCATTTGCCCTTCTCGTCGATGAGGAACTTCATCAAGTCACGCAAATCTGTTCTGACCTTCTCCATCCACAGAAGATTGCCGTTCTCCCATGCAACGGGCGACAACACTTCCTTGATGGTTCCCATCTTAGCTTGAATCTGCGGAATGGACGCTTTCTCTTGGAGTTTGTCGGCGATGAGTTGTACTCTCTGTATGCACTTGTCAGCATTGACATCCTCAGAGATATAGCTGAGCTCGATAGTCAATGTCAGTACATCAAACTTCTTCGCATTTTCATCAAGCGTATTCTTCGGAAGAAGCGGAGAAATGTCCGATTTGAGCGTCAGGACATCGACATCAGAGATGTATGTCCAAGAATCAGCCTCCTTGAAATGGCTAACAGACTTCCACTTGGCCCGTACTGAGATATGATTGTCAGACAGAGCACATACTTGCTCTCTAAGAAGGTGCTTGATATCGTCGTGAAGCTGCTTCTCATACGGAATCTCTTGATGCTTCTGATGCTGAAGATGGAACGCAATGTCTGTCCGGAGACAGAAAAGACGTTCTGTCAATGATTGTATGGATACCGCCTCCTTTCCGTTAGGGTTCTTTTCGAAGTATTCAAAATTTCTGCACCAATCGAAGATGTAGAAGCAGTCCTTGTCCTTACCTTCTCCGTAGATGTCAGGGCTTAATCTTGTGCCTCTTCCAATCATCTGCATAAACTTGATTTTACTCTTGACGATTTTGAAGAAGACAAGGTTCAGCACGTCGGGAATATCGATGCCCGTGTCAAGCATATCCACACTTACAGCAATCTGCGGTTCTCCGTCTCTTATCTCAAACTTATCGATAAGGTCTTGAGAATATGTCACATAATTGTCGATGAGAGCGCAGAATTCTGAGCCGTACTCAGGATAGAGTATATGAAATCTCTTGACGATAAGTTCTGCATGACGATGATTGTAGGCGAAGATGATAGACTTTCCTATACGCTCCCCGCTTTGAACTTTCAGTCCGTTTTCCATCAGATCTTGGAGGACAGCATCGACGGTATCCACATTGAAGATGTAACTGAATATCTCGTTGTTGGCTATATCCCTATGGTATTGCTCAGAGTTCAGGTCGAGAGCCTTACGGGTTTGCTCATACTCCCATACGGCTTCCATCTGCTTCTTCTCCGCCTCGGACAGATTGCTATACTTGATTCCTTCTTTCAAGATGAGAGAACCGCGCTTGAAGCCGTGATAGTTGACGAGGTATCCGTCAGATACGGCATCCTCAAGCTCGTAGGCATAGTTAGGCTCTCCCTGCTCCATCTCAAAGATATCGTAAGTGCTCTTGTCCACCTCATCACGAGGAGTGGCCGTGAGTCCAAGCATCAATGCGTCGAAGTAGTTGAATATGGCTCCATATTTGCCGAAGATGCTTCGATGAGCCTCGTCAATAATAATCAGGTCAAACCTACCGACAGAGAACGGCTTGTCCTCAGTGTCGATGTAGTTAATCATTGTCTGATAGGTTGAGAATATGATACGGGCATTGGTGTCCCTGCCTGAGTTTCCATCACTCAGAACGCAAGTTGTAGCATTAGGTAGGAGTTTGACAAAGTTCTTGTGCGCTTGGCTGACAAGGCTGATTCTATCGGCAAGGAAGAGCACGTTCTTTACCCATCCGTTTCTCTGAAGAACATCTACAAAGGAGATGGCCACTCTTGTCTTTCCCGTACCCGTGGCCATGACAAGCAATCCTTTGCGGTGCTTGCTGTTATAATGCTCGCAGACAGCCTTGATAGCCATCTTCTGATAGGGTCTGTCTGTAATATTGTCTTTGACGGAGAAATCTGTAATATCTTGTCTTCCACGCTGCTGAATAAGCAGTTCCAAGTCATTGGCTGTATGGAATCCGTAAAGTCTGCGTGGAGGATAGCCAAGCCCGTCAATGATGTTGGTTTCAAAGCCGTTGGTGTAGTATATGACGGGACGAACCCCATACTGACGCTCAAGACAATCAGCATAGAGCTCAGCCTGATGCTTGCCCTTAATCGGAGATATGGATGATTTCTTGGCTTCGATGACAGCAAGCGGAAGTCCGTTGGAGCCGAAGAGAACATAGTCAGCGTAGCCTACATCGTGAGTGTTAGGCATTCCGTGAACCTCAACTTCAATGCAAGCCTTAAGTGGCTGCACCGCTCCTTCTGTCGTCAGAACATCCCATCCCGCTTCTTTGAGCATCAAATCAATGAACATCTTCCTTGTCTCAGCCTCAGAAATGTCACAAGCCACAGCCTCGACGGGATCGGTAGATGTAACAGCTTCGGCTGACGCAGCCTCGATGATGGAATCCGTAGGTTTCACCTCAACGGATGAAGGCACGATGACCGGAACCTCAATATTATCAGGTATAAGAGTCTTGTCAAAAGGCTTAACCTCAGATACCACTCTAAGTTTCAAGAGAATGGCTCCGACTACATTATAGATATTAAGAAGGGTGAAGAAAGATTCCTTCTTGGACACGTTGCCGGTGTGAGCTCCGCTGTTGCCGACTTTCCTCACATAGTGCACAGCCATCATCACTCTATCGTCGTTGACGAATTCTTTGAATGGTTCTCCGTCAACGAGTTCGAAGAGGGATGTCCTCTCGGGAACATCGATTTTCTTCATAAAGTAAAGAGCTCTGACTATGTACTCCAACGCCCTACGGGCATTGACAGCACAAATGTCGGGATGGCTTATCTGATTCTCCTCGGCTGCCGAGCAATATCGGTATAAGTCATTAAGTCCCAAATCTTTTATGTAGTCGAAATTTCTCATACTAACCGAAATACTTGTCCATCGTGTAGTCAAAGAGTTTTTGGCTCTCTGCGATGGAGCGGTTTATGGATTCTTTCTGTGATTCGATTGATTGTATCTTCTTGGCGAAGGATTCTTGAAGTTCAAGAGGAGGAAGGATTATTGGGAATTCCTCCACGTGCTCCTTGTTTATCTGACGTTTATCAATTCCTCCAACACAAACACTTCTAATGTAGTCTCTATATTCTGCACCTATAAGGATTCTCAGCACAAACTGATGACTAACACCTTCATTTAGTCTAATTAGATAAACGTGTCCGTTTATGTTAGCCGCTCCCGTTTCCCCCTCGTACAAAGCTGCTCTTCCAAGGCTGCTGTTTTCCGTATTTATTCTACCCGTTTTGGTAATAAGAATATCATTTCTATGCAATACGCTCTTCTGCATCTTGGCGTTTGTATCGGCATCAATAAACGCCACATCTTCATAATCTATCCGATTCCTCCACACATTTTGACTTCTGAAGAACATTATTCCATCCGACACATATACCGATTCTCCCCCCTTTGGGGTATTACCATTTACAATTAGAGAGGATATCTTTTTAAGAGGTTTCATCTTCCATCCCTTTTCATTTTGGACGGGATTGCCGAACATATCATAAAAGATAGATTGAGCAAGGTTGTCGAGTTCCTTGAGCTGCTGCTTCTGCTTGTCGATGATTCCTGTCAGCAAGTCAAGCTCCGCAACAATCTGTTCCTGCTCCTGAAGTGGTGGAACAGGTATCTTTAAAAGTGACAAATTGGCTTGAGATATTGTTGGAATGGCCACACCTCTGACTATAGAAGAGGCTTGTTCTTTAAAAAAACTACTACGCAGAGCGTAATATAGGTATTTGTTGTCGCATTTTATTTCCTTGAGCGCCACGAACTGAGGATTAATGGTAGCCTTTTCGGGGAGATTATCAATAATGGCCACTTTACCTATTGAGGCCGTTTTTGCATAAATAATATCGCCATTAAATACCATTATATCGGGAGACTCCTCATATTTAAACCATGATATAAATGAGCATTTTGACAAATCAAGTTTGTCTTCGATGATATTGGAAGGGCTTAAGGTAATAGCACCTTGCCCCTCATTTACCAAGTCTTCTCGCGTGTAGCCTCGAAATCCTATGCGTCCTTTTATAGTGCATAGGTTTCCCAATTCTTTATAAGTCCATCCTTCTCTCATAGGCTACAAGTATTTTTCTCTAAACTCAGCAATGGCAGCTGTAATCTCAGACTGAAGCGTTTCTATTCTACCAAGCACGACAGAAGGCTCTTCATACTCCACCTTAACCTTCTCCACCTCTTTATATTTATTGATGGACAGGTCATAGTCATTGGCACGAATCTCCTCAACAGGAACGAGGAAACTCTGCTCCTTGCGGGTACGGCTCTCTTCCGCGTCAAGGTTGTGGAATCTCTTGATAATATCAGGGATGTCATTCTCGGCCACTACAGCGCGCTTGTCGTCAAGACTGAACCCATCAGCTTTCATATCATAGAACCACACCTTATCAGTGCCTCCTGCATTGGTCTTTGTGAAGATGAGGATAGCTGTAGAGACTCCCGCATACGGCTTGAATACTCCCGAAGGCATGGAGATGACAGCTTGCAGGCGTTGGTTGTCGATGATTTCCTTTCTGATGGACTTATGACCGGTACTATTGCCGAAAAGCACTCCGTCAGGAACGATCGATGCACAGCGACCGCCAATCTGAAGCATTCTCACGAACAATGCGAGGAAAAGCAATTCAGTCTTCTTGGTTTTGGTAATGGCGAGAAGGCTCTTGCTGACTGCCTCATAGTCAAGACTACCCGTGAAAGGTGGATTCGCAAGACACAGGCTGTATTTATTCTCGTCAGTGTTGTCTGTCGAGAGGCTGTCTCTATAAGCTATATCGGGATTATCTACACCATGAAGCATCAGGTTCATCGCTCCGATTCTGAGCATTGTCGCGTCAGTATCGAAGCCGTGGAGCATCCCGTTCTTGTAATGTTCCGAATTCTCCTTCTTCAGAAGTTCCGTCTTGTAGTTCTCTTGGATGAACTTTGCAGATTCGACAATGAAGCCCGCTGAACCCATGGCCGCGTCGCAGATGGTGTCTTTCAGTGTAGGCTGCATAAGTTCCACCATCATTCTGATGATGTGGCGAGGGGTGCGGAATTGTCCGTTGTTCCCTGAAGCTGCCATCTTCCCAAGCACGTACTCATATACATCTCCCATCGTGTCCCTGTTGTTCATGTCGAGGCTGTCAATGCCCTCGATAATTTTCACGAGGCTGCGTGGGCTTTGAATAAGGAAGGTGGCGTTCTGCATAAATTTGCTATACGCTGACTCCTTGCCGTCGTTGAGGTTCTTGATGAATACGAAGACGTCCTTGCTGATAAGCTTGTACATGGCTTCAGCTTCCATATTCTTGAACGTGCTCCATCTCAGGCTCTTGTAAGGAACATCCTTGTCGGTCTCAGGGTTGTGCCACATTCCCTCCTTGAAGGTTGGGTCTTTGACGGCCACACCGAAAGCATTGGCATTGGCTTCCTTTGTCCTCTGAGCGTCGTCAAGCATCTTCATAAAGAAGAGGTATGTCATCTGTTCGAGGATGGTTATGGAGTTGGTGATTCCACCTGTCCAAAACACATCCCATATAGAGTCTATTCTGTTTTTGATTTCCCCCGTAATCATCGTATCATGCAGTTTTATCCGCAAGGAGCAGCGGAGCTCTGCGGAGTGTTATTTTACTATTCTTAGTGTCGTAGATTATCTGAGACATATATCCCGCTTCATCTACGTTGTTGTTCTTGATATACGTCGATACCGCATTCCTGAGTGAGGAATACGATACTCCAAGTTCTTCGGGGGTGAACATTGCATAGATGGCAGAAAGAGAGCCAAACAGATACATTTCACCACCCTCCTTGAATATGAGCGTAATTACGCTCTGTCCTTTTTTCATTGATGAGTGTTTTTACTTGCGATTCCAAATCTACAAAATTTTGTTGAAAGTATGACAATTATAAGAAAAAAGCTATATCGGCTATTGCTAATATTAGATATTTGTCATACTGTTATTATCGTAATCAAGGTGATAATAATAAATAATGGTAACTATATAGTAGTTGACTAACAATTCCGACTCTGGGCTCCTATTAATGGGATCCACGGAAGTGTGTGGCAAATATTTCTGGGGAAACTATTCAAAACAATTAGTCAAACGGCAAACAATCATTTAGATATAATGCTATTTTAACTAATTGTTTATTAAGAATTTGTGAAAAAGATTATTTCATTACTTTATGTTTACCAGAATATAAAGTTTCAGAGCATGTGTAAAGCATCAAACGAAAGCGCCGAACTATTTTGTCCGACCAGTCCTGTTGACGGCTTCGCTCGCCTCATTCTCACATAGGCTTGACCATTGATGTCTCATGATGAGACTTCCTGTTTCATTCAGGACACCCCAAGCGATGACTTTTTCAAGTGCGTTTCATGCGTCGGCGCCGCCCAGAGTTGCCTGGGCGGCGAGTTGTCGGGATTTACATCGTTTTTAGGTGCCTCAGCGGACAAGTTCGAGATATATTCGCCGTTTGTGTAGAGGTTGAGCGCGTTTCTGCGTCCGGATTTTATCCACTTTGCGGGCACGATAACGAACATGCGCAGGAACCGCTTGAGCCTCGCGGTCCTGTCAAGCCCTTTGACCCGTCCGCCGATGACGTCAAGAAGGTGAAGGTAGAAGTTCTTGAGGATGGCGGTGGCGAAGAGGAACACGGTGTTCTCCTTCAGGAAAGAGAACGGCATGCGCGCCCATCCGAAGTCGTTGTACTGGCAGTCGAAGTTGCGCTCGCTTGCCCCTCGCCTGTTGTAGTACGTGATTATGTCGCTTTCTGTGCTGTCCCGATCCTAGCGAATAAAATTAACGTTGTCTTTGGCAGGAACGGCAGCGGCAAGAATAGGCATCGCCGATCCCAAGAAGGCCGCGCGGGAGCGGGTGACATATCTTGATCGGGTGACAGGAAAGGTGGGTGACAACAATGCCGATGTGTAGTTCCCTTTCCGTGGATTTATGCTAAATGATTTATTATTACCCAGTGGCCGTCTTTACGTCCTCCAACGCGTTCGAGAATTTTAAAATCATCCCGCAGTATTTTTAGTTCTCGAGAAATCTTACTTTCGGACATATCAACTTTTTTTGCCAATTCCGGTATTGTTATCTTGCTGTTTTCTGATATTGATGATATGATAATGCTCTGTATGTCAGAAAGTTCTTTCTTGTCATCTTTCTTGTCACCTTTCTTGTCACCTGTCATGGCAGGAATCCCAAAACATTCAGGGTTACATGGAAGATCAATCAAGAAATATGTCCGTTCTTTATCCGTTTCAATACTAGCACGCGGAGATCCATTTTCCTGCAATTTTTGCTGAATGGTAGGAATGCCGGTAGCCCGACCCTCTGTCAAATCCAATTCTTTCAAGAACTCTCCTAAACGACGGTTTGTGTATCGGCGGGAACGAAGCATACGAGCCTCACGGATAGCCTGCATGGATATGGTATGGTTGGGGCCTCCAAAGTTGAGAATACTAATCTTATCAGGCTCGATAGTAATCTCAACAGGTTCACGTTCAATATAGCTGCGGTGATAAAGGCTATTAACAACAGCCTCTTCCAAAGCTTGATAAGGATAATTGTATGTCACAATAGAACGCTCTGTATCCTCCGGTTTATGGATTATCTTTTGAATAATATTTGTCTTGAGGTAATTCATGGTGTCACGAATCATCTTGGGCACACAACCTCTTATCGGGGCTATCTCTATGATGTTGTCAGGATCTTGCAATCTGCCCTTAGGAAATATCACAATCTCTACCTGGGTCATTTTGAAAAACTTCTCGGGATGCTCACAGAACATCATAGCAGCAACATTCTTGACCTTAAATCCTTCAGGAGTCGTTTCCAATAAATCCATTTGGTCGAGAACCATTTTCAAGTTGTCGCCGGAAAGGTCTTGGTCAGCCAAGTCACTACCTACTTCAACAAGAAAGTCTCTTAGCAAAGTTGTTGAAACATCTCTTAGACTTATTTGGTCATTGCCACGGTCATCAAACGGAGTACGATTAGCCAAGTTTATCAATTCACGCTCATATTCATCTTTCGGCACGATGCTGCTACTATTATAGCGAATATAATAGTTGAAGTCTTTTTGTTTAGCCGTTATACGGTCTGGCACCTTATATGGACGGCGTTCTCCTGCCGTGACTTTGATTACAAGAATAGTCTTGCCATCAACCTCTTCTATGAAAAGACGAGGCTGATAGTAGGGACGGATAAGATTGTTTTTTGTGGTTGCGAAAACTGATGCGTTCGTGTATTCCATAATATTAAAGAACAGAAGTTATGGCAACAGTCGAGCAGAGGGTAAAGGATATTCAATCTTCTTGGGAGCGGGAGAGAAGGGGAGAGGTTTTCGTGGAGGAGGGGCTTTTCGGGATGAGGGACATTGACGGGACGGTCATTCATAGGGCGGAGTTCGCTTTCGTCGGAAAGTGCCGGGATAACATCTTGTTCATTCGCCAGGATGGGACTTATTGCAAGAAGAGTCCCAGGTGCATCGAGAATGGCTATATGTCCGAGGAACTTATGCTTCTCGCCGACTTCATAGTGAATTTACGAAACGCTTTCAGCCCAAATCTTGATCGAAGCATCTTGGGGGCACATTGACGTGAAAATCTTGTACTATGAGCTTCGGGTTTTTCAGCCATATTTGACCTCTGTGGGCAAAGGAATGTTATGAGGCTGAAAGCATTTTGTAAAATCTTGACTGTATGCAAGTGGCTTTCAGCGGACAATGCTGATTCCGTACATTCCCTGTCCTATAAAACAATTGGAGACCATTCTTCCAGGTATAGAAAACTATGCGCACCTGAATCGGCATACTCTTGATTGCTAACGAGTTGTTATTCCAGGTGCGAACATATTCACACACCTGAGAGTTGAAGGCATCGGTACAGAGCGTTCTATCGGTGCTCCGGACTTCCAGGTGCGAAAAATCACACGCACCTGAAATATCATTGGGCTGATAGCCAGTTAGTTGCTCTTTCGGGTGTGAATATTTTCGCACACCTGGGCGTAACGGATGTATTATGGAATTGTATATGCCATCAGAATCCGATCTTCTTGATGCTCCCGGCGCGCTGGAGGGTTTCGGTGCGGCAATATTCAGACAGTACGTTGTAGTCAAGGGATTCGTTGCCGGTGAGGACGGCGTCCACGGCTTTCATCCGGGAGATATTCTCGATCTGGCCGCCACTGAAATCGAATTCAGAGGCGAGCCTTGTGGCGACATCGTCAGAGAGGCCGGGGATCAGGGATTCCCAGATCTTGGCTCTAACGGCGGTTTCCGGTCTCTTGAAGTCGATCTTGTAGAGGAAACGCCGCTCGAAGGCCTTGTCGATGTTGTCGGTGAGGTTGGTTGTGGCGATGAGGATTCCTTCCATCGACTCCATCTCCTGAAGGATTATGTTCTGAATGGCATTCTCCATCTTGTCCACGGCGCTCTCGGCTCCCTCCCGGCGTATTCCGAAAATCGCGTCAGCCTCGTTGAACAGCATTATAGGCTGGATTTTCTTTTTGGAGCACATCTCCTTGTAGGCCGCGAAGGCCGCCTTGATGTTCTTCTCGCTTTGCCCCACCCACATGCTCTTGATCTGGTCCACATTGACCGGGAATATGTCCCTTCCGGTGGCGCGCGCCAACTGATAGACAGTCTCTGTCTTGCCGGTGCCTGGACTGCCGTAGAAGAGGCAGGCGAATCCTTTCCTCATCCCGTGCTCTTCAAGGTTGGCGGTGATATTCCTGAAATTCTGTGGTTGGAGAAGATTGGAGAGCCTTTCCACCTGGGCGTTCACGTCCGTGTTGAAGAACAGTTTTTTCTCTGTCACCTTCTTGTGGGAAATGAGGCTGTTGTTGATGTCGTTCGTCTCATTTCTGCTTTTCATCTTGTGATTCGGCAGGAATTTCTTCAGTCCTTTTTTCGTGAACCTGTAGGAACCCCTGTCAAAAAACGATTCGGCCGAGTCAAAGACAAGAAGTCCGTCCGTGATCAGCTGGTTCTCACCTCTTTCCAGAGACCTCAGCATCGCTCGGAAAGATTTTGTGGACGGTAGGGCGTCCCGGATGTCGGACTGGTCGAACTTGTCCTTGCATTCGCTCACATACAGCGCGCACAGATAGACAACAACCGTCTTCAGGTCTTTGTTCTTCGTGTAGCAGGAAAGCGTCTTGACAAACGGAATCTCCTGGTTGGCCATTAGTGCTGAATTGATTTCAAGGAACAACGACTCGTCGTCAAGGTCATTGCGGGAGTTCCTTTCGTAGAGGTCCATGATGGTGTCAAACAATTCCTCTTCTGTCATCTTTGAATAATCCGGAGCGATGAACGGCTTGTCGGCGGCAAGGCATTTCAGGACACCCATCGGCACATTGTAGCCTGAAGAGTCGATTCCGCTGTTTCGTTTGAGCAGTCTTTTGGAGACGAGGTCCTCAATCTCATCCAGATGCATCAGCAATGATGTCCGGTGACATTGAAGATGTGAGCACAGGTTCTCAAGGGTGACCGCGGACCAACCGGACTGCTCTATGAACAAGGAAAACAACACGGCCTGTGTTTTCGTGATTTTCAGCCTCTCGCCAAGGTAGGAGGAGAACGGTTCGACCATATTCATAAACTCATCCGTCAGGCCCGAGTCGCTGGATCTGGAGACGATGCCGTCCACCGCCTTGAGAAGAGTCAGGTTCTCAAGCTCCTTAGGCGTCGGGGCCGGCAATTTCCGTTCGATGTCTTCCAAGTTGAAAAAGTCATTGTTTCTTCTTCTCATAGTCTTTTCATTTTTATGGTTAATACTATCTTCTTCGCTGTTTCTCAACCAAAATTTTGACAAATGTCGCGGCCATCGTTTTTATGGCCGGGCGGACGTATGCCGTGAAGATGTGCTCCTCTCGTGGTTGAGGCCGTGCGGCGGTTGATAACAATAAAAACAGTGCCATTGTTCAAAGATTGTCCGGCCTATCTGGACACGGTTATTAAAAGACATAGTTCGCACTTTTTTATAGTTTATGGTTGCGGAAAGAGTGCTTTTCGTGTATTCATTATAAATAATAATGATGCTATGATTTGGAAATTTTTATTACTGGCTTTCATCCTGATCTTTGTGGTGATCACGGTGCTGGATATTCGTAAATTCTATGGATTTTTTGTGGATACATTCAGTGCTGACGATGAGTCTATTAAACAAGAGTTCAGAGGCCTTTTGTCAAGAAAAGATCTTTATGTGATGAGCCTGGACAACTTGGTGATGACGGTCTTGTGTCTGGCCAACTTGGTGATGCTGTGTTACATCCCGCTTTACGGTGGGCCTATGTGGCTGACTTGGAAGTGGATTGTCGGAGACATAGTTGTCAGTGCCGTGTCAGGAGTGGCAACGTTCTTTATCAACAAAAATGTGTCCGGAATTGTGGCTCCCTTTGTGGTCAAAGCCAAGCGTTGCACGGATTTTTCGAGCGGAGAGCGGGTCTGCTATTCATTGACCCGGGAAAGTGACGCGACACTGATCTTTCTTGCTGTGGCCGTCACCGCGCTAACGATTATCGGACTCTTTTGATTAGTGGATTAGAATTTTTCTATTAAATTTGCATTTGGAGAACTGCCCGTGAAAGTCCTTTTGCTTAAAAGGAAAGACAACTTGATTCAGATTATAATATTAGATTTTATTCTCCGCTTTTTCACGGGCTTGGTGAAAAGCTGAAAGAAACCCTGCTTGCTTGGGATTGTAAGATCCCAGGCCATCGATTAAGAACGTGAGTGTGGCAGTTCTCCTTTTTTATTATGGAAAAATCATCATTTGAAAGCTTGGCCGATTTTGCGACCGATGATCAAATATTCCGTCTCATCGCTAAGGAGAGAGGAAAGTATGCTGCCAAAATACAGAAAAATGCGACGAATCCTTTTGGCTCGGACCCTCTTTTTAACGAACTAAAGGCGATGACACCCCCGCACAAGCTTTGGGGCAATCCGGGGCACGGAAAATTGCCACCGAAAGCCACGTCGGGACTTGCTGTCTGGACGTACAAGAAGAAGCGGGCGACGGTTCGTGTATACCAGGCGATCAAGAAAAAACGCGGTTTGTATCCTGACGCGCCGTGGGTGCGAAACTTGAATGATTTTGTCTTGTCGGTTCGGAATAGCCTATCCGGGATTGAGCCGCTCGTCTTGGAGTCTCCGCGGATCCTTGCGAAATTCAAGGAGAAGGATGCCGGGAGTGGGGACTTCATATATCGTCCTATCTGTAAATATTCTGACCTGATGACCAAAATCATCCTGGCGCTTGCCTATCAGTACATCCTTGCGAAGTTTGACAAGTATTTCCATAGGAATATGCTGTTTATGCGCGCGGCGAGACGTGTTGAGGGAAAGCGATATGAAATGCCTAAGTACACGGATGCCATCGACCTTGTGTCGGATTTCAGGAGACGGAACAACCGGAAGTCAATTTATGTAGGGGAGTGCGACATCCAGAAGTTCTACGACATATTCAATCACGATGTGATAGTAGAGTGTTTTGAGGACCTTTTCGCTGAGGTGAAGTTGAGGGATGGAGCCGTGGACGGTGATTTCGATCCCTTGCGCCGCGTGATAAGGGCTTATCTGGATTCGTTTGATTATCCTGAAAACGTGATGAGCAAGAATGATGATCCGGAATATTGGAAGAATGAAGTCCGAAGGCATCGAAGCGATGCGTGTCCGGAACCGGTATGCAGGTTCAAATGGGTGAGCGATGACGCTTTTGTCTCTTCCGGTTGCTACACGACTAAAGAAGAATTCTATGCCGCAAGGAACGGGAGAAAATTAGGCATCCCGCAAGGTGGCACCCTGTCCGGCATAATTGTCAATGTGGTTATGAGGGTCGTGGACAAGCCGATCGTGGAGTCGGACTCTCCGGACAAGCTCTTCATCCGCTATTGCGATGACATTCTTTTAATGCACACTGATGAGAAGGCTTGTGAGAACTATCTTGAGTCCTACTACAGCAGACTGATAGCCTGCAAACTGGTTCCGCATCAAAGAAAGGATGTGGCTGATTGCAAGTCAGGGCGGAAAACGAAAGCGGAATTTTGGAAAGCCAAGTCAAAGAGTGTATATCGGTGGGGACCGGGTGACGGAGCGGCTTCCGATTGGGTGGCGTTTGTCGGATATGAGATGCGCCGTACCGGAGAGATACGCATCCGCAAGGATAAGATCGATGCGGAGTTCAAGAAGATCGCCCATCAATACTATAACATAATATATTCAAAGGATGTGACTTCCGGAGAACCGGTGCCGGAGGAAAAACAGTGCGAGCTGTTTGAGAAAATGGACGGCCTTTCCAAGCATATCCAAAACTTTGTGAAGGCGGAAAATAATGTATATACCCGTTCGCAGGCTCGCCGACTTGACAAGTATCTCTACAGGAAGACCCGCCAGGCCGCTTCCAGAATCGGCATCGCAGATCCAAAAAAGGCGGCCAGGGAACGGGTGACATATCTGGAGAAGATAGAAGGACTGTCCTGAACCCTTTCGGTCACTTCGCTTTCAGTCGCTAGATTTATCCGGCGAGCCCCCAAGCCCGGTTGATGCGCTTGTCTGTCTTGCGGAGTTTGCTGAAGAGTTTCTTGCGGCTTTTGGAGACGGCCTGATGGCTTATCCCGAGGCGTTTTGCGATCATCTCATCGGTAGGTGAGATGTATTCCTTCGTCAGCCGGATCATTTCGTCAAGCACACGCCGCTCGCACGGTGTTATGTCTGTATATTCCAACAAGTGCTTAAGGCGGACGGCGGCGTTCTCGCGGTCCTCCATTCTGGAGGCGGAATATTCAGAGTCATGTTCAGTGAAGTCATATCTTGCTTCATAGCGATCTTCGCTGTCCCAGCCTTCATCAATGGAAACGAAGCGCTTTTGCTCGTTGGCCATCGTGATGAATTTCTTGTGTATGGCAGATCTGACGTATGCCGTGAATGGAGTGCCATTTTCGGGGTCGAATCTATGAAGGCAATTAAAAGTGACTCTCATTCCTATGTTTGTCAGTTCTTCTGCTGAATATGTGTTCAGGGATCGGCCGAAGCTTTTGATCAGCGCTGCCGTCAGGCCGGTGCAGTCACGGATTACATTTTCTTGTGCTTTGCGGTCACCGTGTAGGGCGGCGAAGATCATTGAGTCAGGGATGTTGACTGGCTTAAAGGAGAATAGTTTTCCCATAAAGTTAATATTTAAGTTTATTTCGTGTACCAAACCATTACTGTAGTGCGATAGGGGATAGTAATAAAAAGTGTGCCATATATTTGGAACAGTCCAGTCTATCTGGACAACTTGGGAAAAAACGAAAATAATCACGATTTTGGTTGCGGATTGCCGTGATGCGGCGTATTACCAGTGTCACTGACATTGACTGGCAGGCAATACAGTTCTTGCTGGAATGTCAGTGTGGAGCAACTGTTTGTAATTGAATGTGTTAGTGAATCCTACTCTCCTGATTCGCCTGCCAGCGTTTGGCAAGTTATTGAGAGTCAACGGAAATCGATTTCACTGTAATAAAGTAAAAGAACATATTAATTTAAGTATGAATAGAAGCACTATGAGAAAAGGACCTTATGACCCTGCGGTGACAGCGCGCAAGGAAAAAAACGCTGAGATATTCTCAGAGACAATCGCTGCGATTAATGATAGTTTTTACACCGCTCCTTCCGGGAAGTTGGTGAATCTTCCTCCGTTGCGGCCGATGCTGGAAGGGGCTGAATGCTGGCATCGGGAGCAGCCTGTGGTTGACGCTCCGGAGGTCGTCGGTGGAACTGAGATCGTTGTGGAGAATAATGATTGCATCGAGGCAGCAAAGCGCCTGGTCGCGAGAGGCTATAATCCGGTGATGCTGAATTTCGCGAGTGGCGGTCATCCTGGTGGAGGTGTTGAAAACGGCGCCCGTGCCCAGGAGGAGACCCTTTGCCGCAGGAGCACGCTTGCCAGGTCAATCTACACCTTCGACGAGGAATACGCGCGGAACTATCATTACACGCACAGAAAGGGCAACAACTATCCTCTTGAGAACCTGAATTTCAGCGCCATATATTCCCCGTATGTGACATTCTTCCGCGAAGGGCTTGATTGTACCTTTATGGAAGAGCCGTTCCAGTGCGCGGTGGTCACCTGCGCGGCCTTGAACCTCAATGGGCGCTATTCTCTGAAGCTGACACGTGATGGGAATATGCCGCCTCAGGCCAAGTCAATCACCGCAAACAAGATCCGGACAATATTCCGTCTCGCCCTCCGCCATTACCACAATGCCCTTGTTCTGGGCGCTTTCGGCTGCGGAGCGTTCAGGAATCCGCCCGAGGAGATGGCGTCGATCTTCAAGTCCGTCCTGAACGAGGATGAGTTCCGCAATAAGTTCCTCCTTGTGACTTTCGCGATAATCGAGGATCACAATTCCCGCAATGTCAATCTCCGCGCGTTTCGGAAAGTGTTCGAATAGTAGGGATTGAATCCGTTTTGATTTGCCTTGATGTTCTTTGTCTTTTGGATAAGAAAGAGCCTTCGGGCGGATCAAAACGGATTCTGACGCTTCCCGCCGCTACTGGATTATGCCGTTTATGCTATTGATGATATGATACTTACAGAAGAAGATATTAAGAATCTTCCAGTTATCTCGGAAGAGGAAGATGATTTTTACGCTCCCGGCGAATTCGAAGCCGTCGTCCTGGCCGACTTCAACGAAGAGGCTGACAGGATTGATGAAAAGTACCACTCCCGCACTGATTCACTTGATGACAGGACTGTCTCCACAGGTGAGATTATCTCCAAAGAAGGAGTGATAGTTGTGGACTCCATAGAGGAGTTTATGCGATTGAACGGTGCGGTACATCTGAAAGATCTGGATATTGAGTTAAGAAACTCAGAGCCATCCTTTTCTTGCAGAAGAAGTAATGAAAGATAAGATAGACAGATTATATGATATGACGATATTAAAAGAAGATGGCAGTTTAGATATTGAGAAAATTGATAGCCTCCCATTGGAGGAACATATGAAAATAGTAGGGACATTTACCCATGAGCAGTTCAAGGAATATGTCTCTGCCATACCACTTACTGAATCCAAGGTATGCCCAAGAGCTGTAAGGGTTAATTATTCCTTGGAAGATGAATTGGCAAGAGGAAGCGTGTTGGCAGAAGAATTTATGGAAAAAATGCGAAAGAAATATCTTGAGCGATGAAAACGTATTGGCTAAAAAAAGGTGGACATCATCAGAAATGTTCTTGTGGAAAAATGTGATGAAAAAGAATCTGTTGGCAGAGGATTATGATCCAGGTTACAAATGTATTACCCGTTTTGGAGTGATCGCGGCAGATTGTCCGGAGACAAACCTGCTGTCACCTGATCTTGATCACATACGTCGATCCTCTATGGCAAAAAGCCTTGGATCAGGTCATTATGTGTGGATGGGCGAGCAAGCTTGCCTTGGCGGAAAAACCGTATATTCAATGTTTGTCATTAACATATCAGTCAGAGCCGTCGCATATTACAGTCGCAAGTTCCAGCAACCGGCTTTCATCTATGGTGAGTTTCGAGACGGGCATATCCACAGTGAATACTGGGAAAAGGCGGATGTCACAAAACCATTGAGCGCCAGAGTTAACCAATATCAGAAAAAGGAGGAGATGGATGCGATGATCACCTCAGCAGGATTTGATGATCAATCAGTAATAGGGGTGCGTTTTGAGTACGCTGTCCCGTTCAGCCTTTTCCCCGCAATCTCAGAATATATCCATAAGAATATCTCGACTCTGGATGCCCATAGCCGAACCGGAGCGATGAATATAGCGCTTTACGGCATCGGTGAAAATGCTTGGCGCTACCGTGGCCTTGTATATCGTGGCATTAAACCTATGGAACTGATAATGTGACCGACTGCGTGGAATGGTGTCTTGGCTATCTGTTATACATAAAATTCGTATTAATCGACTTTAAGGTTGAATTATTGGCGCGATTTGCTATTTTCTTTGTATCTTTGTGCTGTATTGAAGAATGATAAACTTATGGCGACACGAAATGAAGTTGAGCAATTCTTAAGTCAATTCAAGGTTAAGCTTGACATTTGGGGCATAGTATTCCTTGATGGGAGGGAAAAGAATATGCAGGCTCTTGCGGACTTGAACATCTCTCGTTTTGAAAGGCTTAACGAGATTAGAACCATTGAAGTGGAGCATTATTCCGATGGCCCTATCCGTGATGTATTGAATGATTATGGTGAAATGTGGGTGTTCGGCAAGGATGTGAGCGGCATAGAGACATACATAAAGATCACTTTTGGCAAGCCGAATCTAAAGACAATCTGCATATCATTTCATCAAGCGGAGCACCCGATGACTTATCCACTCAAACAGAACAAGGAGGACAAATAATGTTGCAGGATCCAAAGAATATGAAAAGCCCGTTGACGGGTGGCAACGTCACACTGCACTGGGAGTGGCGTGACATAGATTTCCGGAAAGACACCTTTCGGGTGTTGGCTCCGTATTATGTTTGTGAGGACACCAAGGAACAATTCACTACAACCGAATCCGATGGAATATGGCTGGCTCAAATGCGGAACCAGTATTGTCATAAGTATGGTATACCGTACACGGACGAAATCATCGCCCTGCGTGCCCGCTATGGGATTTCCGCATTGAAGATGTCTTTGATCCTTGGGTTTGGTGAGAACCAATGGCGTAAATATGAGCAAGAGGAGATTCCGAGCCTGTCGAATGGTAGGATGATCCGCTCCATAATGAACCCGAAAGTATTTCTTGATTTGGTTGAAAGCTCAAAAGAAATTCTTTCTGATAAAGAATATGCGAGAATCTCATCAAAGGTCAACGATGTGATTTCCGCGGACAAGAATCTTTCCATAGAACGTTACGAGATTCAGCGAGTCTATAATTGTGCTCGTTCCGAGGATAATGGATTCGCTCCTCTTTCATTAAAGCGATTGAAGAATATTATGTTATATGTTCTTCAGCGTTGTGGAGACACCTTTTGTACCAAGATGAACAAACTTCTCTTCTACATTGACTTTCTTTCCTACAGGGAGAGAGGCCTCGCGATGAGCGGTTTGTCATATCGCGCCATCAGTTATGGCCCCGTTCCCGAAAACTGGGATAGGGTCTACAGTCAATTCGATGAGATCCATCAGGAGCCACGTCTTATCGGCGATTTTGAAGGCAACGTCCTGACCTCCTCCGAGAACCCGGACGAGACCCTCTTCACTCCCGATGAACTAGCTGTCCTCGACGCCGTCTGCACCCGATTCGGCTCAATGTCCTCCCGTGAGATCTCAGCCCTCAGTCACAAGGAAAAAGCCTGGCTCGACAGTCACGAAAACCGCAGCAGGATTCCGTTCTTTGAGGCGTTTGAGTTAAAGGCGGTGTGAGGCTTTATCCTTTTGCTTGGTCTTGATTTTCTATCATCGGATGAGAAATTATGCATTGAGTAATATCCTTAGATCGTTAAAACGAAAGCCCCGGCAAGACACCGGGGCGTGCATATTAACTTCGGTCTAAGACTACATAGTAAACAATCGAAGGCTCAGGTTCTCTGAATTTTCTAATTTTCCTAAACGAGATAGGAAGCGGTAATGAAGGTAAGTTCTTATGCTTCAAATATCTGTTCTCCCAGCCTGCGCCGATTCCATGTTCGGGACGTATTTCTACGAATTGCCCGGAAGGTGCTGTAAATCTCAGCCACCTGTGGTGGTCAATTTGGTTTATGAGTATGGTTGGTTTAAGGCCTAGTTCGCTTTGCATTAAACCGGTAATATAGACGTCTCTATCTTTTTGGCTGTCAAAATTATAGCGAATGTACTGCTCGGAAATAGGTATACAATCATTCGGATTTTTACAACATGCGTTATCAAGATTCAGCACAACACTGTCTATGACAATATTGTATCGGTCACGAATCTCTTTTATAAGTCCTGTCAGAATGATGCAAGAAATTGGGTTCACAAGATAGTTTTCTGTGAATTCAACGGTAATGTGCTGATTATTAAGCACTGCATTGATTCCTTGAATTAACTTTGTGTCACCTTTTATTACCTGAGGTAACAAAATATCTCGGAATATAGCATCCGAATAGTAGGTGGAATCTTTAATGAAGCCGTCCACGATAGTCCTCGTTCCTCCGGCGAACAGTGCTTGGATGTCAGCAGCTGTGGGCAAATAAAGGTGGCGCATCGTTGGATATCCAGAATCCTGATACAGTTCATCGCACTCTGTTGCCCACAAATTGGACAGTGGAAGTGAATCAAAAACAGGGGTGAAATAATGCTGGATACCACCCCTGATATCTTTTAATACGATGGCGCTTCTGACAGCTCCGGTAAATTCAACCGTGCTTACCTTGTCAAACCAAGAGAGCGCAGTCGCCGAGTTGTATATACTGAAGAGCGTGGCAATATCATTATCGTTCTTGTCATATTCCAGATAGAGATTCAGGGTTTTACCGACTAACTTGGCATTGCGGAACAGATTCCCAAGTTGACTATTACTGTCATTCCAATCTGCAGGAATTAATTCATTCTCCTTAGGAACAAACACTTCAATCGTCTGGATTGCGCTATTGTCAATCGCATCATTTAGAATCTCAATTAACGTGCGTGGCTCATATCTGCATGATGGGGATAGACTTAGGATGTTAGCAGGAACAGACTTAAACTGTTTCATTTCCAACTTCAGCCATTCATACACATCAGCTGTTGACAATAATCCAGCATATGAATATGTGCCACGATCAATGAGGCACTTTGCACAGGCCTGTCCAGGATGCTCCTTGCAATCGCATGTATAACCTCTTACAATGGTGTATGCTGTTTTAATAACCCCTTCCAACACTGCAGGATCTTGCAGTTGTGTTGAATAACCCGCGCCGCCCTTGTTCGTATCGTAGATGTACAGATAGTTAGACGCATCTACACGATTGACACCGAAGGCAATCTCATTTGAATCAATGGCCAAGTACTCACAGAGTGCTTTAGTCATAACGGTTCCCATAGAGTATAAGAAAGCCTCTGTGGATATCCGCTTTGTCCTGCGGGCATCGTTGTAAAATCGAATAGCCGTATAAGATGTAGCATTCTCGCAAGTCAGAATAACATGCCTATCCACTTGTGCGGAGAGATAAGGGGCACGAGCACTCCACCGGATACCTCTTCCGGAAATATCTGGTTTTGATGAATAGTTGACATCCAAGACAGCTCTTCCGGGAAAACCAGCTGTCGATTCCTTTTGTATAGCAAAGCCGAATCCGGCTCCCTTGTTACAATAGACCACGACTCCTTTTTCCTTTCCTTTTATGTCACACAGGCCGATCTGATGGCAATTCACCCAATCGAAGTATGGAAGGAAAGACGATATTGAATAGAAATGCTTTGGGTTTTCTTCATGACGGTCCTCGTCTCCATTGTAATCAGCTGTATATCCTACAACTTCCTTGGCCATAGAGAAGAAGGCAGTATTATCGCGCAAACCGACAGATGCCATGTTTCCATTTCCGCAGTGAGGGCAGATACGTGGTGCGGTCCCTGGTAAAATCGGAGAATATTCAACCCAACCGCAGGTGTCGCAATGAGATATGTACTTCATCATTGATTTGTTTCCATATGTACTTCTGTCTGCCAAAGCATAGGAAACGTAGTTCTTTTCATTGACGACGACAGTCTGCCCGGGAGCATACTCATTCAAAGCAACTCTTGCTTCCCTGGAGACAATAGTACCCCTCTTAAGGCTCTTTAACTTTTCTTTCTTCTTAACGAGTTCCTCTCTCTTACTTGCTAACAAATGGAGTTGCTGAAGATTGTTGCGAATCTGATTGATTTGAGCACTAAGATCCTTAATTTCACTGGTTAGTTTTGTGGCACTCTCCCGTTGCGCCCTATTGGTGGCGTCAAATTCCACAATTCCTGTCGGCATACTGGCGTTAGGGAAAAATTGCATTTCCGACAAGTAGCCAATCAAATTCTGTTCAGCGAACTTGTTTAGCTGATATGATATCGCCACTTTCGCCGCTGTTTTTGTAGCAGCAGTATAAGCGTTCACTAATTCGCGATGCACTTCGACAAAATCATCCGCAATTGAAGAAATCACCTGTTCAGTCCTACTCAAAGCTGAGGCATAGGTGAAACCGGTCGATGGCGGAAAAAGCGAATTGAAAACTGTACTTAAGGACTGCCCTAATCCACGCAGATGAGCAATAAAGGTGTCACATATCGAAGGTGCTCCTGACTGACTAGAGATAAAGAAATCGACAGCCGAGGAATCTCCTGAGATGGTCATATCTCCGCTAAGGACAAAACTCCTGAAGAAAAACGCATTAATATGCCTTTCAACGATGATCTTACTCTCCTTAGGCATCCTTTTGGCCGTTGTGTCTTTTAGCATAAGTTCTGGCATAAAGAATGCTTTCAACCCATCAGGAGTGCAAGGACAGGTGGTAAAAGCAGCAGCTTTGCTTTGTCCAAAGCGCCCTGCACGACCAGCGCGCTGCAAGTAATTCGCAGCCTCTGGCGGGACATTGGCAAGGAAGACCATATCTATGTCACCGATATCTACACCCATCTCCATTGTTGTAGAACAGTTGAGAATGTTCAATCTGCCATGGATGCCAGGAATACCTTTGAACTGATTAGTATAAGTCTCCAGTAACGCACGATTTAATTGGGCCGAATGTTCAGCCGCCACATATACATTCCTAAAACGAAATGCTCCTTCAAGATAATTAGACCAAAGCCCCATAGTCTTGAGGTTAATAACCTCTGGACAGTTGTCAAGCCAATAGGCAATCTGCGAATCAGACGGTCGACTGAGCATTAGCAATGGCATTTTAACCTTAGCAGAGGTACATTTATACTGTTCCATATTGGATCTTGTAAGTCGCCCGTTCATCATAGGGCTATAACCCATAAACGTAACATCCAAGAATTTCTGTGATACGGGGCATATATATGAAGACTCATTAAGTTTGAGCATACACTTTGATATGTACGGGTTGTCCGTGGACATATCAAGATAATATGATATGCCACCATCATCCGTACTTAACACAGGGCTGGAGCCATCTAAACCGGTTAACTGTTTCCACGCGGCATCAAGGATAGAAGTAACCGCCTGCCTGTTAGATGGCATACTCAGTTGCACTTCGTCATTTATACCTAGCGCAGCACAAAGTAATGTAACTATTCTGTTCTGTCTCTTTGTCGCATTACTGGGCTGGTTGTTTTCGTATTTGATGGTCGGCCAGACTTTGCCTATCCCTGGTCCGATGACTGTTCCTGCAGCTGCAATTTTGGTAGGACTGTTATTCCTGAGATAATCTCTCTCATTTAGGGCCGAAGGTCTGTCTAAAGGCTGTATGCAGTTTCCTAAACGGATAAGATAGTCCAGACAGATCTTTAGGAAGTCTCTCCAATCGGAGTCTGTGATTTGAGGAGATCCAGGATGGGAATTATTCCACATCGTCACATCTGATGGCTTGTATTTGGACTCTAGGTCGGGATAGACGATGGATATCAGTCCCATAGTTTCCAAAGAGCCTGAAGCGTGCAAGAGACGACGTCCAATAGCGCTTCGCAGAACAGCTGCCTTGTATGAATCAATCGTATTTAAATCTGTCGCAATATGCTCAAAAATGTCCAGACTGCAAACTCTATCTTTGAAATCTGATATCTTAACGGGACGAATTGTATTATTAGCAATATGATCTTCGGTCAGATGCTCAAGAATTCTCGCTAATGCATAGTCTCGTTCAATGTTGATATTGAATCTTTTAGCGGAGACAGCTGTTTTCTGACGGCTATCGGTGAAGGAGATGTATTTACCCCAGAATTGATCAGGGCTGGGTGTCGCCTCAGACAGGAGTGCAGGAGAAACCAATTGTTTCAATGTATCCATTGGCAGGCGGAATCCCGCTACTTTATTAGATGATGCCAACTGAGCACATTTAGTACAACACTCTGCATGTGTATCAGTCATATAAGTTACATAGGTCGAAGGAGTGCTGGAGTTGACCCTTTTTACCTTCTTGCCTGTGAAATCTAAATCATGATATATATGCTGAAGATGGTCGTGCCCGGGATTTGATAGCGAAGTCAAGCTGGCTTTGAAAGGAATCGGCATACTTGTGCCAACAGCATTGATCGCTGGCGGTTGTATAGTGTAATCATCATCATCGTCTGTAAAGATGTTGTCCACTTCATCTAAATCACGAGAGCGAATTGCCCTAACCTCGTGCGTGACAGGATCTTCTTCAGCCAAGTACATAAATTCATGGCAGGAACAACATTCGCAGAGTTCAAAAAGAGGAGCACCGCAGTGTGGGCAAGTCTGACCATCAAGGCTTGTGAGATACCCTAAAGGCGAATCTCCGTGATGTGAGCAGTTTGGATTAAGGCAGGCAAACAATCCACTTGGTTCGCGCATAAAGAAATGCGCACGCATCATCAGTAGGAACTCTTGTGTCGTTCCAACGGTAAACCGTATATCACATAATGCATCCAGCGTTTTTAATAGTTCTGGTATACAATCTGTCATAAAGGGACGTCCCTTAAATAGGACATTCCAGATCTCACTGGCGGAGAGGAATGTTTGGTCGTTGAGTTTTTGGCGAAGTTCAAGAACATCCGCGGCGGCTACAGGCAAATTGGTGGTCTCCAAGGAAGAATCTACAGTGACAATATCTACAGGATTAACTATGCGTCTTCCTCCGATTACATGAATCCGATTAATATCCTGGCCGGTGAGCTCATGAATAAACTGCTGAAGGTCCGCCGGATTACTGCCGATGGTTGCACTGGTACAGGCAAAATGAATGTCTTCCATCTTTGCTCCGAAAGCTTCAATGACGCGCTTGATCTCGTATTTTAGTTCTACCGCAGAAGACCCGGTGTATGTGTGAGCCTCGTCAATTACTATCCATCGAAGAGAACTTGTCTTTTGCGCTGGGTTATTAGGACGCGTCACAGGCTGGTCTTCATTTCTTACCAGGATGTACTCCAACATACTGGGATTTGAAAGAAGCAAATCAGGGCGATGCTCCCGAATAGCCGTTCTGGAGGTTATTTCAATATCCGAAGAACGGTATTGTCCGGCGTATTTTGTATTCCCATTGTAACACGCGAATTGGAGACCTAATTCCTCACAACATTTCTCTATTCGTCCCTTTTGGTCATTAGCCAAGGCATTGAGTGGATAAAGGAATATGGCCTGAATTCCTTCACCACGGTGCTTGAACATATCATTGAGTACGGGGTAAAGGAAGCATTCAGTCTTACCAGATCCTGTACCGCTTGTGACAACAATGCTTTGTGCCTGGCCAGGAGTGGCGTTATTTAAAATGTCCCAACTTTCTTTCTGATGTACATATGGTTTCCAAGGACGAGTAGAATTCTTCGTCCCTATTTTTTCGATCATTGTAGCAACGGTCGAATCGAAGCCATTCTTCCAATTACAACCATTGGGAACCTGCTCCCAACCGAAAGCGGACTGGAAGAACGGCTCCCCAATAAACGGCTCCTTTTTGAATAAGTCAATGAGGGCTGTCCTCATCGGATGGCTGCCAGGAACCCATAACGATAACACGCAGTCTTCGACGCGTGCTTCTGAGTTTTTGTATATATTATTGAATTTCATAATTAGAAGAGATTATGCAATGATTAATTGTTGTACACTACCAGCCGCCCACGCTAGGAACTGGTTCCATATTGTTTCTGAGGATTCAGCATAGCCATATGTCTGAAGCCACCTCTGGTACTCATTCATAAAACAACCAAGGTTACATACTTGTAAGAAATTCCGAGTTTTTCAATTTAATATACCTATAATTCCTGATTCTCGGTTTTGGCCTTC
>OCLB01000019.1_pt1 | contig 34158 bp, 29 predicted proteins | sample 1495901 | NCBI WGS metagenome assembly OCLB01 (sample SAMN03418273, study PRJEB22391) | human gut metagenome | biome: human-gut; feature: organic feature; material: feces | host: Homo sapiens | place: Tanzania | collected 2013-01
GATAAAGCTCAGCATGCTCGTCTGCCTGTTTGCGAATTGCGGCGGGCAATTCCTCGCGGGAGGTTGAATACTGCTTTGCAAGCGCGGAAACGATGTTTTGAACCGTGCGCACTGCTGCGGTAGCTCTGCCTCCGCAAACGAACCAAAGCCGCGTTCCTCCCTTGTAATGCTGAGCATCGGTGAACAGAATCGTTCCGACACCGCCCGTTGCCGCAAGATGCGTGCCGCAGCAGGTACAGGAATCGATTTTTCCGTTGTCGATATAAACAATTCGTACAGCTTTTGCGGGCGGCACGGGTTCGCAAATGTTATTTTGGGGTTTGTCGGATTTTTTATTCTTATCGTTTCCGACAGCTTTATCGGATTTTTTACGCAGAGTGCGTGTTGACGCATCCTCCGGAGTTGTAACTTCCGTATGCACCGACAGATTTGCACGCACGGCAGCATTTGCAGCACGCTCAAGCTCCTCAAGCTGAGCCTGCTCAAGAGGAATATCGAAATCTATCGTGCAGTAATCCGCTGCCATATGAAAACCAACGTTCACCGCACCGAACAGCTTGCTTGCAAGCCCGGAAACAATATGTTCTCCGGTGTGCTGCTGAGCATGGTCAAGGCGGGTGTCAACGTCAAGTACTACACGAATGATTGTTCCCACAGGAATTTCAGCATCACAAAAATGAACAACGCTGCCGTTTTCGGTGTGGGCATCGGAAATGCGAACGGTCTGCTCCGCTGCGGAGTTGTCGGGCCTGAAAACAATCGAACCCCTGTCGGCAGGCTGCCCGCCGCCTTCGGGATAAATCATTGTTCTGTCAAGTATGATTTTGTACGCGCCGCTGCGCTCATCTTTTTCACAGGAGAGCACCGCCGCACCGCATTCGGTGATAATGGGAATCGAGTAATAAAGCAGTTCGGTCATTTTGAGTCACTTCCTTTAAGTTGGTAATATATAAAAATACTGTTAATAAAAATATATTTATTTTCGGTTCTGTTCCTTAAAAAAACGATGCCGCAATCGTGCAGCCGAACCGAAAAGGCGCAGAAGAGCGGGACGCAGCGGGAACAGAAGCCGCCACAGCGCGGCGGGGATTCTGTATGCGGGAGAATTAAAATCAAGCTTGTGTCCGCCGCGTATGCGTGCTTCGGCAATGCCGAGGAGTTCGCCCGTTCGTTCGGATTCATCGGAATCGTTAAGGCTGCTTGAATCATTCGGCTGTTCCGACTGCTTTGAAAGCGGAATAAGCCGCAAAGGGTTCTGCGGAGAGGCAAAAGCATCAAACCCGCGGTTGCCGTCGCCGGCGGTCACAACACGATTTCCCTCAATGCGCATTACACGGTGCAAAATGTATTTGCCGGAAATGCAGAAAAGGATGATGTCCCCGCGTTTCGGTTTTTCAATCGTCACGGAGGAGCAGGGGCGTATGCAAACGGAATCCCTTCCCGCGCGGAAAAGCGGGAACATGCTGTTCCCCGTCACACGAAAACACACAGTTCGCCCTGCAAGAAGTTTTTTTCGCACAATTGAAAAAAACTCGGCGGCGGGCAGAATTTTCGGCACGGGTTGCTGAACGGAATCTGTCGGGTATTGTTGATGCTGCGAATCCATTCTGCTGTCTCCTTTTGCTGTTTGCGCAGGATGTATGCAAAAAACTGCAAAGCTGCGCCGTACAGCAAAGCATATAGCAAAAACATTTGGTTATCAAGGCAGGCACTGTAATTTTTGTGTCAAAAACCCGCCGCGGTGTGAAACTGCGGCGGGCATGATGGAACTAAGTTCGATATTCGTCGAACACGAATGGATTATTTTGCAGGTTCGGTATCAGCGTTATTGCCGCCGAACCACTTTGAAAACAGGTCACGGAGGAACTGCGCAACATCTTTGAAGAAATTGCCGATGTCTTCAAGGGTTTGCTTTGCGCCCTCGGTGAATTTCTTCCAACCGGTTGCTTTGCGCGTTGCATCGGCAAGGCCGTAGGCGCGTGCGCGCAGCTGTTCAACGTCGAGACCCTCAAGCGTTCTTGCAAGGGTCAGAATCTGGCTGATTTCGGTTTCGGTAAGCGAAACATCGTTGTCGTCGGCAATTTCACGAATTTTCTGCTTGACTTCATCATCGGTCATCTTCTGAGTTTCGTCAAGAATCTTTTTCAGCTCGTTAATCACTTCGGTCGCTTCATCGGAGCCGATCATTTCGGCAAGCTGACCGGTTGCAATAAGCTCATCAACGCCCGCCATTTTTGCGTATTCGCTGAGGATGTTGCCGGTGAGGCTTTCATATGCTTTGTAGACGCCTGTCAATGCTGCCGTGCCGCTGACAACGCGGGGGGAAGCAACAATAATTTTTGCGTCCGTGATGCCGACGGTGGTAAGGACGTTGCGGTACATTTCCTCGGTGCAGTAGTCAATATTGTAAGTCTTGATGTCAAGACCGCTGCCTGCGGGCATTGCGCAGATGTAGATGCTGGAGATGGAACGCTGCCCGATTTGTCCGGAGGGAATCTTACCTTCAAAATAGAGGCGTTCTTCAGCGTTGGTAACGGTCAGGATGCGGTTTTCGTCAACTTCACCCTGAATGCCGAACATGCCGATAACCTGGCTGCGTTGTTCATCGGTCAGATCCGCACCGAAAACAATGCGGTAGTCGCCGTCCTCCATTGCGAAAGCGGAATTTGCAGAGCCGAAAATGCCGACAGTGAACAGCAGAGCAAGTACAAGGCTCAAAATGCGTTTTTTCATATTCTTTCTCCTTTCAAAAATAAAGCCTTTCGTGAATGCATCAAACGATTTCGGATCGCCGGCCGCCCGAAATGAGCACGGTTCCGACGCATCCGTATTGCATTCCGATAATACTATAACATAATATGCCCGCAATATCCAGTCATCCCGTGCGGAAAAAAGCGGCAAAATCGCCGTATTCACGGCTTTGTTGCAAAAATGTACAAAAAAAGTATACATTTGACCTGCAAAACACGGCGGCGGACGGATTTTGACCGCGAAACAACTCACAATTCAAATATATTTATGAAAAATCAATCCGCTTACTGAAAAATACTGTATAATTAAGAATGTAATTGCCCGAACGCATTCGGACAGGGGTACAGTCGGGCAAAAAACTGATAACGACTTATACATCAGGAGGACTCCAATGGAGAAGAACAGCGGCTTCGCAACGAAGCAGATACATACAGGCAAAATCGAAATTCCCGGCATTGCGCCGCTTGCAACGCCTATTTTCCAAACCTCGACTTTTGAATTTGAAACCACGGCTCAGGGCGCACACCGCTTTGCGGGTGAGGAATCGGGCTATATCTACACCCGTCTCGGCAATCCCAACACGACAAAAATCGGCGAAAAGCTTGCTGCTCTTGAACATGCCGAAGCGGGCATGGCAATGGCAAGCGGCATGGGCGCGGTAACAACCGTTATGTGGACCGTGCTGCATGCGGGCGACCATCTGCTTGCGGATGACGCGCTTTACGGCTGCACTTTCTCCTTCTTTACCCATGGACTGACCCGCTACGGTGTTGAAGTCACCCTTGTTGATTTCGAGGATCTCGATGCCGTTCGCGCTGCGATTCGTCCCAACACAAAGGCTTTCTATTTTGAAACGCCCACGAATCCGAACCTCAAGCTCATTGACATTGCCGCAATCTCCAAGATCGCACATGAGAATTGCCCCGATGCAAAGGTTATTGTTGACAACACGTTTGCAACACCTTACCTCCAGCGTCCCCTCGATCTCGGTGCGGATGTTGTTATCCACAGCGCAACCAAGTATCTTAACGGTCACGGCGATGTTATTGCGGGCATGGCGGCAGGCACAAAGGAATTCATCGATGAGTGCAACCTGTTCGGCCTTAAGGATATGACCGGTGCGGTTCTCGGGCCGTTTGAAGCTTTCCTTATCGACCGCGGTCTCAAAACTCTTGATATCCGCGTTAAAAAGCATTGCGAGAACGCGATGCGGGTTGCGACCTTCCTTGAAGGTCATCCCATGGTAAAGCGCGTTATCTACCCCGGCCTTGAGAGTCATCCCCGTCACGAGCTTGCAAAGAAGCAGATGCACGGCGGCTTCGGCGGCATTATCACCTTTGAGCTGAACGCAACCCGTGAGCAGAGTGCGGAATTTGTAAATTCCCTCAAGCTCTGCACCATTGCAGTCAGCCTCGGCGATGCCGAAACCCTCATTGAGCACCCTGCAACCATGACCCACAGCACCTACACTCCCGAGGCTCTTGAGCAGGCAGGCATCGGCGAAAGCATGCTGCGCCTCAGTGTCGGCCTTGAGGATGCGGAGGATATTATTGCGGATCTTAAAGCGGGTCTTGACAACCTTCAGAAATAAGCTGTCGCTTTTGTCTGATTAAATCCGAAAGCACATGCACCCCGCCCGGGCGGAGGGATTCCGCCGGGGTTCGGGGTGCTTTTTTGTGCGCATACGGCAGATGAAGGGCGTTGTTCAAAAAAATTTCGGCCGAGAGCAAAATGTTTACAGTTTCGTAACAAATTCCCGATGAAAATGTGCTATCATTATTGTCGAAGGGAATGAACCCGCGGAAACGGCGGAGGGAAGCATGGTGAAAAAAGTGATGAAATCGAACGAAAAAAGAGCCGTTAGGGCTGAAAATGCCGAACGCAGGCACCGCAATTTGATTCTTGCGGCTGTTGCGCTTACGGCGGCTGTTGCAATTGTGTCACTCGTTCTTTTCATAAGGACGGCATCGCAGCTCAAACGCGGCGCAAACGAAGAAGAAAGGACGGATATTCCCGTGCTCATCGGGAATATTAACAGTGACGGCGGGGCGGAGCAGCTTTACGGCGGCGAACCCTGTGCAGTTCGGCAGAACCTTCCGAAAGAACCGGCTCTGCTTGCACGGAACAGTTACTGAGTACTGAGCAATAATCGGATGTCAACCCCTTGCAAACGCCGTACAGCGGGCGAAAGCCCGTGAATACGGCGTTTTCCGGCAAAAGCGAGGATGATAAAAATATATTGCATCCGTCCTTGCGGCTCATGCGGTAAATATGTTGCGGAAAAGCTTTGAATATGCTATAATTCGGAGCGAAAATTGAATATGCCTTATCAAGAGTGGCAGAGGGAACGGCCCGGTGAAGCCACGGCAACCTGTTTAATGCGAAAGCTTTTCACAAGGTGCCAAATCCGACGGCATTGCCCGGCGCAAACTTTTTTTGTTGAGCTGCGGCTGCCGGGAGATGAGAGCGCAAAGTTAAAAAGGGTTTCCGTGCGATGTTCCGACAGGGTTCATCGCATTTTGTTTTTCTTTTGCAAAGGCATGGAAAGGATAAAATATGAACAATAACGAAGTACAAAAGCGGCTGTTTACCTCCGAATCCGTAACAGAGGGGCATCCGGACAAGGTCTGCGACAATATCGCGGACGCCGTGCTTGATGCAATGCTGCGCAATGACCCGAATTCGCGCGTTGCCTGCGAATGCTGCGCAACAACGGGCATGGTAATGGTAATGGGCGAAGTTACCACAAACTGCTATATAGACATTCCGAAGCTCGTTCGCGATGTTGTGCTTGAAATCGGCTATGACAAGCCCGAATACGGCTTTGACGGCCATACCCTTGCGGTTATCAGCGCAATAAACGGACAATCCCCCGATATTGCAATGGGCGTTGACAAGAGCTTTGAAGCAAAACACGGCGACACCGACTCCTATGACATCGGTGCGGGCGATCAGGGAATGATGTTCGGATATGCCTGCGATGAAACTCCCGAATGTATGCCGCTGTCCATCAGCCTTGCGCACAAGCTGACCCGCCGCCTGACGGAAGTTCGCAAGAGCCGTCATCTCGGCTATCTCCGTCCGGACGGCAAGAGCCAAGTCACCGTTGAATACGACGAAAACGGCAAGCCTGTACGCATTGACACAATAGTCATTTCCACACAGCACGATCCGGATATCGACATGGAGCATCTGCGCCGTGACGTTATCGAAAACGTCATTCGTCCCGTTATTCCCGCAGAGCTTGTTGATGCGGAGACAAGAATTTTTGTAAACCCCACGGGAAGGTTCGTTATCGGCGGACCGCAGGGCGATTCCGGCCTGACCGGCAGAAAGATAATCGTTGATACCTACGGCGGCGTCGGAAGACACGGCGGCGGCAGCTTCTCCGGAAAGGATCCCACAAAGGTTGACAGGTCCGCTGCCTATGCGGCACGTTATGCGGCAAAGAATATCGTTGCACAGGGCTATGCAAAACGCTGCGAAATTCAGCTTGCCTATGCTATCGGCGTTGCAAAACCCGTCTCCGTCCGTGTTGACACTTTCGGAACGGGAACAATGCCCGATGCAGAGCTTGAAAAGATGCTGCTTGCAAGTTTCGATTTCCGTCCCGCCGCAATCATTGAAAAGCTTGACCTTCGCCGCCCGATTTACAAAAAGACAGCGGCATACGGCCATTTCGGAAGGGATGACGCCGATTTCCCGTGGGAAAAGGTTGATTTGCAGTTTGTGAAATGAGTTTGCACAAAGCAATTGCTGCCGGTTATGCAGCGAGTTTTGCAGAGAAATGAACGCTGAGTATTGCGCCGGTTCAGCGCCGAGATATTCTTTTTAACCGAAAGTGAAATGAAAAGGGATTGCCGCAGAGTTTGTGCGGCGATCCCTTTTTGATTCGATATATAAATGTGGAAAAAAGATTTATATCAAAAAATTACAGTTCCTGAAAATACGACACGATCCGTCCCAAAGTATCATCGCTGATTTCATCGGGAACCAGAATCCCCTCCTCGATATAACGCTTCGCACCGGAAGAGGCATTGACGATTTCGGCGAATTCCTCGCTTGCCGCATATTGGCTGACTGCCGCAAGATACATTGTTGTTGAAACGCTGTAAGGGCTGTTTTCATCGTTTACAATTTTGCTGATTTTTTGCGCACAGGCGGCCGCAAGCTCATTGGCCTGTTTTGCCGTCAGGCTGTTTAGAATCTCCGGCATACAAAGCATGGCTTCAAGATAGCAGAGCCTGATGCAGCCGACGCTGTCGCGTGCTTTCTGCTCGTCAAGGTCATAAAGTTTATATAGCCTTATAAGGCTTTCGGCAGCGTCCGGCCGGGTCATCAGCTCGCGTATGCCGTTATAGTCGCTGCGTACGTTCTCCATACCGTCCTGCATTGTGTCAAAAAGCATAAAATCAATAAACAGGTTATAGTTCATGCAATAAAGCACAAGCTCGTCGGTTGAAACGGTTTCGAGAATGTCCGCCGGAATCTGGGAAACTTCGCGCATCTGCACGGCGTCCTCAAGTGCGTCCCACTGCTCCGGAGTATCGTCCGGATTTATGCTCGAAACGTATTTTTTTTCATCGGTTTTTTTGTTAAGGTATCCTTCGGGAACGGGAAACCAAAATTCGGAGGAATCGTCGTCCTCATCCTTGGTAGGTTCATCCTGCGGGTCGGAATGCCGAGTTTCGTATTCGACATAATGCTTCCGCGCATTGCGCCCGATTGCCGCATAACTCTTTTTTGGCAGTGCCAAGGCAAGAGTGAATGCTGCTGCTGCCAGTATGCATATGCATACAATGATCGCTCTTCTCTTTTTCATTTGAATAAATCCTTTCCGTGTCGACAATATCGCGTCTGACAACTGCTTTTAAATAATAACAGATTATTTTTTAGACGTCAAGTCTGAAAACAAATAATATATATATATAAACGCAATCAGGTAAATGCATCGGCAGGACTCTGGGAATCGGCTTTAAACGGATCGTGCGAAAAAAGGCCGCAGGTTTGAGCCTTTTTTCGCACAATCTATCGGGGAAACTTCGGTTAAAGGTTGTTTATCAGAGCGCTTTATTCACTTGTGATTGAGTTCACAACCTCGGACATCTTTCCGAAATCGAAAGATTGAACGATCTCCACAGCTTCACTGCGTGAATTGTAAACGGTCAAAATTTCAACAAGGAAACCGTCAATATCCGCCCAGAAAGTAACGGCATCATCGGAAACATCCGTATCGTTAACAATATAGAGTCTGCGTATTTTGTCCGAACCGGTCGGAATTATTTGCGTAACGTCCTTTGACTTGATTTTGCCGTTGAGCAGTGTTTCCGAATCGGCGGAAAGCCCCTCAAAAATCGTGAAGTAACCGTGCCCTTTATCAAAGAGGTACACAAGGGAAAAACGCCCGAATGTGGGGTAATAATCCATGTAATGCGGTTTATACTTCGGGTGGGTCGGGAAGGGAATCCTGTCAAAGCGTTCCAACAGATCGGACAGCTCCGCCTTGTTGCGGACGCCGCAGCAGCGGTGGATTCCACGCTCTTCAATGTAGCTTTCAACCTTGCTCTCATCCAGCTTCACGGATGCAAAAAATGCCTGCATTTCTTCAACACTGCGGAACTCAATGCTGTCGGGGGGAACTTGATGACCGGCTTGCCGTTCGGTCGGTTGTTCGGTCGGCTGCGCGGTCGGTGTCGTTTCCGTTTTGTGAACGGAAGAACATGCAAGCGCCGAACAGATGCATACAGCAAGCATTGCTGCGATGAAAAGATAATGTTTTTTCATAGTTATATTCCTTTCCGTGTTTATAACTGCCGTCCGCAATGATTGCAGGAAGAACTTGCTTCGGCGGGGGAGCAGCGTGCTCCCCCGTTCTGAGATTATTGCTGCTTTTTTGGTGCAGCTTTGGGTTTTGTTCCGAAAATCACACGAACCGAAGCTTACCTGCCGGCATATTGTGCAAAGGTTATGAGCCTGCAATGCTGAAGTCGGTTCAGAAAATCGTTTTCAGGCTGATTTATATTGATAAACACCGCATGGGAATCGATGTTTGTAACATAACGGGAAGTGTTGTAGCGAGTGTCGTGTTCATCCTTTTTCGTCGAATAAGCAAGGAAAGGAAGCGTTGAATCCGCGTCGCAGGAAATCAACGAATAAACGCTGCTGTTCTCATATTTTTTGAGTTCTTCCGCAGGCAGGCTTTCGGTAACAATAATGGTTACAGACATGCAGCAGATGTCTTCATCGGCTCTGCTGTACCATATGGTGAACGCGTTGTTGTCGAAACGCAGGCTTGACATGTAATATTTATATCCGCTGAAGTCAGGCAAAGCAACATTGTCGAGCAGGCTGATAATGCGCTCTGCGTCTTCCTTGCTGTCAACGCCGCTCATATAAAAACCATGTGAATGAATGAATTCGGAAAATTCATCATCGGGGAGGTCAACGGATGCGCCAAAGTCATGGTATTCCTGAAGACTTTGGAAACTGATCATTGTGGGAGGTTCGCCCGAGTCATTCGGAGCAGCCGTGTTTTCCGCACCGCTTTTCGGCATTTCGGGGTCATCCGGGTTTTGGGCAGGCTTGCTGCACGCAAATGCAAAAGCAAGCAAAAGGGCAAGAAGGGTGAGAGATATTTTTTTCATAATTCCTCCATTAATGATAGTGTGTGTCGTCGGCGGGAGGTGTCATTTCAAACGGCTGCGCTCGGAGAAGAAGTTTCACGGGGACAATATGCCGAACATTGTTCCGTGACGTCCGAACCGATGAAATGATTTCCGCTGTCGTTTGACTGCGGAAGCCTGCTTGGCGGAGAATGCATCGCCTCCTTCAAATGAGATGACTATATTATACCGTATTACCTATCGTTGTCAAGATAAAAAATCATTTATTCTTTACGTCGAAACACAAACAAAAACAGCCTCCGCAAGTGCATAAAATTTGCGGAAGCTGTTGATTTTTTGCGTTTTAGTTGAAAGCGGAAACGCCTGCGGAACGAGTGTGCCGTGAAAACGCCGTGGGAATATATTTGCAGAAAACATACGCCTTATGCAAACATAAACCGTTCGGAGTTTTCGGTTTATTCGCCGAGGGCATCCTCCCAACGGGGAGTGCTCCAGCCGGTTGTGTCGAAGTATTGGCGAATCTTATCGCTCATGTATCGGAGCTTTGCGTAAAGATGCGGATATTCCGAAAGCTCACTGCCGAAGAAACCCGTCATTGCATATTCCATGATTCGGGCGCGATCCTCGCGTTCATTGGTTTTTGCATAACCGTCGATGAAATAGCAGTCCTTGGGTTTTGTCGAGCCGAAATAAGTGTAATCACCCTCGTTCAGAATGCTTTCGGCAGGATCAAAGATGTATTGGAAGCCGTCGGGGTTCAGCTCGGCCCATTGGACAACATCGAATTCGCCGTAGTTGATGCTTGTGATATGATCCTCCGTTGCGTGCCAGATCTCGTGGCAATAGGTGCCGACAAGCCCTTCGGAGAAAATGTCTACATAAATATTATGCCACAAAGAGTTTTGCACGCTGTAGCCGATCATGTTGAAATTGCTTTCAAACCCGCCGACAAGCATTATGCGTATGCCGCCGTCACCGAATTCCGAACGGAACTGCGGGAAAAAGCCCTCCGGATAGAGCGAAAGAGCTTCTTCGAGAGAATCAAGTGCCGCGTTTATTGATGCGGCTTCGTCTGCAAGATCCATTTGATCGGTTGTGGTCGTTGGGTACTCGGCAAAAGTACATGCGGGCAGACACTGGGAGGAGAGCAGGATGCGCACCCCGTATTTTTCGGAAATTTCATCCGCACGGCTGCGCACTCCCTGAAGATTTTCGGGGAGGCTGCTGCCGTTCACGGCGGACCAATAATCTTCGGCAATGTATTCGTTGACGGTGAGCATGGATTCAGCCGGTTCGGTGCCGTCGATAACGGAATAATCAAGCACGGACGGAGAAATCAGGTTAAATTCAAATTGTGATTCAACGTAACTCACCGCTATGATTCCGCCGATGTTCGGCATGAAGCACTGCGCAAGCAGCTCATGCTCGATGCCGTATTGGGTAAGGTCGCAGCACTCAAGCGCGCTGCCGAGCCTGAACAAAGCGGGGGAATTTCCGGATGTTACGATGCAGTCCGAATAGGGAACGGGGTAAAGCTCGGTTTCGCCGCCGGGCAGCAGGGAGGCATCCGCAAAAACAAAGCTGCCATCGGCGGAATATGTAACATCGTATCCGCCGGCATCGGTGTTGTATTTAAAGAAATAAACATCCGAATCCTCGGTGAAATGCGGAATGAACGAGTCGGAGGAAATCATTGAGAATGAATTTGAACCAAGGTCGAGCAGCGCCGTTCCGCAAAGCATTGTGTCCGGGGAAAGAAAAGCATCCAAGAACAGTTTGTCCTCGGTCGGGTGTATGTCAACAAGCGAATTGAACCGCAGGTTGAATGCGGCTTCCACGGGGGAGACTTTGCCCGTTTCAATATTCATGCTGCACAGCACGGAATCCTTAAGAAAATAGTATTCTGTCAAATCATGCGAAAACTGACCGTAAATCGTTTCAACGTCGAAACGTTTCTTTTGATTCAAATCGGAATCGAAAAGGATCCACTCGTTTTCGTCGGCGTTGAATGCGGCAAAGGTGTCGTCCGGAAAGATTTCGTCCGAAACGGACCAGTTTCCGTCAATCGTTACGGACTTTATGACACTGTCCGAAACAATATCGACGGTTGTGAACGTTGTTTTTTTGCTTTCGTAATCACTTTGGCAGGCAAGTGCGCCGCTTTGTCCGAACGGATGCAGCACGGGAAGCAGGGATGTATCAAAGCTTGTGAGTTTGCGCACAGGTTCGGGTACGGGTGTTGCCGTCGGGACCTCTGTCGGGGCGGGTGTTGCCGATGCGGGTGCGGGTGTTTGCTGCGAGTCACTGCCGGAATTGCAGCCGAGGCAGAAAACACATGCTGCAAACAACAGCGCAAGCAGAGCGAACAGCGCGTGATTGCGATAGCTTGATAATGAAGTTTTTTTCATGGCGGTAAACGCCTCCTTAATTATTAATCTGCCGAAAGAGTGCGTATGCTCAATCGGCATGCTGCCGAATTTTGAAAAGTTCCGTTCAATTCGCAGTCAACACCGAACACGGCCTGCGGAAGTATTTGAATTCGCTGCCGCATGTGGAAACAACGACTTTGTTCTGCGTTGCGGAGCAATGCGCAATAAGCGGTTCACCGTTTTTCAGAAAGCCGACACAGATTCCGACATGGTTTCCGTCGCTTCCGGGGTATTTGTTGATGAACGCAAGATCGCCTGTCCGAACATCGCTTTTTTTTATTTCAGCGGATTTATCCCACTGATTCCATGTGCCGACGCCGATTTTTTCAATCGTTTCGGTTTTGTCCGCGCCCAATTGAATATAACACCAAAGCACAAATCCGGAGCAGTCCAATCCGTAAGGGATGGTTGTTCCGCTTGTGGAATGGCCGGGGCTTGTGACTTCGGCAGGTTTGCCCCAGCGGTCATCCCAACCGACGGTGTAACTCTTGCCGCCCCAAAAATAGTTGACCTTTCCGACAAGCATAAGCGCGGATTCCGCAAGGGTGCGCTGGGCTTCCGTTGAATACTCGCTGCGTGCCGACATTTGCTGAATCTCCGCATCGTCGAGTATGCGGTATTCTGTTCCGCGGCATGCAAAATAATATGTTGCTGCCGCAATAAGCATAATCAGCAGTGCAAAGCAGACAGAGCAAATGCGAATGCGACGCGAATTGTTTTTTTGCTGCACGGGCGGCCTCCTTAGCTGCGGCCGAAGCTTTCAGCCGGGTTTTACCGCAATAATAACATAATGCGGTGTACGTTGCAAGCACACCGAAAAATAGATAATATACTTACTGAACGGAGTTTGGTTTGCGCTTTTCCCGAATTGTGTTCGGAAGATAAAAAACTAAAGCGAATAATCCTTAAAGTGTACAATGGTCAGCTAATTTTTGACAAGATTTCCGGAAACTGAATTAAACAAAATGCGGAGGTTTCGCATTTTCGGAAGAAAAACGCCGATACTTCCGCAATCAGAAGTAATATGCTATAATAGACACAAGGCGATATACACAGGAATGCTCTGAACAGACAGGTTTTGCGGGGAAAGACTTTGGGTAAATGTTTTTTCGTGCAAAAAGCATTGAGCGGAGCTTCCGAAAAGGATTGGGGAAATTCGAAAATGATAAGTATTGCAATTTGCGACGATGAAGCTGTCTTTGCGGAGGCACTTCATGCTCTTGTCGACGCCGGAATGAAGGAAATTCTGTACGGCGAGAATTCGATGGACGAAAGAGAGCTTTCATATGAGATAACGGTATTTACGAACCCGTTGATGATGATTGACGCTTTAAAAACAAAGCGGTTCGATCTTGCTTTTTTGGATCTTCTCATGAATAAGGAAAGCGGGTTCGGCGTTGCGCAAGAGATCCGCAGAATGAGACTGAACACTGAAATTGCAATTGTTACTTCATACAGCGAAGCGCGGAACGATGCATTTCAATACAGGCCGATAGGCTATGTTGACAAACCGGCAACGATTGAAGAGGTAACAAGACTTCTGCGCCTCTATATCGATTTTTATTCCGATTGCAAGCGTTACATTTATGTCGGAAGAGCAAGCGAGGAACGCAGAATTGCGGTCAATGATGTTACTTATATCGAAGTCCGCGGACGCAGCATCAAAATCGAGATGTCAATCGAAGGCAGAAAAAACGAGATTAACACCACGGGCACGATTTCCGAATATGAAGAAAAACTTAAGAGCAGCGGATTTGTGCGCTGCTACAGGAGCATTCTCGTGAATCCGCACCATATAAAGGCATATAACGGAGTCAGCAAGGAGTTCAGTATGAGCACCGGAACGAGGCTGCCCGTATCCCGCAGCTATGCGGTGCAGGCCGTGACTGCATACAACAGGGCAAAGAACGGGGACGGAAGGCTATGAGTCCGACAGCGTTTTTCAAGCTATGCTGCGTTCCGGTGTCGGTGCTGAAGGCTTTCTTTGCGGACTACATGATGGCCTCGGTGCTTGAGCGCAGGTTTGTGAATAAAAAAAGGAATTGCGGCTTTACCCCCCAAGTGTTGGGTTATGCTGTCGTTTTATGTGCAAGGCTGCCGTTTGTTACGCATGAAAACACTGTATATGTATCGATTATCAAGTTGGCGGCATATCTTGTGGCAGTCATATTCATGTACAAGGGAAGGGTTACGCTGCGATTGCTGATGTATGCCATCCATATATTCACAATGTTTACCGGAGAGTTTCTGAGCATAAACATTTTGGGCGCGTTCGGATTGCTGTATAACGGCTTTTTCAAAAACAACTTTTATCTGGGTATGCTCATGAGCGAATTTCTCTCTTCGTTCTGCATTTTTGCTGTCGGCTTTGCTGTACGCAGGATCGGCAAGTTCCCGACCGAGGCTTCCTGCGAGACACAGTTCAGAGAAGTATCCGCGCTGCCGATTACCGTCTGCTTTGCGGTGGTTTTTTTCTGCCTGCTTCAGTACGGATTCATTTCGCCCGGTCCGGAAGTCGGCTGCATTTCGCTTACACTGATTTCTGCGCTGGCAGCAGGGATAATGCTGCAGTTGGATGCTTTTTCGAAAATGCTGAAAACGCAGCAGTATGCGGCTGATGCTGTGGCGGATGCGCAGCGAGCGCAGCTTGAACTTGAGAAGGTGAGGGCAGCGGTACGCCACGGTGAAGACGTACAACGACTTGAGCACGATATGAAGAATCTGCTGCTGCTTGTCCATATGCTTAACGAGCGGGGCGACAGTGGACGTATAGATGCAGTGATCGACAGAATTGAAACAGAAATAAAGGCCGAAGCGGACGGCGGCATTCAAGAAAAGGAACATGGCGCATGCATTCCGATTGAGAAATTTCGGACTTGCATCGGTTCTGCGGATTCGTGTGCGGAGGATATTCACCGCGGGAACGGAGAATTTGCTGCAAACAACGAAATGAAACTGCCCGTATCCCGCAAATATGCGGAGCAGGCCGTGACGGCAGACAACAGGGCGAAGAACGGGGGCGGAAATCTATGAGTTCGGTAACGTTTTATAAAATCTGCGAGCTTCTGCTGGTGGTCATATATGCATTCGGTGCGGATTATATGATGACATCCGTGCTTGGACGACGATTTGTCCCGAAAAGAAAGATTCCGTTCTTTAATTTTCAGCGGCTGGCATACATACTGACTCTTGTGACAACATTCCTGTTTTTGTCGCACGAGAACACGGCATACACAACCGTGTATAAGCTTGTTATGCAGTTTGCGATTGTCATATTCATGTATAAAGGAAAGTTCGCTCTGCGCGTTCTGATGGGAGCGGCTCATTTTTTCACGCTGTTCATAGGCGAGTTCCTGAGTCTGAATGCAATTTACGCACTCGGAATTCCGATTGAACGCTTATATGTCAAGTTCAGCTTTTGGGTTCTGATGTGTGATCTGCTTTCATCGCTGCTTGTGTTTATCGTGGGCTTCGTTGCGCACAGAATAAGAGAATTCCCGACGAAAAGCCTTTCATCAAAACAGCTGCAAAAGCTTTCTGCGCTGCCGATAGCTGCCGGCGCGGCAGTGATCGTTTTCTGCCTGCTTGAATACAGTTTCATTTCGCCGGGATTGCCGGTCGGCTGTGCTTCGCTTGCGCTCATTGCATCGCTTGCGGTCGGAATCACGTTCCAATTGGATATTTTTTCGGAGATGCTGAAAACGCAGCAGCATGCAAGAGCAGCAGCGGCATCCGCGCAGGAAGCGCAGTTCGAACTTGAAAAAGTGCAGGAAACGGTACGTCACGGCGAAGACGTGCGTCGGCTTGAACACGACATGAAAAACCTGCTGCTGATGATACATATGCTGAACGAACAGGGCGACGGCGAGCGAATCGATGCGATGCTCAATGACATTGAGTCGAAGATTAAGGTCGAAACGGACAGCAGCATTGCGGAATACGGACGAACCGTGTGTATTCCGATTGAAAGATTTTCGGCATATATCGGTTCCGGCGCCGGTGAAAACAACGACAGCACCCAAAATGAGGAGAAAGTACGAACATTATGACGATACTGAATATTATTGCTTGCTGCCTTTTAAATACTGTTGTTGCATGGACGGTTGACTATTACGCAACCTCTTTACTGAGCCGCAGAGATGTTTTCAAAACGGGACGCAAGCCGAAAATCTTTACGGTTCAATGGCTTGCATTCACGCTGATGCTGTGCGGATTTGCGCTGCTTCCGTCGGGTCCGAACGAAATCAAAAAGCTTTATGTAATATACGGTAAAGTTGTCTGCTATATTGTTCTGTTTGAACTGCTGTATGAAGGCAGCTTCCTTAAAAAGCTGCTCATGGCGGTCAGTCACCTTGTTATCATGCTGGGCGGAGAGTTTATCATGTCCCGTGCATTTATTGCAGCAGGCTTGGATCCTTCGGAGTATCTCCATGCTCACGGTTTGGTTCGGCATGTTGTTTCCGTGTTCGTTTCCATGCCGGTTGTTGCAGCGGGGCTTGCAATGCGCCGCGTTCCGAACATGTGGTTCGGAAGCATCAATGGTGTTCAGAAACTGAAGCTTTCTCTTCTGCCGATTTTGTCTGCGGTGCTGATGATACTGTTCCTGCTGATAGCATTCAACATCGTTCCTCTCGTGAGCACGGTTTCGGCATTGCTGATACCGTTCGCGCTGCTTACGATACTGAGCATCGGCTTTCAGTTCCGCTTCCTTTCGGATATTTCTGTTGCACAAAAACAAATGGCGGACAATGAAGAAAAGGCAAGGAAGGCACAGTTTGAATTGCAGCTGGGTGTTCAGCAGGCCGGCCATGCGGAGGATGTTCACCGCATTGAGCAGAATATGCGTGCAAACATCCGCAGACTGCGGAAGCTGAATGCCGAAGGAAAACGGGAGGAAATTAAAGAATTCATAGAAAAAATCACACATATAATGAAACAGAATCGTGTTGAAATCCCGTTTTCCGGCGTTAGTGTTATCGACGAAATCATGTGGGCGAAAATTGACGCCATGAAGAAAGCGGGCATTGAGTCGGACTATGAAACCGAAAAGCTCAATGCTGAGACCGTCACAATATCCGATGCGGAGCTTTGCGCACTGCTTGCAAACGCACTCGATAATGCGATTGAAGGTACGCAAAGGCTTTTGGACGGGGAACCCAAAAAGATCTTCGTTCGGATTCGACAGACGGAGTGTGCGCTTGAAATTACCGTGCGAAACCCCTGCGAGGCGAAGCAGACTGTTGAAATGGCATTTATACAGAGCGCAAGGCGCGCTGCCGGAAGCCGTGGCTACGGAATGGGCAACATGAAGCGAATCTGCCGCGAAAACGGCGGGGCGTTCGTTCCGAATGTTCAGAACGGGAAGTTCGAGGTTTTCATTTCGCTGCCGTTCGGGAAATAATCCGCAGGGGAGCATATACAGAATGAGAACGTGGGAAAATGACAGTTTTGCCGCTGCCGCGGGAAGGAAAATATAAAAATCCGCTGTTTGGTTCCGAAAGAAACCCGGGCATAAAACACATAACGAACCGCATGGGCGGCGCAAGTTCGGATATATCCGCAAAATGCGCCGCCTGTATGTTGCGCTTTTATCAAAAAGATAGTAAAATAAACCTGAAAAGCATTGCCGATGCAATTCGGCATGAACCAAACAAAAAAACGGAGGCATAATATGACCGTTAAAACTTTTGATGAACTCGTTGCCAAGGTTAAATCCGGCAAAAAATCAACAGTTGCACTCGTTTGCGCAAACGATGCACACGCACTTGAAGCCGTTATTCACGCAAGCGATCTTGTGGACGCCGTACTCGTTGTTGAAGCGGACAAGCTTGACGAGCTGAAGGCTCTTCTCGTTTCTCTCGGAAAGAATCCCGATGATTTCGCAATCGAAGTTGTTCCCGAGGGTATGCACCCCAGCGTATGCGCCGCAAAGCTCATTCATGCGGGCAGGGCGGATTTCCTCATGAAGGGCAAGATTATGACGGGCAATCTTCTTAAGGGCGTTCTTTCACCCGATGCGGATCTGCGCACCGGTTCGCTCATGAGCCACGTCATGCTGTTTGAAGTTCCCGGTTACCACAAGCTCCTCGGCGTTACCGACGGAGGCATGTGCACCTATCCCGACCTTGAAAAGAAAGTCGGCATCGTTAAGAACGCCGTTCGGTTCTTCCATAAAATCGGCGTTGAGAAGCCCAATGTTGCTGCGCTTTGCGCAATCGAAACCATCAACCCCAAAATGCAGGAAACCGTTGACGGTGCAGAGCTTAAGCGCATGAGCCTTGAGGGCGAACTCGGCGAATGCTATGTTGAAGGTCCCATCAGCTACGACCTTGCAATGGTTCCCGAGCTTTCCGCCGTAAAGGGCTACACCGCCTGCCCCTGCTGCGGCGACTTCGACATTCTTCTTGTTCCCGAAATTGTTGTCGGCAACGTTCTCGGCAAGTGCCTGACCTATACCTGCGGCGGCAGAATGGCCGGCATCGTTATGGGCTGCAAGGTTCCCATCGTGCTCACCAGCCGCGGTTCCAGTGCGGAAGAGAAGTATTACTCCCTCGCAATGGGCGCGGGGTTTGTCGGCTGAGACTCGGTAATCGCTTACCTTACGGAAACATATATGGAGAACAAAAAAGCTGAAAGAATCCTCGTTATCAACCCCGGTTCGACTTCAACGAAAATCGCGGTTTTTGACGATGACAAACAGATCATGACTCAGACGATACGCCACCCGCTGGATGAAGTCAAGGCGTTTTCGTGGGTCATGGATCAGTTTGATTACCGCATGGAGCACATCAATGCCGCTCTTGAGGCTGCGGGAATCGACAAGTCCACCCTCACCTGCGTTATGGCGCGCGGCGGTCTGCTGCCTCCCGTACCTTCCGGGGCATTCAATGTCAACAAGGATATGATCGACTATTTCTATGCAGCGAAGGTAAACGTTCATATTTCAAACCTTGCCTGCGTGCTTGCGGATGCAATTGCGCGCCCCCTCGGCATTCCCGCAATGGTCTATGACCCCGTTGCCGTGGATGAGCTTGAAGATGTTGCAAGAATCACCGGTATGCCCGAAATTTCAAAGGCAAGCCGCGGGCATGTGCTCAACAGCCGCGCAATGGCGAGAAAATGCGCCGAAGAGATTCTCGGCAAAAAACTCGAAGACTGCACGATAATTGTTGACCATATCGGCGGCGGCTGCTCCACATGGCTCGTTCATAACGGACGCTGCATCGATTGCTACAGCGATGACGATGCCGGGTTTGCACCCGAACGCTGCGGCAAAATTCAGGCGATGGAGCTTGCAATGCTTTGCTACAGCGGTAAATATACAAAGACTGAGATGAGCCGCTATATACGCGGAAAGTCCGGCCTGTCGGCTCTTCTCGGAACAAGCGATGCAATCGAGGTTGAGCGCATGATCGAATCGGGCGACGAACACGCACGCCTTGTTTACGATGCAATGGCACGCAGCCACGCGAAGGGCATTGCGGACCTTGCAAGCGTTGTTTGCGGCAAGGTTGACAGGATCGTTATCACCGGCGGGCTTGCAAACAGCAGGATGCTGATGGATATGATTCGCCCCCACGTTGAGTGGATCGCTCCGATGGAAGTCATGGCGGGCGAATTCGAAATGGAAGCGCTTGCGGCGGGCGGCCTGCGCGTGCTGCGCGGCGAAGAAAAAGCGCACGATTTCGTCTGGAATCGATAAATGCGCTGTCAATTGCTGCCGAAGTCCGCTGCCCATGACGTTGAATGCGGATGCCGTTTCTGTGCAGCGCACGGACGGCTGAAGTGAAAACAGCAGGTATTGATTTGTGCTGCCTGTTAAATTTGTTTGCCGAATTGCAGCCAACCATGAATCAAGAGCCCGCAAACAGAGAACTTTATAAATCGAAAGGAGCTTTTTGCAATGGAACTTGAACTCACTCTTGATAACTTTGATGCCGAGATCGGCAAATCGACTCCGATACTCGTTGACTTCTGGGCTGCATGGTGCGGCCCGTGCAGGATGCTTTCGGGCGTTATTCAGCAGCTTGCGAACGAAAGCGACGGAAGCTATCGCGTCGGCAAGGTTAATGTTGATGAACAGCCGGAACTTGCAAAGCGTTTCGGTATTGCAAGCATTCCGACGGTAATCCTGTTCAGGAACGGCGAGGCGGTTCAGAGACAGATGGGAGTTGCACCCAAAGCAGCATTTCTGAACATGCTTCAGGAATCAAAGTAAATTCCGACTTTTATCGGAAAAGCAGGTTATTCGGAACGCTCCGGATGATCTGAAACGAATACGTTCTGCCGGGTTGGTTTTTCGGCTCGGCAGAACGGGCAGAGCATATGCTTTTGCAAGGGGGGCAAATCTCCGCTCGTTTTGTTTTTTGACTTTGAAACGGGAAACAGCTGCAAGCCGCTTGTTGATTGTTCGGTATCAACGGTTGGGTTTTCGTGTTCCGCCGACTGCCGAATATTCGGTACAGGGCTTTAAAAATGCAGCCGAAGTTCAGCGTGAGATAAAACAGATGCATAACATCAGCGCGGCAATTATCAGTATCAGCACCCATTGCGGGGCAAGCAGCAGCAGCACCACAACGGCGGTTATGCAGAGCAGTGAGAGCAGCAGCGACACGACAAAGCGCGGAACTCTGCGCTTTCTGTAATGTGCACGCCTGTTGCAGGGTCTGAAGGTGAAAATCATTATGAGCATCCTTTCCAAGCTGTTTAGAACAGGGGGAAGACGAAATCGAAAGCAGGATTTGCACCCCTTGCAAAAGCATATTCGCCGAATTTGCAATACTTACCGATTATATCGAAAAATGTTTAAATTTTTTTAAAAAAAAGCCGCATTCACTATTGTATTGGAACGTTGATTAATGTTAAAATAATAGCATATGGGTATTTTTGCGCTCAAACTTCATTCGGCTGTTTTGCAATGATGAATGAGCACGGGAACTCCCTGAAGAGCTGTAACTACAATGAACTTCCCCCGACTTCGGGTTTTGTTAGGAGTTAAAAATAATGGGTATGTTTGAATTCAACGATGTCGGTATCGATCTCGGTACCTCCAGCGTATTGGTATATGTAAAAAACAAGGGTATCGTGCTGCGTGAACCCTCCGTTGTTGCGGTTGAAAAAATAACGGGCAAGATTTATGCTGTCGGCGAGGAAGCGCGCCGTATGCTCGGAAGGACTCCGGGCAATATCGTTGCGATACGTCCGCTTCGCGACGGCGTTATTTCCAATTTCGACATTACGGAAAGACTGCTGCGCCACTTCCTCAAAAAGGTCGTCGGCACACGCATTTTCTTTAAGCCCCGCGTGGTTGTGTGCGTTCCGTCCGGCGTTACGGAAGTCGAAAAGCGTTCTGTAATCGAAGCGACCGAGGAGGCGGGCGCGCGCCACACCTACCTTATTGAAGAACCCATCGCCGCCGCAATCGGTGCAGGGATAGACATTTCCCAGCCGCGCGGCAACATGGTCGTTGATATCGGCGGCGGAACAACCGACGTTGCGATAATCTCTCTCGGCGGTTCGGTTCTCAGCGAATCAATAAAAGTTGCGGGCGACAGGTTTGATGAATCCATCGTTCGTTATATGCGCAAAAAGCACAACCTTCTTATCGGTGAGCGCACCGCAGAGGAGATGAAAATTCGCATCGGCTCGGCTTATCCGCGCAAGGAACAGGTGTTTATCGACGTTAAAGGCCGCAACCTGATTTCCGGCCTGCCGCAGGCGATAACGATCGGCTCAAACGAAATGATCGATGCGCTTGAAGAACCTCTTCAGAATATCCTCGAAACGGTTCGAAACCTTTTTGAAAAAACTCCGCCGGAACTTGCAAGCGACATTGCGGAAAACGGCATTTGCCTCACGGGCGGCGGCGCACTGCTTTACGGCATGGATAAATTCGTTGCCGAACACACGAAGGTTCCCTGCTATGTTGCGGAGGATCCCATTTCCTGCGTTGCAATCGGCACGGGCAAGGTGCTTGACAATATCGACAAGGGCTTTGTGAATGCGCTGTATGATTACCGCAGGGGCGACTATTTCGAAGCCTGATAAGATTGATTTGATTTTTGGAATTTGCAAACGGGCGGTTTTGCGGCTGCCCTGTTTGTTGTACCGCAAGAAAACAGCCCGAATGAAATGTGAGGAATGGCATGACTGACTTTAAAAAACTTCAGAATGGAAGCGATATTCGCGGAGTTGCGATTGAAACCGAGGGCGGAAAGCCCGTGAATTTAACGCAGAACAGCGTTGTGCGCATCGGCGCGGCATTTGCGCTTTTTGCTGCGGACAGGGCAAATAAGCCCGCTTCCGAACTGCGTATTGCAATAGGCAGGGATTCAAGACTGAGCGGTGAACAGCTCACTGTCTGGCTTGCGGACGGTATTACTTCCGTCGGTGCAAATGCTTATGACGGCGGCCTTGCAAGCACTCCTGCAATGTTTATGTGCTGCGTGAACGAACTGCATTTTGATGCCGGAATAATGGTCACGGCAAGTCATTTGCCGATGGAACGCAACGGCATGAAATTTTTCACCGCAATTGCGGGCGGGCTTGAAAAGGCTGATATTACGGCAATTCTTGCGTCCGCCGAAGAAGCCGCATTTCCGATTGCCGCGCAGCGCGGCCAATGCGGAACGGTTGACGTTATGACGCCCTATGTAAACGGACTTAAAGAAAAAATCCTTTCCGCCCTCGGCTGTGCAAAAGATGAAAAACCTTTCAGCGGCCTTAAAATCGTTGTTGATGCCGGCAACGGTGCGGGGGGGTTCTTTGCCGAACGGCTGCTTGAACCGTTGGGTGCGGATATCACGGGCAGCAGGTTCCTTGAACCTGACGGAAGGTTCCCGAATCATCAGCCCAATCCCGAAAATGCCGATGCAATGCGCAGCATATGCGATGCCGTTACGGAAACGGGTGCGGATTTCGGCATTATTTTCGACACCGATGTTGACAGAGCGGGCGCGGTCCTCCCTTCCGACGGCGGCGTTATTGCGCTTGACAGGAACAGGCTGATTGCGCTTATGACGGCGATTCTCGTTCGTCAGTACGGCCCGATAACAGTTGTTACGGATTCGATTACATCAACCGGACTCACGGATTTCATCAACTCCCTCGGCTGCCGTCACCACAGGTTCAAGCGCGGCTATCGCAACGTTATAAACGAAGCGAAACGCCTGCTTGCCTTGGAAGAAGCGGCAAAAAATGCGATATTCGCGAATGCGATACTCGCTGATGCAATATTCGCGAATGCGATATTTGCTATGGAGACCAGCGGCCACGGTGCATTGCGCGAAAACTATTTTCTTGATGACGGTGCATACATAATTGTAAAGCTGCTTGTCGCGCTTGTTGAAGCGCGGCGCGAAGGCAAGACTTTGAACGAACTTATTGCAAACCTTAAAGAACCCTGCGAAAGCGCGGAAGCGCGGCTCAATGTGCTGCTTGACGACACGGCGGATTACACCGCCGCCGTATTGGAAACTGTAGAAAAGCATTTTTCAAACCTTCCCGGATTTGAAATTGTTCAGCCGAATTACGAGGGAGTCCGCGTGAATGCGGACGAAACGCACGGAAACGGCTGGTTCCTTGTTCGCCGCAGCCTGCACGATCCGCTCATGCCCTGCAATATCGAAAGCAATTCCGTGGGAGGAATGCGCCTTATCGCGGCGGAGCTTTACAATGCGCTTAGAGCTTTCGACAAACTGGAACTTGAACCGCTGAAGAAACTGATGTAACGGAGGGATTTCCAATGCAGCAAAAAATTTATGACATTATAATTGCAGGCGCGGGACCTGCCGGGTTGACAGCCGCAGTTTATGCGCGTCGCGCAGGAAAATCCGTGCTTCTTATTGAAAAAGAAGCATTCGGCGGACAGATAACGCTCTCCCCGCATGTTGAAAACTACCCGTTCACGCGCCCGATGAGCGGCAATGAGCTTGTTGAAGTGCTTGTTGAACAGGTCATGAATCTCGGTGCGGATGTTGAAGTCGGTGCCGTTGCTGCTGTCAGCGAAAATGCGGACAAAACAGTGACGGTTCGAACCGATTATCAGGAATTTACGGGACGAACGCTTATAATTGCCACCGGACTTAAACACAGATTGCCCGGCGCGGAGGGCGAACAGAAATTTATCGGCAGCGGAATATCATTTTGCGCAGTTTGCGACGGTGCGTTTTTTAAGGATAAAGCCGTTGCGGTCATCGGCGGAGGAAACACAGCCGTTCAGGATGCGATATATCTTTCAAAGATTTGCAGCAAGGTTTATCTGATTCACCGCCGCAGCGAATTTCGTGCCGAAAAACATGTTGCGGACGGACTTGCTGCCTGCGCAAACATTGAGCCGGTTCTGAACAGCACCGTTGCGCGCTTCATCGGGGAAGGCAAGCTTTCCGGAATCGTTGTTAAAAATCGCGAAACGGGCGAGGAAAGGGAGCTTTCGGTCAGCGGCGCATTCATAGCCGTTGGGTTTGCGCCGAACAACGGTGTGTTTGCGGAGCTTGTGAAGCTTGATGAGAACGGTTTTATCCGTTCGGGCGAGGACTGCAAGACTTCCAGACCGGAGATTTTTGCAGCGGGGGATTGCAGAACAAAATCCGTAAGACAGCTTGTGACAGCGGGTGCGGACGGCGGCGTTGCGGCGATTGCGGCCTGCGAATACATTGACAGTATGCAGAATGCAGAAAAAGCTGCCGAAAGCTGAAACGGAACGCATTGCAGAATATCGGATTCTATCAATAAGGAGCTATTTTGAACATGGATGAAACAAAAAATGTGAATGATATGAGCACGAGCGGTTCGGAAACTGAGCAGCGAGAAAATTACGGTCAGCCGTATTTTGCGTATTTTCAAAACAGCAGGTGTGAGTATTTCCCCTGCCACAAACTGCCGGAGAACGGTTTTTTCAATTGCCTTTTCTGCTATTGTCCGCTGTATGCATTGGGCGATAAATGCGGCGGGAATTTCAAATTCATTGCGGGCGGCGTGAAGGACTGCTCTGCATGCGGCCTTCCGCACAGTGAGGCGGGCTATGCCTATATAACCCGAAAATATCCCGAAATCATGGAAATAGCAAAACAAAACTCGAACGCGAATGAGGAATGACCGCCGAGCTTAAGCGGTTTGAAAACCGAAAAGTTTGAATTAATTGTAAAATAAAGTATTAACAAGCCCGCAGCATTTGCCGTGAATACGGAAGTGCGGCGGGCATTTATTCATTTCATTATTCAATGCCGAAAAAGCTATTGGCAGTTTTATAAGTTGCGGAGCAGACTTCCTCTGCTGAAATGCCGCGAACTTCCGCAATTTTTTCTGCCGTAAGGTGCATAAACCCGGGGTGGTTGCGTTCGCCGCGGTGCGGCACGGGGGTCATGTAGGGGCAGTCCGTTTCCAGCATGATGCTGTCGAGCGGCAGCTTTTGAACAACTTCAACGGGTTTTTTTGCGTTTTTAAAAGTTACGGCTCCGCCGAAACTGAATTTCAGCCCTAAGTCAAGGCATTCAAATGCCGTTTCAACGCTTCCGGAATAGCAATGCATAACTCCGCGCAGTCCGTCACGGTGTGCGTGAAGAATGTCCATGCAGTCCCCGAATGCTTCGCGAATATGGAGCACAACGGGATAACCGAGCTGCTTTGCAAGTTCAAGCTGTTCCGCAAACCATTTTCTCTGACAATCGCGCGGGGAAAGGTCATAGTGATAATCCAACCCGATTTCACCGAGAGCAAGCATTTTTTTGTGCTGCAAAATATCTGAAATTCTGTCCATCATCGCATTATCCATTGCGGAAACATCGTGCGGATGCATTCCGACGGTTCCGTAAATGAAGGGATAGCGATCGATGAGTTCAATCGTTCGGTCAGCGGTGCGAACATCGCAGGCAACATCGATAATGCGTGTGACGCCGCTTTCGAAAAGCTTAGGAATCAGCGAATGCCTGTCCTCGTCAAAGGCTTCATCCGAAAGGTGGGCATGTGTGTCGAAAAGTTCCATAAAATAAACACTCCGTTGGACAATAAAGTAAAAACAGGCAGCAATATAATAATACAATGCCGCACGGACCGAGTGATAAACACAAGCTGCATTTTTATGCGGCGGGTGAAGGCAATCACTTTGCCCGGCGGCAGATCGTACTTGTTATTTCATTACCGAAATTTGTGAGCAGGACACTCAGTTCGCCGTTTGTTCACAGCCCATGCTGCGCACAAAGCCGTTGATAGGTCCGACACCGGACAGCTTTTCGGCGTTGCCGGAGCCGTTTTCGCCGAAACTGACAACAACCAATGCGGGAACCTGCATCACGCCGTAGCGCAGAGCAAGCTCGGGCTCGTCTTCCGCATCAACAACATCATATTTGATGCCGGCTCGGTCGAGAATCGCCTTTGCCGCTTTGCAGTTCGGGCAGGTTTTTGTTGTGAAAAGCGTATATGCAGCCGCGACATCGGGGGATGCGCTTTTTTCAGCGGCGGCGGCAGCTTCGGCTTCGCGCTGCTTATGCTCGCGGTAGTCCAGTATGCTGTACACCTTCCTGTCCTTAAACTCCTGAACTTTGCCGTCGTTCCAATTCTGCACCGGGCGGTAGTAACCGGTGATTCGGCTGTAAACCTCGGTTTTGCTTCCGCAATGCGGGCATGTGTGCTGCTCGCCTGCAAGATAACCGTGCGTGCGGCAAACCGAGTAGGTGGGGGAGATGGTATAGTAGGGCAGCTTATAATTCTCCGCAATTTTGCGAACAAGGGTCGCCGCACTCTGCCAATCGGGCAGTTTTTCACCGAGGAAGGTGTGGAACACCGTGCCGGAGGTATAGAGCGTTTGCAGCTCGTCCTGAATATCCAGTGCAGAGAAAATATCTTCCGTATAGTTGACGGGAAGATGTGAGCTGTTGGTGTAATAAGGCGTTTCGCCCTCTTTTCCGGCGGTGATTATGCCGGGGAAGTTCTTTGCGTCGTATTTTGCAAAGCGATACACGGTGGACTCCGCCGGAGTTGCCTCAAGGTTGAACAATTCCCCTTCGTACTGTTCCTGATAGTCGGAGAGCCTGCCGCGCATATGGTTCAAAACCGCCTTTGTGAATTCCTGCGCTTCTCTGTGCGACAGGTCCTCGCGCAGCCAGCTTGCGTTAAGGCAAGCCTCGTTCATGCCGACAAGTCCGATGGTGGAAAAATGGTTGTTGAACGAACCGAGATAGCGTTTTGTATAGGGATAGAGTCCTTCGTCAAGCAGTCTGCCGATAACGGTACGCTTTACATGCAGCGAACGTGCGGCAATGTCCATAAGCTTGTCAAGCCTCTGATAGAACTCCTGCTCGTTTGCGGAAAGGTAAGCGAGACGCGGCATGTTCAGCGTAACAACGCCGACGCTGCCGGTGCTTTCACCGCTTCCGAAAAATCCGCCGCTCTTTTTGCGCAGCTCGCGCAGATCAAGGCGCAGACGGCAGCACATGGAGCGGATATCGCTGGGCTTCATGTCGCTGTTGACATAGTTGGAGAAATACGGTGTGCCGTATTTTGCCGTCATTTCGAACAAAAGCCGGTTGTTTTCGGTGGGGGACCAATCGAAATCCTTAGTGATGGAATAAGTCGGAATCGGGTACTGGAAGCCCCTGCCGTGCGCATCGCCGTCTATCATGATTTCGATGAAGGCCTTGTTGACCATGTCCATTTCTTTTTTGCAGTCACCGTAGGTAAAATCCATGGGTTTGCCGCCGACGATTGCAGGACGGTCGCGCAGATCCTCCGGAACGGTCCAATCAAGGGTGATATTGGAGAACGGTGCCTGAGTGCCCCAACGGGAAGGGGTGTTCACACCGTAAATAAAGCTTTCGATGCACTTTTTGACCTGTTCATAGGTCAGATTATCCGTGCGGACAAACGGTGCAAGGTATGTGTCGAATGAACTGAACGCCTGTGCGCCCGCCCATTCGTTCTGCATGATACCGAGAAAATTGACCATTTGGTTGCAGAGCGTTGAAAGATGCTTTGCAGGGGAGGACGTTATTTTGCCCGCGACACCGGAAAGACCCTCTTCGATAAGCTGGCGCAGCGACCAACCCGCGCAATAACCCGTCAGCATTGAAAGATCATGCAGATGGAATTCGCAGGTGCGGTGAGCGTTCGCAATTTCGTCGTCGTAAACTTCACTGAGCCAATAGTTGGCAGTTATTGCGCCGCTGTTGGAAAGAATAAGTCCGCCCACGGAATAGGTGACGGTTGAATTCTCCTTAACGCGCCAATCGGTGACGTTCAGGTATTTGTTAACCGTGTCACGATAGTCGAGAAAAGTGTTTTTCATGTTGCGCAGCTTTTCGCGTTGGCGTCGATAGAGAATATATGCCTTTGCGACATCTGCATAGCCGGCTTGAATGAGAACGGACTCAACACTGTCCTGAATGTCTTCGACATTCACAAGTTCATCCTTAACCTTGGATGAAAAATCGGCTGTAACCTTCAGCGCGAGCAGATCCAAAACATCGGGATGACAAGGTTTTTGACGGGATTGGAATGCGAGGCTCATTGCGTCCTTGATTTTTGAAAGGTTGAAATCAACGATGCTGTTGTCCCTCTTGATGACTCTATACATAGTGTTTTACCTCCGAAAACAGAATAAATTCGAGAATGATTCTATCGTCTGTTTTTATTATAGCATAGCGCAGCGGAAGCTGCAAGGGTTTTGGACGACGTTTGAACACTATATTTTGGCACTCGGTATCGAGCCGAGCCCAAGATGTTGTGTTGCGCTTTGGACAATACATATTTTCGTACCGAAAGAGTAGGATATAATCAAATAACAAAAATCGTTTGCAATTATCAAAAACAGAAACGGTGCGGGAACAAAGTCATACTTTTGTCAATATATTGAACCCGTTTTATACACAAAGCAATGTTGACGGTATATGAAGGGCTGGGTATAATATAAATACAAGAGTATTATTCAACAGGGAGTTTTTATGACATGACAAAAAGAAACGGAAAAATCAACCGCACGCTTGCTGCCTTGACTGCTGCAATATTCAGCATTGTTCCGCTCATATGCGGCTGCGCGCCGGAATTAAATAATGAAAGTAAAAGCGAAGCAGCCAACGGAGAAAAAATACTTTCCGGCCGTGATGTATCGACGGACAGTCCGCAGCCTGTGAACACTCCCGAAAAAATGGGCTGGGAAAAAGGAACAATAGATTCATATATACCGGCACATGAATCCCCTCGTTTGGATGAACTGTACAACTCCGAGATATTTTCAAAGTTAATTCCGAAAACACTTTTACCCGGAATGCAGCTCGACTCAAGCTATTTGGCTTTGTATGATCCGCTGGCAAATCCGAAAGACAACCGGTATCTGCAACTCTGTTTTAAAACCGCTGACGGAAAAAGTACGCTTAAAATTTACGTTGAGGAGAGCAACGGAGATGAGCGCCTTGCCGATCCGAACGACAGTTCAACCTATTCCCTTGCGCATTTTTTATCGATGCAGGAAAGCGGAGCGTCCGATTGGGATATCGTTAGCAGTATGACCTGTTTTTTGCCGCACGATTTAAAGCGTGAGATTTTCGAATCACTGGTATATACGTTCGACGACGGGCGCTGCAAGGCAAGCGTAAGCATACTTTGCGGAGACAGAACCGTGGAATACAGTTATTCCGGGAGGCCGATTTCTCCGGAGGATTTCTACAGCATGGTTGTATCCGCCGAAATTATGCAGCGCAGCTGATTTCGCCGAATTGGAATTAAACGGTGTATATGCGGAAGGTGTCCGGAATGACTTCCGCTTTATACAAATAAATAGAAAGGAAATAACCGACATGAAAACTTCAAGGTTATTCAAAGCGTTCGCTTTGGCAATGGCGATGCTCCTGCTCGTTTCTTCGCTCGGGATCGGTGTGCTTGCCGAGTCGAGAGCAAGCAAACAAACGGCAATCAGAACCGAGGAGGCAGCACAGGAGTATGTGCAGCAATATGCACGTGAGATAAGTGCGGGGAAAACGGAGTATTCCGTAACAGGCGGTCAGCGGCTGGAAAGCTTTTCTGATAAAAAAAGTTACGTTCTGTATACTCTTTCTCCGTCGGGTTATGCCGTTTACGATGCTGTCAGCGGGGTGGTTGAGGAGATGATGCTCGACTGCGAAAACCCGTATGACGACAGTCGAAAGGGTGAACTCTATTACGGAGGTCCAATGAATTACATCCGCAAAGTTGACGGGAAGTACTTCATGATCACGGACGGCACGCGGCTTTCAAAATCCGATGTTGAAAAAATCAGCGAAATTGAAACTGCTGCACTGGAACAAAGGGAAGCTATGAAAGGCGTTCCGACAACGACACAGTACTATTACATGAACTCCTCGAACTATTTTACGGCATTGCTCGGAAACAAGTTCGGAACGAACACAAACGGCACATGCGTTCAGGTTGCGAGTGCGATTATGCTGAGCTTTTACGACAGATATGTGAACGGACAGTTTGTTCCCGCCGCATATGAGGATATTGATTCAACCGGCTGCGGAACAACAGAGGATTTTCATCTGCTGCTGCAATCCTTCATGGGTACAGGTCCATGCACGTTCAGCGGTGCCGCAAGCGGATTGAATTCCTACCTTGCAAGCATCTATTTCAGCGAACCGACGGTGCGTGTGAAAGGCGGCAAGCATAACATCGTGTTCGACAGAGTCAGTGGAAACGTAGGTCGAAATAAGCCTACCGTCATCGGAATGTCCAAAGACTACAACCCTTCATGCACAATGAATCATGCCGTTGTTGCGTATGGATATCGCACGGAGATGAACGGTGGCGCGATGGTGTCCGCCGCGTATTTCGTGCATACGGGTTGGAAAAGCCAAAAACTCGGCACATTTGCATGGGATTGGTTTTCGGATGCTCTTTATATCGGCTGATGCTGAAACTTCCGATAAGCTTTCAGTCGACTGATGCGGAAACCTCCGATAAGCGTTCCGCACGGGATTGAGCTGAATTGGGTGCAGATCCGGCTGCAACTGAACGAAAAAGAAAAATAACAGGAAAAAACAACAAAATAAAGCGGTGAATGCGAAAACAGCGGACAATCCGATATTTGAGAGCAAACCCTCGGACTGTCCGCTTTTATCTTTTGTGTCGTAAAAAATACTGTGTTCAGCTTTCGAAGCTTATCCTGCTTGAGAGCAGGGAAACTTCGGGAGATTTGCCGCCCGGTGCAACGCAGAGCAAGCCGCCGCCGCAGCTGAAAAAAGCAAAAAATCAGAACTTATAATGTTTCGGGAACACGGGGCGTGGCCTGCAAGTATGCCAAGCTCGCCTTCGGTGCCGCGCACGGAAAGGCTCAGGGCGGAACCCGAGAATGCATCACCGTCGGGGGTTGAAATTTTAAGGGTATAATCTTTCATACTGCACCTGCTGCAATAAACGCTGTGTGCGGGAGACATTAATTATGTTCCCGAAACATTATAAGTTCTGATTTTTTGCTTTTTCAACCGCTTCATCAATCGAGCCGACAAAGAGGAAGGCGGATTCGGGCAGGTCATCATGCTTGCCTTCGATAATTTCGCGGAAACCGCGAATCGTTTCGCTGAGCGGAACATATTTGCCCTTAAAACCGGTGAACTGCTCCGCAACCGTAAGCGGCTGAGAGAAGAAACGCTGAACCTTGCGTGCGCGCGAAACGGTCAGTTTGTCTTCATCGGAAAGCTCATCCATGCCCATTATAGCAATGATGTCCATAAGTTCGTTATAACGCTGCAATATGCGCTGAACTTCTCGGGCAATTGCATAGTGTTCAGCACCGACAACTTCGCGGGAGAGGATTCGGCTCGTTGACTCAAGCGGGTCAACTGCGGGATAAATGCCTTGGGAAGCAATGCTTCTGCTCAAAACCGTTGTTGCATCAAGATGCGCAAAAGTGGTTGCGGGTGCGGGATCGGTCAAGTCATCCGCGGGCACGTAAACCGCTTGAACGGAGGTTATTGAACCCTTTTTTGTTGACGTTATGCGTTCCTGCAATGCGCCCATTTCATTTGCAAGCGTGGGCTGATAGCCGACAGCGGAGGGCATTCGCCCCAAGAGTGCGGAAACTTCGCTGCCTGCCTGTGTAAAACGGAAGATATTGTCGATGAAAAGCAGAACATCCTGATGCTCCTCATCGCGGAAATATTCCGCCATTGTCAAGCCGGAAAGGCCGACGCGCATTCTCGCTCCCGGCGGTTCGTTCATCTGTCCGTAAACAAGCGCGGTTTTTTCAAGAACGCCGGATTGCTTCATCTCGTTATAAAGATCGTTGCCCTCGCGTGTGCGTTCGCCGACGCCGGTAAATACGGAGATGCCGCCGTGCTGGGTGGCAATGTTGTTGATAAGCTCCATGATGATAACCGTTTTGCCGACGCCCGCGCCGCCGAACAAACCGATTTTTCCGCCTTTGGCATACGGGCAGATCAGGTCAATGACTTTGATGCCCGTTTCAAGAATTTCGGTGGAAGAGGAAAGCTCCGCATATGCGGGAGGCGTGCGGTGAATAGCCCAATGTGCACAGTCCTTCGGGGCAGGTTTTTCGTCCACGGGGTCGCCGAGAACATTAAAAATCCTTCCGAGTGTTTTCCTGCCGACGGGAACGCTGATTGCAGCTCCGGTGTCGGTAACGGTTTCACCGCGCTTGAGGCCGTCGGTGGATTCCATCGCAATGCAGCGAACGGTGTTGCCGCCGATATGCTGAGCAACTTCAACCGTCAGCGTTTTATCGCCGATCGGAACAGTGAGTGCATTGTTTATTGCGGGCAGCCGCCCGGCGGGAAAGTGAACGTCAATAACCGGGCCGATAACCTGGGAGACAGTTCCTGTAAGTTTTTTTGCCATTTTATAAACTCCTTTCGGAAACGGAGTGGTAGAGTGTTGTGAAGCGTTTACGCATCGGCACCGGCGATGATCTCCGTCAGCTCCTGCGTGATCGCGCTTTGCCGCGCACGGTTGTATTCAAGCTGCAAATCGTCCATCATGATGCCTGCATTTTTTGTTGCGCTGTCCATTGCAACACGCCGCGCCGCAACTTCGCACGCAAAGCTTTCTCGAACGGCACCGAACAGCATTGAACATATATATTCCGGAACAACGGCGTTCAGAACGGTTTCACTGTCCGGCTCGAATTCGGCGGGGCGTGCGGAGCCGCCGGACGGCCTTTCAAAAGGAAGCAGGCAGGAGAGGTGTGCCTCGCATTGCATAACCGAAATGTATTCGGTTGACACGAGAAGCAGCCTGTCAAATTCATCATTAAGGTAGCGTTTGCAAAGGTCGTCGCAAAGCTCTGCACATTCCTGCACGGTGAAAGCTTCCGCACCGTAATTGCGTTTCGTCAGAGTGTTCCAACGTTCAAAGCCGCGTCTGCCGATGGGAACAACCTCGATGATGTCGTAACCACCGGCGTTTTCATCGTCGTCAGCCGGAGAAAACGCTTCCGCCGCCTTGCGAAATGCGCCTGCGTTATAGCCGCCGGCGAGTCCTCTGTCGCCCGCAATAACGATGAGGATTGCTCTTTTGCCGCTTCGCGGTTTGAGAAAGGGCGAGGAAGCGCATTCGCTTGATGATGCGAGCTGCGCCATTACGGTTCCGAACGCATCAAGATAGCTTCGCGATGCGGCAAGTTTTTCGGTTGCCTTTCGGATTTTGCTTGCGGCAACAAGCTGCATTGCGCGGGTCAGGTGCAGTGTTGAATCAACGCTCTTTATTCTTGTTTTGAGCAGCTTGATGTTTGCGCTCATTGTAAATAACCTCTGTTATCTGTTTATCTGTTGAACCCGCGGAATGTTCACGGGCGGAACTTTTCGGCAAGTTTCGCAAGCGCGGAATTCAGCTCGTCAATATCCGCCTGTTCGTATTGCCCTGCATCAAACCTGTTCAAAAGGTCGGAGTATTCGCTTCGGAGCAGTTCGTACAGTGCCGCTTCGTAATCGGAAACGCTTTCAACGGGAATATCGTTGAGCTTTCCGTGCGTAACAGCGTAAATAATTGCCGTTTGGCAGCCCACGGTGACGGGGGAATTGCGCTTTTGCTTCAGCACCTCAACAATGCGTTCGCCCAATGCAAGCCTTGCCTTTGTGTCTGCATCCAAATCGCTTCCGAACTGAGCAAAAGCCTGAAGTTCGCGATACTGGGAATAGAGCAGTTTCAGCTCGCCGGAAACCTTTTTCATGGGTTTGAGCTGAGCCGCGCCGCCGACACGGCTGACCGAAATGCCGGGGTTGATTGCGGGGCGAATACCTGAATGGAAGAGTTCCGTTTCAAGGAAAATCTGTCCGTCCGTGATGGAAATAACGTTTGTCGGGATGTATGCGGACACGTCACCCGCCTGTGTCTCGATGATGGGCAGAGCCGTGATCGAACCGCCGCCGTACTCG
>OCLB01000022.1_pt1 | contig 31377 bp, 27 predicted proteins | sample 1495901 | NCBI WGS metagenome assembly OCLB01 (sample SAMN03418273, study PRJEB22391) | human gut metagenome | biome: human-gut; feature: organic feature; material: feces | host: Homo sapiens | place: Tanzania | collected 2013-01
CGTCATACTCTTTGGTTCCGGTTGCGGTAAGTACTTTCTTTGCGATTGCAAAGTCGAAAGTTTGCGTCACGGATTTCCACTCTGCCGTGGCTGCTACGCTGACTTTCACGGTATATTCGCCGGCTTTCTTCGGGGCGGTTGCAGTGTACGTATTGTCGTCCGCGCCTTTTACCTTGAACATAATTGTGGGTGCGCGATTGCCTTCAACTACGAAATCGTCTTTCGTAATCGAAACAACTTCTCCGTCGTATTCCTTGCCAAGCGTTTTGCCGTCAACAAGTACGATTTCGTTGTCTTTTGCGTCAAGTGCGTCGATGGGCTCTGTCTTTTCGTATTCGCATACTGTGCAGGTGAATTTCTTTTCGCCGACCACGCCATAGTCCGCCGGTTTGGTAACTTTGCCTTCGTCAAAGGTATGCGCGGCGAAATCGCCCTTCATCACGTCATGCGTGGGAGCCGTTGCGTCACAGGTCGATTCATGCCAGTGTCCCGTCTCGTCTTTTTTCCATTCTGTGCCGTAAGTGTGCGTTGCGGTGCCGGAAATTGTCCTTTCGGTTTCGTATCCGCATTCACATACGCCCTTTTCGACTTTGTCCGTGTGAACGCCTGCGGGCGTTTTTTCTGTCCACGTGAACACGTGCGGGATTTTCTCCGTCGTGTCGGTGTGTTTCTTCGTGGTGCATTCGTGCCAGTGGGTTTTTTCGTCAAACTTCCACTCGCTTGAATATTTGTGCTTCTTGTTGCATGCCGAGAATATCGACAACGACAACGCCAACACTAATACCAACGCCAGCACTGCAATGATTGATTTTCTTTTCATAGTCTTGCTCCTTTTTGATTTAAGTGATTTATTCCAAATCGCCGAAAATCGCGACTTAAAACCGTTGTTATTTTTTTATATGTAAATTTAATTATTTTCTTCTTTAAGTAAAATGTTTTTCGGACAAGCGGGTTTTACCCCGCTTATCCGATCTTTTGTTGTTGTTATTTTGTTGAATTATGCCGCGACGATTTCTTTCGTTACCGTCAACTTGCATTTTACCCCAATGCCGTGGCCGGGGCCACCGCTTGAAATATTTTCACATGTAACCGTTATGATATAATCTTCAACGCTCGTTCCTGCGGGGATAGTGAAAGAACCATCCACCAACTCAATGGCGTTGCCTTGTTTATCGTGAACCTGATAACTAAAATTATCATTATTTGAAAGCGCAACGGTGTATTTCAAATTCTGTTCCGAACTCGCGTCGCCTACACCGACAATGAATTTTACCGATGTGCCTTTCGAGTAAAACCTTTCGTCCGACGCAACGTTATCCGTGAAATTCAATCTTGTCAGCGATTCAAAGGAAGCCGTTATCGTAAATCCCGAATAATCATTGGTCGCTTCCAACTCTTCTACGTACAAGTAAAAACTCTTTCTGCCGGAAGTTTCCGTGAACGTAAATTTGTTTTCGCCGACTTTCTTAACAACAATGCTTGTTTCGGAACCGGTAACCGCATCGTACAATACCATTTCGATATTCTTCGGCGCACCCGTCCAATTCACGTCGAACGTGCAAATAATGTCATCTCCCTCGGGAAGTTGCAATTCAAACACCGCGATTTGACCGCCTCCAACCGATGAGCTGTTCTGCAAAGAGTCTTTGCTGAGTACGGGGTGGTCTTTGGAGTCTGTTATTTCTATCGTAATTTCCAAATCTTCATCACAAATCCATTTGCCTTCCGCGCTAACGTACTCGTTTGCGCCAAACAAATCGAAATGCATACCGGTCACTCGGTCATTATCAAACGACATACCGCCATACGTGTACACATAATGTAAATCGCTCGTGGTCTGCACGCCTCTTCTTTCAAATCTTGCAATGACGGTTTCTCCGCACTGAACCCTGATAATAAAGTATTTCTCTGCATTGTCTGTGTTTGTCAAATATTCGCATAATCCGTCTATCTGAGCCTGCATATTAATTCTATTTTCGCCATACTTAATTCCCAAAGTACTATCGGTTATGCCGGCGATAGGATTACCATCAGGACCGATTATATTTTTTATGGTAAGCACGCTTTCTTTCTTTATAGTGAAACTGACGTACTGGGTGGCTCCGAAATTGTAGTTGTCGCCTTCCGCATATTGAATGCGCACGCGATATTCGCCTGCTGTTCCCACTACTTCGTCTTTTGTAAGGGTGCGACTCCAAACGCCGTCAAGGCGCTTTTCCCAAACGATAGTCCTTTCGCCGTAACCGGTGCCGATTTCAACGTAATTTGTTTCGGGATCGGGGATATTCGTTGCGCCGACAAAGAACAACTCATTAAATGCGCTCGCATTGCTGATTTCAAAGTTAATGTCTGCTTTGACGATTTCCACGTTGACGTCTTCTCTTGCAAGGCTGTAATTGCCCGCGTCTTTTCCTGTGATTTCAAAGCTTTGAACTTCTGCTCCGACGTTGGCACTGCTCATTGTAACGGTAATCATTGCTTCGTCGCCTGTAATCATTCCGGCGGGTTCGCCTGAGAAAACATTTGTATTATCGTATGAAGGCCCCCATTCAACGCTGATTTTCTTGGGGGTGATGCTTGCAACGACGTTTGCTTTGTCGATTACGTAATTGTCTTTGTCCGCGCCTGCAAGAGCAACTTCTTTGACGATTGCGCCAACGTTTTTGCTGTCCATCGTGATTGTCGCGGTGACCGCATCGCCTTCGACTACGCCCGTAAGAGTTGCGGGCATGGTCGCGTTGCCGTCATACTCTTTGGTTCCGGTCGCGGTAAGCCCTTTCTTTGCGATTGCAAAGTCGAAAGTTTTTGACGTGGCTTTCCACTCCGCCGTGGCTCTTACGCTGACCTTGACGGTATATTCGCCGGCATTCTTCGGGGCGGTTTTGTCGTACGCGTCGTCTTCCGCGCCTTGCGCCTTGAACCTTAACGTCACCTCGCCGTTGCCGTTGAACGAGAATTTGTCCGAAACGTCAACAGCACTTCCGTCGTACGTTTTATCAAGCGTTTTGCCTTCTGCAAGTTTGATTTCGTTGTCCTTCGCGCCAAGTGCGTCGATGTCTTGGGTATAACTATATCCGCAGTCCTTGCACGTGAATTTCTTTTCGCCGACCACGCCGTAGTCCGCTGCTTTCACAATTTCTTCCTTAAACTCATGCGGGAGTTTCTCCGATGTGTCGGTGTGTTTCTTCGTGGTGCATTCGTGCCAGTGAGTTTTTTCGTCAAACTTCCACTCGCTGGAATACTTGTGCTTCTTGTTGCATGCCGAGAATATCGACAACGACAACGCCAACACTAATACCAACGCCAGCACTGCAATGATTGATTTTCTTTTCATAGTCTTGCTCCTTTTTGATTTAAGTGATTTATTCCAAATCGCCGAAAATCGCGACTTAAAACCGTTGTAAATTCCGCATATTTCGCGTTTTATTGTCTCAAAGGCGGATTGACTTGCGCGCGCATATTATGCTATAATACAGATAATCACCTTCGAGTGTATAGACAGTATATCAAAATCAGGACGGCTTTTCCCCCACCCAACCCGCCAAAAGGTGGGGAAAAACCCAAAAATAATTTGATTTTTTTGAAAAATCGGGGCAATTTCCCCCGACTGATAATAACGGAAAAACACTATGAAACGTAATGCCAAAAGAATACTCACTTTGTTGATCGCCGCCACGGCGCTTCTTGCAATTCCGTTTACTTTTGTTGCTTGCAACAAAGGTAATTCCTTGCTCGATCCCAAAAAACCCACGACTCTTACGATGTGGCACGTTTACGGCGAACAATCCAACTCCCCGATGAACGACTTCGTGGAGAAATTCAACGCGACCGTCGGCAAGGAAAAAGGAATCGTCATTGACGTTACACTGATGTCCAACGCCGCCCAGATCGGAAATAAACTCAAAGACGCGCAGGCGGGGAAAGCGGGCTCCAAGGATATGCCCGACCTGTTCTTCTGCCACTCGGGCGACGCGCAAAGTCTTGGGGCGGACAACCTTCTGAACTGGAAAGATTATTTCACGCCGACCGAACTGGACGCCTTCGTCCCCGATTTTCTGAGCGACGGCATGCTGGGCGACCGCCTTTCGGTTTTCCCCGTTTCCAAATCGACTTATATGCTGTTCATCGCGGGCGGAGTTTTTGAAAGATTCGCCGCCGCGACAAACGTTTCCGTGTCCGACCTTGAAACGTGGGACGGCTTCTTCACCGTCGCCGAAAAATATTACGAGTGGTCGGGCGGCAAGCCCTTCTGCGCCATCGATTATCTCATAAGACTTGCGGAACTTTGTGCAATATCCGACGGCGAAGGCGTTTCTTACAAGGACGGCTGGTACGACGAAAACAACCCGTCGTTTATAAAAGCCTACGAGGCGTTCGCGACGTCGATTGCCAAAGGCCATATCGTCGTGTCCGATATGTACTACAACACGCAGATTATGACCGCGCAAACGTGCGCCGGCATCGGCTCTTCGGCTTCCGTGCTTTACGCCAACGACAAAATCACGTACCCCGACAATACGTCGGAAGATATGAATCTGCAAGTTTTACCCCTGCCCCAACAGGCGGGAAAACAGAAAGTCGCAACGCAGGCGGGCGTCGGGCTTTGCGCCTATAAAACGACCGACAAAAAAGCCGAGGCGGCAACCGTATTCGCACGGTGGTTCACCGAGGAACAGCGCAACGTGGACTTCGTCCTGTCAACCGGATATATGCCCGTAAGAACGGGGGCTTTTGCGAAAATCGGCGAAAACTCCTTTAAGTCGGACGCCTACAAAAACCTTTACGCCGCACTGACGAAAACCGTCGCGACCTGCACTTTCGTGAGAGAACCGAATTTCGACGGCTATTATTCCAAAGTACACACGCTGTACAACGAAATCCGCGAAATTCAGAAAAACCTTGACGCGGCGGGCGGCACCACGGAACAAATCGTCGCGGAAATGAAAGCCGCGCTTTATAACGTCGCCTGAACGCGGCGATAAATCCCGAAATATGTTAAGAATCGCCGATTTCAAAAACAGAAAAAAATCAATGTGGCGCAAGCTTTTGTTGTATATGCTCGCGCTGGTTCTTGCCGTCGGCGTGTTTGTAAGCTGCGGTGTGTTTTTCGCCGGGCAGTTCTCGACGACGACCGAAAAATATTCCGACAATCTCACTTTTCAGAACGAGTTTTATACAAGACAAATCGAAAAATACTTTGACGATCTCTCGATGATGGGCGAAATGCTTGCCGCCGACTCTTCGGCGATAATCGACGCGTATCTGTCCGAAAACGGGATTACTTCTTTCGACAATCTGAACAACTCCCGGGCGCATACCGAAGGCGTGCAGAAAGCCCTTTTGCCGAAACTCAGAGAAGAACTGCTGAAAGCCGACGCCTCGGGCGCGTTTATTATGATGGACGCAACCGTAAACTCCGGTGCTACAAACGCCGACAAATCCAGAACCGGGCTGTACTTCCAGCGCAGTACCCTCGACCGCACGGACGAAACGTTGCTTATGTACAGAGGAAACTCGGATCTCGGCAGGCAAAACGGCATAATGCCGCATCGTAAATGGCGGTTGGAATTTAATTCCGAATCGGTGACGGAAATAAAAGACATCTTCGGCAAATCCGTAAAAGATAAAAAACCGCTGCTGTCCGACGTTTATGCGCTTGACGGCACAAGCGACAATGCGATGGCGTATATCACCCCGCTTTACGGCGCGGACAACTCGTTTTACGGAATCTGCGGCTTTGAAATCTCCAACACCTACTTCAAGGACTACTTCGCCCAGCCGACAAGGTTGGATCAATTAACCTGCACTTTTTCAAAAACTTCAAAAGACAGCAAAATCGACTGCGAAAATATCTTTTGGACGGGCGTTCTCGGCGGCTATTCCCTGAAACCGAGCGGCACTCTTTCCCCGAAAATAATTAAAAACAACCTTACCGAACTTAGCGGCGAAACAAATTTCGTCGCCGTCACGAAAACGATTTCGATATGCGATACGGCATACTCCCTTGTGGTAATGCAGCCGAAAAGCGGCTTTGACAAAACCATTGCGGTCAACGCAATGAGAATCGTTTTGGTATGCTTCTTGTTGGTGTTCGCCGCCGTCGTGCTTTCGGTTGTCTTCTCACGAAAATTCGTCGCGCCGGTGATAAAAAATCTGGAACAAATCCGCAAGCAGGAGCACGCCGAAAACAACTCCGACATTATCGAAATCGACGACTTGTTCGTGTACCTTGCCGAACAGGATAAACTGCGCGATCTCGAAACGGATAAGCTGAAACGCCAGAACGAGGAACTTGCAAGCGTCACCGAAAACCAGACCGCCGAAATCGGCAAGCGACAAGCCGAAATCGAAAGGCTTGCGTATTCCCGCAAAAACGAAATCGATCCGGACAACTACGAGGCGTTCAAAGCCGGGCTGAAAGAACTCACGAAAACGGAAAGAACGATTTTCGACTTGTATATTGACGGCAAGTCCGCAAACGAAATCGCCGACGTCCTTAATATCCGCGAAAGCACGCTCAAATTCCACAACCACAACATTCTGGAAAAACTCGGCGTGTCGTCGCGCAAACATATGCTGCGCTACGCAACCCTGCTCAGGCAGGAAACGCAGGAACAGTAATTCGGAACCTCGTTAAAAACAACTTGTTTTCTTGCATAAAAAAGACAGCCTGCGGGCTGTCTTTTTTGTTTTTGTTTTTTGTCCATTTCTCGTGGTTATATGTTTTACCGCGCGGTTTTGACCGATAAACCGCAGATTGTTATCGTTTAAGGCTTTCGTGATAAGGATAAGTCGTTCTATCCGCAGGGGTTACTTCACGTATGGGTTTGCACGGCGCGCCGACTGCCACGACGTTTGCGGGAATGGATTTCGTCACTTTGCTCCTTCCGCCCCCCCAGGTACACCAAAAAACAGCCGCAACCGCGGTTGTTTTGTTTTTGGATTACGATGTTGGTATATTCCGAAAATCATTTTTTCAAAGTTTTCAAAAACTCGGCGACGGGCATAAGCGCACAGCCCTTGCTTTCGTAATATTCAAGCATTTCGGGTATTTTTTTCTTGTCGTAACTTGTCACGCAGTCGGAAAGCACAACTACGTCGTATCCGCATTTTTTCATATTGAATACGGTCGATTTCACACAAGCGGTCGCATCCGCCCCGCAAACGAAAAATTCGTTTATCGCATTTTCGGCAATGTATTTTGTGAATTCGTCGCTGGTAAGTGCATTACCCTTGGTTTTCGTGAACACGTTATCTGAAAGCACGTGAAGTTCCGACACGAAATTTTCGCCTTTCGTGCCCGCTTTGAACGTCCTTGTTCCGTCGGACATGTTGTTGTGTTTGATATAAACGATGTTCATACCCGAGTTTTTTGCGGCGTCGGCGGCGCGGTTTACGTTGCCGATGATATCCTTATAATTTTTCGTGATGTCGTTTTGCAAATCGATTATTACAAGCGTTTTGTTTTTCATAATGTTTACTTATTGCAATTCCTTTTTGTATAATTATATATAGTCTTTTTCGGAAAGGGAGTCTTCGTCGCACTCGCAATCGTCGGCGTACTCGCCGCACTCCGTGCAGTTTTCGTCTTCGTCGTCACCAAAAAAATCTTCCTTGTCTTTTTTCGGTTTCGTATCAAACAATATGTCGAAAATGTTTTCGTCTTTCATTTCAATATCACCGTAAATATGCTTTATTGCGTAAATTTAATAAATAAACCGCCGATTGTTATCGTTTAAGGCTTTCGTGATAAGGATAAGTCGTCCTGTCAGAAGATGTAATCTCGCGTATGGGTTTGCACGGCACGCCGACTGCCACGGCGTTTTTATACGACAATAGTATATGACACTGCGCAAAAAAAGGACTTGCTTTTGCAAGTCCCCTTTTCTCTTTTTATTACAGTTTGTTGCCGCAGTTATTGCAGTATGCGCTGTCGGCGGAATTCGTTTCGCCGCAGTTGTCGCAGGTTTTTGCAAGCGGCTTTCCGCACGCCTTGCAGAACTTCGCGTCAGCGTCGTTCAACGCGCCGCATTCGCACCTGACGCCGCTTTCGGTTTTTGCCGCTTTCACGACGTTTTGTATTGCCGGCGCGATTTCCGAACTTGCCTCGTTAATGACGGGCACGCTTTCGTTTTTGGAATACGTGGCAATTTCGCGGCGGAACGCAAAGGTGAGAAGACCTGCCCCGATACCCAGCATGGGAAGCCCTATAAACGCCAGGAAGAAGAGTTTGGGCATTCCTTTGTCGGGATTACCGACCGTTATGAAAAAGTCGATAAACGCCGCCAGCGTCAGCACCGCCCCGACAATCACCAGGACAAATCCCGCGATCTTCAACTTTTTTTTCAGTTTTTCGTGTTTTTCAAAATTGTTGTCGTTTTGCATAATGAACTCCGAAAGTTGTTTTATTGATTATATAATATCATAAGTTTCTTGGTTTTACAATACTAATTTTTGAGATTTTCCTGCGGTTGTTTTTTCTTTCAAAAAACCCGATAAAAAAACCTTCGGTTGCCCGAAGGTTTTTGATTGTTTTGTCTTAGTCTTTTACGCCAAGCGATTTTTTGAGTTCTTTCACTGTCTTTTCCCAGACTTTCTTATTCCTTGAAATCGAGTTGTCTTTGTTTGCTGCGATTGCGTTCTGAGCGGCAATCTGATAACGTGCCTCGGTATTTTTGGATTTAAGGTCTGCGACAATGACGTCACGGAGCGTTTTGTTTTTGTCGTTGTCATCCCCTTCGCGGCCGTAGTAAACGATGTAGTCAAGGGGAATAAGGTCGTCCTTAACGTCCGAAACGGTCGTGTCGTAAGGAATGTAACTTACGAACATGAAGTGAATACCGTAGTCGGTGACGCACCAGCCGTACGAACCGAGACCGTTATTTACAAGTTCTCTGCCCTTTTTCGAAAATTCTTCGACGTAAGTTTTATCGTCTTCGTGGGGCGAGATAAGGTATCCGTTGCCACCCGCGGTGATGGCGTTATTGCTGCTCGTATTATACATACCGGTGTCGTCGTTTACCATATAAACGTACTGCGTCGCAATTTCGCGCTTTGCCTCAAACGTAGTTGCCGCGTCGAGTTTCGCCGTGAGTTCGTTGATTACGTCCATTACGTTGTACTTCTTGATATTGCCTTCGCTATCGACCTCGTAAGGACGGGCGTTGCATTTTTCTTTCGTGCAGTACTTGTTGGGGTCCTTGTTGTCTTTTTGTGCTTTTTCGCACTCTTCGCAGACTTCGTCGGGATCGTAATCGGGATTCGACTTCATAACCTCGATTTTGTTTGCAAGTTGTGCGCGATACTTTTCGACGATTGTTTTGTCGGGTTGTCCCGCCGTGAAGTTTTTAAGCTCGGTCGATTGCTCGTTGCTGAACTTAAAGAGAATGTTGAAAACGTAGCCGTAGCCGTGTTCCGTCGACGGATGATAAACGGTGTTTGTCAAAGACGACGATATTGCGGTTTTGTAATTCGCTTTCGTTTCGATGCTGAATTTTTCCTTGTTGAGAGAAACGTATCTGTCGTATTCAGCCTTAATTGCGGCGTCGTCGGGGTTGAAATCCTTGCCGAGTTCTCTCTTATACTTCGAGATAAGCTGGGTTTCGTACGCGCTGTTAAGGTAATAATCGTAGGACTTGTAGTTGTCTGCAAGTTGTTTTTTGAGTTCGTTCAACGCCTTGTCGACGTAATCGACCTTTCCTTCGACTTTGTTGAGTTCTTCCCATTCTTTTGCGGTGTACAAATCTTTTTTCGCCTTTTCAAAGAATTTGATTTCGGCGTCTTCGGGCTTTAACTCCGCATTGTAATCGACTTCCGCTTTCGCCTTGTCGGGGCGTGTGGGACGCGCGGCGATTTTGTCGGTTTCGTCAACTTTATCGTCGTCTTTCTTATCGTCTGTCGAGTCGTCGGTGGAGTTTGCCTCTTTCCAGAGTTCCTCAAAAACCTGTTTGTACCACTTTGCCATGGATTCGTTCGCGCTCTTTACCGCTTCGTTTTTCTCAACGGCGTTCAAAAGGTCTGCAACCGCGGTGGTATTTGCGACGCCCTGTTTTTTTGCGATTTCGTCACGGACGTAAAGGATAAGCAGCTTGCGCTGGGCAAGCGAATCCAATATGGATGACGCCGCTTCGTCGACGGTGTATCCGTAATAGTAAACGTAATAGTAGGCAAGTGAGTTGAACGACTCGTTAAACTCGCCCTTCGTGACGGTGGACGTAAGCCCTGCGTATTTCACGGTGGCAAGCGATTGGTTGTAGTCGCGCTCCTCATTCTTCGTGATAACGTCGCAACCCGCAAACACGGTAATCGCGATAATCGTCACAAGTATAACTGCCAAGAATTTCTTAATATTCATCATAGACTCCTTGCGGAATTATATATAATAATAAAAACCGTACACCATATTATATAAGATTACCTTAAATTAGGCAAACGTTTTTATATATTTTCCTTTTTATCGTTTTTTTGTTTTTCACGCGGGAAATTTCACGATTTTTGCGTGATCAGCAAAAAGTTTATCATCTTTTCGACAACCTGTTCGACCGTCATCCCCTTTGTGTTGAACAACAGTTGCGGGGGTACGGTCGCCGTCAGCACGACGTCTTCGGTAAGTTTCGCCACGGCGGAAAGCAGGTTTTGCTCCTTGAAAACGTTCGCGTCGCGGAAGACGAATGCCGCGCCTTTTTTCGTCGCGACGATTTTTTCGACGTCGTATTCGCCGGCAAGGCTTTTTAACAGTGCGATGTCGATAAGGTTTTTAAGCGGCGCGGACACAGGACCGTATACGTCGGACAGCGCCGCGATAAGTTCGTCCCTTTCTTTCACGCTCGTAACTTCCGAAATGCGCTTATATACCCTGATTTTGTCGCCGTCGCCCACGTAGTCTTCGGGGACGTATGCGTCCACGTCGATTTTGATAAGCACGTTGTTTTCTTTCTTTACGCCGCCGTTTTTGATTTCTTCCACGGTTTCTTTCAGCATCTTGCTGTACAGTTCATAGCCGACCTTTTCGATATGGCCGTGCTGTTCCGCGCCGAGGAAAGTTCCCGCGCCCCTTATTTCAAGGTCGCGCAGCGATATTTTGAATCCGCTGCCGAAGTCGCTGTATTCGGTAAGCGCGGTAAGGCGTTTTACGGCGTCGTCGGTCAGGACTTTGTTAAGCCGCGTCGTGAAATATGCGTGGGCAAGCGCGCCGCTTCTGCCGACTCTGCCCCTTAACTGATACAAAGTCGAAAGCCCGAATCTGTCGGCGTCGATGACGAAAAGCGTGTTCGCGTCGGGAAGGTCGATGCCGTTTTCGATAATCGTCGTTGCGATAAGCACGTCCGCTTCCCTTTGATAAAACGACGTCATTCGTTTGTCAAGTTCGCCCGCGCCCATCTGACCGTGCGCCACCATAACCCTTGCTTTGCCGTCAACGAGTTTCCTGACCTTTTCGGCAAACGCCTCGATAGTTTCGACGTAGTTGTAAAGGATAAACACCTGTCCGCCGCGGCTCACTTCGCGCATGACGGCGTCTTTTAACAGCCCGTCGCTGTATTCGACGACGTAGTTTTGCACGGGCAAACGGTTTTTCGGTGGGGTTTCCAGAAGACTTATGTCGCGGACTCCGCTCAGCGCAAGATTCAAAGTTCTCGGGATCGGCGTTGCGGTGAGCGTTAAAACGTTGACGTCCTTTTTCACGGTTTTCAGTTTTTCCTTGTGCTCCACGCCGAAACGCTGCTCTTCGTCAAGGATTAAAAGCCCGAGATCGTGAAACGCGACGTCTTTCGACAGTATGCGGTGCGTGCCGACGACGATACTTACCACGCCGTCTTCGATTTCTTTGAGCGAGCGGTCGATTTCCTTGTCCGATTGAAGCCTTGATAAAAGTACCGTCTTTATCCCGAATCCCTGTAACCTTGCGTTTAATGTGTTGAAATGCTGTTTTGCAAGGATTGTCGTCGGGGCAAGAATCGCAACCTGTTTGTTGTCCATGACCGTTTTGAACGCCGCGCGGAACGACACTTCCGTTTTGCCGTAGCCGACGTCGCCGCAGACAAGTCTGTCCATCACACGCCCTTTTTCCATATCGTCCTTGATTTCGCGGACGGCGCGATCCTGGTCGTCGGTCAGGTCGTATTCGAAATTTTCCTCGAATTCGCGCTGCCACGGCGTATCGGGGGAATATTTATATCCTTTTTGCTTTTCGCGTTCCTGATAAAGTTTCAGCAGATCGAAGGCAAGTTTACGTATCGACGCCTTCGCTTTTTCTTTGGTTTTTTTAAATTCGTCGCCGCCGAGTTTATTGAGTTTCGGCGTCTCTCCGCCCGAAAACTTCGTCAGCATATCCATCTGGTCGATGGGCACGAAAAGTTTTCCGCCGTCGCGGTAACGAAGCACGACGTAATCGCGCGTTATCCCGTTGACGGTGATGCGGTCGGAGCCTTCGCAAACGCCGATTCCGTATTGCTCGTGAACAACGTAATCTCCCGTTTTTAACTGGATAAACCCCGTTTTTGGTTTGCTTAACTCTGTTTTCTGTCCGATTTTGCCAAAAAGTTCGTCCATTCCGAGGACGACGAGTTTTGCCTGATGATATATAAATCCGACGCGTATCGGGGCTTTTGTCGCAATGATTTTACTGCGTGAAAAATCTTCGTCGCACTCTGCGTAAATATCGTTTTCTTTGAGCGATTTCGACACGTTTTTCGCGCGGTTTTCGTCGCCGCAGCAAAGCATGACTTTGTAGCCCGTCGCATTGAAATTTTTGACGTCGGTGTAAAGCACGTTGCGGTCAAGATAATACTTTGCGGGTTGCTGCGATTTGAGCGTATATACGGCGTTTGACTCGAACACGGGATTGAGCGCGGTCAACTGCTGAAAAGCAAGCCGCTTCATCACTCTTATATACGTCAGCGCGTATGCGCGCGTCAGAATCGACTCCTTATGAATCGGCAATACTTCGCCGCTTTCGACAAGGCTTTTTACCCTTGACGAGTGTTCCTTTTCGATAAGTTCCAACTTGTCGTACAAAAGTTTCGGCTCGTCCACGATAATCGTCGCGTCGCGCGGAAGATAATCGAAAATCACGCTTCTTTCGTCGATAAACGGCGTTATCCACACAAGGTTTCTGTCGGTCGGATTAAGTTCAAGCCTGCCGATGACGTCGTCGATTACGTCGTTCGCCCCACCGTTCGTCGTGCGGTGTTTTTTGATTTTTCCGATGATTTTGTCGGCTTCGTCGCGGGTGATGAGTACGTCGGTTGCCGGCGACAGCGTGACGTGTCCGATTTCTTTCACGCTTTCCATCGACTCCGGGCGGAAAAATTTTATGCTTTCGACAAGGTCGTCAAAATAACTTATCCTTATCGGGTATTCGCTTGCAAGGGGATATACGTCCAGAACGTCGCCGCGCAATGAAAATTCGCCGCGGTCGGACATGCTTTCGACGCGGGTATAACCCATCGACGCAAGTTTGTTCGCGACTTTTTCGGGCGCGTACTCTTCTTCTTTCATAAGGGTAACGTGCGCCGCCCTGAACGCATCGACGTTGGGATAATACTGCAAAAGCGCCTCGGCGGGGATAACCGCGATTTCCGCTTTGTTTTGTATGAGACGCGTCAACGCTTCGATTCTTCTTCCCGTGAGCCCGACCGAGCCCGCTTTTCTGTTCAAGAGTACGTCGTCCTTGTCGGGGATAAACACGACGCGGTCGTTCACGTACGCTTTCAGACGAGTGTATGCGGTTTCGGCAGCAAGTCTATCCGGCACAATCAGCAGTTTAACGCCCGGAATTGCGCTTGTAACGTGGTTTTTTGCTCCTTGGACAAGCGAAAACGCCGTGGTGGCTTTGCCACCCCGTACTGCGTCGAGAAGGTTTTTGAAGTCGCCTTTTAAGTTTTCGAGTCTCAAAAAGTCGTACATTTCGTTTTTATATTTTTCGTCATTCGGGCTTAAATCCGTTGACGTTTCTCATAAGTTTGTCAAAGTCGCCGTCTTTCAAAAACGACAAAAGTTCGTTTGCGACAAAGTCGGTCGAGGCGTCGACAAGCGTTTTGTTTTCGCCCTTGACTTTCGACAACACGACGTTGTAAAGGGGCACGTTGCCGTGGTCGAATCCCGTGCCGATGCGGATGCGCTTGAAAGCCGTGTTGCCGTTCAAGCATTCCACGATATTCCGCATTCCGTTGTGAGTGCCCGCGCTTCCCGCGTTTCTTGCGCGGATTGTGCCGATTGCGATGTCGATATCGTCGTAAATCACGATTATGCCGTCCGCCGTTTCCTTATATTTCCCCATAAGTTCCCTGACCGACTCGCCGGAAAGGTTCATATACGTTTCGGGTTTTGCAAGGACGACGCGTTTCCCGTTCACGTTCGTAACGGCGGTTTTTGCCTTGCACTCGGTATGCGAAAACCTGACGCCCAGCTCTTTCGCGAGTTTGCTCACGACGTCGAAACCCATGTTGTGATATGTGTTTTTATAGGAAAGTCCTTTGTTGCCAAGACCGATAATAATCATTTTTCACCTTGTATGTCGCTGTCTTTTTTGCGTTTTTTTCTGAAATATTCCGAAAGGAGCGCGGCGCATTCGTCTTTTAAGATGCCGCCTTCGACGTGGAGTCTGTGATTGAACCGCTTGTCCGTCGGAAGGTCGTAAAGAGTGCCGCAGCAGCCGGCTTTTTGGTCGTACGCGCCGAAGTAAACCGCTTTCAGCCTGCTGTTTATAAGCGCGCCAGCACACATCGCGCACGGTTCGAGCGTCACGTACATTTCGCAGTCCGAAAGATACCAGCCGAGTTTTTCGTTGGCGTTTTTGAGCGCGACGATTTCCGCGTGCGAAATTGCCGAGTTGTCCCGCTCTTTTCTGTTGTTGCCTTCCGCGACGATCTCGCCGTTCAGGACGATGACCGCGCCGATGGGAACTTCGTCGAAAGTTTCCGCCTGTTTTGCGAGCTCGATTGCGCGGCGCATAAACTTTTCATCCATATTTCTTCACCGATTTTTGCAAGTATTTTCGGCGTGTTTTCAAGGATTTTCGCAAATTCCGCCGTGTAATCGCGTGAAATCGGGTGCAAAAGATAATCGTCGCCGAGTTCCGCCGTTATCGAAAATCCAAAGCCGTTTTTCAAAAACCAGTCCTTGTAGCCGCCCGCGCTGCCGTCGCTTGTCACGGCGGGAAGTCCGGTTGCGGCTGCAATCATTTTAACATAATTTTTATAACATTTCAATTTTTTATAGCCATAATAGATAAGATTTCCCTTCGTATGCAGACACATCGCCGCTTTGAAGCCGAATTTTAAGGTCAATTTTTTCATGGCAAGCGTTTCGGGCTCGGAAAACGGACGCTCACCGACGTAGTTTTCGGGCGCGGGATAAAACACGTTGCTTTCGCCTTTTCCGAAGTCCGCGTCGAAGTTTACGTTGAGGTCAACCGCCCGCCCGTTTGCTTTCCATTTTGAAAAATCCGTTGAATAATTATTCACTCGTTTCAAAAATTCGCGCGACGAAAACTCCGCCCCGTCAAGCGAATATTTCACAAGCATCGCGCCGTCCGGGTTTACAAGTGGCACGAAACATATCGCCGGCAAACTTTCGTCGTAATTATCGTAAAGCCGCATCACTACGTCGGCGGTAACGCACTCTCTTGCGTGAATCCCGCCGAATATGAGCGCGTGCGGATTTCCCCGTCCTTTAACAAATGCGAAAATTTCGCGCGAAAACACGCTTTGCCCGATTGAAAAATAATTTTTTCTTGTTTTAAGGTCGTCCAATAAATCGTCGTACGCGTAAATCATACGACATAATATGAAAAAACTTTTTCGTTTGACCTGATTTGAAGTAATAATAAAAGTTATTTATGGTACGGCAGATTGTTCATTATCGAAAACGCACGGTAAATCTGCTCCGACAAAATCACGCGCATAAGCTGATGGGGATAAGTCGCTTTCCCGAAAGAAATTTTGAAATCGGCGCGGTTTTTCACTTTGTCGCTCACGCCGTTGCTGCCGCCGATGACGAAGGTTATCTCGGAAACGCCCTCTGTCATTTTGACACTCATTAAGCGCGAAATCTCCACGGAATCCAGCATTTTCCCGTCAATCGCTGTCAATATGACATACCCTTTGACACATTCGAGTATTTTCTCGCCTTCCTTTTCGACAGACTGTAATACTTCCGCCGCGCTTTGGTTTTTCACGGGGAATTCCGCGCACTCGATAACCTTGAACTCCGCAAACCTTGAAATTCTTTTTGCGTATTCGTTTATCGCGTCCGTAAAATACTTTTCTTTTATCTTGCCCACGCACACGACGTTGATTTTCATCTTATAACCCCCCATACAAAGGTAAATATCGTAATAAGCGTATTCAGCGTTATCGCAAAATACAGCGGCGCGTTGTCAAGCCGTGCGGTCTCTTCCTTGCAAAACGCGACTTCTTTGCCTTTTTCGATCCTTTTGTCGCTCTCGATAACCGACGTCTTCAAAAACAGTACGAACATCAAAAACGCAACGAGTATAAACAATATCGTGGCGATTATCCCGCCTTTGGTCGTGCCAAGCAGAAAACCGTACGCCTTGTTCAGAAAATCGAAGCCTTTCCCCGTTTGCCGTCCGTAATCGCGCATCACCGCAACGAAGTTGTTGACGAAATGGCAAAACATCGCGGGATATATACTTTTCGTGACGTAAACGAGCGCGCCCGTGATAAGCCCGAAGAAGAACGTGTAAAACACCTGTGTGACGTTCGTATGCATCAGCGCGAACATCAGTGCCGAAAGAATTATCGCAAAAGTCGGAAACCGCGCGTTTTCGTTTGCGCCGTAACAAAGTCCGCGGTTTGTGAACTCTTCAAACGTCGCGGGAAGAATCGCCGTGAACGCGATATCCGCAATGAGTACGCCGATGTTGTCGTAAACAAGCGGTTTTGAAACCGAGGGGGTGTAGCCGATAACCGAAATAAGATTGTACCAGACGTTTGACAAACACGTCACCATAAAGGTTGCGAAAATCGAAATCAGAAAAATATAAACCCAACTTTTTTTTGCGGGCAACGAATCGTACTTGAACTCCGCCGCAATTGTTTTTAAGGCGTGCTTGTCCCGGGAAATTTTAAGATATATTACGTATAGTAAAAACGGCACGGCGCCCATAAATCCGACTTGCACGACGACGCTCCACACGGCGTCGGAACCGAGCACGGAAAACCCCGACAAAACCCCTTCCGACACCATAATACGAAAGATTGCGATAAGGAGCATCGAGAACGCGTATATGCCGTTTTTTGCGAAACGTTTTGTCATCAATTCAAAAATCCGCTGACCAGCGAGATAATCCAGATTACCGCGAGAATGACGTAAACAAGCTTGATATTCGACGGGAAAAAGTCCTCGCGCGACATCTCGGTCATTTCGTCGTCTTCGGGCGTAATATCGCGGATTATGGTGTTTATCTTATTATAAGCAGCCTTTAATCCGCCTTTTTTGAAAATTCCGCACAAATCCCTAAATGCTGCCGCAAAGTCGTTTTTGCTTTCTTTTGCTTTAACGGACAAGGTCTTTTCGGTGGAATAAACGCCGTCCTTGTTTTCGTAAACGTCGATGACTTCGGCGTTATCCGGCAAAATTTCAACGCGTTTCGGCGCGCTTACTTTCGTGAACTTTTTCAGAAGATATACTACAAGCGTGCCGCCTAAAAGTATCGCCACAATCCAGATGAGATACCAATATCCGACGTGCATCGAGCCCAAGCTCGTATTTTTCATAATCGCTTCGTACGGGTATTCCAGCGTCAGGCTTAAAAAGTTGTTGAAGAAATGCAGGAAAATCCCAGCCCACAGCGACTTCGACACAAGCACGACGTAGGCAAGCACCGCGCCCAGCAAAAACTGATGCACCGTCTGTATCGGGTTGCCGTGCATGAGCGAGAACATACCCGCGGTGATAAGTATCGCATAGGAATAATCGCGCTTTCTCGACGCCGCGTTCAGGACGACGCCGCGCATCAGAAACTCTTCGGCAAACGCAGGAAGCACCGCAAGCAGTAACAGTCCCAAAAAGTATGCGCCGACCGATGCCGTCGTATCGACGATATTAAGACTCATATCGAACCCGAGCCTTGAAAGTATGTCCAAAAATATGTTCGACACGGGCAAAAACGCCATAATACAGCATACCGACAACAGCGAAAGTATGCCGATTTGTTTCAGCCCGATTTTTTTGTTGAGTTTCGTCGCGGACACGACGTCGACGTTTTTACGCTTTGCGTAAACGAGCATCGAGCCTATGAACGCAACGGGGTTGATAAGATACTGACACCACGCCGCCGCCCCGCTCATTCCGCTTGTGAAGCGGAAAGAGAATTCGTAAATAAGGCTCAGGACGTAAAAGGTCGCAAACGCAACGAGAAACGCGTTGCCCGTGTTTGAAAACTTGAAATTCTTATTTTTCATCGGCTTCGATAAGTTCTCCGCATTTATTCTGATATGCAAGTTCGACGCGGACTTTGTCCGAAAACCCGTTTGCGTCAAGGGCGGACAATACCGTCGAAAAAGCAAGTTCCGGGCAGTTGTTTTCCTCGGACATATGCCCGAGAATCAGCGTTTTCAGCCCGCTGTGTGCAAGGACGGTCGCGACGTTTGCGGCGCAATCGTTGGAAATATGCCCGTTTGCGCCCGAAATACGCGTTTTGAGCCGTTGCGCGTACGAGCCTTTCATCAGCATTTCCACGTCGTGATTCGCTTCCAGCAATACTACCTGACTACCCTTCAAATTACTTAAAATTCCTTCGGTTATATGACCGATATCGGTTGCGACGGAAACCCTCGCGCCGCCGGACACGAACGTATACGCAAGCGGATATACCGTGTCGTGCGGTATTCTGAACGGATAAACCGCAATATCGCCGATTTCAAACCCTGCGTCGAAAAAATCTACGTTTTCAAACGGAATCGGCCCTATTCGGCGCGCGATATGCGGCATAACCCGCTCGTGCGCGTACACCTTGACGCCGGCGTTTGAAAGTGCGGAAAGTCCCGAAATATGGTCGTCGTGCTCGTGCGTGACGACAACTCCCGACAAATCCGTAATCCCCACGCCGATTGTCTTCAACGCGTCTGAAATTCTTTTCAAGTTTACCCCTGCGTCCACAAGGATATGCGTCGTTTCCGACGAGATATAAGTGCAGTTACCGTGACTGCCGCTGGCGATCGACATTATTCTCAGTGACATATTAACCTCGTTTAATATTGTATCACGGTTTTTTTTGCTTTACAAGCGATATTATGTTATACTATATCGGTAAAAAGGTGAAGTATGATAATCGACACGATAAAAATCGAAAACGCGGTCAGGGAAATTTTTGAAAACATCGGAACGCACCTTGACGAAAAGGTATATTGCCGTCTGAAAGCGGCAAAAGGCGCAAACGAACGCGAATGTTTCGCGCTGAAAGTCCTGACCGAAAACGCCGAAATCGCGCGGGATACAAACTCGCCGGTATGTCAGGATACGGGGCTTGCCGTCGTATTCCTGGAAATCGGGCAGGACGTCGCGCTTTCCGGGAAATACGTCGAAGACGCCGTAAACGACGGCGTAAGACAAGCGTATGAAAACTTCCGCAAATCGTCCGTGCATCCGCTTTCCCGCAAAAACTCGGGCGACAACACTCCCGCGATTATCCACACGCGCGTCGTGAAAGGCGACAAGGTGAAAGTTTCCTGCATGATGAAAGGATTCGGCAGCGAGAATATGTCGCGGCTTTTTATGCTAACTCCTGCGGACGGCGTCGAAGGCGTGGTCGAAAAGGTTGTGGAAACGGTGAAAGACGCAGGCAGTTGCCCGTGTCCGCCCGTAATTTTGGGTGTCGGCGTCGGCGGCACGATGGAAAAGGCGGCGATTATGAGCAAGCACGCCCTTTTGAACGACTTGGACAAGGAAAACCCCGACGAATATCTTTCTTCCCTTGAAAAAGAAATGCTTGAAAAAATTAACGCTTTGGGCATCGGCGCGGAAGGCTTCCGCGGCGACGTTACCGCCCTTCGCGTGTTTATCGAAACGGAAAACACCCACATTGCGGGACTGCCCGTCGCGGTCACCGTACAATGCCATTGCTCGCGCCACGGCGAAAGAATAATCGAGGGATAAATGATTAAGGTCGATACGCAGGATATTGAAATACTGAAAACGCTGAATGCGGGCGATATCGTGTCGATAAGCGGCACGATTTACACGGCGCGCGACGCCGCTCACAAAAAGATTTTCGCCCTTATGAAAGACAACATGCCCTTGCCTTTCCCCCTTCGGAATTCGTTTGTCTATTACACGGGCGCGACTCCCGCAAAAGACGGCGAACCATACGGCAGTTGCGGCCCCACGACGTCGAAACGCATGGACGTTTATACGCCCGATATGCTGGACGCGGGACTTAAAGGTATAATAGGTAAAGGCGCGCGCACGCGCGCGGTAATCGACGCGATAAAACGAAACGGCGCGGTTTACTTCGTCGCAATCGGCGGAGCGGGCGCGTTTTATAAATCGGCGATTAAGTCGGCGGAAGTCATCGCTTTTCCGGAACTTTTGTCGGAAGCGGTAACGAAACTCGAAGTCAAAGGGTTCGAATGCGTCGTCGGCGTGGACTCAAAAGGAAACGATATTTTTAATAAATAATTGTTCCGACAGATAATATTAAACGAACAAAACGAAAAAGCGCAAACAAAAATCCCGCGGGCTCCGCGGGATTTTTCATTGTCTTTTGTTAAATCAGATCGCTTAAATCGTCGTCGTTATCGAACTTGGGCTTCCTTGGAATGAAGCAAAGCGCGAAAATCAAAAATACCACCGACACCATCGCAAGACGCCATACGAAACTGCCCTTCGCAATCGGGTTCAAAGGAACGTTAAGCGCTTTGAATGCGGGAACGGTTGCACAGATAACTGCGCCCGCCACCGTCAATACGAACAGAATAAGCGCGGAAATCCAGATGTGGTATCCATGACCGTTGCAAAGCCCCACGAATTCCACGATAAGCGTCGCAAGAGCAATCGCGCATACCACGGTGTAAAGGAACAGCGGAACTTGTGCGATAAGGTTGCTTGTATTGAAGTTCATCCAGCCGGCAATGATATCGGGCTCGCCGGGGGCAAGCGCAAGGCTTGTGATTTTGAGTTTGTCCGCGAAGTGGTTGAGAATGACAAACGCAAAGAATCCAAGGGTGATAACGAAAAGGATTGCCGCAAACGCGCGGTTTTTGGCTTTCGTTTTCTTGATTGCCTTTTCTGCGGAAAGGTCGTCCTCGACAAACTCGGGCTTTTTATCGCGGCGTTTTGCCGCGCGCGCGTGGCGTTCGTGCCGTACGGCGCAGTTATCTGTGCAACCGTTCCCGCATTCAAAGCGTTTTGCCGCGCGCGCCGCTTTTTTATCAAGGGGTTGATCCTTGACTTCGGGCAGCGGTTGTTGCTGTTTGGGTTTATTGTCGATTTGCAAAACGGGTTGGTTTTGCGTTGCGTACGGCACGAACGCCACAGGCACTACGACGGGGTTAAGCTGAACCTGACCGCGGGGTGCGATTATGGGTTGAAGACCGCCTGCCACGGGACGCATCACCGCATATTCGACGGGATTTGCAACCTCGGGCGGGACTTTTTGTGCGTTTTGCGGAGCGGGAGCAGCCGCCGCGGGTTTCCCTTGCGGAATGGGCGTTGCTTCGGACTTTTGAATTCTGAGTTCCGAAAAATCTTCGTCCTTCATTTCCGCGCGGGCGTTTTTAATGGTTTCTTCCGCGTTCACGGGCAAAGATTCGGCAACTACTTTTTTGTTTTTTCTTTTCATTATATAACCTCCGCTTAAAACTCGACAGTTTCCTGAATTCTGTGTTTAGGACAAATTATGTTGCAGACGAATGCGAACACAAGGTTTGCGCCGCCGATAATAATCAGCATTATCGAGGGCCAACCGCAATCGCGCGAAAGCAGATTGCCCAGATTTTTGATCTGAGAGAAGAATTTCATCTCATAAAACGCCGCGACGACAAAGCACAGGAACGCTATGACCGCGCAAAGGGTAAATCCTATTCTCTTCCCCGTGGAAATCGCGATTATCGACAAAATGAAGTTGACGGCTATCGCAACGTAGGCGACGGCGATAAGATACGGCGCGAAAACAATGTCGAACTTTGCAAATTCGTGCGTTTTGAGCATCACGTCGAACATATCGGCAAAGTATTTAAGGCTGATGTATTTTTCCGCCCCCGCAATGGGATATTTCGCCGCGAACGACAACCCGAACAGGATTATCGACAGCGTGGCGATTATAAGCATAAGAACGCCCGACACACGTGCCGACGCGCGTTTTTCCGTCTTTCTTGCGGCAACGGTCTGTTGTTCCGCCGCGGACTGCGCGACGGTTTCTTCTTCCTCGCCCGCGGACAGGTAAGGAACGATCGCAACGGGATTTACCGTGGGTTGAAGTTGGATTTTTTCGCTGGGCCTTATGATAGGATACGGTTTGTTGACCGGCAACGGAGCGTAAAATACGACTTTTTCGTTTTTAACGTTTTCTGTTTTTTTATCCATAATTCCCCCGTTATTTTTTTGCGTTATTACGACGCATTCTTTCATAATCCGCCTTTGACGCATACTGCCACAAGGGCTGTTCCTGCGTGACGTACGGAACGATTGCAAGGGGCTGTACTATGGGCGAATTTTGCATAAATCCGTCGCCCGAATAAGCATAGCCGCCTGCGTAACCGGCTTGTCCGCCGCCCCTTACGGGTGTGCTGTCGGCAGACTTTTTACCGTTTATAAACTCAGGCTTTTTGTCCGCTTTCACCGGGAATACGGGCTCGACCACGGGAGTGTGCGGTACGTCGGGCACCTCGACGGCGTCTTCGAACGAAGGAATACGTTGCTTGCTTGCAAGGTACAGACTTCTGTTCTTATCTCTGCCGCAACGACGGCACTTTTCGTCGGAAATGCTGTTGCGCTTGCCGCATACCGGGCAAACGTACGTGGAATTTTTCAATTCTTCTTCGGAAAGTTTGTCAAATTCGCCGTTGAACCTTTCGGCATAAGAGTGGATGAGTGGCAAAACCGCTTGCAGTCTTTCGATGCTTTCCACCTCGAACTCTTTTTCGAAATCGCCGGGCATTTCGCTGCCGCAAGCCGTGCAATATAAGGCGTCTTCGGCGTTTTCGCTGCCGCATACGGGACATTGAACCGTCTTGGGCTTTCTCAGAAGCACCGCGCCGCAATGTTTGCAAAAGCGCGTCCCGGGCGCATTCGGCGTTTCGCAAGCCGAACAGATAAGCGCGTCTTCGGGGTTGAACAGGCCTTGTCCGCAAACGGGGCAGAACGAGTCGCCCTGATGGACTACTGAACCGCAAGTTTTACATACTGCCATAATTTATCTCCTTAAACAATGGTCGAAATCACGAAAAAACCGTACGTGGTTTCAAGATACTTCTTAACTATTATAAACTAAAATAGTTTACATATCAACGCTTTTCGTAAAAAAGTTGACGGCGTTTCTCTTTTTTTGTCTTATTTGTTGAAGCTGTCTTTCAGCCCCACGACTTCGTTGAACACGGGCGCGGACTTGTCGAAAGTGCTTACCGCCATATAATAGCCCTGTCTCATAAACTGGAAGCGGTCGTACGCCTTCGCGTTTTCGACGATGAATTTTTCGGCTTTCGCGCGGACAACCGTCTTCGAGTTCTTGTTGACGCGATCCATAAGGTCGCCTTCGACGTCGTTGATAAGATAATCGAAACGATTTACCGTTACGTCGACGCAGTCGTTTGCGTTCACCCAGTGTATTACGCCCTTGACCTTGATGCCCGCGTTCGCGCCGCCCGATTTGCTGTCTTCGATATACTTGCAGCGCACTTCTTTGACGTTGCCGTTTTCGTCGACGTCGCAACCGGTGTATTCGACAATGTACGAGCCTTTGAGCCTTACCATTCCGCCGGGTTTTAAGCGGAAATATTTTGCGGGGGGATTCAGCGAAAAGTCGCTTTCTTCGATGAAAAGTTCGCGACTGAAAGTCGCGGTGTGAGTACCCGCGCCTTCTTTGTTGGGATTGTTTTCGATTTCGACGGTTTCCGTCGCCCCTTCGGGATAGTTTTCGATAACGAGTTTCAACGGTTTCAGAACCGCCATTGCGCGCGTTGCGTTTTCGTTAAGGTTTTCGCGGACGCAGTGTTCCAGAAGCGCGATATCGACGACGCTGTTTGCCTTTGCCACGCCGATGCGGGAGCAGAAATCGCGGATGGCTTCCGCGGGATATCCCCTTTCGCGCATACCGCTTAACGTCGGCATACGGGGATCGTTCCACCCTTCGACCACGCCATCTTCGACAAGTTGACGAAGATAACGCTTGCTCATAATCGTGTGGGTAAGGTTGAGTCTTGCAAACTCGATTTGCCTCGGGCGGGGGTTGAATCCGCACTTTTCGACAACCCAGTCGTACAAGGGACGGTGATCCTCAAATTCAAGACTGCAACAACTGTGCGTGATACCCTCGATCGCGTCTTCCAAAGGATGCGCGAAGTCGTACATGGGATAAATCACCCACTTTGTGCCTTGTCTGTGGTGCGGCGCTTTCACGATACGATAAATGACGGGATCGCGCATATTGATATTGTTCGCCGCCATGTCGATTTTCGCGCGGAGAACCTTTTCGCCGTCGTCGTATTTTCCCGCGCGCATTTCCCTGAAAAGTCGCAGGTTTTCTTCCACGCTTCTGTCGCGGTACGGGCTGTTTACGCCGGGCTCGGTAAGCGTGCCGCGGGTTTTGCTGATTTCTTCCGCGGACAAATCGCAGACGTACGCAAGCCCTTTTTCGATAAGCCCTTCCGCAAGCGAATACATTTTTTCAAAGTAATCGGACGCATAATAAAGCGCGTCCCATTCAAAACCCAGCCACTTTATGTCTTCCTGAATGCTGTTGACGTATTCGACGTCTTCTTTCGACGGGTTGGTGTCGTCGAAACGCAGATTGCACGTGCCGTGATATTTTTCCTTAATGCCGAAATTTATGCAGACGGCTTTTGCGTGGCCGATATGCAGATACCCGTTCGGTTCGGGCGGGAAACGCGTCGCTATGAACGTATGCTTGCCGCTTTTAAGGTCGGCGTCAATGATGTCTTCAATAAAGTTTGTTGGTTTTGCAAATTCTTCCATATATGCTCCTTAATGGAAAAATCGACGCTTTATACGCCGATTTTATTCGGTTAATTATCGATTTGGTGATGTCCGCCGCAAGACGACGGGAAAACTACGTCCCGCGCGGCAACCGCCATCAAATCTCCTTGTTTTTTGAATCCGAATTTTTCAAGCCTGTCGTCGGGTGCAATAAGAATATTGACTTCGCTCATCGACAGTTTGAAAAGAATCGTCCTGAAAAAGAAGTCGGAAACCGACGGATCTTCCGCCTTGTCCTTTGCGACGTCGAAAGATACGATAAGGATCCCTTCGTCGCGAAGCACCATTTTGCATACGCCCACGCCCTCGTCGTCATCGAAGAGCACCGCGTTGATACCGCTCGTGTTTGCGCCCGTCACCCCCGCGCGGTCGTAAATTTTCATCAATTCATCGTCGTCGTCAACGTAATTTACGGTCAGCATATCGTCTTTTCTTCTCCCTTTTCCGATTTTTATTTATTATATAAATATTTTATATTAAAGTCAAACAATCTTGCGGGAAATTAACGCCCCGCAGCAATTTCGTTTTTCAAAACGCTTTTCATTTTTTCGGCGTTGTGCTATTATGTTGTTATTAAAATAATACGGAGCAAATTTATGATTACCGGTAAAAAAATCGTTCTGACCGGCGCAAACAGCGGTATCGGTCTCGAAACATTGAAACTTCTTGTGCAAGGCAACAACAAAATCCTTGCCGTCGACCTTAAAACGGACGTCATTTCCACGTTCGACCAAAGCAAGGTCTTCCCCATGCAATGCGACGTCGGCAACAAGGAAGGCGTCGACAAAATCTTTGAGGTCGCAAAAGAAAAACTCGGCACAATCGACATTTTTTATGCAAACGCCGGTTTCCCTTATTACGAACAGTACAACTACGCCGACTGGGATCGCGTCAACAGAATGTTTCAGGTTAATACGATTTCGCCTATGTATACCTATGGCAAATACCTTGATTTCTTAAAAGGCCGCGACGGACACTTCTGCATCACCGTTTCCGCAATCGGTCAGATGGCTATGCCCGGCTACTGCGTGTATTCGGCGTCGAAGTTCGGCACGCAAGGCTTCCAGCAAGGTCTTCGTCTGGAACTTCCCGAAAACGTGACGATGACCTGCCTGTATCCCGTCGCAACGAATACGAACTTCTTCAAAACCGCAAATCCCAAGGAGTTCAAGAAACCCTTCCCCGTACAAAGCCCCGCTCACGTGGCAAAGAAAATGGTAAAGGGTATCGAACGCAAGAAGAAATCCGTTTACCCCTGCGGACTGTTCACCTTCGCAAGATTCCTGTTTGCGATCTGCCCGCCGATTAAGACGATTTACTGGAAGATGGAAACCAAAAAACTTAAAGATTTCATCAAAAACAACAAGTAATAAAAGTAATAATCCGTTAAAAACGCCCCGCTTTTGCGGGGCCTTTTTTGTGCCTTACGGCGCGATGTGCCTGCGGCGCGATGTTTCTTACAGCGTGATGTGCCTTTCGGCGTGATGTGCCTTCGGCGTGATGTGCCTACGGCATTACGGGTTTTTATAAACCCTTTTCACCCTTTCCGAAACGCCCGTCAGAATCTCGTACGGCAGAGTATCCGCGCGGTTTGCGACGTCCGTGACCGTTATCTCGTCGCCGAAAACGACAACTTCGTCCATAATTTTCACGTCCGCGTCGCCCACGTCGACGGCAACGCTGTCCATCGAAACTTTTCCGACGATTTTCAGAAATTGCCCGTTGCAGAAAATCATTCCCTTGTTCGACAACGCCCGCGGGAGTCCGTCGGCGTAACCTGTCGATATTATCGCGACGCGCATATCTTTTTTCGCCCGATACCCGCGCGAGTACCCGATAAAGTCGCCCTTTTTCACCGTGTTTATCGCAATTACCGCCGCGCGAAAAGTCATCACGGGCAAAAGCGGCGTTTTGTCGCCCGGGACGGGATTTACGCCGTACAGCGCGATTCCGATTCTCGCGCCGTCGAAAAATCTGCCGTACTTTATGAGCGCCGCGCTGTTTTCGGCATAAAACGGGACGTCCTTTTCGTTTTTGACGACAAGTTCCGCTTCCATAAAGTTTTTTATCTGCGCTTCGGTGATGCGGCGGTCGGTTGCGTCGTCGCCGTCTGCCGACGAAAGATGGGTGAACACCCCGAGAACCCGCAGGTTTTTCACGGCGGACGCCGTTTCTCCGATTGTCGAAAACCCGAGCCTGTTCATTCCCGTATTGATTTTTACGAAAACTTCCGCGTCGTACTTTTTCGCAAGACAAAGGGTGTGTTCGTCGTACACGAGCGGACGGGCGGCAATTTCGCGGGCAAGCCCGAAATCCTCGCAAAAGCCGAGTATCGCAATTTCGCCGTTTATCCCGTTTTCCCTTAAACTTTCCGCCTCGTACACCGACGCCACGGCAAATTTTTTACAACCGCTTTCTTCAAGAGTTTTCGCGACTTCCGTCGCGCCGTGTCCGTACGCGTTCGCTTTCACGACGGCAAACACGTCGTCGCATTTTCCTTTTATCGTTTCAAAGTTTTTTTTCAGCCGAGATAAATCGACTTCCGCGCGGCATCTGTCCACCCTTTTCCCCCGACGATTTTTTTCAATATATGACGAGACTCGTTCAAACGTGATTTCGCGCCTTGACTACCGCCCCCAAAAAGGGTAAAATATCGGTATGATTAAAATCGTTGACAGCGGATACGGCGTCAGGCTTTCTTTTGACGAAACGGAAGTTTTCAATCATACGTCGCTCGTTCCGTTTATAAAATCGGTAAAGGCCGAAAAAAAGTTCGGCGTGAAAAACGGGAAACTGACCGCGCGGTTCGACGTCGACGGGGAATACACGCTTTCGGACGTGAAAACCAAGTCGTGTTCGGTAAAGTCCGCGCATATCGACTTTTCGGGATACGACGGGGATTTTGTGAAAATATCCGTCGTCGAAGAAGAAAACCGTCTTGCGCTACATTTTTCAAACGCGACGTTTTCCGCCGCAAAACTCACCTTTCTCGTGCCGCCGACTTTCCCGGTGAAATTTTGCGGAAAAGAGATTTCAAAAGGTACGGCAGACAACCTTGTCGAAAAAAAGACGGGCGTTTTTTCGGCACTTTTCAAGAAACCGAAAGACACCTTAGAATACGAAAAATCGTGCGCGCTTTCCCTTTCGGACAGCAGAAGATACGAGTTTGAAACAGCCTCTCTCGTGACGCTCGACTTCAACAAAAAAGCCGCTGTATCGCTGTATTTCGAGCAACTGCCCGAAACTATATATTTTTACAAATTATGACAAAAAACGGGGTTTATTATGGAAATTAAAAACGTAAAGTTCATTTATGGCGGGAAAGTCGCCGATAACGCCGTCGATATAACCGTTGAAAACGGAAAAATTTCAAAGGTTTTTGAGACGCGCGAAAAATCTGCGCCGCGATACGTTACGCTGCCCTACGTCGATATTCACACGCACGGCGCGGTGACTCACGACGTCACGGAACTTAGCGAAAACGCATTGTCGGAAATCGGAAATTACCTTCTTTCAAACGGTATCGGGGCATACCTTCCAACCTTTGTCGCAACCCCGCTTACCGCGCTTGACAAAGCCTTTGAAAAACTGAGAAAATTGTCGCCGTCGGGCGCGGAAATTCTGGGCGCGCATATCGAAGGTCCGTACATAAGCATTGCGAAAAAAGGCGCGCAGCCCGTTGAAAACATAATGACCTCCTTTGACGAAAAGGACGCGGATTTTTTCAGCCGCAACGCGGACGTTCTTAAAATCGTAACGCTGTGTCCGGCAACGAAAAACGCGGTCGCGCTCGTAAAAGCAATCGTCGGAAACGGCATAAAGGCGCAGGCGGGACACGACGACAGTATCGACGATCATATTATCGCCTGCAAAAACGCCGGGCTTGACGGAGCGACTCATATTTACTGTGCGTCAAGCGGATTCCGCCGCGTCGACGGCAAAATCACGAAACATCTCGGGCTGAACGAGTGCGCGATGTACTTTGACGATATTTATACGGAAGTCATCGCCGACGACGTGCATATCGGCGAAAACCTTTTCAAATTCATTTATAAGTGCAAAGGATATGAAAAAATCATACTTGTGTCGGACGCCCTTGCCCCGTGCGGCGCGCCTGTCGGCGAATATATCCTTGGCGAAAACACGCCCGTAATTGCCGACGGCACCGCGGCGTATCTCAAAGACAAATCCGCCCTTGCGGGAAGCACGACGAACGTCGCGAAAATGGTTGAAATCATCGTCCGCTACGGCGTGCCGCTTGAAAAGGCGGTTTATTGCGCGACCGAATCGCCGAGAAAGTATTTGGGGCTTGAAATCCCCGCCCTTTCCGTTGGATATGACGCGTCTTTCAACGTCGTCGACGAGCGCGGAAAAGTCACGGAAGTTTATTCAAAAGGCAAAAAAGTCCTGTAACAGGACAATTTTTTCCGATTATTTTGCAAAAAAATCGTCCGTTTTTGTCGTTTTCTTGAAAAAGAGTATTTACACCGCCCGCTTTTTAATGTACAATTAAAATGCAATAATGTTTTTGCAAATTCCGGCACTTCATGCACTTTTTCAGGGAGGAACTTATGAAAATCGTTATTCTGGACGGTTTTACCGAAAACCCCGGCGACCTTTCGTGGGACGGGTTCAGAAACCTAGGCGAGCTTACCGTGTACGACAGAACGCCCGACGACTTCGACACCGTTGTCAAACGCATCGGCAATAATCAGGCGGTCATCGTGAACAAGGTGAAAATCACAAAGGAAATTCTGGACGCCTGCCCGAATATCGAATATATCGGGGTGCTTGCAACCGGCTTCAACGTCGTCGATACCGTCGCCGCAGCCGAGCGCGGTATTCCCGTCTGCAACGTTCCTACCTATGGCACGGCGGCAGTCGCGCAGTTCACTTTCGCGCTTATGCTGGAATGCTGCCACCACGTCGGACACCACAGCGACGCCGTAAAACAAGGCCGCTGGACAAATTCAAAAGACTTTTGTTTCTGGGACTATCCGCTTACCGAGCTGAAAGGAAAGACTCTGGGGCTTGTCGGGTACGGCAGAATCGGGCGCACCGTCGGCACGATCGCAAACGCGTTCGGCATGCACGTCATCGTTTACGACAAAATAATGTCGTTGGACAGCGAAATCGCCGAATACGCCGACCTTGCGGAATTGTACTCCCGCGCGGATATCGTGTCGCTGCACTGCCCGCTCACGAAAGACAACGAAAAAATGCTTGACAAAAACGCCTTCGATATGATGAAAGACGGCGTAATCGTCATCAATACTTCGCGCGGCGGACTCATCGACGAACAAGCGCTTAAAGACGCGCTCGACTCGGGCAAAGTTTCGTTTGCAGCGGTCGACGTCGTGTCGGAAGAGCCGATAAAACCCGACAATCCGCTTCTTCGCGCGGACAACTGCATCATCACGCCGCATATCGCCTGGGCGTCGAAGGAATCCCGAAAACGCCTTATGGACACCGCGGTTATGAACCTTTTGTCCTATCTTGACGGAGAGCCGATAAACGTCGTGAATTTCAGATAATAAAATATTCAGATAATAAAAAACCTTTTTACCCCGCGTCAGCGGGGTTTTTTATTTTTTTATTGACAATTTTTAATGCGCGGCGTAAAATAAAGTTATACAAATCATACTTTTCATACTTTTGAGGTAATTATGAAATCGCAAAAAGACGGCAAATTCGCCTGGACGGTAAAAGTCGGCGAGAAAGGACAAATCGTCATTCCAAAGGAAGCGCGCGACGTTTTCGGCATTGTGCCCGGCGACACGCTTATTCTTTTCGGAGATCCCGCGCGCGGTATCGCCATTCCGCCTAAACAATACGTTTCGGGTTACGTCGACAAGGTGTTTAATAACGACAATGAAAACTCTTGAAATTGAACACCTTACAAAGATTTATCCCGCATTTACCCTTGACGACGTGAGTTTTTCAGTCGAGAGCGGCCGCATTATGGGATTTATCGGCAGAAACGGCGCGGGAAAATCCACCACTCTCAAATGTCTTCTGGGTTTTGTCCATAAAGACGGCGGCACGGTAAAATTTTTCGGAAAGGATTTTTCGGAAAACGAAAAGGAAATCAAAAGCCGCGTCGGCTACGTTTCGGGCGGCGCGGATTATTACGTCACGAAAAAACTGAAAACGATAACCGCCGTCACGAAAAGGTTTTACGAAAACTTTGACGACACGGCG